>Ga0207670_10000808_pt1 | contig 16323 bp, 14 predicted proteins | sample KBSS23HmetaG_FD_184339 | JGI IMG/M metagenome (GOLD analysis project Ga0207670, IMG submission 184339) | Switchgrass rhizosphere microbial communities from Kellogg Biological Station, Michigan, USA - KBS S2-3H metaG (SPAdes) (version 2) | ecosystem: Host-associated > Plants > Roots >... | reverse complement strand
GGTAACCTTTTCATCGACGTCGAGTGCCATCGACCGAACCTGTGAGGCGCGATGAGCCGCGCTTCCAGACGAACGCGCTGGGAACTCGCTGCGGGCCCCGGGTTCAGCCCGGCGGATGTGCCGCAGGTGGCGGCGGGCTTTTGGTGGGATCCGAGCGCGGGGGTCACCAATCTCGGCGGCACGAGCTTCAACTGGGCCGAGCGCGGCGGGCACACCGCGGCCGACCAGGTGCAGACCGAGGTCGCCAAGCAGCCCTCGCTGATCACGAACGGCGGGGCCAAGCAATGGCGTTTCGTCACCACGGTCGGCACGGGTGGCACCGGCTCTCGGTTGATGACCGCCGGCAATGTCACCCCGGGCTGGACGGGCAATACCTATCTCGGTCTCTGGCATCGCCTGCAGTCACCGACCGCCAATGACTCCATCAGTGGCGCGTCGACGATCTTCAACAACCAGTTGACGGGGGCCGGTCAGCGGCGGGTGAGCTTCACACACAACGGCACGACCGAGATCTACTCCCTCAGTCTGAGCGCCGATGGCACGGCGCTTCAAACGGACACGTGGGACGCGTCCGTCGATTACCCCAACGGCGGCGGGGCAGACCAGCCGTGGCACTGGCTCGAGTGGGCGTTCACGGCAGGGGTGGGCGTCTCCCTATTCGTGGATTTCGTCACTCGCGCGCACACGACCACGGTCATCAACCTCGCGAGCATCAACAACACCACCGCACCCATCGCGATCGGCTGCAACACGAACGCGGCCGCCGTGACCTCGAACAACCAGGACCTAGGCGTGCTCGTCTACGCCAACGGCATCCCATCGCTCGCTAACCGCGTGCGCCTGGCCAACTTCCGCAACCCGACCGGTGTGCTGTTCACCTGAGGAGCTGAGACATGTTCACCAAGACGCTGCTGCAGTGGAAAACCCGGGTCTCGATCCTCGCCGATATCGTGAACCAGATCGGCAGCGGCAACGGCTTCCGGCACCAGACGACCTACGTCGACGAGATCGGCGACGAGACCTACCGCCGCACGCGCTCGTTCGTCACGCGCCGGGGCTTTCGCGAATACCTCACGCGCCAGGCGACGGCATCGCTGCCGACCACCGCGGCCGTCACCGGTGAGGAATACGCGACGGTCGCCTATCCGACGGGCGCGACCCACATCAAGGGCTTCGACGTGCTCGAGAGCGGGGTATGGCGGCGGCTGAAGCAACTCGATGGCTGGGCCGAGCGGCGCGATCATCAGAGCGGGTACAGCGCCGAGTTCGGCGACAACCTCCGCCCGTACGGCTGGGATGTCCTCAGCCACGGCTCGGTCGCGACCACGGTGTTCACGGCGGGCACCATCGCGATCTTCCCCGTGCCGACCTCGGGCTCGTACACCATCTGGTACCTGCCCGAGTGGACCAGCATCGCGGGAAACGACACGTACCTGTTCCTCTACCGGGAGCAGAGCTGGTACGACTACCACGTCCAGCAAGGGGTGATGGAGATCTGCGAGCGCGACAACGACAGCGCGCGCCGGTTCGCGATCGCCAAGGAAGCGTGCGACGTCGCCGAGAAGGCCATTGGCGAAGTCACCGCCGACCAGACGCGCGACGGCCCCCGCAGCTGGACGCGCGACGTGCGGCACTTTCACCGCTGAGGGACCGTGCCCCGCTTTCGCGTCCCGAAGCTCCCGAGCGACCCGACCAAGGCGATCCCCGTCATCGCGGAGAGCTTGCGGCAGCTGTTCGGCGATCTGCAGAGCCTCACCGCGCAGCCCAGCGACGTCGAGATCAAGACCACGACGTACCGCGCGACGGCCGGCGAGACCGTGCGCGTATCACCGCCGTCGACCGACATGGGGTTCGTACTGCCGGCCCCCGACGCGAACAACCGTGGGCAGAGCATCACGGCGATCCTCGAGAGCCCGGACGGCGACTTGCGCGTGTTCGTCTCGCAGAACGGCCCGGCGGGGCCCTCGGGCGCGCCGACCATCGATGGCGACGAGACCCGCAGCTATTCCACCGCCGGCACCGTGCGCTGGGTCAGCAACGGTGTCGACAAGTGGAGCGAGGCGCGGGGCGCGACGGGGGCAGCGGGTGCTACTGGAGCGACCGGGACCACGGGAGCTACGGGCGCAACAGGGGCCACCGGCGCAGCGGGGGCGACGGGTGCCACCGGAGCCACGGGCACGTTCGTGGGCGCGACGGGCGCGGCCGATGGGTACGCCTCGAAGAACACCTACACGAGCGCGGATTCCCCGGTCACGTACACCACGGCAGCGGACATACCGGACGGAAACATCTTCACAATCCACCTGGCAGGCCCGGGTGGCGGAGCCGGGGCAGGAGCCTGCTCGGTGGCGGGCAGCACGCCGCTTGGTGGCGGATGCGGCGCGGGCGGCGCACGCTTGCCCCCCATCGTTGTTTCGCGCGCCGCGCTAGTGGCCATGCTGCCCATCGTCATCACGCTTCCCGCTGGCGGCACTGGCGCCACCGGGGCAAGCCGCACGGCAGTCGGGATAACTGTCGGGGCGGATGGCGCGGCCGCTACTGGCGATGCGACGATATCGGCCAACGGAACTACTATCTGGACTGCGTTCCGCGGCGGCGGAGGTTCCGGCGGAGGCGACAATACCGACGGAGCAGGAGGTGGCGGTGGCGGCCTGTACGAGGCTGGCACGAGCGCCACGACGGCTGCGGTGAGAGGCGGCATCCCATTGCCCGGAACAGCCTCAGGTGGCGCCACTGCGGCCGCCCCGGCTTCGACCTTCGGCGGCGGATTCGGCGGGAACGGTACGGCTGGGAACGTGGGCGGGTGCTCGGTGTACGGTGGCGGAGGCGGCGGATCGTCGGTCTCTGGCGCAACGGCCAACGCTGGTGGAAGAAGCGCGTACGGCGGCTCAGGCGGAGGCGGCGGTGGCGCTGCCCCGTCGGCAGGAAACGCGCGCGATGGTGGCTCTGGTGGCCAGATATTCAGCATTGCCGGGCCAACAGGCGGCACAGGCGCGAACGGAGGCACGGGCCCCGCGACGGGCGGAGACGGGAATCCAGGAGTCGCAGGGACCGAAGGCTATGGGGCCACCGGCGGCGGTGGTGGTGGCGGCGCGACGGGACTGTCTACTGTTTCTGGCGCGCGGGCCGTCGTCGGCGGGAACGGAAAAGCCGGCGGAGCGGGTGGCGGTGGTGGTGGTGGTGGCGGTGGCGCTCAGGTCAGCAACGCCAACGCGCTGAATACGGCCACCGGCGGCAACGGCGGCAACGGCGGCTCCGCGCAATGCATCATTGTGGGCCTGCCCGGCTAGCTGTTGAAAGCCCCGCTCGCGTCCTGCTGGTCCTGCACGTTGCCCTGCGCTGACGCGATCGAGTTGTCGATCACGGTCTGCACCGCAGCGCGCGCCGAGCTCTCGGTCGCTGCCGTGGCGGTGATGGTGTTGCCCGTGCCGCCGCCAGGTAGCGTCCAGACGACGTCTGCGCCCGTGGTCTTCTTTGCCTTGAAAGTGATGGTGACGTTCTGAATTGCCATGGCGGCAGTTTAGCGCATCTCGTCGAGCTGCGAGAGCATCTCCGAGCGCACGTCCTCGTCGTAGCAGGTCACCCCCAGGGTGCCGGGGTCGGCGCCGAACCGGGCTGCGAAGGCATCGAGGGTCGTCTGGTCGATGCAGGGCGAGTGCCGCTCACCGTGGTCGCGATTGGCCGCCATGAGCCCGTCCGTGCCGTGCCCGAGGCCGAGGGAGTGGCCGAGCTCGTGGGCGAGCGTGCTGATCTTCTCGTCGAGGAACATGCTCTCCGAGAGGCGGATCTCGTGGTTCTTCGAGTCGCAGCAGCCGTTGAACACGCCGGTGTCATCGGGGCCGAGGCACTGGCCGAGCATGCCCGGCACTTCACGGATGCAGAACGTCTCGGTGCCGTCGCAGCCGATGTGGGTGTCGGGCTGGTAGAGGCCCCCGGTTGCGTCCTGCCACATCACGATCGCCGACATGGTGAGGTCGAGGATGCTCTCGTCGATGCCGAGGGTCGGGGCGAGCGCGTGCCGCTCCTGCTCGGTCGTGTCCACTGGCACCATCACCGTTTGCGAACACCCCACCGCGAGCAGCAGACCCAGCATCATCCCCTTCATGATGGAGATGAACGGTCGCGCGCGCGGAGACTGGAGCCCGAAATGCACTCGGCCCCGGTTCGCCGAAGCGCCGGGGCCGGAGGTGAGATTGTCGGAGGTTCAGAGGTCAGGTCGTCTTTACAGCAGCTGTTGCACTGGGCTGTCCGTTGTCCTGGCTTGTGTCGCGTCGCTCTCAATCTAGGTGATCGGCAGCGCGCGCCGAGCCTGAAGAGAAATCGTCACTGCCCCGACTTGGGCTTGTCCTGCACGCCGGAGACGGCCTTGGGTTGCGGCCCCGGTTCGGGGAGCGGCTTGCCGTCGTCGTCGAGCATGATCTGGGTCACCCGGAGATCGACCGGGATCTGCCCGCGGTACCGGGCGAGCTCCACGCTCTGCGCCTGCGCGCGCTTGCGGAACAGGTCGCGTTCCAGCTCCGCGGCGTGCTCGGCCTTGGCCCGCTTGGCCAGGCGCTTTCGGAGCCGGTCCTCTCGGGCGCCGCTGCGCAGGTAGATGAGCGCGCCGAGGGCGAGTGCCGCGACCAGTAGGGCGACATGCGCCCACACGGGGACCACGTCGGACATAGGCAATCGTAGCACGGTGGAACAGGTGCCGCGTTTCGCCCACCGTGACGAAAAGCCACGTTTCCAGCGGTCTCGTCTCACCCCTAGGGGGTCCAAATTGACCCGCATGCCAAAAAGGTGCAGAATTCACCATGCTGCGAGACATCTCGGTCCGTGTCGGGTTCGTGTTCGCGGTGGCTGGCCTGGTCGGCTCGATTGCCGGCCTCGCCGCGTGCAGCGCGGCTCCCCAGGTCGCCAGTGACATCGCGTGCCGGCTCGATGCGCTCCGGGTGTTGCCCGAGGATCCGGAGCAGGTCACGGTCTACGACGCGATCGACGTCGTCAACCGCGTGCGCGCGTGCAGGGGCGGTGATGCCGGACGATAACCGCCCGAAGCCCCCGCGGCCCTTCCCTCCACCGCTGCCTGGGTCGCTGCAGGGTGAGCCGTTTTTGCCGGCACCGAAAAGCGAGCCGCCGCTCGCGGACACACCCGTACCCGAGTCGCGACGGATGCGGAGCACGCCACCCGATGGCACCCCGCTGCCGCGCCGGAATGCCGAGCAGTCGCATTCGAGCCCGCTCGAGGACACGATCCGGGACCTGCGTCTGACGAACGTGCTGCTCCGGGAGAAGCTCACCGCGGTCACGTCGCTCACCACGCCGTCACCTCCTCCGCCGACCCCGGTGTCGCTCCGGACCATGACCAAGCGCGAGATCGCCAAGCTCGGCGGCAAGTGGACAACCCTGTTCGCGATCGCCGCGATAGTCCTGCCGATCGCCGCGAAGAAGTGGCCGGCGTACGCGGACATCATCGAGTACGTGCGGAGCTTGCTGCCGTGAGGCTCATCGACTGGATCGTGGTGCACACGGCGGGCGCCTACGACTTCAAGTCCAAGCGTGTCGTCTACCAATCGACCGAGTCGATCCGCGAGTACCACAAGAAACACAACGGCTGGCACGACATTGGTTATCACTGGGTCATCGAGGGCGACGGCTCGCTTCACCGTGGTCGCGACGAGGAGGTCATCGGCGCGCACGTGGGCGGGTTCAACGACCACTCGATCGGCATTTGCGTCACCGGGCACGGCGACTTCGAACCGTTCAACCCGCCGCAGCTGGCCGAGCTCATCCGCGTGTGCGCGAACATTTGCGAGGCTCGCCACCTCTCCGGCATCAAGGTCATCGGCCACCGCGAGGCCCCTGCCCATGGCGCGGCGCCGACGCACAAGACCTGCCCCGGGCTGCTCGTGGACATGAACGAGATCCGCCGGCTGGTGGCGGACCGTCTCGAGCAGGGGGTGGCGTGACCCTCCGCTCCTTCTTCGGCCTGGTCGATCTCGCGCTCTCGGTGCAGCGCAAGGTCGGCAAGGCCCTCACCTGGGTCCGCAACCGCTGGAGCCCCGACCAGACCGACCCGATCCCACTCAGCTCCCGCGACATCGAGCACATCCAGGGACAGATCCGCCAGGCAACCACCGTCCGCAGCTCGTCCCGCTACGACGAGATTATCCCACCCCCACCCACCGCAAACAGCCGCCCTGGGTCAAAACTGACCCGCCTGTGATAGGGTACGGGCCGGATGGGCGTCCTCACTCGCTTTCGGCTTGACGGCGGCACGAATCAACAGGCCGCGCGCAAGCTGTTGCCCGCCGATGGCCTGCTCCGGCGCGTCGTCAACTTCGATCTGCGGCGCGACAACGAGCTCGCGGTGCGGCCCGCGTTCACGGCGCTGGCGATGGACGTCTACGGCCAGGTCAGCCCACGCACGGCCATCCTGCACGATCTCATCGCCTACGACGGTCGCCTGTTCGCGCTCGGGGCGGTGAGCAACACGCCGAGCAAGGTGACGCTGTTCGAGTACGTCGGCCTGGTCAAGGGCTGGAAGCGCATCGTCACGCAGATCCCGGGCGGCACCCGGGTGCGCGAGATCGGAAACCCCGCCGATCAAGCGGGCGGCGTCGATTCGGCGACCTGCGCGGCGTACAACGGAATCGTCTGCTTGGCGTACATCGCATTCGATGCGGGCTATGTCGCTTACGCCCACGTGTTCCGCGCGAGCGATGACGCGACCATCGTCTTTCAGAAACTCACGGCGATGGTCACGGGCTTGGGAGACGGTCCCAACAGCCTCTGCGCAATCGTGAGCCTCGGGCACGTGTTCCATGTCGTTGGCTGGGGCGGGGTCGCCGCGGGCTGTCTGCAGGTGCAGTCCTTCACCGCGAGCACGGACGAGGCTTTCTCTAACGCCACGGCGCTCCAGTCTGCCGACTCGGCGATCTTCGCGGCCGCTGCGGTGGGCACATCGATCGGCGGCTATGTGACGGTGAGCGTGCACACGGGCGATCTCATCGTGCGACACTACAACGACAGCCACGTCCAGCAGATGACCCGCACGATCGCCACGGTGGTGGCGAACTACCTGGCCATCGCCGCCGACGGGACCGCCGATCGCATCATCATCGGCTACATCGACGACGCCGACGACCTCATCAAGTCGCGCATCATCAAGCTGAGCGACGGCACGAACGTCTCGGGCCCGACGACGCTGAGCGCAACGACGACGGTGGGCGGCGTCTCGGTGGCCATCAATAGTGCTGCCAGCACCCAGGTCACGGGCAACATCACCAACTCCTTCCCGCGCAGTGCCGTGTCGGCGGGCGGTATCGCGAGCTCGATCACTTGGGCCGACCTGCAGCTCACCACGGAGATGTTCTTCACGGGTGACGGCAACACGCCTGACAACATGGCGTTTGCTGGCTATGTGCACGGCTCCGACAACTCCAACAACCAGCAGGTCAATGCCCTGCTCGCGCACAACGTCGACTCCTCGGTGATGTACCCGGGTTTCTTCAAGGACTTCGGCACCGGCATCGGCGATCCGCGGCGGCTCGGAAGCCTCTGCAAGGACACCGTGACCGGCAAGTTCTACCTCGCCGCCCTGAGCACGAACAACGACCTCGAGCGAGGCGTGACGGTCACCGAGTTCTCCTGGGATGCGCTCGAGCGGCGCCAGACGGCGATCCAGGGAGGCCTACTGCACATCGCCGGCGCGCTGCCGCTCACGTTCGACGGGCGCTCTCCTTTCGAGATGAGCTGGGGCGAGGCCCCGGTGATCTACGGCCTGGCAAGCAGCGACACCGCGTCGGGGGCCATCACGAGCAGCGCGGCATACTTCGTTCAAGTCTTCCCCGAGATGGTCGACGCCCGAGGCAACGTGCACCGCGGGCCGCCGAGCATCGTCTACGGCATCACCACGGGCGCGGCCGATGACACCATCACTGGCGCCGTGAGCCGACTGCACTCCTTCCGCAACATCTCGAGCTTCTTCCCGGGTGCGAGCTATCGCATCGTGATCTGCCGCACGGCTGCGCTCGCCGACAAGACCGCGGGCGAAAACCTCTACCGCGAGACGCATGTGTCGGCGCCGTTCAGCACGACGCCCGGCCTGATCATCTCGTTCACCCTCACCACGAGCGACACTGCTCTCCGCGCGCTCGGCGAAACACAAGGCACGATCTACACGCAAGGGCAGACGCCGATCCCGCACCAGGCCCCGCCACCGTTCTCTTACTGCTGGCCCACGAACGAGCGCCTGGCCGTGGGCGGCCTCCTGGTCACCAACCAGTGGCTGCAGAGTAAGCTGAAGTTCCCTGCGGAGGCCATGAACTTTTCCGATGCGGACCTGCCCGGATATCAGGGCTCGACCGACGAGGCCATCCTCGGCATCGCGAGCATCCAAGGCCAGATCATCGCCCTCACCCGCCGCACCATCAGCCTCTGGTCAGGCGAGGGTCCCGATCACTCGGGACAGGGTGAGTTCAGCTTTGCGGGCTTTCTCTCGCGAGAGGGCGGCATCAACGGCGTTGATGGCTGGAAGAGCCTGTGTGAGACCGACGAGGGCGTGTTCTTCCAGCGCGACGACGACCAGATCTGCATGATCGGCCATGACGGCCACGTGGAATGGGGCGTCGGGCAGAACGTGCGCGACGAGCTCGCCACCTACCCGGTCGTGAACGCCACCTGTTGCATCCGGAAAAAGCACCAGGTCGTGTTCGCGGTGGAGAACTCGGGCGGCAACGCGGGCGAGATGCTCGTCTATGACCTCCGCCGCAAGCAGTGGTTCATCTGGGACATCTGGGCCAAGGCGCTCTGCGAGTACCAGGGCCGGCTCTGCTACGCGGACTCGTCGGGGAACGTCTACCAGCAGAACTCCGCCGCGGGCACGGGGGCGCTGCCGACCGCGTTCTTCGAGACGTACGATTTCGACTTCGGCACGGGCCTGAGCTGGGGCGAGATCATCGGCGCCGGCATCGTCGGCACCAAGCAAGGCGACTGCACGGTGGCGCTCGCGGTGACGTTCGATTCGGGCGCCAACTACTCGTCCATCGGCTCCTGGACGACGACCACCGCGGGCGGGTACGTGACCGGCGGGGTCATCGAGGAGCTCAAGGCCCTTAACGATCGGAAACACTCGCGCTTCGGCCTGAAAGTGACCGTGAGCGGCGGCAGTGACACGCTCGCGGCCTATCTGAACGAGGTCGTGCTCGACACCGAGAAGGCGCCCGGCATGACCCGGCTACCAGCGAGGGACACGCAGTAATGGCATGGCAACCCGATCCGAACAATGAGGGCGGCACCATCTGGGTTCCGTCGGCCTCGGACCCACAGACGACTCCCGTAGAAAAGCCCCCAACGCCCGACGGCTGGACCGGCTGGAGGTATCAAGCGAGCACCAACTCCTGGGTCATTCCCAAGGGACAAGAGAGCGCGCACGAGCAGTGGGTGGCGGGCAATGCGGTTCAGGGCGCAGCCACCAACTACGCCGATAACGCACCGAGCATCGCCGACGCCCAAGCCGCGGGCTTCGGCACGGAGAACATCGCCGACAAGCGCACGGGCCAAGAGAACGGCACGGCGGGTGGCATGGCCGTGCCCACGGTCGACACGACGCAGACCGACCAGGCACGGATCATGCGCGAGCAGGCCCTCGCCGACCAGCGCCGGGTGCTCGAGAAGAGCCTGAACCTGCAGATCGATCCGGTCGAGCAACAGGCCCTGCAGCAGCGCTACCTCGAACGCGGCATCAGCGCGGCCAACACCGTGGCAGCCAACGCGCGCGGCGGAGCGGGGGCCGTTGCAGCGGCACGGGGCCAGGTCATCAACCAGACGCCGCAGATGGCCGGGGTCGCCGCCGAGCAGGCCCGCAACGAAGAGCTGGCGATGTTCAACGCGCGCGTGCAGCAAGCCTCCACCGCGGGCGGCATCGCCAACACCATCGGGCAAACGGCAACGAGCGCGTTTGGGCAGGAGGCGGGCCTCGCCACCAATACCGCGCAAGTCGGGCTCCAGGCCATCGACCGCATCCAGGCCGAGACCGGCATGAAGATCAACGCGGACATCCAGCAGCAGCAGCAGCTCGGAACGATGCTCTCGGACGTCTTTCAACTCGGCTTCAACTACGACTCGCTCGACATCAAGACGCAGCAGGACATTTTCGACCAGATCGCCCAGAGCCATCACATCGACCAGCAAGTCGCCGGGCAGATCAAGGCCGCGGCCGCTGCGAATAAGAAGGGCCCGATGGACTACGTCATGGGCTTCCTCGGGGCAACCGAGCACGCCGCGGGCACCGTCGCCAAGTTGGGTCTATGAGCGCCAACCCCGTCGGCTTCGAGCGCTGGAACCCGGGCGAGCCCTGGGGCGACGTCGTGCACGCGGACGGGACGCGCACCAGCGTGTTCGATCCCGACGGCTCGATCGAGGCCGACGCGCGCCAGTACGGGGCCCGTTACAACGCCGCGCCTCCACCGCCACCCGCCGCTGCTCCCGAGCCTGCGCTGTCCGGGGCCGCCTCACCGCCCTTGCCGCCGTCCACCCCGAGCGCGCCCGCGTCGCCGCCCTTGCCGACGAGCGCGCCGCTCACCCAGGCCGAGAAGGCGCCGCTCCAGCCGCCGGCACAGGACCTCGCTGCCATCTCCGCGGGCCTGTCCGCGCCCGCTACCCCGAGCACCCAGCAGAGCCCGACGGCCCAGGCTCTGGCCGATCACGGAGTCGATCCGAGCAAACTGACGCGCGCGGCTCCTGCACCGGGTGGTGCGCCCGCTCCGGCTGCTGCGCCCGGTTCCCTGCCCGGCGCCGGCATCAGCCCCGCCCTCGATGCGGTGAAGCAGCACGCCCCCGGGCTCGTCGCGGCCAGTGGCAAGGCCGGTTACGAGGGACCCGACGCGGAGACCCGGGGAGCCGTGCAAAGCGCGAGCGATCAAGCCCTGCTCACGCGCAACCGGGCCATCGACGAGGGCATGGTAGCGAAGGGCCTCGGGGTTCAGGCGGAGGCGGGCGCCGCGAACGAGGCGTACTTCGCGGGGTTTGCCAAGCAGCAGCAGGCGCTCGGGAGCATGGCCGCGCTGCAGAAGGCGCAGGAGGACGCCTCGGCCAGGCTGAACACCGTCAAGCAGACCCCGATCAAGGACCACCCCGACTTCCCCGAGTGGTTCACGGTCTCGAGCATCCTCGGCAGCATCGCGGGCGGGTTCGCGGAGGGCTTCAGCGGTGGGCGGTACCACTCGACCACCCTGCCCATGATTCAGCAGATCATCGGCGACTGGAAAGAGAACCAGAAGTACAACAAGAGCCAGCTGGTCGATTCGCTCACGGCCCAACTCGGCGACCGCACCGCCGCGCTCAATGCCGCCGAAGCCCGACTGAAAGAGGGCATCGCGGACATGGCCGAGGCCAAGGCGAGGTTCGCGCGTACCCCGGGGGCCATGAAGGAGCTGAAGGCCACGGCCGATTCGCTCCGCGCGCAGTCCCTCGACGACTGGGGCAAGACGCAGACCACCGTGATGGGCAAGGCGAGCGAGAGCATCAGCCTCGAGCCGCCGAAGCCGGGGCCCGGTTACACCAACGAGACACTCGAGCGGCTGAAGGGCATCGGCATCGACCAGAAGTCTTGGGACGCTGGTCTCGGCGAGGTCGTCACCAAGGACGGTCCCACGATCGTCCAGGCCGCGCAGGCAACCAAGCAGATCGACGCGGACATCGCCGAGTTGCAGTCGATCATGGCGCAAAACGGCGGCACCCTGCCGACCAAGGGCGCCATTAGGATCCCACAGGCACTCGTTCCGACACTGTCGAGGCTCGGTTACAAGCCGGGCATGGATGCCGAGGCCACCAACGTCATCATCAGCAAGTATTTGACGGCCAAGGCCAAGAGCTACGGGGCCAGCATCACCAAGAGTGATCGCGAAAACGCAGAGCAGGACCTCGGAAGCTCCGGACCCGCCTTCATGAAGGGCCTCACGGGTATGCGCGACTCGAACAATCGCGCCATCATGGGCGCGCTCGAAAAGAAGTTCGCCGGCCGCGGTCAGCAAGCGCTGAACATCTTGCTCGAGCGCACGAGCGAGGGAACCACGCCCGGCATTCCGAACCCGCCCTCAACCCCGTTCGAAGCGCAGAACGTGGAGAACACGGGCCCGAAGGAGCAGCAGTTCCCTGAGACGGCCGACGAAAAGCAGATGCGTGAAGAGCAACAGAAACGCCAGGAGTCGCGCAAAGAGCTGCTCGCGCAACCCGAGATCAAAAAGCAACAGGAGGAGCGGGACCGCTTGCCCATCGGGCAGCGCTTCTCGCCGTTCTGAACCATGGCTGAGGTCGACGGCAAAACCGTCATGCAGTCCAAGGAAGGCCACCTCTACCAGGTGGCCCCCGAGGACGTGCCCACCGTCGCCCGGGACCAGGGCTGGACGGTCGCTGGTGACGACGCGGTGCAGAAGCGCATCGAGGAGCGGGCCCAGTACGCTCAGTACGGAAGCACGGGGCAACAGGCCCTCGGAGCCGCCGAGACCGCCGTGCGCACGGCCACCCTCGGGGCGGTCCCGGGGTTCGGCTCGGCCGAGGACGTCGCCGGGCGGTCCAAGACCCTGCAACAGGAGTCGCCGGTCGCGAACTTCCTCGCCCAGGCCGTCGGCGCGGCCGCTCCTGCCCTTGCCACGGGTGGGGCGCTCGGAGCGGTCGGGCTCGGCGAGGGCGTCGCTGCAGGGGCGCTGGGGACCCTGGCCGAGGGTGCGGTGGGCGGCACGGCGCAGGAACTGGAGTCGTCCCACCAGGAGCAGCGACCGTTCTCCGTCGGCAACGTCCTGATGTTCGACGTGGGCGGCTCCCTTGTCGCCCATGCCATCCCAATGGCCCTCCGCGCGGGCGCTGGCGCGGCCCGTCGAGCCATCGGCGACGCGGGAGAGGGCGTGCTCGCGGGCGCCGAGCGGCGGGCCCTGGAAGCCACCGCGGACGTTGCCGACGGGGTGCCGGTAGGGCCGGGGCGAGACGAGTTCCTCGCCAACGCGCACAAGGAAGTGATCGACCAGGCCAGCAGCCGGAGCGCCAAGAGCCTCGACCGGCTGTCCCAGGACGTGGCCGAGCTCTCGGGCGACGGGGCCAAGCGCGCAAAGGTGAAGACCTTGATGGCCAAGACCAATCCGGAGCAGCGGACCTGGGCTGCCGAACGGAGCCAGGCCGCTCTCGATCTCCGGAACGAGCTCCGACCGGGCAAGGGCCGCCCCGAGGTGCCGACCGAACTGCCCGAGGGAGCCGCTCCCGGTGTCCCGGGCGAGAGCCTCCCCGGCGAGCCACCAGCACCCGCCCCGAGCTTCCGCGACACCCCCGAGCTGAAGAAGCCGCTCCGGGACATCGACCGAGCCCTCACCCGCGGCAGCAAGGAACTCGACGACGCGTCCGAGGCGCTCGACTGGCATGAAGCCGCGGGCAGGCTGGAGCGCGATCTCGGCAAGCAGGAGGAGAAGCTCGGCCGGCTCGCGCGCGACGGCGTGGAGGGTGCCGAGGAATTGCAGCTGAAGGTCGGCGAGCACCGGCAACAGCTCCGCATGGACCGCGAGCGGGGCGACCTCTGGGGCGAGGCGGGCGACTATCAGCGGAGCCTGAACCAGGCCGTGGACGACCGTTGGCGCCCGGGTGCGCGAGAGGTGCAAGGGCAGTTCGCGCGCGAGATGGAGGACGGCTCGCTGCAATTCGACCCGGGCAAGCTCCGTCAGCATCTGTCCGCCGACGAGATCGGCCGGGGCGTGATGCCGGAGCAGCTGGAGAAGCAACTGCAGGGCGCTGAAGGGCTCATCAACACCCACCGCACGTACGGCACGGCCCCCGAGGAGCAACTGTCCCGGATGCAGTCGGCGGTCGATTCGGTGCGCGAGCAGCTGAAGCTCTCCGACGACGTCCGGGGCGCGCGGGCCCGGGTGAAGGAACGCGCCGGGGTGCAGACCGAGAGCGCCAAATTCGACCGCGAGCAAGCCGGAGCGCTCCGGGAAGAGCAGGCCGCGTTCAAGCGCAAGGCTGCGGCCGACGAGATCAAGGGCGAGGTGATGAGCGGGCTCCTGGGTGCCGCCGCGGGCGCGCTCGGTCACAGCCTCGGCCTCGGTGCGGTGGTGACCGCCGGCTCGAAGCTCTTACGGATGAGCCGGCTCCTGGAAACCCTGGGGCGCTCGGGAGAAGCAACCGTGGCCTCCGCGGCCAAGGGAGCCGTGCTCGGTAACGCGGGCCGTGCCCTTCGGGCCGTCGAGCAGGGTGCCGGCGCGGTCGGCAAGGGGGCTGCGCCGCTCGCGCAAACGGCCATCGCGCGCTTCCAGGGAGACCATCCCGACTTGCAAACGGCGTTCGAGAGCAAGCAGCGGACTCTCGACGGCATCATGAGCAACCCGCTCGTGTTGCACCGGGTCATCGGCGAGCATCTGGGCCCGCTCGGCAAGGTGAACCCGGATGCGTACGGGCAGATCGCGGCGCGCCTGCAGTCGGCGGTGCAGTACCTGCATGAGAACCTGCCGACGCAGATGAGCGCGAACATGGTGCGCCCCAACGGCATCCCGATGAGCCGAGCCACGGCGCGCGACTTCGCGCAGAAGTACAACTCCGCCTTGAACCCCGCCTCCGTGTTCGAGGATGTCAAGAATGGGACCGCCACCCCGACGCAGATGCGCACGCTGCAGACCGTGCACCCCGATCTCTACGACCGGTTGCGGCTGGAGCTGGTGCGGCAGGTCGCGCAGAACCCGGGCAGCATGAGCACCCAGAGAAAGCTCCGCATGGATATCCTGTTCGGCGGCGATGGTCTCGCCGGGCGCGCCTACTCCTGGCCGATGGCCAATGCGATTCGCGCGTACCGGCAAGAACGCACGGCCCAAGCCGGCTCCGGCAACCAGACGGCGGCCGCCTCCACCGCGCATCGGTCGACCCCGAGCCGCGGCATCTCCGCGATCAAGTCCAGCGTCACGAACGCCTGAGGAACCCATGCCGTACATCCGACCCTGGCACAAGCAGTCCAAAGACGACGCGCCGATGACCCTGATGAAGGAGTGCCAGCAGGCCATCGAGGACAACCGCCCGCGCCAGGCGATCGCGGTCACCTACGGGACCCAGTTCGAGGGCTCGATGCTGACCAGTTTCTTCCCTATCGGGTACGCCTTTTCGAACGCCAACGTGGCGCCGGGGCTCAGCACCCCGATCCTTCGCCGCAAGCTCCGTAGCATCGTCAAGGGTTGCCACGCGCAACTCTGGGGCAACGACGACCCCTTGCCGCAGTGGATGAGCGTGGGCGGCGACTGGAGCACGCAAACGCAAGCGATCCTGTTGAACCGCGCGATCGATGCCGAGTACGAGCAGCCGCAGGGCAGGTTCGATAACGAACACGACCTCTGGAGGCACGCGGGACTGATGACCATGGCGTGCACGGGCAGCGTGGCCGTGTTCGAGCTACCGGGCTGGGGCAAGACCGAGGCGCGCATCAACGACACCTTGACCATGGCGGTCGAGACGAGCGGTCCGAACGGCGCTTATCTCGGCTGTATCGGCACCGACTACTACGAGGTGGAGGAACTGTGCCTGCGCTTTCCCAGGCAGCGCGAGCAGATCGAGAAGAACGCCGAGACCATGTGGACGCTGGCTGAGCGCCGAATGGGTCGTTCCGGCGGAGGTGAGCCGCGCATGGATAACCGCTGGGTCGTCCAGGTGCACTTCGGTTATCGCTGCTCGGTGCGGGGCGAGGACGGGCGCAAACTCTGGGTGCTGAAAGACGGCACCCGCCTCGGCAAGGATGAGGTCTACGAGTACGACGAGTTGCCCTGCACGATCTATCACTTCGAGCGCCAGATGGTGGGCGACTGGGGCCTCCCACTGTCTGCCTATGTTCACGAGGTGCTGCGGCGGCAAAACGAGATGGCCCAAGACCAGGACCAGAAGCAGCTGAACTCGCCCCAGCGCATCATCCAGGGCCCGAAAGAGACCCTCGACAAGATCGGCGGCAAGTCGCGCGCGCAGATGGAGATTGAGAGCGGCAACCCCATGACCGACGTCCGGGTGACGGAACTCGACTCCCGCGACCAGGGTGCGCTTGCGCTCATCGAACTCTACGGCAGGTGGGCCGATGAAGACGCCATGGTCGACGCGCGCCACCAGGGCGGCGCCGGCAAGCAGGCCACCAGTGGCAAGCACGAAAAGTACAACGCGAGCTACTTCACCGAGGCGTTCGCGCCCGAGAGCCGCCGCATCATCCACGCGCGTACGGTGCAGACCGGCAAGCGCAAGGTCCGGGCGCTCAAGGACATGGTCAAGGAAGGCCAGGACATCATGCGGCGCTGGGAGAAGGGCTCGCTGTCCGAGGTCATCGACGTCGCC
>Ga0207670_10000806_pt1 | contig 16344 bp, 3 predicted proteins | sample KBSS23HmetaG_FD_184339 | JGI IMG/M metagenome (GOLD analysis project Ga0207670, IMG submission 184339) | Switchgrass rhizosphere microbial communities from Kellogg Biological Station, Michigan, USA - KBS S2-3H metaG (SPAdes) (version 2) | ecosystem: Host-associated > Plants > Roots > Rhizosphere... | reverse complement strand
AAAAGAGCAGGTGCGTGGGGTGCCGGGGCACGGGCTGGGCTGGGGATTGTTGCGCTGGGTGAGTGAGGACGAGAGGCGTGAGCTGGAGGCAGAGGCGGAGTTGAGTTTCAACTACCTGGGCCAATTTGATCAGGTGTTTTCCGAAAGCTCGCCCTTTACGATTGCGCCGGAGTCGGCGGGCCCGGAGCAAAGTCCCAGGGGCAGACGCCGCCACCTGATTGTGATTAACGCGATGGTCTTCGACAGCAAGCTTCGTATCACGTGGGGCTACAGCAGCGCTATTCATCTTGCAGCCACTGTGGAAAATCTCGCTAACAACTATGTCGCAGCCTTGCGGAGATTAATTGAGCACTGTCGCTCTACTCAGGACAGCGGTTACACGCCTTCGGACTTTCCGGAATTCCAGTGGACTCAGGCCGACCTCGACGAGATGAGCACGGCGATCAGCGCGTCGCTCAGTAAAGCTTCGAGCTCTTGACCAGCTTTGCACAAAAAGTGAGCTTTACACTCGTTGTTGCGGCTTCGCCGCCGGATTTGAGATACCGTCTTAAAGTTCAAGCGTCGATACTGAACTTGATTCCATCCGCTCCGGCTTCGCCGCCCGATGTGAGGCGAGGCTACGCCTCGCCGTTCAACCTTAGATTGCCAATGGGCTGCGCCCTCGGTTCGGGCTTTGCCCCTAGTGTTTATGGGCCAAAGGCCGAACCAGGGGCGCAGCCCCACCACCTCAGTGACTGTAACGGCGAGGCATAGCCTCGCCTCACATCGGGCGGCAAAGCCGGAGCGATGGTGCAAAGCCCTCTTGACCAATGAAAAACATTGAGCAGTTTTATCCGCTCTCTCCGGTGCAGGAGGGCATGCTATTTCACCATCTCTATGCCCCGAGCGCGGGAGACTACGTTTGCCAGATGCATTTTCTGCTCGACCAACAGCTTGAAGTCACTGCGTTCGAGCGAGCCTGGCAGAGTGTCGTCGATCGTCACGCAGTGCTGCGTACATTTATTGTCTGGGAAGGTGTCAAAAAACCTATTCAGGTGGTGCAGCGCGAGGTCAAGCTTCCATTCGAGCAACACGATTGGCGCGGTCTGGAAAAGTTGGACCAGCAGGAACGACTCAAGGCTTTGCTGCTCAATGACAGGGCTCGCGCCTTTGATCTCAACCGGGCGCCGTTGATGCGACTCGTGCTCATACGCCTGGCGGACGAGAGCTACTATTTCATCTGGACTCATCATCACCTGCTGCTGGACGGTTGGTCGTTGCCACTGATCTTTCGCGAGCTCTTTGAAACTTACGAAGCCTTCCGGCAGGGACGTGAGCTAAACCTGACCACGCCGCGCCCTTTCCGCGACTACATCGCGTGGCTGCAGCAGCAGGACATGGCGCAAGCCGAAAGTTACTGGCGGCGAATGATGAGTGGGCTAACCGCCGGACCGCGGCTGCAAATCGCCCGCACAGTCGATAATGCTAACGCACCTCAACAAGCATATAACGAGCACAAAGTATTTCTTTCCGCGGACACCACGACCGCACTGCGAGCCCTGGCCCGACAACAGCAACTTACTTTGAACACACTCGTGCAGGGCGCGCTGTCGTTGCTCCTGGGCCACTACATGCGCAGCCGGGACGTTATTTTTGGAATGACCGTTTCGGGACGGCCGCCGCAGTTGCCGGGCATCGAATCCATGATCGGACTCTTCATCAACGTGTTGCCGATGCGCGTTAGTATCAGGCCGGACGAGACACTGCTCGACTGGTTGACGCGTATCCAGGAACAACAGATGGAGATGCGGGCCTACGAGTACACGCCCCTCTCGCAGATACCGCGTTGGAGCGATGTGCCTCGTGGCCAGCCGCTCTTCGAGACGCTCCTGAGTTTTGAGAATTACCCCGTCAATGAAACGGTACCGCAAATCGGCGACCGTCTCAGCATTCAACAACATGGTATCGAAAGCAAAAACAATTACCCGCTCACTATCGGCGTCATGCCCGGCGATCGACTGCAACTGTGGCTGACTTACGACCCGCAGTTCGATCGAGACGCTATCGCTGCATTCGGCAAACTTTTCCAGACGCTGCTGGATTCTTTTGTCTTGCAGCCTCACACAGACGTGAAGACGCTGGAAGAGATGCTGGCGCGTGCAGTGAATGAACAGCAAGCCGCGCAGCGACGTGAACGCGAAGAAAACAGCCGGCAACGATTCAGGAAAGTTAAGCCCAAAGCCGAAAGTCTCATTGCACGCGACCTGGTTACGCTCGACACGCTGAAACCCGGAAGTGTTTTGCCCCTCGTCCTGCGTCCCAACGTCGACGATCTCGATTTGGCTGATTGGGCACAGGGCCATCGTGAGTTGATTTCCACGAAGCTGCGACAACACGGTGCGCTGCTTTTCCGTGACTTCAAACTAAAGACCGCGGACGATTTTGAGCAGGCTGCGGCCGCGATTTGCCCCGAGCTTTTCGGCGAGTACGGCGACTTGCCGCGCGAGGGCCTGGGCGGCAAAGTTTACGGCTCGACACCTTTCCCAGCCGACCAGTCGATCCTGTTTCATAACGAGAGCTCGCACCTGCATCGCTGGCCGATGAAGATCTGGTTTTTCTGTATGAAGGCTGCGGAGCGCGGCGGCGAGACGCCGGTTGTCGATTGTCGCGAAGTTTACCGGCTGCTCGACCCGCAGCTCAGAGAACGATTCGCACGCAAAGGTTTGCTGTATCTTCGCAACTACATCGAAGGGCTGGACGTGAGTTGGCAGTCGTTCTTTCAGACTACTGATAAAGCGGCTGTCGAAGCGCACCTGCGCCAGGCGGCGATGGATTTTGAGTGGACTGGCCGGAATAATTTGCGGACTCGCCGGATTGCTCCGGCAGTTGTCAAACATCCACAGACCGCTGAGCTCTCCTTCTTCAATCAGATTCAACTGCACCACATTTCTTTTCTCGCACCCGAGGTGCGCGCCTCGCTGCTGTCCGTCTTCAGGGAAGAAGACTTGCCGCGAAACGTCTACTACGGCGACGGTTCAGCTCTGGAAGAATCTGTGCTCAACGAAATTCTCGAAATCTACAAAGCGTCCAGCGTCAGCTTTCCCTGGCAGGCGGGCGACATCCTGATGCTCGACAATATGCTGACGGCCCACGGGCGAAATCCTTACAAGGGGGAGCGCCGGATTGTAGTGACGATGGGAGAAATGGTTTCAAGCGAAGAGTTTCGGCGCCACGCGACTATTTAAAGATGCAGCAAGAACAAGTCATTGAAGGCTATCGTCTCTCTCCGCAGCAACGCCGGAGTTGGCAACTCCAGCAGGAAAGCCACGCTGGTTGCGCGCTGTGTGCCGTCTTGATTGAGGGACGCCTCAATCATGAGGCGTTGCGCGAAGCGCTGCGTGTCGTCGTCGACCGGCATGAAATATTGCGTACCACCTTTCTGCGTCAGCCCGGCAGAAGATTTCCGCTACAGGTTATCGCGGCGAGCGGTTCGCTTTCGTGGCGTGAAGTGAAGCGTGACGAGCTCGATGACGCCGAACAGCAGCTCGAAGAACTCTACGCAAACGGAAAACATCACGGCTTCGATCTACAAAAAGGACCACTGCTGCACGCGACACTCATCACGCAGTCTGATGACAGGCACGTTCTTATACTCAGCCTGCCCGCTCTCTGCGCCGATGCCTGGACACTCAAAAATCTGATTGAGGAAACCGGTCGCGCCTATGCTGCGAATCTTCGGCAAGGCTTCGCTGAGCCATTTGGCGAAGCTGATGAAGCTACGCAATACCTGCAATTTTCCGAGTGGCAACACGAGCTGCCGGAGAATGACGACAAGTCCGCGCGGCAGCACTGGCGTGCGATCAATCTCGAGTCCGCTGCGACGTTTACGCTTCCCAGCGAAACTGCAGCTCCGATCCAATCCGCCTTCGATTTTGAGTCTTACGCTTTCACATTTAATGCGACAGTCGCAGGCAAAATTTACGAAGTCGCAGCCGGGCAGGGAGTTTCAGTCGGAAGTATTTTGCTGGCCTGCTGGTCTACGCTGCTCTGGCGTCTCACGCGGCAAGCCGAAATTATCGTCGGTGCTTTGGTGGACGGTAGAAAGTATCCGGAGTTACACGAGACGTTCGGACCACTCGCCAAAGTGGTGCCTATCGAGCTGCACCTGGAGGACGCGCCGTTCCATCAGGTGCTCAAGCAAATCGACCTATGCTGGCGTGATGCCTATGCATTTCAGGAATACTTCACCTGGGATGCTGACGGATCCGTGGACCATCCCTTTATCGCCGTCAGTTATTCTTATGAAGAACGCGCCGAAACATTTTCAGCCGGCGGTGTTTCGTTCTCGCTGCTCCGGCAAGACGTCTGCACGGAGCGATTCAAAATCCGTCTGACGTGTGCACGGACTGGCAAGGCGCTGGGTGCCGAAATTGCTTTTGACCCGCGCCACCTGCCGCCGGCAGAAGTCGCCAGATTGGCCGGACAGTTTCAGATCCTGCTTGGCGCGGCCCTCGCGAACCCGGCTGTCTTTATCAGCGACCTGGACATACTCAGTACAGAAGAACGCCATCAGCTTCTGTTCGATTTCAATAACACACGAGCGGAGTTTCACGACGACGCCTGCTTGCAAGCATTATTCGAGAGACAAGTTGAACAGACGCCCAAAGCGACGGCGGTTGTTTTTCAGCAACAACGAAAGAGCTACCAGGCTTTGAATGCGGAGGCGAACCGCCTTGCTCATTATCTACGCAAAAAGGGAGTGGGGCCGGAAGTATGTGTAGGGCTTTGTGTGGATCGCTCCGCGGAAATGCTGGTCGGCATGCTCGGAATCTTAAAGGCGGGCGGGGCTTATGTGCCGCTTGATGCCGAGCATCCACAGGCGAGATTGAGCCACCAACTCGACGAGGTCGCAGCTCCGGTCTTAGTCACACAGCAAAAACTCCTGGAGTCGTTGCCGCCATTCAAGGGCACGATCATATGCCTCGATAGCGACTCGGCGGATTTTGCAGACGAGTCAGATAAAAATCCAGTGTCGATCGCGAGCGCACAAAACCTCGCATACGTCATCTACACGTCCGGCTCAACTGGAGTTCCGAAGGGCGTGGGCATTAGCCATAAGAGTCTTTTGAACTACGCGGATTTCATCTGCTCGAAGCTCAGACTGAACGATACTGAGCTTGATTCGCAACTTCATTTTGCAACCGTCTCGACGCTGAGCGCGGACTTGGGAAACACATGTATTTTTCCGGCGCTCGTTTCCGGCGGCTGTCTCCACGTGCTCGGTTACGACATTACGACCGACAGCCAGCGGTTCGCGAATTATGTCGCGACCAATTCCATTGACGTCCTCAAAATCGTGCCCTCGCACCTGCGTCAGCTGTTGCTTACAAACGACGGCAGGCAAATCCTGCCACGGAAATATTTGATTACCGGCGGCGACGCGCTTAGTTTGAAACTGGCTCAACGTATCGACGAAATGGCTGCCGGTTGTCGATTGCTCAACCACTACGGCCCGACTGAGACAACCATCGGCTCCGTCGTTAATTTCGACGTTCTCATAGACACGAATGGTGAGCGTGTTCCAATCGGACGAGCGATTGCGAATACCTTCATCTACCTCCTCGACGAAAAACTCCGACCAGTGCCGCTGGGCATCGCCGGCGAGATTTTCATCGGCGGCGAAGGGGTGGCGCGCGGTTACTGCGGTCAGGGAGGGCTGACGGCTGAGCGCTTTCTGCCGGATCCTTTTTCCGGTGCGAGCGGGCGCCGGATGTATCGCACGGGTGACCGCGGGCGATATTTGCCGGATGGAAATCTTGAATTCCTCGGTCGGTTAGACGGACAAGTGAAAGTCCGTGGCTATCGCATTGAATTAGGTGAAATCGAGTCAGTGTTATTGCTACACGAAACAGTAAGACAGGCGGTGGTCGTGGCGCAGGGCGATGGCGAACAAGTGCGTTTGGTCGCCTATGTGATAACCGAAGCAGAGCAACACCGAACACCACCCGGCAATGAGCAATCAGCGATCGTGAATGAGCTGCGGCAGCACTTGCGTGCGCGCGTGCCCGACTACATGTTGCCCGCGGTCTTCGTTTTGACTGAGCGACTGCCGCTGACGGCTAATGGAAAAGTTGATCGCCGTGCCCTGGCTCTGAGGGAGACGCCGGCGCATGAGAGTGGAAAGTTTATCGCTCCGCAAACGCCGGTGGAGGAGCAGCTGGCCGGGATCTGGCGCGAGGTATTGCGCTGCGAGCGTGTAGGTGTGCATGACAACTTCTTCGAGCTGGGAGGAGACTCGATCCTGTCAATTCAGATCATCGCGCGAGCGAATCAGGGCGGGTTGCAACTAACACCGCGACAGTTGTTCGAAAACCCTACCGTAGCCGAGCTGGCAGCCCTGGCGGGCACAACGGAAGTTGTACATGCCGAACAGGGAATAGTCACAGGAGCAGTCCCGCTGACACCTATCCAGCAGTGGTTCTTTGCGCAGCGACCGCTCAATCCGCATCACTGGAACATGGCACTGCTGCTGGAGCTCGACAACGGTGCTTATGACCCCGCGGTGCTCGAGCAAGTAGTCGCCCAACTGGTTTTTCATCATGATGCGCTGCGGTTGCGCTACAGCCAGAGCGAACACGGATGGGGCCAGTTCATTAGCGCCGGTGAGATGCATACGATCTTCCACGAGGTTGATCTGTCCGGCTTTCCGGAGACGGAGCACGCCGCGGCCATTGAAGCCCGGGCCAGTGAGATGCAGACGAGTTTGGATCTCGAGCATGGACCACTAATCAAAGTTGTCTACTTCCATCTCGGAGTGAATAGCGGCGAGCGGCTGCTTATCGTCATTCATCATCTGGCGATGGACGGCGTCTCCTGGCGCATCCTTCTCGAAGACCTGGCGCTCGGCTGTACGCAGGCGAGAGACGGCAAGCCCATCAGTTTTCCGCCGAAGACGACTTCATTCAAAGAGTGGGCGGAGCAGTTGCGGCAGTACGCGCAATCCGAGGAGGTTCGGCAGCAATCTTCATACTGGTTGGAGACGGCGGCGCGGAGTCGACAGGTGAAGCCGCTGCCGGTTGACCACGAGAGCGCGAGCAATAAGGCAGGCGATGTGCAAACGCTGAGCGTGCAACTTGATGCCGAAGAGACGCGGGCCCTGTTGCAGGAAGTGCCGGAAATTTATCACACGCAGATTAATGAAGTGCTGCTGACGGCACTGGCATTGGCGCTGGCCGAGTGGACCAACGAACGTTACCTGCTGGTTGACATGGAAGGGCACGGGCGCGAGGACATTGGTCCAGGTGTGGCTGTGACGCGAACAGTGGGATGGTTCACAACCCATTATCCAATGGTGCTGGAGGTAAGCGAGAAGAGCAATGTAGGGGAGGCGCTGAAGGCGGTGAAGGTGCAGGTGAGAGCCGTACCTCAGCGGGGAATAGGATACGGGCTGCTGCGATACCTGAGCGAAGATCAAGCGGTCAGTGATGCTTTGAATAGCGGGCCAGAGCCGTCCGTGAGCTTCAACTATCTGGGCCAGTTCGATCAAACACTGGAAAGCTCCGCGGCGATCACGTGGGCGGTGGAGTCCAGTGGTCCGACTCACGATCCGGAGGGAAACCGTTCTCACCTGCTGGATATTAATGGCGGCATTCTCGGCGGGCAGTTGTTCGTGAACTGGACTTATAACGAGAACATACACCGGCGGGAGACTATAGAGTGGCTGGCAAAGAGCTACGCAACGAGCCTGCGAAGACTGATAGAGCTCTGCCGATCGCGCGAAGCAGTTGGCCTGACTCCCTGGGACTTTCCCGAAGCCGAACTGACGCAAGCAGAGTTGGACCAGTTGCTGCACCTCGATCGGCCGCCGGGCGAGAGTCCTGCGCGCCTGCAACCTGGGAACATTGTAGACCTGTACATTCTCTCGCCCACCCAGGAGGGCATGCTTTTTCATAGCATTTATGCTCCGGAGGCTGATGTTTATCTCAGGCAAACCGGGTGGAGATTGAAGGGTATGCTGGATGTTGCGGCGCTGGAGCATGCTCTGCAGGCGCTGGTGGACAGGCACACGGCTCTGCGTACATCTTTCATTTGGGGTGAATCGGACAAGGTGCTGCAAGTGGTCGAGCGGCGTGTGAAGGTGACACTGGAGCAGCATGACTGGCAAGGCTTATCAACTGACGAGCAGCGTGAAAAATTGGAAAAGTTTTTGGCAGCAGATCGAAGACAAGGCTTCGACCTTACCACCGCGCCGCTGATGCGTTTGATACTTGTACGGTTGGGCTCGGATGATTACCAGTTCATCTGGACCTATCACCACCTGGTGCTGGACGGCTGGGCCAGGTCGGAGATTCACAAAGAACTCTTTATGCTCTATGAAGCCGCCCGCGAAAACCGATCGCTGCAGTTGGCGGCGCCCCATCCTTACCGCGAATATATCGCCTGGCTGCGACGGCAGGACATGACGAAGGCTGAAGAGTTCTGGCGGCAGACGCTTGAAGGGTTCCCGTCGCCTCCCGCTTTAAGCATAGACAGAGGTGCGCTTGGCTCGTTGTTAAATGATGAAGGCTACGGAGAAGTCTTTGCCGTTCTTTCAGAGGAAGACACTGCGAACTTGAATGCACTGGCGCATCAACAGCAACTCACCCTCAACACCCTGGTCCAGGGAGCCTGGACCATGATCCTGAGCTGCTACAGCGGCGAGCGGGACATCGTTTTTGGCGCGACCGTTTCAGGTCGCCCACCGGAGTTACCTGGAGTCGAAACAATGGTCGGCGTCTTCCTGAACACGCTGCCAGTACGGGTCTTAGTCTTGCCCGACGAGCCTTTAATAGCCTGGCTAAGAAACCTGCAACAACAGCAGTTGTTGATGCGGCAGTATGAGTACACGCCGCTGGCACAGATCAAACGCTGGAGTAAAACGCCGCGCACCATCCCATTGTTTGAGAATATTCTGGTGCTGGAAAATTATCCGGTCGAGACCTCCTTCATCGAGCGGGAGCAGGACTTGCATTTCAGCGGCCCTTACTTTGCCCAGCTGTATCATTATCCGTTGGCCCTTACCGTCCAGACCGGCGCGCAGATTTATTTGCACACCCCTTATTCGCGTGCGCGTTTCAGCGAGATTGATGTTAGTCAATTGCTGGAACGCTTAAAGCTTCTGCTGCAAAACCTGGCTGCCTCCGCCTCGCATCCTGAGTGGACCGTTCGTGATCTCATGTTATGTCTGTTGGACGAAGAGAACCCCGGTGATGTGGCCTCCAGGCTTGAAGTGCAGGATGACGCGGAATCACATTTCGCTTTCTAGTTGCACCTCGTTGTGTCAGCGAAAAAATAAGTCATGAGCAGAGAGAAAAGATACCGGTTGGCAGACTCAACCGTGATTGAGCCGCTGGTCGATCGCTGGTCAGCCTGGTCATATCTAATTGCACCGGTCACAGCCGGCCTGCACCTGCTGCATTACCAGCTTAAAGTCATGGAGTCGTATGTGGCCGACCCGGAGATGCATGTCAAGGCCAGCCAGGACCCGCATTTCACCGGCGGCCCTTTCATGAATATTCCGTCCGAAAGGACAAACGAAGTACGGAGACTGCTGGCGCAGACAAAGGAGAAAAGAGAGGCGAGTCTCAAGTTTTCGAGGAGCATTACTGAATTTCACAACCTGCTGGTGGCGGAAGCCGACGGAGAGAGCCTCAAGCCGTTTTACGAATGGATGCCGGAATCCCTCGGCGGGTATGTCGAATTAGTCTACGATTATTACAACCGTGCCAGCGTGCGTTTTCTTGAAGGCATGCTTTACGAAAGCCCCTACTACGATGAGAGCTTGCAGTCGCTCAGCATCTTTAATCTCAAGCGCGATAACGCCCGCGCCTTCTTTCTCAACACTCCCCGGCTGCCTGAGCCTGACCGGATTGATTGCGCGATGCCCTTTGCAGGGCCGCATGCAGACGAGCTTTTTCGTTTGCAGTGCGAACCTCAACCGCTGGGCCATATACGCGAGCTCTTGAATTTGAATGCGACAGAAGAACAACGCCTCCTGCCTTTGTTGTCGGCAGAGGCTGTCTCAAAACCGCCGGCATGGGAAGGGCGGGGAGTTCGCCTGCGATATTTCGGGCATGCCTGTGTGTTACTTGAATGGGAGGGCGTTTCCATTCTGACGGACCCCTTCATCCCCGTCATACCATCTGCGGGAGGGCTCGAGCGGCTGACTTTCCGAGACCTGCCGGAGAAGATTGATTATGCACTGGTTACGCACAACCACCAGGACCACTTCATGATTGAATCCTTGTTGCGCCTGCGCCACCGGATTGAATGCCTGGTCGTGCCGAAAACTTTCGGCATTCTCTACGGCGACATCTCGCTCAAGCTGATGGGCCAAAAACTTGGGTTCAAACAGGTCGTCGAACTGGACACATACGAATCCATCAAGCTGCCCGGAGGAGAAATCATCGCCCTCCCATTCTTAGGGGAACACGCCGACATCGCTCATGGAAAGACCGGCTATGTGATTCGTGCGGGGCGTCAACAGATTCTCTTCGGCGCCGACTCAGATTGCCTGGACCGTCGCGTCTATGAACACGTACGAAATTTTTTTGGTCCTATCGAGACAGTATTCCTCGGACTTGAATGCGTGGGCGCGCCGCTGTCCTGGGGCTATGGCGCACTGCTACCTAAAAGGCCTTCTAAAAGCCAGGATGAAAGCAGGAGACAACACGGTTGTGATTTGCGAGCCGCCATGGAGATTCTAGAGACCATCGGCGCGAGGAGATTTTATAACTACGCGATGGGGATGGAGCCGTGGTTGGAGTACATACTCGGGCTGGGTCTTTCGGAAGATTCGGTCCAGTGGCAGGAGTCGGACAGGCTGCTGGCAAAGACGCGTGAGCGAGGTCTTGTCTCAGAGCGTCTATGCGGCAGCCGCGAAATCTTTCTTGACGATACGACTTCATCAAATCGCGCGTTCGTCTCCGTAGCGAGCGTCTCGTCACCGGCACAAGATGCAGTTTTAGACGACGACGCCGAAGCACAGTTTCAATTTTAAATTTAGCGTGGCCTGGCGCCGGCATACGCTCTCACATAGCTCTCTTGGGCTGATCCGGCTTTGCACAAAAAGTGAGCTTTACATTCGTTGTTGCGGCTTCGCCGCCTGATGTGAGGTACCGTCTTAAAAATCAAGAGCCGATGCTGAACTTGACCCCATCCACTCCGGCTTCGCCGCCCGATGTGAGATACCGCCTTAAAAATCAAGAGCCGATGCTGAACTTGACCCCATCCACTCCGGCTTCGCCGCCTGATGTGAGATACCGTCTTAAAAATCAAGAGCCGATGCTGAACTTGACCCCCATCCACTCCGGCTTCGCCGCCTGATGTGAGATACCGTCTTAAAAATCAAGAGCCGATGCTGAACTTGACCCCATCCACTCCGGCTTCGCCGCCTGATGTGAGGCGAGGCTATGCCTCGCCGTTCAACCTTAGATTGCGAACGGGCTGCGCCCTCGGTTCGGGCTCTGCCCCTAGTGTTTATGGGCCAAAGGCCGAACCAAGGGCACAGCCCGACCAACCTTCAGTGACTGTAACGGCGAGGCATAGCCTCGCCTCACATCAGGCGGCGAAGCCGCAACAAAACGCACCTTAATCACTTTTAGTGCAAGTCGAATGATCCAGCTTTGCACTAAAAGTAGCTCTATGAAGAAGATGTTTTACGCAAAGGCGCCCACGAACAGAGGTTAGAACCGCACAATGAGTACACCATCGCAGACTGTTGAGCATCTTTCGGCAGAAGAGCTGCGCGAGTATTGGTCGCAGAAGCTCTCCATGGAGATGGAGAGCGCGGGCTTCCCGCCGGATTATCAAAGACCGGCTAACTACTCGCCTGACACGGAGACACTCAACTTCACGCTGCCCGACGAAGTCTATCGTCAGTTGAACGCATTGACGGCGAGCTCGCCTTTCCTTCTTTACGCGGTGCTGCTCGCGGCATTGAAGATCTGCCTCTATAAATATACGGGGAGCAGCTCCATCGTCGTCGGCAGTGCGGCTCGAAAAAGGCCGAATGAGTTATTTCAAAAGCCTAACGCCCTGCCCGTGGTTGACGAAGTCGAGCCCCGATTATCGTTTCGTGAATTTCTCACGCGGGTGCGCGAGACGCTGCTGGAAACTTACCAACATCAGAACTATCCATTCGGGCGCATGGTCAGAGACCTGCAACTGGAAGACCTCAAAAATCGCTGCCCACTCTTCGATGTGGCGATGGTCCTCAAGGAGATTCACCTTGACTGGCCGGAAGTGAGAAACGATCTGACGATCACGTTCGCCAAAGAACCGGAGCGAATCACCAGCCAGGTTGTTTTCCGGCGCGAGCTGTTCAAGCCGGAAAGTATTGCTCGGTTCATGCGTCACTTCACGAATCTTTTGCGCTCCGGCTTGCAAAACACGAATGCTCCGCTCGACACCTTACAAATGCTTGACGAAGCGGAACGACATCAACTGTTGAATGAATGGAATGATACTTTCGTAGATTATCCGAGCAAGCTAACGGTCCATCAACTTTTTGAAGCGCAGGTCGAGCGTACGCCCGATGCCGTGGCCGTAGTGTTGGACGACGAGCAGGTCAGCTATCGGGAGCTGAACCGGCGTGCTAATCAGTTGGCACATTATCTGATTCTGGCCGGGGTCGGTCCGGACGCGCGCGCCGGCATATTGATTGGCCGGTCCGTTGAGATGATTGTTGCGGTGCTGGGTGTCTTGAAAGCCGGCGCAGCCTATGTGCCGCTGGATCAGTCTTATCCGGCAGAGCGTTTGGCTTACATGGTCGAGGACGCTCAGGTTCTTGTGCTGCTCACGCAAGAGTCTTTGAAGGATTTTCTGCCCGAACAGCGGGCGGAAGTAATCTGCCTGGACATAGACCGGGAAGCGGTTGCGCGCATGAGCGAAGAAAATCCGTCCGCTAATTTGACGCCGGAGAACCTCGCTTATGTTATCTACACCTCCGGTTCGACCGGCATGCCAAAGGGCGTCATGATTCCACATCGCGCCCTCGTCAATCGCATGCTTTCCGCGATTGAGACATACCGGCTTGATGCGAGCCATCGCCTGTTACAGTTTGTCTCGCTTAGTTTCGATCCTTCGGCAGCAGAGATTTATCCCCCGCTCGCCACCGGCGCGACAATTGTCCTTCATCGCAACCCGACCGAGTTATCAAGCTCGGAATTGCTGCTGACATGTGAAAGACAAAAGATTACTACGATGCACATACCGCCTGCCTTCTGGCAACAAGTGGCAGACGAGTTGTCTATTTCGCAGCAGCCTTTGCCGCCGGAATTCGAAATGCTGGTCACGGGCGCCGAGAGCTTCTCTGTCGAAAAAGTCCGGACTTTGTTTGAGTTGGCCCAAAACTCTTTCAGATTTATCAATGCCTATGGTCCAACGGAAACGACTGTGACTTCCATGCTCTATGAGGTTCCGCCTGACCGGGCAGTGCTCAGCCAGCTTTTGAAAATGCCGATTGGCCGTCCCGTCGCCAACACTCAAGTTTACATACTTGGAGCGGACCTGGAGCCTGTGCCAATCGGCGTGGTCGGAGAGCTATACATCGGCGGCGCAGGAGTGGGGCGAGGCTATTACGGGCGACCGGAGTTGACGGCAGAAAAGTTTTTGCCGAACGAGTTCAGTCAAGAGGCGGGAGCGCGGCTGTATCGGACAGGAGACCTGGGGCGGTATTTGGCAGACGGCAACGTGGAGTTTATGGGCCGGGTTGACGATCAGGTGAAGATCCGTGGGTACCGGGTGGAGCCTGGGGAGATAGCGGCCGCGCTGCGGCAGCATCCGGCAGTTGGGCAAGCGGTGGTGGTGGCGCGGCGTGATAACGCGGGGCAACCGGCGCGCCTGCTGGCCTACTTTGTGGCGCGAGCGGATGAAGCAGCGGGCGGGCTCAGCGTGGGTGAACTGCGGGGGCACCTGAAAGGACTATTGCCTGGCTACATGATTCCGCACGCCATCGTGCAGTTACAACGGCTGCCGTTGACAGCCAACGGGAAGCTTGACCAACGGGCGCTGCCGGAACCGGAAGTAGTGCAAACGGATGAGGAGACGGCGCAGCAGCGGCCGCGCACAGCGGCGGAAGAGACGCTGGTGCGCATCTGGTCGGAGGTGCTGGGGATAGCGCCCCCTGGGCGGCATGACAACTTCTTTGAGCTGGGTGGGGATTCGATTATCTCGATCCAGATAGTGTCGCAGGCGAAGAAGGCGGGGTTGCAACTGACGCCGCGGCAATTGTTCGAGCAGCCGACGATAGCAAAGTTGGCGCTGGTAGCAGGGCAGGTAAGCGGGCCGCCGAGTGGGGAGCAGGGAGTGGTGAGTGGGCGGGTGCCGCTGACGCCGATCCAGCAGTGGTTTTTCGAGCAGGAGTTGCAGGAGCGGCACCACTTCAACCAGACGGTGCTGTTGCAGGTGCGGCAGTGGCTGAAGCGGGAGGTGCTGGAAGCGGCGGTGCGAGGCTTGGTGGCACATCATGACGCGTTGCGGCTGCGGTATGTGCGCGGGGAGTCGGGGTGGGAGCAGTTCAATGCGGCGGAAGAGACGCAGGAGATCTTCACGTACAGAGACTTGAGCGAGTTAGCACCGGCAGAAAAGTCAGCCACGGTGGAGCGGGAGGCGGCGCAGTGGCAGGGGAGTCTGGATCTGGAGCAGGGCCCATTGCTGCGAGTGGTCTACTTTGATCTGGGAGCGGAGCAGGCGGGCCGGCTGCTGCTGGTGATTCATCACCTGGCGGTGGATGGAGTGTCGTGGCGGATACTGCTGGAAGACTTGCAGCGGGCGTGCGAGCAGTTGGAGCGGGGAGCAGCGGTGAGTCTGGGCGAGAAGAGCAGTTCGTACAAGCAGTGGGCGGAGCGGTTGGAGGAGTACGCGGACAGTGAAGCGGTGAAAGCGGAGAGCGGTTATTGGACGGCCGCGAGATGGGATGAGGTGAGCAGACTGCGGGTGGACCATGAAGAGGGAGCGAACTCATTTGCAAGCAGTGTGAGTGTGAGTGTGGAGTTAAGCGCGGAGGAAACGCAGTGGTTATTGCAGGAGGTTGGGGAGGCGTATGGGACGCAAATACAGGAGGTGTTGTTGACGGCGTTGGCGGAGGGTATCAGGCGATGGAGTGGGGAGCAGCGAGTGCTGGTGGATCTGGAGGGACACGGGCGCGAGGAAGTTGGAGGTGGAGTGGACGTATCGCACACGGTGGGCTGGTTCACGACGATCTACCCGGTGCTCCTGGAGTTGGCAGAAGAGAGCGATCCGGGGAGTGCGCTGAAGCGCGTGAAGGAGCAGCTGAGAGGAGTGCCGGAGCGCGGGATCGGGTACGGGTTATTGAAGTATGTGAGCCGCGACCAGCAGCTGCGAGAGCGTTTGCGAACATTACCGCCGGCGGACATGAGTTTCAATTACCTGGGCCAACTCGATCAAGTTCTGCCTGAGACCTCACCTTTCTTACCGGCGCAGGAATCTCCCGGGCCAACTCAGAGTCTGCGAGAAAATCGGCTTAACTTGATGAACATCAATGCAAACGTGCTCGGAGGCCAACTGCACGTAATTTGGACCTATAGCGAGAATCGTTATCACCACTCGACGATCAAAGTGTTGGCGGATAGTTTCATAGAATCTCTGCGATCCTTGATCGAACACTGCCGGTTGCCGGAAGCGGGCGGCTACACCCCTTCAGATTTTCCCCTCGCAGGATTGGACCAGCAGCAACTGGATAAAATCTCAGCCGGTCAGAAGCGGATGGTTGAGGACATTTATCCCCTCTCGCCAATGCAACAGGGCATGCTCTTTCATGATCTCTATGCTCCGGAATCCGGGGCATATTCTTACCAGGTGAGTTGCCTTCTGCGTGGGGACTTGAATGTTTCAGCGTTTGAGCATGCATGGCAAACGGTCGTTGACAGACACGCGATCTTGCGCACCTCTTTCGTTTGGGAAAACGTTAAAAAGCCTTTGCAGGTGGTGCGGCAGCGGGTTGAATTTAATCTCGAACAACAGGACTGGCGACAGCTGGAGCCACGCGAACAGCAGCAACAACTCCAGGCCTTCCTCACTGCCGACCGCCAGCGCGGCTTCGACCTCTCTGCAACGCCGCTCCTCCGCCAGGCCCTCATTCGTGTCTCCGATGACGCTTATTATTTTGTCTGGTGTCAGCATCACTTGACGCAAGACGGATGGTCTATGCCGCTGCTCTTGAAAGAGGTATTGGCCTACTACGAAGCGTTGTCACGCGGTCAAGAGCTCCACCTCGATCCGCCGCGACCCTTCCGCGATTACATCTCCTGGTTGCAACAGCAGGATCTCGCGCAGGCGGAAGCCTTCTGGCGCAAAACACTCAAG
>Ga0207670_10000804_pt1 | contig 16359 bp, 13 predicted proteins | sample KBSS23HmetaG_FD_184339 | JGI IMG/M metagenome (GOLD analysis project Ga0207670, IMG submission 184339) | Switchgrass rhizosphere microbial communities from Kellogg Biological Station, Michigan, USA - KBS S2-3H metaG (SPAdes) (version 2) | ecosystem: Host-associated > Plants > Roots >... | reverse complement strand
ATCCGGGACTCCTCTCTGGCTGGAAGTGGTTGGCGTCGAACACCACCAACTTCCGTCAGAAGGAGCCCGGTTGAACAGGGCCCTCAGTGAATAACCTCCTGAGACATCACAGCTAGCGCCGCGTGCTGTCCGCCGGGGCCTGCGTGGTCGTGGAGTCCTCGTCGTCGTGCACGCCCTGGTTCGGGTCCTCGGGCACGGACTCGACCTTGTCCTTGAGCCGCTTCATGTCATCGAACATCTTGCGCATCGCGTCGGGCGTGAGCACCGGCTCGAGCAGCGACACCACCTTGCTCGCGTACGTGAACCGGCCGTCCTGCTCGACGCGCGTCTTGCCGTTGCCGAGGTCGGTGAGCGTGTAGAGCACGTCGCCGTCGAACGCGCCGGGCACCTCCACGTGCATGCCGACCTGGTCCGGTGGCTCCCACAGCGTGACCGTGCCCGGCACGAGCAGCTTGCCCTTGGCGCGCGGGTCGTTCATGACCCACGTCTCGCGGTGGCCGATGCCCTCGGCGGGCGTGGTGGTGTCGGGCTTCACCTCCGCGAGCCAGCCCACCCACTGCGGGAGCTGCTCGGGCTCGGTGATCCACGGCCAGATCTCCTCCGGCGCGCGCTCGATCTCCACGCTGGCGCGCATGCGGCCTGCGTCCCTGCGGTTCGAGGCGATCCACAGCCCGAGGACGCCGACGACCAGCACGGCGGCGATCGTCCCCACGATGCGGATGGCCCATTTCATCGCTCGCGACCTCCCTGTTCCGCCCTGCGGCGGTGCACGCACGCCGCGTCCGGGGCGGGATAGTAGCGGGGCGCGTTGCGCGCCGCTAGCCTGCGGGCTACTTCGTCGCCCGCGTCATCAGCGCCCGGTCGCGCTCCTGGCGCGCGGCGGCGAGCGCGGCCGCGGGGTCGGGCGCGCCGGTGATGGCGCGGCCGAGCACCAGGAGGCTCGCGCCGTCGCGCACGGCGCTCTCGATCGTGGCCACGCGTTTCTGGTCGTGCGTGTCCGCGCCGGCGGGACGGATGCCGGGCGTCACCGCGTAGAACTCGCGGCCGAGCCTGGCGCGCACGCCCTCGAGATCCGCGGCCGAGCAGACCACCCCGAACGCGCCGGCGAGCTCGGCCTGCTCGATGAGCGCCGCGGCCACGGCGTGGAGGTCGAATGGCTTCGTGAACCCGGGCGGCATCGCGGCGGGATCGAGGCTCGTGAGCAGCGTCACCGCGACCACGCGCGTCCGGCCGCCGGCCGCGCGGATGCCCTCGACGGCGGCGGCCACCATGGCCGCCCCGCCCGTGGCGTGAACGGTGAGCAGGTCGGCGCCGAGCCGCGCGACCGCTGCGGCGGCGCCCGCGACCGTGTTCGGGATGTCGTGGAGCTTGAGATCGAGGAACACGCGACGCCCGCGCGATTGCAGCGACCTCACCGCCTCGGGCCCCGCCGAGGCGAACAGCTCGAGCCCGACCTTGGCGAGCTCGGGCCCCGCCCCGAGCTTCGCGTCCAGCGCGAGCGCGGCCTCGAGCGTCGGCACGTCGAACGCGATCGCGAACTCCGGCGCGGGCTTCACGTGCGCTCCCCGTTGCGCGCGGGGGAAAGCTCCGCCTGCGCCGGGTCGGCCCGGAACGTGCCGACGAGATCGACGACACGTGCGATGCCGTTCGCCGCCAGCCACGCGCGCATTTCCGCGAGCACGCGGGTGCTGGCTTCGGGCTCGACGAACGTGGCCGTGCCCACCTGCACGGCGGTGGCGCCGGCGGCCATGAACTCGAGCGCGTCGCGGCCCGACAGGATGCCGCCGGAGCCGAGCACGGGGATGCGCACGGCGCCCGCCGCCTCCCAGCAGCGCGCGAGCGCGAGCGGCTTGATCGCCGGCCCGGAGAGTCCCCCGGTCGCCTTGCCGAGCCTGCTGCGCATGCCGTCCAGGTCGATCGCCATGCCGACGAACGTGTTGACCGCGGTCAGCGCGTCGGCGCCGCCGCGCTCGCAGGCGCACGCGGTCTCGCGGATGTCGGTCACGTCGGGCGACAGCTTGGCGATCAGCGGCCTGTCGGTGAGCGGCTTCAACTGCGCCAGCGTGCGTTCGAGCCTCGCCGGGTCCGCCCAGTAACGGGCTCCCCCGGCGGCGACATTGGGGCATGAGAAGTTCACCTCGAACGCGCCCACGCCCGGCTCGCGACCCAGTGCGCGGAGCAGCGTCTCCAGCTCCTCGGGCGTCTCACCGCCGATGCTCGCGATGACCGTGGCCGCGAGCGAGCGCAACCGCGGCAGCTTCTCGTCGCGGAAGCGCTCGAGCCCGACGTTTTCCAAGCCGATCGAGTTGAGCATGCCGGCCGCGGTCTCGGCCACGCGCTGCGGCGCGTTGCCGGCGCGTGGCTTCACCGTGACCGTCTTCGTCACCACGCCGCCGATCGTGGCCAGGTCCACGACGTGCGCGTACTCGTCGCCGTAACCGAACGTGCCCGACGCGGTGAGGATCGGGTTCCGGAGCACGAGCGAGCCGACCTGGACCGAGAGATCGACGCGCTCGGGAGCGATCGGCGCACGCTTCGCCCGCACGTGGCTCATTCCACGCGCTCCCAATCGAGGTCGCGCGCCTCGAACACCGGGCCATCGGTGCAGCACATGGCCCAGTCGGGGTTGCCCCTGAGCGCCGCGGGCGGGCCCGCGGCCGCGTCGGCTCCGCTCTCGGCCAGCACGCGCGCGCGCGCCTCGGTCGAGCGCGGCAGCGGGCAGCCACGGCAGACGCCGGTGCCGCACGCCATCACGCTCTCCATCGCGAGGTGCGCGCGCGCGCCGTTCGCCATCGCCCAGCGCGCCACCGCGGCCAGCATACCGTGCGGGCCGCAGGCGTGGATCACGAGCGGCGCTTCGAGCTTGGGCGCGAGCTTCGCGAGCAGCGCCACCACGTCGCCGTGGAAGCCGCGGCTGCCGTCGTCCGTCGCCAGGTGCAGGCGGCCGCGCGCGCGCGCGAGCCGCGCCCGCGCCTCGGCGAGCCCCACCAGCAGCCCCGCCGAGCGCGCGCCGAACACGAACTCGCAGCGCCGGTGCGTGCGCGCCAGCGATTCGGCGGCCATCAGCAGCGGTGCGACCCCACGCCCCCCAGCGATGAGCACGGGCGAGCCAAGCTCATGTAGAGGATAGCCGCGGCCCAGCGGCCCGGTGACGCTCACGCTCGCGCCGGGCGGCAGCTCGGCGAGCGCGCGCGTGCCCGCGCCGACCGCGGCATAGAGGAAGCCCACGCGCAGCCTGCCGCGCACGCGCCGCGCGCTCGCCACGCTCATCGGTCGCGGCAGCAGCACGGGCGAGGGGAACTCGAGCAGGAGCTGGACGAACTGGCCCGCGACCGGCGCCACGAACTCACCGGGCAGCTCCAGCTCGAGCCAGCGGAAACTGGCGCCGTACTCGCGCTGCGAGACGACGCGGGCGCGCGACTGTCGCCACGTGCGCCGGCTCGCCGGGGTCGTGGACGCCCGGCTGCGGCCACGGGTGCGCTCGGCGGCCCGCTCGCGCGTGGTCAATGCTGGCCGGCCTTCGCGGAATCCGCCGCGGCCTTCTTCGAAGCCTGCTTCGCCGCCTTCTCGGCCTGCTCCTGCGCCTTCTTCGCCGCCTTGTCGGCCTTCTTCGTCGAGTCGGCGACCGCCTTCGCGTGCTTGATCGAGTCGCGCTCGGCCTTCGTCGTCGTCACCCACACCGAGCTGATCGGTCCGGGCGGTGGCTTGATGGCCGGCGCCTTGGGCGCCGCCGCCGCCTGGGCAGCCGGTGCATGTGCGGCAGTCCCGGTGGCCCCGGTGGTCCCGGGGGTCGACGTCGGCGAGGCGGACCTCACCGCGGCAGCGCCCGCCGCCGCGCTCGCGCCGACCGCCGCTCCCTCCGGCGAGAACCCGCGTAGCGTGCTGTCCGGATTCGCGTGCGCGCTGTCCGCGGGGGCGTGAGGCCCGCCCTCGATCGTCAGTGTCGCCGGGAGTGCCGCGGACTTGGCCGGTGCGTTCGCATGGGTCGACAGGCTCGAGGGCGAGCGCACGGCGCCCTCGCTCCCGCTCGCGAGGTTCGGCGCGGTGCCGGCGCCGGGCGCGACCACGACGCCGGCTGCGACCGGCACGCTCCGCTGGATCGCCGCCATCTGCGCCGCACGTCCCGCCGTGTCCGCCTGCGCGTACGCGCGCCGCAGCGAGTCCGCGTGCGCCTTCCCGGCGACGGAGGTGTCCTGCGCCGCCACGCGCAGCATCGAGTCGCGCGCCGCCATGGCCTGCCGCACCGAGTCGGGAAGCTGGGCGTAGCGATAGGACTGCGGCATGCCCGGGTGCAGGCTCGCCGCCCCGGCGGTGGCGGCCGGGCCGAGTGCTGCGGGGTTCGGGCCAGGCTGGGTTCCGAGCGGCGGCGTGGTCGCGGGTGGCGCCGTCAGGGGCTCCTCCTCGACGACCGGCGGTGGCAGGAGGAGCCCCTTGGGCGGCACGATCAGCGACTCGGCCACCTTCTGCCCTTCCATCTCCAGGTAGTCGCGCGCGGCGAGCTGCGCCTCGGTCTCGGGGAAGTTCCGCACCACCTTCCAGAACAGCGAGTCCGCTGACGCCTTGCGGTTGAGCTTGCGCGACAGCACCCAGGCCTCGGCGTTCATCGCCCGCGCCTTCACCGCGGGCGCGTCGCTCGACTCCGCGATCGCCTGGTACTGCTCCACCGCGCGCTCCGGGCGCTCGAGGTTGAACAGGTAGTGCTCGGCCACGAGGAAGCTCGCCTCGGCCTGCTTCTCGGCCGAGTCCGCTCCGGTCGCTGTGCGGTACTTCTGGATCCGATCCAGGTTGTCCATGCGCTGCTGCGCCTGCTGGGAGAACTGCGACGTGCCCGTCTGCTCCTTCACCTTCGCGTACTCGACGCTCGCGCGCGTGAAGTCATCGGCGCCGGTCTCGTAGGCGTAGCCGATCCGATACTGCGCCTCGGCCGCGAGCTGCGTGCGCGGGTAGTCGTGGAGCACGGTCTGGTAGAGCTCGACCGCCTCCTTCGTGCGCCCCGCGAGCAGCTCGACGCCGCCCATGCGCAGCGTGAGGCGGCCGTAGCGGTCGGCCCCGGGTTGCAGCGCGACGTACGTCTGCACCGGCGGCGTCCCCGCGGGGGTGCTGCCCGCGCGCGGCGGGTCCGGCAGCGGCGGCGGGACCGGCACGTGCGCGCGGGCGTCGGCGAGGAGCTGGCGGGCCGCGTCGTAGTCGCGGCTCGCCTCGAGGCAGTCCACCTCGCGCAGCAGGTAGAGCAGCCGGTCGTCGTCGTTCAGCGCCCGCGAGCCGATGGCCTGGAAGTCCTCGCGCGCCTGCTGCCAGGCGTGCTGCTGGTAGCGCGCCTCGGCGCGCTGGCGGAGCGCGCGATCGGCGAGCGCGTGCCCGGGCCAGCGCTGCAGCACCTGTCCCGCCGACGCGGCCGCCTCCTGGTAGCGCTCGAGCGACATCAGCGCCTTCGAGCGCTCGTAGTAGGCGTACGGCGTCAACTCGTCTTTGGGCTTCTGGTTCAGGAACTGCTCGAAGTGCTCCACGGACTGCTCGTACTTGCGCGCCGCGCGGTAGGCGAGCCCGAGGAAGAACTCCGCGTCGGACCGGAGCTCGCTCTTCGGGAAGCGAACCTGGAACTCCTCGAGCATGGCGATCGCCTTGAGCGGATCGTCCGTGCCGATCAGCGCGCGCGCCCACAGCAGCCAGGCGTCGTCCACCCACTTGGACTTGGGATACACGCCCAGCAGCTTCTTCGAGTAGTCGCCCGACTTGTTGTAGTTCGGCCGCTGCGTCGTGCCCTCGCGGTCCACCTCGTACGGCTGGCCGTCGGTGGCCTTGAAGTAGTACTTCCGCGCCAGGTAGAACGTGTTGTAGTAGGCGCACGACGAGGCCAGCAGGGCGAACAGCCCCAGCGCCAAGCCCAGCCGGGCTAACCTCGCGCCGCGGCCCCGGCGCGATGGGGTATCAACGCGCATCGGTCAGAGCAACTCCTGAAGGCTCGTCACCTCGAGCGGGCCGCCGCGTACGGCCTCGAGCCCGGCCACCGTGACCTGCGCGCCGGCCAGCGTGGTGACCACGGGCACGCCCATGGCCACCGCGCGCTCGCGGATGGCCTGCTCATCGTATTCCGACGCGCGCCCGAGTGGCGTGTTGATCACGAGCTGGATCTCCCCGTTGTCGATCAGGTCGGCCACGTGCGGACGGCCCTCGTGCACCTTGAATACCTCGCGGGCCGGGATGGCATTCCGGTGCAGGAACCGGGCCGTGCCCCGGGTGGCCACCAGTCCATACCCCAGTTCCACCAACTTCTTCGCCATGAACGTGATGGCCCGCTTGTCATCGTCCCTCACGGACAGCAGGACGTTGCCCGAGGAAGGTAAGGCTTCACCCGCCCCCAGCTGGGCCTTGGCCAGCGCCCGGCCGAAGTCCATGTCGCGGCCCATGACCTCGCCCGTGGACTTCATCTCCGGGCCCAGCAGCGCGTCCTCGCCCGGGAACCTGCTGAACGGCAGCACCGGCTTCTTGACGCTGATCATGCGCGGGTCCGTCTCGGCCGGGCGGATGTCCGAGAGTCGTTCACCCACCATGATGCGCGCCGCGAGGCGCGCGAGCGGGATGCCCACCGCCTTGGACACGAACGGCACGGTTCGAGACGCCCGGGGGTTGGCCTCGAGGACGTAGATCTCGCCGAGGCGCACCGCGTACTGGACGTTCAGGAGCCCGCGCACGCCGATCGCATGCGCGAGCGTCGCGGTGATCGCGCGCACCTCGGCCACCGTGGACTCCCCGAGCGTGAACGGCGGAATGACGCACGTGGAATCACCCGAATGGATGCCCGCCTCCTCGATGTGCTCCATCACCGCCCCCACGAGCACGGTGTCGTCGTCGGCCACGGCGTCCACGTCGACCTCGAGCGCGCCCTCGAGGAACTTGTCGAGCAGCACCGGCTCGTCCACCGAGACCAGCGCCTCGCGCGCGAGCCAGTCCTCGAGCTCGTGGCGATCGTAGACGACGCGCATGCCGCGGCCGCCGAGCACGTACGACGGCCGCACCAGCACCGGGTAGCCGAGCTTCTCCGCGACGACCACCGCTTCGTCGCGCGTCGAGGCGATGCCGGACTCGGGCTGCTTCAAGCCGAGCGAGTTCACGAGGTCACGCCAGCGCGAGCGGTTCTCGGCGAGGTCCAGGCCGTCGAACGACGTGCCGAGCAGCGGCACGCCGGCATCGTGGAGCGCCCGCGCGAGCTTCAGCGGCGTCTGGCCGCCGAGCTGCACGATCACGCCCGAGGGCTTCTCGCGGTCGACGATGTTGAGCACGTCCTCGGCGGTGAGCGGCTCGAAGTAGAGCCGGCTCGAGACGTCGTAGTCGGTGCTCACGGTCTCGGGGTTCGAGTTCACGAGCAGCACGTCGAAGCCGCGGGACTTCAGCTCGAGCGCCGCCTGCACGCAGCAGTAGTCGAACTCCAGCCCCTGGCCGATGCGGTTCGGGCCCGAGCCGATGATGAGCACGCGCGGCTTCGAACTCTCGGGGACCTCGCACTCGTCCTCGTACGTCGAGTAAAAGTACGGCGTCTCGGCCTGGAACTCGGCGCCGCAGGTGTCCACGGCCTTCATCACCGGCCGGATGCCGGCGTTCAACCGGTGCCGGCGCACTTCCGTCTCCTTGAGACCCAGCCGCCCGGCGAGGTGGCGGTCCGAGAAGCCGAGCCGCTTGGCGCTCCGGACCAGCGCGTCGTCCCAGCGCGCACCCACGAGGCCCCGATCGAACTCCGTGATGCGCTGCATCTGGTGGAGGAACCACGGGTCGATGCCCGTGAGTTCAGCGATCTCCGCCGGGGCCTGGCCGGCGGCCAGGACCCTGAAGATGTCGCGGAGCCGGTCCGGCGACGGCTCGCGCAGCGTGAGCTGCAGCGCCTCCAGCTCTTCGGGCGCCGCTGCCTCGGGCAGCGTGTCGCCGCCGGTCTCGAGCGCGCGCCAGCCTTTCAGCAGCGCCTCGGGGAACGTGCGGCCGATCGCCATCGCCTCGCCCACCGACTTCATGCGCGTGCCGAGCCGGCGGTCGGTGACGCGGAACTTCTCGAACGCCCAGCGCGGGATCTTGACGACGCAGTAGTCGAGCGACGGCTCGAAACACGCCGGCGTCTTCCTCGTGATGTCGTTCGGGATCTCGTCCAGCGTGAGCCCCGCGGCGAGCATCGCCGAGATCTTGGCGATCGGGAACCCGGTGGCCTTGCTCGCCAGCGCCGAGCTGCGCGAAACGCGCGGGTTCATCTCGATGACGCGCATCTCGCCCGAGCGCGGATGGACGGCGAACTGGATGTTGCAGCCGCCGGCCTCGATCTTGATGGCGCGGATGATGCGCAGCGCCGCGTCGCGCATGTCCTGGTAGCACTTGTCGGAGAGCGTCTGCGCCGGGGCCACGGTGATCGAGTCGCCGGTGTGGACCCCCATCGGGTCGAAGTTCTCGATCGAGCACACGATCACCACGTTGTCGTGGCGGTCGCGCATCACCTCCAGCTCGAACTCCTTCCAGCCGAGCAGGCACTCCTCGATCAGGATGCTGCCGTTCGGGCTCGCCGCGATGCCGATGCGCGCCGCCTCGCGCAGGTGGCGCCGGTCGTGCACCAGCCCCGAGCCCTGGCCGCCGAGCGTGAACGACGAGCGGATGACGAGCGGGTAGCCGAGCTGCTCGCCCAGCGCGACCGCGTCGGCGACGGTCGTGGCGTAGCCGCTCTTCGGCAGCAGCATCCCGGCCTGCTCCATCGCCTTCTTGAACTGGTCGCGGTCCTCGGCGGTCTCGATCGCGGCCAGCGACGCGCCGATGAGCTGCACGTTGTACTTGTCCAGCGTGCCCCGGTGCGCCAGCGCCACCGCCAGGTTCAATGCCGTCTGGCCGCCGAGCGTGGGCAGCAGCGCGTCGGGCCGTTCCTTGGCGATGATGCGCTCGGCGATCTCGGGGATGAGCGGCTCGACGTACGTACGGTCGGCGAACTCCGGGTCGGTCATGATCGTGGCCGGGTTGGAGTTCAGGAGCACCACCTCGTAGCCGAGCGCCCGGAGCGCCCGGCAGCCCTGCGTTCCCGAGTAATCGAACTCGCAGGCCTGGCCGATCACGATCGGCCCGGCGCCGAGGATGAGGATGCGCCGGATGTCGGTGCGGCGCGGCATCAGCGGACGTCCTTCGGAGGGCGACCGGCGGTCGCATCCTGGCGGGTTCGCGTGCCGGTCGCCGCGGCGCGGCTCCGGGTCCCGCTCGCGACCGGCTCGGCCGCGCGGCGCGCGCCGGCTCTTCGACCGCTCCGTTCGATCAGCTCCGCGAACGCCTTGAACCACGGCCGCGAATCGTGCGGGCCCGGGCTCGCCTCGGGGTGGTACTGGCAGGCGAGCACCGGGAGCTTCCTGTGCACCATGCCCTCGAGCGTGCCGTCGTTGGCGCTCCAGTGCGTCAACTCGAACTCGCCCGCCGGCAGCGTGTCGCCGTCCACCATGAAGCCGTGGTTCTGGCTCGTCACCTCGACCACGCCCGTGCGCCGGTCGATCACCGGGTGGTTGCTGCCGCGGTGCCCGAACTTGAGCTTGCGGGTGCTCGCGCCGAACGCCAGTCCCAGGAGCTGGTGGCCGAGGCAGATGCCGAACGTCGGCAGGCGCTCGCTCACCGCCCGCGCCGCCTCGATCGCGAAGTCCAGCGGCTCCGGGTCGCCCGGGCCGTTCGAGAGCAGCACGCCGGCGGGCTCGAGCGCGAGGATCTCGCCCGCGGGGGTGCGCGCGGGGAACACCCGCACGCGGAAGCCCTGCGCGCGCAGCCGGCGCAGGATGTTGTACTTGACGCCGAAGTCGTAGACCGCGACGAGCGGTCGCGTGCGCTCGGCCGCCGGCTCGCTCGGGGCCGGCCCCGTCGCCGTCCACCAGTAGGGCTCGACGCACGTCACCACGTCGGCGAGCGCAAGGCCCTCCATCTTCGGGCTCCTCCGCGCCTTCTCCACGAGCTCGTCGGCGTTCGTGCTCCTGGTCGACAGGCAGCCGCGCATCGTGCCCTGGTCGCGCAGGTGGCGCGTGAGCGCGCGCGTGTCCACGCCCGAGAGCCCGGGCAGGTTCTTCTCCACGAGCAGCGCATCGAGCGTGCCGGTGGCCCGCCAGTTGCTCGGGATCTCGCACAGGTCGCGGCACACCATGCCCTGCGCGCGCAGGTCGGCGCTCTCCATGTCCTCGGCATTCACGCCGTAGTTGCCGATCAGGGGATACGTGAACGTGAGGATCTGGCCGCAGTACGAGGGATCCGACATCACTTCCTGGTAGCCGGTCATGGCGGTGTTGAACACCACCTCGCCCGTGGTCTCGGCCTCGGCGCCGAAGCCCTCGCCCTTGAACACGCGCCCGTCCTCGAGCGCCAGCATGGCGGGACGCGGGACGTTGGGGCTCATCGCGCACCCACCTGCGGCTGCGACTCCGCGGCCACGGGCCGCTCGAACTGCACGTCGCTCGCGACGTGCGTGAAGCGGCCGGCGAGCAGCGTGGCCAGCACGCGGCCCTTGAGCCGCCAGCCCGCGAACGGCGTGTTGCGCCCCTTGGTGTGGAACCCCTGCGGGTCCACGGTCCACTCGGCCTGCGGGTCGAAGATCACGAGATCGGCCTGGGAGCCCGGCTCCACCGAGACCTCGGGCAGGCCGAACAGCCGCCGTGGCGCCTCGGTCCACAGCTCGATCGCGCGCGACATCTCGACATGCCCGGGCGCGACCAGGTGCGTCAGCGTGAGGGCCAGGGCGGTCTCGAGGCCGACGATGCCGAACGGCGCTTCGGTGAACGGTCGCGCTTTCTCGTCCGCCGTGTGCGGCGCGTGATCGGTGGTGAAGCAATCGATCGTGCCGTCGACGATGGCGGCGATGCACGCCTCCCGGTCGAGCTCCGAGCGCAGGGGCGGGTTCATCTTGGCGTGCGTGTCGTAGTCGCCCACCGCCTCGTCCGTGAGCACCCAGTAGTGCGGGCAGGTCTCCCCCGAGACCGCGAGCCCCCGTCTCTTCGCATCACGCAGCGCGTCGAAAGACGCGCTTGTGGAAAGATGCGCGAAGTGCACCTTGCCACCGGTCAGCTCGGCGAGGTCGGCGTCGCGCCGGCACATCACGCTCTCGGCCGCGCCCGGGATGCCGCGCAGGCCGAGCCGCGTGGCGGTGAAGCCCTCGTGCATGACGCCGTCGCCCTTGAGCGTCGGGTCCTCCTCGTGGCAGATGATCGGAAGCCCGGTGGGCTTCGCGTACTCGAGCGCGCGCCGCATCATCGCCGCGCTCGTCACCGGCCGGCCGTCGTCGCTGAACGCCACGGCGCCGGCGCGAGCGAGCGCCTCGAGCGGGGCAAGTTGCTCACCCTTCTGCCCCATGGTGACCGCCGCGATCGGCAGCACGTTGCAGTTGGCCGCGGTTTCCGCGCGGCGACGGATCCACTCGACCCAGGCCGGCGTGTCGACGACGGGCTCGGTGTTGGGCATGCACGCGATGCTGGTGAAGCCGCCCGCGGCCGCCGCGCGCGTGCCGGTCTCGATCGTCTCCTTGGCGCTTTGACCCGGCTCTCGAAGGTGGACGTGCAGGTCCACGAGGCCCGGTGCCACCACGGCGCCGCGCGCCTCGTAGACGCGTGCGTGCGCGCCGGGGCGACTGGGCGCTGGCACCACGACGCCGTCCTCCACCGCGAGCGTGAAGCGTTCGCCGCTGCGCCAGTGCGTCACGTCGCGGAACAGCGTGAGCGCGGTCATGGGAGCCTCTTCGCTTCGCGCGTTGAGAGGCTCTTCGCTTCGCGCGTTGAGAGGCTCTTCGCTTCGCGCGTTGAGAGGCTCTTCGCTTCGCTCATCGGGACGGTCATGGCTTCGCTCATCGGACCGCCACGGACGCGGTGAAGCCGTGCGGCCGGCGCAGGGCCTGGGCGCAGCGGCGGAGCACGGCGCTGCGCACGGCGACGCCGTTCGTCACCTGCTCGAGGATGCGCGAGCGCGGCCCGTCGGCCACCTCGTGCGCCATCTCGACGCCGCGATTGACCGGCCCCGGGTGCAGCACCACGCCGTCGGGCGCGAGCAGCGAGACGCGCTCGGGCGTCAGCCCCCAGAGCCGGGCGTACTCCGGGATCGCCGGGAGGAGCCCCGTCTCCATGCGCTCGCGCTGGAGCCTCAGCGCCATCACGCCGTCGGCGCCGTCGAGCGCGTCCTCGAGCGTGGCGCTGACGTCGCACCCGAGCTGCTCCACGTCGACCGGGAGCAGCGTGCCCGGGCCGCACACGGTGACGCTCGTGCCGAGCGTGGTGAGCCCGGCGATCGCCGAGCGCGCCACGCGCGAGTGCGCGATGTCGCCGACGATCGCCAGCCGCCGGCCCTCGAACCGGCCCTGCCAGGCGTCCTGGAGCGTGAGCAGGTCGAGGAGGCCCTGCGTCGGGTGCTCGTGCATGCCGTCGCCGGCGTTCAGCACGCCGATCGTGGCGAGCTCGCGCGCGAGCCATGCCGGCGCTCCCGAGGCGGGGTGGCGCACGACCACGAGCCCTGCGCCCATCGCCTCGAACAGCCGCAGCGTGTCGAGCAACGTCTCGCCCTTGTTGAGCGAGCTGGCGGCGCTCGAGAACACCACGGTGTTGGCGCCCAGGCGCTGGGCGGCGATCTCGAACGACGTGCGCGTGCGCGTCGAGTCCTCGATGAACGCCAGCACCACGGTGACGCCGGCGAGGTCGCGACGGTTGGGCTCGCCGAGCTTCAGCCACTCGCGCTCGCGGGCGGCGTCGGCGAGCAGGGCCAGCAGCGTGGCGCGCGAGAGCCCTTCGAGCGCGAGGAAATGGCGGGGATCGGCCGCCGGGACGCCCCCCGGTGCCGCGGAGGCTATCCACGGCACGCCGAGCTCGCCGGGTGCGGTGGCGGCACCCGGGCCGGCTTGAGAGGCAGAAAAAATCCCGGCGCCGGGCGGCGTCGGGACAGCAGCAACCGTATCGCTGGTCATGGCACCGGTCTCCTGGCGGACTCTCGGGACCGCCTTAAGGGGTGGAGTTCTGGCACGAACCGGCGGGGACTATAATCGGCGCCACCGCCCGCCGCAAAGGGGGTCGCGCATGGACGCTCGCCTGCTCGCACCGCTCGCACCGTTGCTCCTCATGCTCGCCGCCGGTTGCGGACAGAGGCTGTCCGCGTCCGTCACCAGCGCGGGTGAGACGGGACCCGCTAGAGCAGCGTCCCCTTGAGCATCAGGCTCGCGATCGTGAAGTAGATGACGATGCCGGTCACGTCCACGAGCGTCGCCACGAACGGGGCCGACGCGCTCGCGGGGTCGAGGCCGATGCGGCGCAGCAGGAACGGCAGCATCGAGCCGGTGAGCGTGCCGAACGTCACCACGCCCATGACGCTCGCGGACACGGTGATCGCGAGCCTCACCGTGTGCGGCGCGTAGCTATGGAAGAGCGCCTCCCACACGAACACGCGCGCGAGGCCGATCACGCCGAGGATGGCGCCGATCGAGGCGCCCTGCACGATCTCGCGGTGCACCACGCGCCACCAGTCGCCGAGCTTGACCTCGCCGAGCGCCATGGCGCGGATCACGAGCGTGCTCGCCTGTGAGCCGGAGTTGCCGCCCGAGGAGATGATGAGCGGGATGAAGACCGAGAGCACGACGGCCTTGGCGATCTCGTTCTCGAACCGGCTCATCGCCGTGGCCGTGAGCAGCTCGCCCACGAACAGCACCGCGAGCCACACCACGCGCTTGCGGAGCATGGACTCGTACGTGACCTGGAGATAGGGCGCCTCCAGGGCCTCGGTACCGCCGATCTTCTGGATGTCCTCCGTGGCCTCCTCGCGCAGCACGTCGACGATGTCGTCCACGGTGACGATGCCGTGCATGTGGCCGTTCGCGTCCACGACCGGGATCGCCTGCAGATCGTGGGCGGCGAAGAGCCGCGACAGCTCCTCCTGGTCCATGTCGGCCCGGGCGGTGATCAGGTCCGTGGACATGATGTCGCGCACCCGGCGGTCGCTGGGGGCGGCGAACAGCTCGCGCAGCGAGACCACGCCCACCAGCTTGCGTTCCACGTCGTTCACGTAGACGTAGTAGACGTTCTCCAGCTTCTCGCGCGCCTGCTTGCGCAGGTAGCTGATCGCCTCGTCCACGCCCACGTCCGCGCGCACGTTCGCGTAGCGCGGGTTCATGAGGCCGCCGGCGTCGTCCTCGGCGTAGGCCAGCAGCGCCATCACCTCGCGGCGGGTCTGCTCGTCGAGCAGCGCCAGCAGCGCCTCGCGCTCGTCCTCCACCGCCTGCTGCACCAGGTCGGCGGCATCGTCGGGAGCCATGAGCCGCATCCACGAGCGCCGCTGCTCGGGGTTGATGGCGCGCACCATCTCGTACTGGTCGCGCGAGGTCAGCTCGAGGAAGAAGTCCTCGGCCTCGGGCCGGGGCAGCTCGAGGAAGGCCTCCAGCCGGTCCTCGGGGGCCAGCAGCCGCCAACTCTCGCGGAGATCGTCGGCCGCGAGGCCGGTCTCGCTCTCGGCTTCGCGACGGAGGCTCATGGACCACGCTCCTGGCCAGCGGCGGAATCACCCGAACGACGGACGGTATCCCATTGAGGCTACCGTGCGGCGCGCGCGAGCGTCCAGAGTTTACGCTACGGACGCCTCGCGGGGAGCGGTCCAACGCCGGCCGTGGCGCCCTCGCGGCGCCGTACCGCGGGCGCGGTCGTGATCAGGAGCACCGCGGCGAGCACCACGGCCGCGGCGGCGAGCGTGCGCGGCGACAACGACTCGCCGCCGATCAGGAACCCGAGGAACATGGCGACGATCGGGTTCACGAACGCGTACGTGGCCACGAGCGACGGCGGGTGGCGACGCAGCAGGTAGAGGTAGGCGCTGAAGCCGAGCACCGAGCCGAACGCCGACAGGTAGGCGAGCGCGGCCCACGCGGTCGCCGGCGTGGCGGCGGCGTTCCACTTGTGGAAGTCGCCCTGGGCGAGCGCCAGCAGCAGCGCGCCCACGCCCGCGGCCACGAGCCCCACGCCCGTGGACATGAGCGGCGAGCGCGGCAGCCGTGCCCGCCGCGACCAGAGCGAGCCCCACGACCACGACAGCGAACCCGCTACCGGGACCAGCGCCCAGAACGGCGATACCACGGCGTCGTGTCCCGCGACGAGCCCGGGGCCGATCAGCATCGCGATACCGGCGAAGCCGAGCACCAGGCCGAGGAGCGCCTGCCGGCCCGGCGGCTGGGCATCGGGACCGAACGACGCGAGCAGCGCCATCCACAGCGGGATCGTGGAGACGAGCAGCGCCACGAGCCCCGAGGCCACGTGCGCCACGCCGATCGTGACCGAGACGTTGCCCACGCCCGGCAGCAGGACGCCCACGAGCGCGGCGTTCCGCCACTCGACGCCGCGCGGCCAGGTCACGCCGGTGAGTCGCGCCCACAGCAGCAGCGCCGCGCCGGCCGAGAGCAGCCGCAGCCCGCACATGAGCACCGGCGGGATGCCGGCGAGGCTGAAGCGGATCGCGAGGAACGTGCTCCCCCACACGAACCAGATGCTCGCGAACGCGAGCAGCGAGAGCGTGCGCTCGCGCGCCGCGTGCTCAGGCACGCAGCCGCTCCTTCTCCGGCACGGGCAGCGGCTCGATGGGCAGTGACCAGTGTTCCTTCAACGTCTCGAGCGCGATCGTGCTCATGGTCGAGCGGACGCCGGGAATGGCGCCGAAGCGCTCGCGCAGCAGCCGCCCCAGCGCCTCGGGGTCCTTGACGCGCACCTTCACGAGGTAGCTGTCCTGGCCGGCGACGTGGTGCACCTCGAGCACCTCGGGAAGCGCCGCGAGCTGTCCGCCGGACACGTTCTCGCCGGTCTTCTCATCGGTGCGTACGAGGATGAATGCGAGCAGCGGACGCTCGAGCGCGCGCGCGTCGAGCTGTGCGCCGTAGCCGCGGATCACGCCGTCACGCTCGAGGCGGCGCACGCGCTCGAACACGGCGCTCGGCGCCATGCGCACGGTGCGGGCCAGATCGGCGTTCGACATGCGGCCGTCGTGCTGGAGCAGCGAGAGCAGCTTCCGGTCGATGGCATCCAGGTCTTCGAGCATGGCGTCCCTCCGGGTGTATCTAGATGATGCTTCTACAATCGGCGGGATTCAAGAGAACATTCATCTTGCTTATATCTCAAGCAGCGAAGATTCATCGTATACCTGACCGGTGAACCAGGCGCCGCGCGGCGCACGTGGGCGAATTTCGCGCGCTCGGCGGGCGGCACGAAGCACCACGCACTCGCGCATGCCTCGGTTCTCCGAACGACGTTCGACACGTCGCCGCGGTGTGATGTCTCACGACGTTGTTCACAGCTGACGGGAGTCGGGTGAACGGCGGTCGCTGGCCCAGGCTGGTGTGGGGGCGCTCACGATTGTAGTACCCGAGCC
>Ga0207670_10000801_pt1 | contig 16408 bp, 11 predicted proteins | sample KBSS23HmetaG_FD_184339 | JGI IMG/M metagenome (GOLD analysis project Ga0207670, IMG submission 184339) | Switchgrass rhizosphere microbial communities from Kellogg Biological Station, Michigan, USA - KBS S2-3H metaG (SPAdes) (version 2) | ecosystem: Host-associated > Plants > Roots >... | reverse complement strand
TATGCCGGATGACATTCTTGATTTGTGGCTCCAGTTTCATCCGCGTTATCCGCGGCTCAGTTTGAACGACCGAAATTGTAACTCAGTGTACCGCTAACTCTGACCGGCTCTCCCATCAACAGCGTCGGATTGAATCTTGCCATGCGTGCCGCATTCACGGCCGCGGCGTGCAGGTGTTGTGGACCAGAGACCGGCCGCGCATCGATCACGTTTCCTTGCTCGTCGACCAGCACCTGGACCAGCACCACGCCGGCGGCCTCGCCCGACGGAACTTCCGGCACCGGCAAGTAAATGGCTTTCGCATTCAACATGCCGCCGGCGATAGGACCCTTCTTCTGGTTTGGCTGGTTCTGATTCTGCGGGTTCTGATTCGTTTGTCCTGGATTCTGCGGTTGATTGTTCGCGGTGTTGGGCATCGCAGTGTTGGGATCAGTGTTGCCCTCTGCGCCGGTTGCGGGCGTTGCCGGAAGTTCGCCTTCCGGTTGCACCTGATTCTGCTGATTCGCAGCATTTACGTCTGCTGCTGTAGCCCCGGTTTTAGGTGGTTCCATTTGCCGCTCAGGCAACACAAACGAACTGAGAAACTTCTCTTCGAGCGCTTCATCCTTCTTCGTGTTGAGTGAAACGATGGCGTAGAAACGTTTCCTTGTAACAAACGCATTCAGGGAGCCACTCAAGTCGCCGATAGTCAGCTTATAACTTCTGCCGGTATGACCATGAAACGGGCGACTACTCACCAGCGTTAGCTTAGTAAGAGTCTCTTTAGATCGGACCTTGACCGGGAAAAAACCTTTGAATGCATCGACGTAAGAATTGAATCGCGCAAACTCTGTGTACTGTGTAGGATCCGATTTGATGCCGCTCAACGAGACGATACCGAGAACTGGCCCGGCTGACGACGTCGCGAGATACATACGCGCGCTCAGCTCCATCTTGTGGTATGGGAATGTAGTTGTCTCCGTGGTCGGGTTCTTCGGCATCAAGACAGTGAATTCTTCGTTTTCAGGACTGAGTGTTTCCCATTCAGACCAGGCTTCAGCGGGCTTTTGAACCTGCGCCGAAAGCGGCAGCGCCGTTAATAGGGCAATCGCAAGCGCCAAGTGTAAACGACGAAAGTGCATGTCATTACCTCCTCAGGTTTTAGCTTGATCGGGTGGAGTGCAGTTTAACCACAAAGACACTAAGACACAAAATCTGATTTCTGTTTTCGTGTCTTCGTGCCTTTGTGGTTGAAATCTCTTTCAGACCTCAGCAGATTTGGCCTTCTCCATTTCCACCAAAACGCGCCGCAGAATCTTTCCTGACGGCGACTTCGGTATTTTGTCGACAAATTCAATATGCCGGATTCTTTTGAATGGAGCGACTCTCTGCGCGACAAAATCGAGTAGCACTTCGGGCGCGGTAGGTTCTTTCAAGACAACGATTCCCTTCGGCACTTCGCCGGCTTCGTCGTCAGGGTAGGGAATCACCGCGGCATCCGCGACTGAGGGATGCGACAGCAACACTGCTTCGAGCTCCGCGGGCGCCACCTGAAGTCCTTTGTACTTGATCAACTCCTTCGCGCGATCGACGATGAAAAAGTGTGCATCTTCATCCGCATAGCCGATGTCGCCGGTATGTAACCAGCCGTCGGAGTCGATGGTTTGCGCGGTTGCTTCAGGGTTATTCAGATAACCGATCATCACCTGCGGCCCACGCACGCAGACCTCGCCTTTCTCACCCGGCCCAAGAGGTTCGCCGGTTGCGAGATCGATGATCTTGCACTCTGTGTTCGGCGCGGGAACTCCAACCGAGCCAAACTTGATATCCAGCGGCGGCGCGGGTGATGAATGCGTGACTGGACTTGTCTCCGTCATTCCATAACCCTGGCGGACGGTGATCCCAAGCCGGTCCATGCACGCGCGAGTTAAGTCTTCGCCCAACGGGGCGGCGCCGGAAAAGATCGTCTTGAGGTTTGGGAGGTGATAGTTGTCGACGATCGGATGCTTACTCAGGGCCAGTACGATTGGCGGTACGAGGTGCGCAAGAGTCACTTCGTAATCCTGCACGGCTTTCAAAAACGACTCCAGATCAAAACGCGGCATCAACACAACGGTGGAGCCGCTGTAGAGACCCATGTTCAGAACCACGACCAGGCCATAGATGTGGAACAACGGCAGCACGCAGATCAACGTGTCGCTTTCGTAGAAGTAGCAGAGCCCTTCCATCTGGCGGATGTTCGCGACGAGGTTGTGATGCGTGAGCATCACGCCTTTAGGAAGACCGGTAGTCCCGCTCGAATATGGCAGTGCTATCAAATCCTTGCGCGGGTTGATCGGGGTTTGCTCGGCGCGACCGTTGTCGACCAGGAGCGAGTCGAACGGCGTTGCGCCCGGTGCTGTTCCGAATACAAAGAGCTCGTCAAGCATTCCGTGTTTGACTGCTTCAACTGCTTTTTCCGCACAGCCAGGCACTGTCGCCAGAAAACGCGCGCCGGAGTCTTTGAGTTGATGGGCAATTTCGTGCTTCGTATAAAGCGGGTTGATTGGCGTCACGATTCCGCCTAAAGTCGCCACGGCGTGAAACGCGATGGCATACTCCGGACAGTTTGGGCTGAGAATGCCGAACACGTCGCCTTTCTTAAAACCACGTTGCGCAAGGTTGTATGCCGCGATCGCGATTGAGCCGGCCAGTTCGGTGAAAGAAACCTTGCGTCCTGTTGGACCATCGATCAGGGCCGGTTTGTCGCCGAGCTCTTGAGCGCGGTGCAGGACGAAAGGCGTAAGCGCAGTTTCAGGGATTGATACGTCTTGATACGGGCCTTTGATGATCATATTTTCTTGTGGGTAACCTGTGTAATCCGCGGATGGATTCTAATTATTTGTATCTGAAAAGAGAAATGAAATGTCTCAAACTGGGAACCGCCCCCTCAACATTATCTGCTTAGCGACGTATTTCAAAGGCGCTGACTTTATTCACGAGTGTAAAGCTCACGGCTGCCACGTCATCCTCATAACGAAGGAGAAGATGCTCAAGGAAGACTGGCCGCGCGAGAGTCTTGACGACCTGATTGCCGTGCCGAACGATGCTGGTCCGGCGTTGTTCATCGACCTGCTGGCTTTCCTGGCGCGCAAAGCCAAAATAGATAGAGTGGTTGCGCTCGAGGAGTTTGACGTCGTAACCGCCGCGTTGATGCGCGAACACTTGTGTTTGCCGGGTTTGAGCAGTTCGGGCGCCAAGATTTTTCGCGACAAGCTTTCGATGGCGGTTTACAGCCAGCGAGCGGGGATTAACGTGCCTGAGTTTGTGCCGCTCGTCAACAGGGAAGAAGTTGATGAATACATGAAGCGTGTTCCCGGGCCGTGGGTGATCAAGCCGCGCTCGGATGTTTCTGCGATAGGTATTCGCAAAGTAAGTGAGCCTTTGGAAGTTTGGCGCGCGATTGATGAAATGAACGAGCGCGAGAATCTGCGTGAGCGTGCGTCGTACTATGTGTTGGCGCGGTTTATTCCGGGCGAAGTGTTTCACGTTGATTCGGTGGTTAACAATGGCAGGGTTGTGTTTGCCGGGACGAATCAGTATGGACGACCGCCGATGCAGGTGGCGCATCAGGGTGGCGCTTACGTGTCGCGCACGCTTGAACGTGGCTCGTATGATGAGAAGACACTGCTGGCGACGAATAAGAAGTTGATTCGCGCGCTTGGATTGGAACGCGGAGCGACGCATGCTGAGTTCATCAAGAGTGATGCGGACGGGAAGTTTTACTTTCTCGAGATCGCCGCGCGTGTTGGCGGCGCGTACATTGCGGAAGTGCTCGAAGCGGCGTCGGGTGTGAATTTGTGGCGCGAGTGGGCGAAGCTGGAGATTACCGATGGCAAAGGTCCGAGGATCACGCCGCAGCGCAAGGAGTATACGGGGATAATATTGTCACTCGCGAAACAGGAATATCCTGACACCTCTGCGTACGTTGAAGATGAAATCATCTACCGCGTCAAGAAGCTTCACCACGCGGGCCTAATCGTCCGCGCCCCACGCCTCGAGCGAGTGAACGAGTTACTAGATCAATACGGCCATCGCTTCGTCGAAGACTTCGTCGCCGTCGCCCCACCCCCCGAACGCCCGGAATGAGCCGTCGACGGAAATAAAATTTCTGAGAGCCCGCGAAGCGGGCGAAGGCATAAAGCCTAGGGCGCAAGCCCTAGGATCGTAATAAAAAAATAGGGCGTCGAGCCCGTGAAACGGGCGACAGCCCTCGGTCAAATTTGCGCTGTCGCCCGTTTCACGGGCTGGGCGCGCCTTCTTTTGGCGGCTTTCCTGGGGCTTGCGCCCCAGGCTTTATGCTGCCGCCCGCTTCGCGGGCTCCGCGCCCATGCTGCCGACGGTTCCAACAGGATTAAGGCTGCTTTGCAGTAGATCTGCGTGAATCCGTGTTCATCTGTGGCTGTAAATATTTGTCCAGCCAGTCCAGCACGGTGTGGAACCAGAGCTGGGAGTTCTGGGGTTTGAGGACCCAGTGGCCCTCGTCGGGGAAGATCAATATTTTGGAATCGATGCCTTTGCGTTGTACCGCGGTAAACAACTGCATCCCTTCGCCGATCGGCACGCGATAGTCGAGCTCGCCGTGGACGATCAGGATCGGAGTGTTGAAATTCTGCACGAATTTATGTGGTGACCAGCGGGTGTACAGTGCCGGGTTGGACCACGCTGTTCCTTTAAACTCCCACTCCGGGAACCAGAGCTCTTCAGTCGTGCCATACATGCTCTCGAGGTTGTAAACACCGTCGTGCGAGACGAGCACTTTAAACCGGAACCGCGGATCGTTGTTATGCCCGAGGATCCAGTTGACCATGTAACCGCCATAACTCGCGCCCGCCGCGCCAATGCGATTGCGATCGATGAACGAGTTGCGACGCAGAACATCCGCGACGCCGTTCATGATATCCACGTACGGCTTCCCACCCCAGTCGCCACTAATCTCATTCACAAACTGCTGACCATAACCCGTCGAGCCACGCGGGTTCGGCATGAACGCAACGTAACCCGCATTCGCAAACACCTGCGGGTTCCATCGATAGCCCCAGTTGTCGTTCCATGCGCTCTGTGGCCCACCATGAATCAACACCACTAGCGGATACTTCTTGCTCGGATCGAAGTTGGTCGGCTTCACAATGTAACCGTGAATCTTCTTGCCCATCGCTCCGGTCCATTCAACCTCTTCCGCAGGCTTCAAATTGTACCGGCGCATCAACTCGGCATTCACCGAAGTCAGCGCAGTCAATCCAGTGCCATCCGCGTTCGACCTGTAAATCTCCGCCGGTGATGCCATCGAGCTTGACGAGAACACAAACGCTTTGCCATCAGGCGTGACGCGAAGAGTGCTGGCAAAAACATTTCCAACCACCTTCTTCGGCACGCCGCCACCGATCGGAATACTGAAGATCGGGCTCTTGCCTCGATCACCGGCAGTGAAGTAAATCGTGTTTCCATCCGGCGAAAGCACCAACTCATCGACTTGCTGATCGAATCCTTTCGTCAGCTCGACGCTGGTTCCAGTAGCGCGGTTGTAAGCCATCACGCGCCAGCGATCTGCTTCAAAACCCGCGGTGGCTTGCGAGCGATACAGGATGAACTTGCCATCCCGCGTGTAAACCGGACCAGCATCGTAGCCTCTGTTGCGAATCGTGATGTTCTTGCCCGGTCCACCCGCGAGTGGCATCACGAAGATGTCACTGTTGGTTGAAATCGCTTCGACTTTGTCCGGGTTGCGCAGGTAAGCGATCTCGGATGAGTCGGGCGAGAAGGCATAATCGACTCCTGACGACGCAGCGTACGGCGGTGAATCAAAATCACCAGTAGTCAGATCGCGTGCGGTGCCGCCTTTGCTCGAGACCACGAAAACGTGAGTGCGTTTTACGTCGCGCCACTCGTCCCAATGCTTGTAGAGCAATCGTGTAACGATGTGAGCCTTAACTTTGCTACTCTCCGCTTGCTCGTCTCGCTTCTTGTTGCAGTCGTCGTTGTCGCAATCGGCATAAACGTCTGACGTAAACGCGATCCACTTTCCGTCAGGCGACCACACCGGCGCCGCGGCGCCAGTTGAGATTTTTGTGACCTGCTCTTTGTTGTCACCATCGCTCTCCATCACCCAGACCTGGCTCCCGGTGGTGAAGGCGATCTTCTTCCCGTCCGGCGACCAGCGCGGCGACGACGACGAGCGATCGCCGGAGGTCAACTGCTTGATGTCGCCGCCTTCGAGCGACTTCGTGTAGATCTGAGTCACAATGCGATTGGCATCGTAATTGACGTCGCCGATCGTGAATGCGACACGTTTGCCGTCAGGCGAGATCTGTGGATCTCCGACACGACGCACTCTGAGCAAGGCTTCGATTGTGTAAGTCCGGTCCTGGGCCGCGACGAGCGGGCAGAGACTAAGGAACAGGATGGGAAATAGGACAACAAAACGCTTCATGGTTTTCCTCAAGCAAAAGGATTTTGAATCATTTGGGAAAGCGTGAGTATTATGAGCCACAGATGAACACAGATCAAAGACAAGCCACGGATTTTCACAGATCAGATAAATGATTCGTCGCATTATTGTCGCCCTCGTGAGACTGGCGCTGAGGATTTACTTCCAGCGCATCGAGGTTACGGGTGTCGAGCATGTTCCTACTGATACGCCCGTTATTTTCGTACTCAACCATCCAAACGCCCTGGTCGATCCGGTGTTCCTGCTCTGCCTCGCGCCGCGTCGCATTTCCTTCCTCGCCAAAGCGCCATTGTTTCGGATGCCTATCATCGGATACCTGGTCAAAGCAATGGATTCACTGCCGGTTTATCGACGACAGGACGAAGGCGAAGACGTTTCCAAAAACCAGGAGACATTTATCGCTGCACGGAAGCTACTTGCTCGCGGCGGAACTATTGGCATCTGCCCGGAAGGCGTTTCGCACGACGCACCAGGCTTGAAACCAATCAAGACCGGCGCCGCGCGTATCTCTCTTGCGGCGGTCTCCACCGGCGAAGTCTCGAACCTGAAGATCGTTCCTGCCGGACTCTATTACACCTCGAAGACGAGCTTTCGCAGCGACGCCCTGCTCTATTTTGGAAACCCAATCGACGTAAGCCCCGTGACACTCGAACCCGACGGCACCCCACCGCACGAAGCCGTCCGCCAGCTGTCTGCACGAATCGAAAAAGCGTTGCGCGAAGTAATTCTCGACGCGAAGCACGAAGAAGAGTTACAGACGACCGCCCGTGCGGAGCGAATCTTCTCCTCAGCTTCGCACAACGGCTCCGGCGAAAGCCTGAAAGACGAGCTGCGTTTGCAGCAGCGGTTTATCAAAGCGTATCCGGTGTTGCAGCAACTCCAACCGGACCGACTGCGCCGGCTCGAGCTCAGAATGATTCGCTTCGAAGAAGAGTTGAACCAGGCGGGCGTCGATCCGGATGAGTTGTCGCCGCCCGGCTCCACGCTGAAAGTGTTTGCGAGCATTGTGCGCAGGTCAATTCTGTTTCTGCTGATGCTTGGACCAGCAGTCATCGGCACGATCGCGCACTACCCCGCTTACAAGCTCGGCGGCTTTCTTGCCACCAGAATATCGCGAGACTCAGACGACGTGATCTCGACAGTCAAGATCATCTCGGCGATGCTGCTGTTTCCACTCACCTGGATCGTCCTGGCTATACTGGGCTACGTCTATTTCGGCTGGGTAGCAGCGGTGCTCGTGCTCGTGGTGGTTCCTTTTGCGGGTTACGCGGCGATCGTCTTCTTCGAAGAGCTCGACAAGTCGATCGCCGGCGTCCGTGTATTGACGTTTTTCCTGGTAAGAAGACGGTTTTTTGTCAGGTTACTGGCGGAGCGAAATGCGATACGAAATGAGATCGTCGCGCTCGGCAAAGAAACTCCGATTGCAAGTGAATGATTCAGGCGTGCTGGGGGGGAAGGCACTCGAACACGAGCAACAAACTACTTCTTGCGCGATTTGGTCTTCGAAGTCTTGGTCGACTTCTTCTTGGTCCCTCCACTCTTAGTACTGCTGCGACCGCTGCTGACCGATCTGCCCTTGCGCCCTTCGCTTCTTAACTTTCCCGCGTCCATGAGCTGCTCGTAAGCACCGCGAACAACATTGCGCGCGACCTTCAGATTATTGGCAAGTTCACGTTCGCTTGGAAGCAAGCTTCCCACGGCCAACTCTCCTGCTTCAATCAGATCATTGAGTTGTTCCCGAATCTGCCGGGTCATCGACTCCGGACGTTTTCGGTTGATACGAACATTGAGTCTGGTAGCCATCGTTAACTCCCTTCAAGACGAGTTTAAATTGTGGGGGTTCGATACGGATTCTATGCAGCGACTAACGTAGTGTCAAACAGTTTTCTCTTCAGTATGAAAAGGTTAGACCACCGTGAACTTGTCGTGATAGTGCGGACTAGTTTGACGGCGTAATTAGACCATGCTTGCGGAGGATCTCAACGGTACGGTCCAAGGGCAACGCTTCCACGGTGTGGCCTCTGCCGGTGGTCGTCGTAGCCTTGAAAAGCGAGTTGTAGATGGCCTCTTCGGTGGCCTCGATAACGGCGAGGAACAGTGGCGACGTGTCGTCGTTTGCGAGACTTTTGAGATTGCGGGGCGTATTTCGTTCGTTTTGGCCGAGAGGTTTGATACGCACGTCCGGCGCGGTTGAAAAGGCGATGGCGTAATCTCCGCTGCCGTTGCTGGCGGAGGCTCCGGTCCTTGCGAGGCCCATCATGGCGCGGGCGGCCATGCGGCTCAGGTTCCGGGCGTCGAGCGGCGCATCAGTCGCGATCACGATGATAACTGAGCCATCGGGGTTGTTTTGCTTTTCGGTGAGCTCGTCCTTTAAATAATAGCGGCCCAATTCGTGCCCTACCGGAGCGCCATTGATGCTCAAGACGCCGCCGAAGTTCGTTTGGACCAAAACGCCGACGGTGTAACCACCGAGCCGCTGTGGCAGTTTGCGCGAGGACGTGCCAATACCGCCTTTGAAGCCAAACGCGACCGTTCCCGTTCCGGCGCCGACTGAGCCTTCCGCGACTGCGCCGCTCTTTGCGGTTTTGATAGCGGCGAACACGTCGTCGCGCGAGATGTGACGGCCGCGAATATCGTTGAGATAGCCGTCGTTGGTCTCTGCTACGAGCGGATTGATCGACTGGACGTCTTCGTTTCCCGGCAGCGCGAGCATGTAGTCGATCACGAAGTCCGCGACACGAGGGACGCTCAATGTTGACGTCAGCAGGATTGGTGTCTCGATCTCGCCTAACTCGTTGACCTGGGTTGAACCGGCAAGCTTGCCGAAGCCGTTGCCGACGAACACCGCGCCCGGAACCTTTTCACGAAACAGGTTCCCGCCATGCGGCAGGATCGCCGTGACACCGGTACGCACGTTGTCACCACGGATCACCGTCGTGTGCCCGACGAGCACTCCCTCAACATCCGTGATCGCATTGAGTGTGCCCGTCGGAATCACGCCAACCGAAACTCCAAGCTCACGCGCGCGCGGTCTGTTTTGGGTGTTCGCCGGTAATCCGGTCACGATAAGCAGTATAAGCGTCAGGCTAAGCTTGTTCATCGGAATACACCTCACGCAAAGGCGCAAAGATGCGAAGGAACGCAAAGGAAGTTTCTTTGCTGACTTTGCGCCTTTGCGTGAGAAATACTACGCCGCTTTCGGAACGACCGGCAGCTTCGCGTTTTGCCAGGCGTCCCAACCACCTATGAGCGCTCGTGCTCGCGTCCATCCTGCTTGTCGAAGTTCCTGCGCCACCCGGGCGCTGGTAGCTTCGTTTGGTCAAGCGCAGTAGGCAATGAGCCATGCCTCCTTTGGCAGCTTTAGTTTTTGAGCTTCTATGACAACGTTCTCGGGCTCCATTCGAATTGATCCTTCCGCCTGAGAGTCGCTCGTGTCGCGACTGCGCTCGGTGCGCACGTCCAGAAGAATCACCTTATCACCGGATTTTGGTAGTCGCTCCAATTCTTCGAGTGTGACACTCTGCGTACCCACCGATTCACCCGACTCGATAACCGGAAGCGCTCGCGATTCCGTCACTGGCACGGGCTCGGGCGCCGGAGGCTCAACGGGCTCGAGTTCAGGTTTCCGACTAAAGCGAGTGAATAACATCGGCGTCGCGCCGTGGACGATCACCGAAATCAGAACGATGAGAGCGCAGACCCGGAATAGTCTGTCGCTGCCCGGTACGCCTGCAAAAACAGGCAACAGTACCAATAAGAGAGAACTGAGTCCGCTTGGTCCAAACCAGGCAATAACCAGACGCCCGCGGTGATCGACCCTGGATCCGATCAGTGAAAGGAGATAAACAGGTACGCGGATCAGCAGTGCAAATACAACAAAGATCACCGTGCGCGTGTTGATCTCGTAGAAACCTGTCCAGATCAACGAACTACCAAAGATCACAAACGTGAACAACAGCAACATCTCCGCGGTTACGCCGCCATACTCGATAAAACAATCGCAGAGCTCGACGTCGAGAGCGGCGATCGTCATCCCTGCTGCAAACGCCGCTAGGAAACCGCTGCCGTGTACTGCTTCGGCTGCCGCATAAGCAGAGAAAGCGACGCCGAGCGAGTAGAGCGACTCGTAATCACGCCGCACGCCGAAGCGTTTGCGGATCAAGTCGAGCGCCGCAACGGCGAGCAACCCGATCGCGATACCGGCTCCCGGGCCGAGTATGAAAAGTCCGAAGCCCATCTTCGCAAGAGCGCCGGAACCAAATTCGTGTTGACCAGTCAAAGCGATTGCGACCACGACGATTGGAAGTAGCACGACGTCGTTCAATCCGCTTTCGAGTCGCAGTGCCTGGCGAGTCTCGGGAGAGATGTCGCGTCGTTGCAGCAGGCTGCGAAGCAGAACGGGATCTGTGGAAGCGAGTGCGGCTCCGAGCATCGCTGCGTATGCAGGCGAAATACCAAGTAACCACCAGGCCGCCAGAGCAGTGAGCGCCGCGCACAAGATCGTTCCCGGTCCGAGCATGCGAAAGGCGAGACCGGAGTAACGTTTTACGTCTTTAGTGTTGAGCGTTACGGCATCGGTGAAGAGAACGAGGGTCAGACTCAGCGCAGCCACGACTCGCAGGACAGGCGACTCGAGAGTCATGTCGAAGACTCCGAATCCAGCCGGCCCCAGCGCCGCGCCGATAAAAATGAACACAGCTACCTGAGGCAATCCACTCTTGTCGACAAGGCCCGACAGCAGTGCCGACACAATGATGACTATCCCGATAAGTGCGAGACCTGTGACTAACGACTCGGCGCCCATTCGTGGCCCATCTTAACCACAAAGGCACAAAGACACTAATTTGTATTTAGTGCTTTTGTGTGACTTTGTGGTTTAATAAGCCCCCGAGTAACCGCCTTTTCAAACCGACAAAGTAGGACACAATGAACCTTTCAATACTGGATTGGACGGTAATCGGCGCATATTTCCTTTTCAATCTCGGTATCGGCATCTACTACGCCCGCAGAGCGCGCGGAAGCACCAGTGAGTTCTTTCTCTCTGGTCGCAACGTGCCATGGTGGCTGGCCGGCACGTCGATGGTCGCCACGACCTTCGCGGCGGATACACCACTCGTCGTCACCGGCCTCGTTGCGAGCAACGGCATCGCCGGTAATTGGCTGTGGTGGAACCTTGTCATGAGCGGGATACTTACCGTGTTTTTGTACGCACGATTGTGGCGACGCGCTGGCGTGATGACCGACATCGAATTCGCGGAGTTGCGTTACTCCGGCAAGCCCGCCGCTTTTCTGCGTGGCTTTCGGGCTTTGTATCTCGGTTTGCCAATCAACTGCATCATCCTTGGTTGGGTCAATCTAGCGATGGTCAAAATTCTCCAGATCACCCTCGGTCTCGATAAGCGCGGCGCGCTCAAGGTCATGATCGGCATGCTCATCTTCACCGCGTTCTACACAACGCTTTCAGGGTTGTGGGGCGTGCTCGTAACTGACCTGTTTCAGTTTGCGTTGAAGATGGGGATGGTGATCGTGCTCGCGATTCTCGCGGTCAACGCGGTTGGCGGCATTGATCAGTTGAAGAGCAAGATCGGCGCATTGGATGCGGCGACTGGTTCAGGATCACGCCTCGCTTTCTTTCCTGACTTAAACTCAGCTTGGATGCCCGCGATCACCTTCTTTGTTTATTTGGGTGTTGTCTGGTGGTCCACATGGTATCCGGGCGCTGAGCCCGGCGGCGGTGGTTACGTCGCGCAACGAATCTTCTCCGCCAGGAGTGAAAAGGAAGGACTGCTTGCAACGCTTTGGTTCAACGTCGCTCACTATGCACTAAGGCCGTGGCCGTGGATCCTGACGGCGCTCGCTTCGCTGATTCTTTACCCGAATTTGGCCGATAAGGAGTCGGGTTACATCCAGACCCTGATCGATCCAAATGTTTTTCCGACCTATCTGCGTGGTTTCATGCTGGCTGCGTTTGCCGCGGCGTACATGTCTACGATCGGCACACAGTTAAACTGGGGCGCTTCGTACGTAGTCAACGATTTTTATCGTAGGTTTTTGAAGCGTGATGGTAAAGAAAAGCACTACGTGATCATCTCGCAGTTGGTTACAGTGTTGCTGATGATCGCATCTGTAATTATTACCTTTTACATGACATCGATCCAGGACGCGTGGAAGGTGCTGCTTGTTACGGGTGCGGGCACAGGCACCGTATTGCTGCTGCGCTGGTTCTGGTGGCGAGTCAATGCGTGGTCTGAGGTGTCGGCGATGATTGCTGCCGCAGTTGTCTCGATCTTTTTGCAAGTTGGTCTGAAATGGGACAGTAAAAATCCCAGACAGTTTGCCTATCTCATGCTGGTAACTGTTGGCATAACGACCGTGGTCTGGGTCGTGACCACTTTCGTGACTTCGCCTGAGCCAAATGAAAAACTGATAGCCTTCTACAATCGTGTCAGGCCGGAAGGACCTGGCTGGAACCGTATAGCTGCGAAGGCGGGTCTTTCGGAAGAGCATTCACAGGGACGGCTATCGCTGCAAATCTTCAATTGGATACTCGGCTGCGCGTTGATTTACGGTTCCTTGTTTGGCATCGGCAAGTTGATATTCAAGGAGTGGATGGCAGCAGCGTTATACTTGTTTGTCGCGATTGTGGCAGGAGTGCTTATCTCGCGGAACCTCTCGCGAGGAGAGACGACCGCGGAGGCGCTCCGACTTGAACATGCCGAAGAATCCGTCTAGTGAAAGCCTGGTTTTCGCCGTCGATTTAGGCGGCACGCACCTTCGAGTCGCTCTCATCGATGACGGTGGAAGAATATTCAAACAACTAAAACAGGAAACTCCGAAAGGAGATTCCGCTCTTTGCATTGTCAACGCTCTCGTAAACGCTGCGCAGCAATGGGATTCTGATAAGCTGCCAGTCGTGGCGACGTCGATCATGGTGCCGGGCGCCGTGGACAGCGAGAAAGCGGTCGTGCTGCAAGCGCCGAACCTTCCTTCCTTAGTCAACTTCGAATTAAAAGCAGAACTGGAACAACGCCTCGGCTGGCCCGTGTTTCTCGAGAACGACGCGAATGCTGCTGCGGTCGGCGAGATGTGGATGGGCGCGGCACGTTGCTGTCGCGACGTGATCAGCGTCACGCTCGGAACGGGAGTTGGTGGCGGTGTGATTCTTGACGGCAAGTTGTGGCGTGGTTCGCATGGCTCGGCGGGGGAGATTGGACACACGACTGTCGATCCGTTTAGTGGGTTGAAGTGCAAGTGTGGGAACACGGGGTGCCTGGAGTTGTTTGCTTCGGCGACTGCGATTGTGAGGATGACACGAGAAAACCTCGCGATGTTTCCTGAGTCGCCGTTGAAGAGTGAAGAGTTGACGGCGGCGAAGGTTTACGATGCCGGGCGGAATGGTGATGAGCTTGCGCTTGCAGTGTTCCGAAGATTCGGGATGTATCTCGGGATTGGTCTCGCGAATTTGATCAACTTGATCGATCCGCAGATCATCGTGATCAGTGGTGGCGCAGTGAACGGCTGGGATCTGTTTGCGCCTGAGATGTATCGACAAGTCGAGGAGCGTGCGTTTCGAACGACGGCGCAACAGGTTAAGATCGCGCGGGCGGAGTGCGGAGACAATGCGGGATTGCTCGGCGCCGCAAGGCTTGCAAGGATGGGGTTAACGGGATTTTCATGACGGCTCTTATCGTTCACGGCCACTTTTATCAACCACCGCGCGAGAATCCATGGACAGGTGAAGTCGAAACTGAACCGGGCGCCGCGCCGTTTCATGACTGGAACGAGCGCATTCACGCCGAGTGTTACGCTCCCAATGCGACCAACTACGCGCATATAAGTTTCAACTTTGGTCCGACTCTGCTGTCGTGGCTCGAGATTCATCACCTCCCGACTTATCAAAAAATCCTGAACGCCGATAGGGCGAGCGCTGAGGCGCGTGGCGGTCATGGCAACGCGATCGCGCAGGCTTACGGGCACGCGATTCTGCCGCTCTGCAATGAACGCGATCGTTTGACGCAGGTTGTTTGGGGTTTGGCGGACTTTCGCTTTCGTTTTGGTCGTGAAGCGGAGGCGCTCTGGTTGCCGGAGACCGCTGCGAACGATCACGTGTTGGCGTTGCTGATCGAGCAGGGCATGCGTTACGTCATCCTTGCGCCCGATCAGGCGAAGGGTGACGTTGATACTTCCAGGGCTTACGTGTTTCGTCATCCGGATGGATCGGGACGCTCGCTGGCTGTGTTCTTCTACAATGGACCACTCGCGCGCGCGATTGCGTTCGAGGGAGCGCTCGCGTCGAGCCGGGGGTTGGTGGAGAAGTTTGTCAAAGCTGCGCAGGGCGGAAATCTGGTAAACGTCGCGACTGATGGCGAAACGTATGGTCACCATTTCAAGTTTGGCGATCTTTGTTTGGCCCACGCGCTGGAAGTTGAGGCGAAGGAAGCGGGTTTCTGGATCACGAACTATGCGCAGTATCTCGATCGTTATCCGCCTGAGTTAGAAGTTGAGATTGACAATGGACCTGATGGCGAGGGCACGTCGTGGAGTTGTGTGCATGGAGTGGGGCGCTGGTCGAGAGATTGTGGTTGTCACACTGGCGGTGAGCCGGGTTGGAACCAGTCGTGGCGACAGCCGTTGCGAATGGCCCTGAATTTTCTTCGTGACGAGGCGGCGGTTAAGTTTCAGAGTGCTGGGGGTGAGTTGTTGCGCGATCCGTGGGCGGCGCGCAACGACTACATTTCGGTCATGCTCGATCAGCACGCACGCTCAGCGTTTTTCAACCAACATGCGGTTCGTCCGTTGAATGCACAGGAAGAGGCTCGGGCGTTAATGCTGTTGGAGATGCAACGGAGCGCGTTGTTGATGTTTACGAGTTGCGGTTGGTTCTTTTCGGATCTCGCCGGCATCGAGACGATCCAGGTGATGCGATATGCTGCTCGAGTAATCGACCTACTTGATCAGTTGCGCCTCGATCCTCCACGCAAACGCTTCCTCGAAATGATGTCTGAAGCAAAAAGCAACCGCCCGGAAAAAGGCAACGGCGCGGACATTTTTGTAGGGGTGGCCCTCCGTGGCCACCCCAGTCTGCGAGGCATTGCGTGGGGTGGCCACGGAGGGCCACCCCTACAAAGATGAACAGAGTCTCAAAAGAATTTCCACCTGCTCTCGGAGACATCGATCTCCATCTCTTTGGCGAAGGTCGCCACGAAGAGATCTACAAAAAACTCGGCGCGCACGTCACCAAAGTAGGTCGCACCAGGGGAGTCGTATTCGCTGTCTGGGCGCCTCACGCTTCGGGTGTAAGCGTTGTCGGTGACTTCAACAGTTGGGACGGACGTTCGCACCAGATGCAGAAGCTCGGAAACTCCGGCGTCTGGGAACTCTTCATTCCCAAACTCACTACGGGCAGTCTGTACAAGTTTGAAATCCGGCCGACTCGTGGTCCTGCTTTATTCAAAGCCGATCCTTACGCACAGCACACCGAAGTCCCGCCAGACACGTCGTCCATCGTCTACGAATCGAAGTACAAGTTTCGCGACGCGAAGTGGATCAAGAATCGCACTGGCAGGGAACACTTTCGCAAACCGCTATCGATCTACGAAGTACACTTCGGCTCGTGGCGCCGAAAGATTGAAGACGACAACCGCCCGTTCACTTATCGTGAAATGGCCGAACCGCTTGCGAAGTACGTCACGGAAATGGGCTTCACGCACGTGGAGTTTCTGCCGCTCAAAGAGCATCCGTATGGACCATCGTGGGGTTACCAGGTCACTTACTACTACGCGCCTTCAGCTCGTTACGGCGAGCCTGACGATCTGCGTTACCTGATTGACTACCTGCACCAGCGCGGCATCGGCGTGATCATGGACTGGGTTCCCGCACATTTTCCGAAAGATGCGTGGGCGCTAGGTCGATTCGACGGTTCGGCGTTGTACGAACATCTCG
>Ga0207670_10000800_pt1 | contig 16409 bp, 11 predicted proteins | sample KBSS23HmetaG_FD_184339 | JGI IMG/M metagenome (GOLD analysis project Ga0207670, IMG submission 184339) | Switchgrass rhizosphere microbial communities from Kellogg Biological Station, Michigan, USA - KBS S2-3H metaG (SPAdes) (version 2) | ecosystem: Host-associated > Plants > Roots >... | reverse complement strand
CGAGAAAGTGCAGATCCCGGCCAGCACTGGCCTCGAGGTTTCCTTTATCAAATGTCCAGTATCCCTTCACGGTGTTCAGGATTCCGCCTTGGGCCGTCGCCTTGCCGGTCGTAAACGTAAACTGGCGAACGATCGGATTGGCGGCGCTGTCCTGGTACTCGAGCTTGATCGTTTGGAGGGAATTTGCGCTGAGTTGGAATGCAGGTTGGTACGTGATGGTAGTGACCTTGCCAACTTTGCTCACGGCGCCGCTCGGGAGGGTGATTATCGTGTTATTGATCGAGAGTTGGATGGTTGAGGCATTCACCGTGGTGCCGTCGTCGCTAACCCGAAGTTCGATTTTCGTACCGGGGCTGACATTGATTTGACCCGGTTCCGGGCTGGCACCGCTGAGATAGGGAGAGGTGCTGAAGCCAACCGTGCGCGTGGAGTACACCTTAATGCTGCCGGACGTGGGCCGATCGTTCAGAAGAATCTTGTTCCCCAAAGAATCCACGTTCCACACTTCGAGGTGCGCCGCAGCAATGACTTCCGTGTACAAAACTCGGAGAGGGTAAATCCCGGCCGACTGCACGATCACAGTGGTTTGAACCCGGCCAAGCGGGGTGTCGGCCAGCCGAAGCGCCGTCACGTCGCGGGGATCGGACCCCACGGAAAGCCGAAGACTGTCATCCGCAAGTCCGCCGAGGACATAAACGCCAGGTTGCAGATCGAGATAACCTATGGCTTCCAAGGCAATGTTATCACTGGTTTGCTCGGTCCCAGGGATGCCCGGGAAGTTTCTGTCGCCCGGGATGTCACCCGCATCGACGCCACTTTCGTTAAAGTTAATCAATTCCGCATCGTAGGTGCCGTCCGGATTTTCGCCGCTCGGGTCGGCGATGTTGGCTCCCAGCAGGCCGGCGAGCTGCTGTTCGGCGCGCTGCGCCGAGGCGATGCTTTGAGCTTCGTGGGTCTGATGCACGCGCAGTTTGAAACCACTGGTGCTGGTATTCACGCTTCCCGCTAAAGCCGCGGCGGAAGACGGGATGGTCGTGGCATTTATTACCGTGAAGGCGTAACTGAACGTCTTCGCACCGTACGTTAAGTTCACTGTGTGGGATGTGCCGGGTACGAACAACGCCGGGGGCTGATAGGTCAAGGTGGTGATGTTACCAGCCGTCACTGCGTTTGGAGTGACCGTCACGTTATCGAATTGGAGCGTCGTCGCTGCGCCACCCAAATCAGCGATTCCAATGACAATCGCGGCATCCGGCCGGGCGTCTAACACGGGCGGCGACACCGAGGCGATACTGGCTCCGGTCACGTTCGTGGTGACGATGCTTACATCATCAATCGTGACATTGTCACGGTTGCCAATTGTCTGTTCCTCGGTCCCCGCGCCGAAGCCAAAGCGGCCGGCAATCGGAATGTAACCAATCGGGACATTGTCATACACGACGTTGGTTCCGTAGATGACGTCCAAGGTGCCGTCCGGGTCCAATTTCACCTGTACTGTCACAAATACGGGTGCGTGGTTGGTGCCGGCGGGATCGGTCCGAAGCCCGTCAAATCGTTTCGCCAAAACCCTGCTCCCCCCCTGCTTGATGATAATACCCGGAGCGTCCCCAGGAACATTCCCCTCGGTGGCTCCTGCCGAGCCCGAGGCGGGCTTCTCTGAGTTGTAAGTATCGAAGGAGATCGTCAGACCCGTGGTTGTGCCGCCCGCTTCCCGGAAAAGCGAGTCATCGTAGTCCTTGGCGAGCACCAGGCAGAACCCCTGGGCGGGGTTGTCGGTCCCGCCTCCCATCCGCACTTTAAAGGTTGCCGTGAACGACTCCACCCGACTTCCCGGGTTAATTTCCGGGAAGACATAAGAAGCTTGCAAAGGCAAGCGCGACGGTTGGAAAACTCCATTATCATCCAGAATATCCTTCAAGTCGATCAGCGTGAGCTGCGAATTTGAAAGGAGCGTCATAAAGGTCTGGTTGGCGTTGCCTGTCCCTCCGGGGTCAGTGGAGAAGTCCGTTTGGAACGTGCCGGCTTGGGCGAGTCCGGCGGTAGCCAGCGCGAACGCGGCGAGCGCTTTCACGAAAAACCTTTGGATGAGATGATTTGAATTCCATGGGGTTCGGACTCGCGACGCCAAAGCAGGTTGTGCGGGGTAGGTAGGTTGTGTTTTCATTGTTGGTCGTTTTGAATTGGACGGTTGCTAAAAATCGAGCATTGCGAAATATCCGTTGGTCCAAATGAGTCGTGTCGCGGCCCTTGCATGCGCGCCCTGAGTCAGCTTGGGGATATCTACGCGCTAAGTAAGGAAGTGCGGTGAACTTGTCAATTGAGAAATTCGAAGTTTCGGGTGACACCACGGCCGAGTCGAGCGAGTGTTCAAGCATGGTAGACGCCGACGGTAAGACGCGGATTTCTTGCGGATTTCCCGGAACAGTTCTACAACTCTACGGTCAAAACGGTGTTAAACCCGGAGTATCTCCTTTCGCCTATGGTCAAAGGTTCTGAGGTGACGGTGGCCACGCATCGGTTTGTCGAGGCCGTGCGCGAGCGCGTGGCGACGGTGGTGGTGGGACAAGACACGGTGGTCGAGCGGTTGCTCATCGCGCTTTTCACGGGCGGCCACCTGCTCCTGCAAGGCATGCCCGGCCTCGCCAAGACGCTGCTCGTCAATGCCATCGCCCGCGCCATTGATCTCAAGTTTGCCCGTGTGCAGTTCACCATCGACCTGCTGCCCTCGGATATCATCGGCTCGGAAATTCTCGATCAGCGCACGAGCGAATTCCGTGTCCATCGCGGCCCGGTGTTCACCAACCTGCTGCTCGCCGACGAGATCAATCGCGCCGCGCCCAAAGTCCAAAGCGCCCTGCTCGAAGCCATGCAGGAGCGGCGCGTGACCATCGGCAACAACACGTTTTCCCTGCCCGCGCCCTTCGTCGTCGTCGCCACGCAGAACCCCATCGAACAAAGTGGCACGTTTGAATTGCCCGAGGCGCAGCTCGACCGTTTCATGCTTTGTCACCGGTTGCACTATCCCGACGTGAAGGAAGAGGAGGAAATTTTGCGCCGCCAGTTGCAACTTGGCCTGCGCCGCGATGAAACAGGCGCTGTGCCTCAAAGCTCCTTCGATTTGCTCAACGAGCCGCCGGTCGCGACGATTCAGGAACTCGTGGCGGTAATGGACGCGGTGCAAATGGTCTATGTGAGCGAAGTGTTCACGAAACATTGCGTCGAACTGGTTCGTCGCACGCGCCGGCACAAGGCGGTGGACGTGGGTGGCAGTCCGCGCGCCGGCATCGCACTCACGCTTGCGGCGCGCGCGCGGGCGTTCATTCACAAGCGCGACTTCGCCGTGCCGGAAGACTTGTACGTGCTGGCAGAGGACGTGTTGTTGCATCGGATGCGGCTGACGTACGAAGCGCTGGCCAGCGGCGTGAGCGGGGCGACGGTGTTGCGCGAGGTTCTGGCGGAAGTGGGGTGAAGCCTGATGCGCGGTGCGTGGTGCGTGAAAATAATTTGGGCGCGCTTTGCCGTTCACGCATCACGCATCACGCATCACGCATCACGCATCACGCATCACGCACCACGTATCTAATGGAAGCCCAATTAGCAGTATCCGATCATCTCGACGAGCGGCAGTTCGCGCTGGAGATCAAGCGCCTGGCCGACAGCCTCAGCTTCGGCACGGACGCCTCGCCATTTCTCGGCAGTGGCATCGAATACGTCCAATCGCGCCTGTACCAGCCGGGCGATCCCATCAAGGCGATTGACTGGCGTGTGACCGCGCGCACGGGAAGGGTTTTCCTAAAGGAATACGAATCACCCAAGCGGCTGCCGATCTATCTCGTGGTGGACACGTCGGCTTCGATGTGCGCGACGTCGCAGCCGCAGAGCAAATACGCCTGGGCCGTGAAGCTCGCGGGCGCACTGGCGCTGGCGGCGCTGGCGCGCATCAGTCCCGTGGGACTCATCGGCGGCGGCGAGCGGGAGTTTGACGGCCATCCCACCTTGTCGCGTGCCCGCGTCTATGTATGGCTTCATCGGCTGCGCCGCTATCGTCTCGACGAGCAAACGACCGTTGGCCGCAAACTGCGCCAACTCGCCGGTGTGCTGGAAAGCCGCGCGTTGGTCATTGTCCTCAGCGATCTGCATGATCCGCAAGCCGTGCCGTCGTTGAAACTGCTCGCACAAGAGCACGATTGCGTGGCGCTGCAACTGCAAGACCCCGCGGAACGAGGTCGCCTCGGTGGGGGCGTGTTTCGCGCGGAAGAGGCGGAAACGGGCAGGGCTTTCGTCGCCACCGGGTGGAATCGCTGGTTGGACTTCCGAGCGCTCGATGAAGAACTCAAGCACGGCAGCATCGATCATCTCGTGTTGCCGATCGACCAGACGTTTCTGCCCAGGCTGCGGGGTTACCTTGGGCGGCGGGGAAGCTTTGGGAAAGGAACGCGATGAGCGCACCGCAGGCCTGTCTCTGCACCGTCGTGCTGGCGTCTGCTTGCGCCGCGACCTTGCTCGGTCCGGAGGCACTTCATCCAAACTCGCTCACGGTGCTTTCCTCCAACGCGACGCCCACCGTCGGCATGGAGGGGCAACTTGAAGTGATTCTGCCGGAAGCCGGGCTGACGCCGCGCGCGCCGGATCGTCGCGCGCCTCTTCTCTTGCGCATCGCGTACACGCGACCGCACGGCACCCTCACACTCTACGATTTGCGCTACATTGGGCGCGTACCGGGCCGGTTCGATTTGCGCCATTACCTCGTCACGACGAATGGCATTCCGGCGACCAACCTTTCCGCGCTGGTTGTGTCCATCGCAGGCGTGCTGCCGACGTCGCACAACGGCTGGCTGGAGGAAGAGGCGTTGCGTGCGCCGTCGCTGTTTGGGGGCTACCGCGCGGTTGCCGCCATCGTCATTGGCCTGTGGATCACAGCGTTCTTCGTGATTCTTCGCGTTGGCCGAAAACCAAAACCCGTCGCTGTCGCCGCGCCGGTGCAGCGGCCGCCCACGTTTGCCGAACGTATCCGGCCACTGGTCGAAAGCGCGGCCGCAGGGAGAATCTCTGCTGACGAGCAGGCGACGCTGGAACGAATGTTAATCACCCACTGGCAACGGCGGCTCGGCTTGGGCGAGGCGAACGGTGAGCAATTGATTGCGCGCCTGAGGGAGCACGGAGAGGCGGGCGCGCTGTTGCGGACGCTGGAGGACTGGCTGCATCGTCCGCCGGGCAACGCGACAGTGCAAGTTGAGTCCGTGCTCGCGCCATATAAGGATTTGCCGATGGAAGAAACCTCAGAGGTGGCCCGATGAACTTCTCGCGTCCGTGGGTTTTGTTGCTGCTCACCGCGCCGGTGCTGCTGGTGTGGTGGGAATGGCGACGACGCGGACGACCGCTCGTGTTGCCGTTTGATCACGCGCGGGCGAAGGCGCGACGCTGGCTTGAGCGCATCATCAAAGTCGCGAATCTTCTCCCTGTGCTGCTGCTCGCCATCGCCGTCCTGCTGCTCGCCGGCCCGCAACGCTTCGCCCCGCCGAAAGAGGAACGCGTGCTGACCAACATCGAAGTTGTGCTGGACGTTTCGGGCAGCATGATGTCGCGCTTCGGCGACGGCACGCGCTCGGACAAGGCGTTCGAGGCCATCGTTGAGTTCACGTCCTTCCGCAAGGGCGATGCCTTCGGCCTGACAATCTTCGGGACGGAAGTCGTGCATTGGGTGCCCTTGACGAAGGACCTGGCGGCCATCCGGCTCGCCGCGCCGTTTTTGCGTCCTCAAAAAATGCCCCCGCACATGATGGGCACGCGCATCGGCCACGCTCTCGAGGCCGTGCAAAAGACCCTGCGCGAACGCGAAGAAGGCGACCACATGATTGTGCTCATCTCCGATGGCGAGAGCTACGATCTCGGAGGCGGCAGGGCGCAAAAGCTCGGCGAGGAACTCAGCGCCGATCACATCACGATGTTCTACATCCACGCGGCGGACGGCCAGCCGCAGGAAGAAACGTTTACCATCGCGAACCTGACCGGCGGCGCGGCATTCGCGGCGGACGACCCGGCGGCGCTACGCGAGGTGTTCAAGAAGATTGACGCGATGAAACCGACCCGACTGAAACCGTCCGCGCCCGAACCGGTGGATTGGTTCCGGCCGCTCGCGGTGACGGGATTGGGCTTGCTCGGTCTAAAGCTTCTGAGCTTGTTCGGGCTGCGGTTCACGCCATGGTAAAAGTGAAACACCAAACTCCAAAGACCAAACACCAAAGAACTCCCCAACACGAAACTCCAAAAGTGCGCGGTGGGTGGTTTGCTGTTTGGGGCTTTTCAACTCCCCTATGACCGCGCTCCTCCTTACTCTGGTGGTCATGCTCCTCGCCGCTTCGGCTGAGTGGCTGCACGCGCGGCGTTGCCGACGCGTGGCGTGGCTGGCGTTCGGTCCGGCTGGCCAGGCGCGCGCGTGGACGCGCGGCGTTCCGGCATCGCGTGCGGCGGCGGTGGGCGCGTTGACGTGGGGATTCATCACGTTGCTGCTGGTGGGACCGCGCGCGGCCAGGTCGGATTTGATTCCCGAAGGCGGCTATCGGCATCTCGTGCTTGCGCTTGACGTTTCGCCTTCCATGCAGTTGAAGGACGCCGGGCCGGAAGGAAAACAATCCCGCGCCGAACGCGCGAGTGACGTGCTGATGTCGTTGCTCGGTCGTATCGCCACCGACCAGGCGCGCATCAGCATCGTGGCGTTTTACACGGACGCGAAGCGCGTCGTCGTGGACACGTTTGACATGGAAGTGGTGAAGAACGCGTTGAACGATCTGCCGCTCGACCTTGCGTTCGATGCCGGCAAAACGAAGCTGCTCGACGGGGTGCGCGAATCCGCCGAACTCGCCAGGCCCTGGCAGCCGGGCAGCGCCACGCTCGTCGTCGTGAGTGACGGCGACACGATCCCCGACAGCGGCATGCCGGAATTGCCGCGCTCGATTCAGCGAACGCTGGTCGTTGGCGTGGGGGACGCCCGGGCGGGGCGATTCATTGACGGCCATCAATCGCGCCAGGATTTTTCCACGTTGCGCCAACTGGCGGGGCGGTTGCGCGGCGATTATTTCGACGCGAATGAAAAGCACCTGCCATCCACTTTACTCACTGCGCTTTCCAAGTCGCTGCCGTTGCGAGACGTGCACGAACGCGGTCGGCGCGAACTGGCTTTGGCCGCGGTTGGGCTGGGCGGTTTCCTCCTGGCGGGACTGCCCGTTGCGCTTGCGTTGGCGGGCTGCGCATGGCAGGTTGGCAGCCAGTCCAAAAGAGCGCCGGTCGTTTCGACGCGAAAACACTTTGCCGACACGGGAACTGTGAACCCATCAAATCCGGAGAAGCTGACCTATGCGTAAAACCGTTCTGTTTTGCATCTGGTTGATCGTGCCTGTGATGCTGCTGGCGTATCACTACGGCCCGGGCCAATCGCGCTTGGCGACGGACCGCGCCGCGCGAAGAATCGCCGAGGCCAAGGCGCTCGAGGCTATAGGGGATTGGGCCGCCGCCTACGCTGCGTGGAGCGAGGCGCTGGCCGCGACTCCAGCGGAGAACACCACCGTGCGCTTTCAGATGCGCCTCGCGCAAGCTCGCACGCGCATGTGGACGGGCGATCTGCCGGAAGCGATCACGGATTTGGAGAGCCTACTGACCGAAGCGCAACGCGGCGGCGCGGACAAGGAATTCCAAAACGAATTGCGCGGCACGCTCGCGGGCGGGCAGTATTACGAGGCCTGGTTGATGCGGCTCGAAGGCGCGGCGGCGGACGAATGGCTGCAACCCGTCGAAGCGGCGCGTCAAAATTTCCGGCTGCTCGCGGAGAACGCTTCGGAAATGAAACTCGGCGGCGACCACAAGAAGAATCTGGAAGCGGCGATTCGTCTGGAGCGCATGGACCTTTCGGAGTTGCAGGGCCAGCCGTTGCCGAAGAAATGTTCCGGTTGCAAGAACGTGAGCCAGAAATGCCGCAGCCAGTCCCAGAGCAAGTGCGAGAACAAGGGCGAGCAGGAAAAGAAAGACGCGCGCGGCGCCGGATTTAATGACGTGCCCAAGGGCGGGTCGTAATTCACCCGGGAGCGCCCGGGTTCGCGGGCGCAACTCGAGCAACCCATCGGGGTTCCTGTGTGAGCACCATGAAGAACCAGATTTGCCGGAGAGCGTGCTTCGCTGCGAAAACCTGCGCGGGCATTTTCAGCATGATGATTTGGCCCGCATCAGCCCAGGATGCCCAGGATGCCCGGGATGCGGATGAAGTGATAATCCAGTTGGCCCCGGGCGTCGTGCTGCCGCCCGGCGTAACATTGCCCTCATGGCCTGATCGGCCACCGTCGGGCACGAACACAACCGCCGAAGCCAAATCGCCAGAAGAACGGCAGCTTCAGCAATTGCTCAAGCTGAAGTTCGTGCGGACCGCGCCGGCCATTCTCGACGCGCTCGCAAATCAATTCGATACGCAGAAGGCGGTGACGAATGAAGTCGAGCGGTTCAAGCAGCGGATCATCGTTGGGGATTGGTTGGAGGTTGGAAAATTTCTGCGCGGTCTGACCAACGATCACGGCAAGCAAGTCTATCGCTACGTGCTCAAGGAGTTGGCGAACGCCGGCAAATCCTCGGGCCCACCCGATTCTCCGCAACCAGACCAGCCGATAATGCCGCCACAAGGCCCTGGCCTGGCAAACAGCGCCGCTCCCGCGCTTGTGCCCAGCGACTTGCTCGCGCTCGCCGAAATTGCGCCGCACCCGCTTGAGGATGAGGACTCAGTGCTGCTCGGCCAGTTACTCAAGCGTTTGCTGACCCGCGGCGATGCGCTTGAGCCTTTGCTGGTAAAACTCGATGCCGGCGTCCGGGGACTTGGCGGAAGGGACGCGGCGGACCGGCATCGGGCGGCGGAGTTCCTCGTCGCGGCGGACCGCATCGTCGAGGCAGGACGGTTTCTTCCGACCGTTGCGAGCGCGGTGGAGAAAAATGATCTTGCCGCGCTCGACTTGCACGCGCGGCAGTTGATGTCGCTCGGCAAGAAGGAGAAGGATTCGAAAGCGTTCGCAAGGGCGTGGGAAGTGAACCAGCTCATCCTCGCTTCAACGAATTCCGCCGCGTCGAATCGCGAGCCGGCGCTGAAGCGTTCGTTCGAGTTGATGCCGCTCGTCGCGCGCGAGACAGGCACGAACTGGTTGCGGCGCAGCTTTTCGGAGTCGCCGCATCAGGGATTGGTCATCTTGTCTGCCCTGAGCCAGGTGATTCAACGCGGCCTGAACGACCGTACCGCGGACGCGCGCCAAAAGAATCTCGAATTGCAGAAGCAGGTCGTGGACGCATTCCTCAGCGTGGCCGACCCCGCGCAACCGCATTGGCGCGCCGCGTTGAACCTGCTCGCGCAGGGCTGGATGACCGAGGCGGCCTACTCGAAACAGCGCTGGCAGCCGCAGCGCAATTACGGCCCGCAATACGGTCCGCAATTCGACCCGTTCGGCAACATGGTTTACGAGCCGTTCCAGCAGCAGAACTTCGATGGAAATCAATTCCCGCCCATTGGCGCGGAGCAGGCGGCGAACACCGCGCCAGGCGAGCGCTGGTTGGCGCAACTCGACGAAAGTCTCCAGCCTGCCTTGCGCGCTCTCGTGGCCGACCTTTACTTGAAGGCCGAACAAATCGACAAGGCGCTGCCAGTCATCGAAGCGCTCGCGTCGGCCGAGCCGCGATCGGCGAGCGATCTGGCCAATGAATTCCTCAAGGTTTGGGCCAGAATCCGCAATCCGGCGCAGCAGCCGAGGAATATGCCTTATGGCCCTTATGGACCGATTTACTACGGGCCAGGCAGTCCGTACGGAATGCGCGGACCGGGTATTTCACTCACGCGCGCGATGCAAGCGCGAAATGTTCGCGAGTTGTCGGAGGTCCTGCGCCGGTTCGAAGTGTTGAATTTCGAGAAGCTCAACGACGATGCACTCGTGGGCGCGTTTTCTTCCGCGCACAGCCCGGCGGAAGTATTTCGCGTCGAGGACATGGAAACGGTGTTCGGCTCGCTCGATCGCATCAACCTCGACACGCTCGCGGGTCTTGCCCAGACGATGCGCGAACGTCTGGCCGGCCAGTGGCGTCTGCCGCGCGTTCAGCAGGAGGCCAAAACGCAGCGCAATGACAAGCAGATTGATGCCGAAGTGCTGCGCGGTTACGAGGTCGTGCTCAAGCTCGTGGACGACGGCCTGAAGCGGGACGCGAGCAACTGGCCGCTGAACCTCGCGCGCGCCGCGGCCTATTTCGACCTCGCCGAGTTTCAATACGGCAAAAAGATTGATCTCGCGATTTACGTGGAGAAACGCGAGGAGGCGTTCAGGGGTTTTGCACGCGCGGCGGCGCTCTATGCGGGTGCGCTGTCCGGCATCGAGGAGAAGGAGCAATCGCCGAAAGTGTTTCAGCAATGGTTCAACGCGAATCTCGGCGCGAGCGACCTGGCCTACGTCACGCGCCAGCAAGAGCCGGAGACGAACCAGCTTCAACTCATCCGCTCCGCCATCCTCGCGTTGCCCGGCGACGCGACGGAACGACACATGGCCGCGTTTGCGAAACAGCTTGGCCAGAGCGCGAACACCATCAAGCCCGAGTTGAAGCCGCGGTATCTCCGCGCGGGATTGAGAATTGTCGGCGAGCACAAAGACGCGGAGGAAGCGCGCAAGATCGTGACGTATTACGACGATCTGCTGCGCGAGATTGAGTTCGTCGTGCGGTTGGATGGCGACGCGGTGGTCGGACACGCCGCGCCGTTCGGAATTTTTGTTTCGCTGCGGCACACGGCGGATGTCGAGCGAGAGTCGGGCGGCTTTGCCCGTTATCTGCGAAACCTGAAGAAGCAATCCTACGCCTTTAACTACAATCCCTACGTTCAGCAGCAGCCACGGAATTTTGTGGAAGACTTCGAGAAACAGGTGCGCGAAAAGCTAACAGACAAATTCAACATCAGCACGATCACGTTCCTGGATGAGAAGGTGCTGTCGCGCGGCTTCGGTCGGCCTGGCTGGCGCGAGACACCGCTCGCTTACATTGTCGTTCAGGCCAAGGACGGTTCCGTGGACCAAATCCCGGCGCTGCAAATGGACCTGGACTTTGTGGACCCGCGCGGTGCGGTGGTGTTGCCGGTGGAATCGCAAATCACCTTGCTCGACGCGCGGCCGGACCACGTTGCCTCGCGTCCGTTGACGAACGCGGAAATCACGCAAATCCTCGACGACCGCGAGATCGCCCAGGGCCGGCTCGCACTCGAAATCAAGGCGACGGCCAAAGGACTCGTCCCGGAATTGAACGCACTGCTGAAAACGAACTTCGCCAGTCTCCGCGTCGAGGACTGGAGCGATCACGGGCTTGGGATTTCGCAAATGGACACCGAAGGTGACGAGGTCGCACCCGTGAGCGAGCGAACCTGGCTGATCAAGCTGCGCCTGGCTGAGGACGCGCCCTCGTCGCTGGCGTTCAAGTTTCCTGAAGCGTCGCTCGCCGGCGCGAAGATGATTTACAAGCGTTATGCCGACGCCGATCTCGTCGAGGTGAAACCCGAACTAGCGCTGGCAGGTGTGACGCTGCGGCCGAGGCCGTGGTGGCACTGGCTGGTGCTGGGCGTGTTCGCGCTTGTGGCGATTGGCGCTGGCATCGGGTGGCTACGCCAACACAAGCCGGAACCCGAGCAGGAAAGGCCAGCATACATTCTGCCGGAGCCCGCGACTCCGTTTGCGGTTATCTCGCTTCTGCGGCGAATGGAAGCCGACCAGTCGCTTCGCTGGGCGGACGGCGATCGCGCTGAACTTGGGAGGAACATCCGCTTGCTGGAAACCTACTTCTTCAGCCGTGAGCGCAATGGTGATCCCGAACCTGATCTCGTGGACGTGGGACGGCGCTGGGTAGCGTTGGCGGGGAACGGCAGGTGATTCGGCGGGTGTTGCCATGAAACAATGACGGGGTCGCCGATTCGCCCACGGGATGCTCTCAGGCGCGTGTTCATGCTGACCACCCTTGCCATCCTCCTCAGGTCGGCGGCTACCATTCTGGAACACATCCCGCGTTCCGAGGGCGCGGCGAATTGCCTTGCCATTCTTTAGTCCACGAACAGAATAATCAGCGCTTGGCTTGAAGTGGTGGAGTATTAGTTGTAGAGCTTTGCAAAGGGCCGACCGTCCGGAAGGCGTGCCACTCGAATTGTTTGTTGCGGAGCAAAAAGCCAATGTAGCTCAGTGGTAGAGCAACGGTTTCGTAAACCGTAGGTCGTCGGTTCAATCCCGACCATTGGCTCCAGTTCCTGAAGGTTGACCTTCAGGCCGCTAGTAGGAAAATGTCGCCGTCGTCAATGTCAGGAAAGATTGGCAAAGAAAAACAACATCACCTTTAAGCTTGGTCGACAGAATCTGCCGATCCAGGACGACGGGATTGTCATCCTCGCTTCATGCTGGAGTAAGGCGGCCGGGCAAGTTTTACATTCGTAACCTATGCATATTCGTGAACCTTCGGCACCGGGCGGCAAGCAAGCATCAGCGAAAGACGAAGTCTTCCGGGAGGCTCAGCCTGTCGCCGATTTCACCTTCGGCGAGAAGGTCGCTTCTGTCTTCGACGACATGCTGGATCGTTCGGTGCCGTCTTATCAGGAGATCCAACGCATGATCGCCGAGATGGCCGCTGACTTCGCGGTCGACGGAACGAACGTCTATGATTTGGGGTGTTCCACCGGCAACACACTTTTGAACATGGACGCTTCGGTTGGCCCCGGCGTCACGTTTGTCGGCATCGATTATTCGGAAGAGATGCTCAAGCGCTGCCGGCAGAAGTTGGCGGAGCGCGGACTGCGCCATAAACATGAATTGATTTGCGCCGACCTGAATCAGGGCGTTTGTATCCAAAACGCTTCGATGGTCCTCATGGTTTTGACTCTTCAGTTTGTCCGTCCCCTCTATCGCGACACGTTGATCAAGGGAATTTTGCAGGGACTCAACGAGAGCGGCTGCCTGATTCTTGTCGAGAAAGTCCTCGGCGAAGACTCGGTGTTCAATCGTTTCTTTATCAAATACTATTATGATCTGAAGAAACGGCACGGCTATAGCGAGATGGAGATCGCAAACAAACGGGAGGCGCTTGAAAACGTCCTCGTTCCCTACAAACTAATGGAGAACCGGGAAATGCTTCTGCGGGCTGGCTTCCGCTACTGCGACGTATTCTTCAAGTGGTACAACTTCTGTGGCATGATCGCCGTCAAGTGATGGTCAGGATCGGTAACTTCCTGTTTCACTATCGGAACGGACTTTTCCCGCTCGTTTACGCCCTGCTGTTTTTGAAGAGCCGCCCGGTGGTGGGCGACTATCGACAGGCGGCCGTGCTCGGATTCTTCGTGGCGCTGGCAGGACAATTTCTCCGGGCGGTCACCATCGGCCTGGAATACATCATTCGCGGCGGGAGAGGCCGGCAGGTGTACGCCGAGAAACTGGTTCAGGGCGGCATTTTCGCCCACTGCCGCAATCCGCTCTACGTCGGGAATTTTGTGATTCTCCTGGGCATCGGTATTGCCTCGAACTCCTGGCTGTTTCTAGGCATCGGGATGCCTTTCTTCGCCTTTGCTTATTGCGCGATCATTGCCGCCGAAGAAAACTATCTGCGAAATAAGTTCGGCAAGGAGTTCGACGACTACTGTGCGCGCGTAAACCGGCTTGTCCCGAACTTTTCGGGATTGAGTCAGACGCTTACCGGCATGAAATTCAATTGGCGTCGCCTGATCACCGCTGAATACGGATCGGCGTATGTCTGGTTGGCGGCCATCATTCTGGTAACTTTGAAGAATCTGTGGCTTAACGGCGAATATCGACCCCGCCACCCCGGCGTCTGGAGTTTGTGGATGCTGTTTGCCGCCGTAACGCTTGGCTATGTTGCGGCCCGGTTTCTCAAGAAAAGTGGCCGCTTGCGGAATGAGAGCAAGCCTGCCTCGTGATGCGCAGGTTTGGTCCTCCTGCACGCACGGTGCTGAACCTCGCCTTGATGCCAGCGCGGTACGGTAGGTTCGGGCGGTTTGCCAGAAAACAGCCCGAGTAACGGAAGCGGCACTTCGAGCGGCATAGTGCCTGCTCGTCTCAATCTCGCGTCCGCAACAGGCGGCTGAATTCCGACGGACGCGCTGGAAAGCTCCTGTGCGGCGCAATCACTATCATTAAGGCGATTGCGCCGCTTTTTCTTGCCGCATTCCGGTTTGACTCGCCATGAGGATTGAATCAGTTGTTTGCTCAAAATGTGGACACGGCCCTCGAGATCTGCACTCTTTCGTGACTCGCCAAGCGGACTCCCATGCTGGTCTTGGCTGGGCGAGAAACCAGAGGATGCCTCCCACCAATACGAGCGCCGCTTTGTGGCCGATAAGGCCTTCGCCACTTCCTCCAAGTCACCCATCTTTTCCCGGGCGGCTGATCGAGTGCCTTCCAGGGACAAACCGCTCACCCGCGCTTCGCGTTCCAGGTCCTCACGGTGCTCATCAAATTCTCGCACGACGCGGGCCACATACTGGCGCGGCAGCCCCTGCCGAAGTAATTGGCGGCCCAATTCACTGGCCGGGTCGATCAACTCAGGCATCTTGAGCCTCCATGAACAGGGATACCCCTGCGGCGACTTGCTGGGGTCAGGGTGAGGGTCATTTTGTTCGAAATACGCCTCCTGTCCGGCACTTGTTTTTGCAAAAACGCTAAGGGCGAGGCGGGATTTTTCCTGTATCGCCAGCTGGTAATATGGGTCTGGCCTGCCGGTCAGTCTTTTGGTTAATTGGAGTCTCACCGATCGATCATGAAACTTTACTTTTTACGCCACGCTGACGCCCATGATGGGATTGACGATGCCGCCCGGCCGCTTTCGCCGCACGGAAAGAAGGAAGCGAGGATGATCGGACAGTTCCTGAAGCAGGCAGGCATTGGATTTGACGCCGCTTACAGCAGTCCGCTCGTGCGCGCCAGGCAAACGGCGGAAATAGTTTTGAACGTGTGCGGCTCGACCGAGCTGGAGCTGACCGAAAGGCTGTTGAACGAGACCTCGGAGGCTGAGTTTGAGAAGTGGTTGAAAGGAATTCCGGACGCAAGACATGTCTGTCTGGTCGGCCACGCTCCGAGCCTGGCGGAAAGGGTGAGGGGACTGGTCGGCATCACGGCAGCCGATGCGCTCAAACTACCGAAGGGCGCGCTCGCATGTCTGGAAACCGAAAATCGGCGCACCGCTGCTTTGAAGTTCCTCGTCACGCCCAAGCTTCTCGGCGTGCGTTAGGCCTTCATCATACGGTGGGAACGAGAATGGCCGACGCCTCGCCTGCCATAACCTTTCGGAAGCCGCGTTCACTCTCTAGGTCTGGTCACCCAATCCGTCGCACAATGCCGATCCCGAGGCGGGCACGTTTCCCCACTACGAAAGTGTCCGCGTGTCGCCTTGTTTAATTCATGTAACAATTGTTACAAACATCGTCACCTGATTGAATCCCTGCGGGTTTTTGTAATGGCCGGTTCCGATGGCCTGCGCTTAACTTAAGCCGCAGTGAAATCAGAAACCCAAACCTATGCAAATCATCATCGGCTGTTTCATCGGCCTCTGCGCGTGGTTTGTCGTCCGTTACCTGATCGCCGGGCTGTACACGGTGAACCAGAACGAACGGGCGGTGAAAACCCGTTTTGGCCGGGCTGAGCGGGTCGCGAATGCGACCATCCTGGATGATCCCATTTCGGAACATCTCCGGCCCGAGGAAAAGGAACGCTACCGGTACCCGCAAGTGCGCGTGATCCCGCCGGGCGGGCCGTATTGGAAATGGCCTTGGGAAAACGTACACAAGGTTTCGATCGCCACACAAACCTTGAACATGGCTTACGATCCGGAGAATCCGAGCGCGAACAGCGGTGGCACGATTCTGGAGGCGGTGACCAAAGACCAGTTGAACACGGGATTGACCGGGCAGATTCGCTACCGCGTGTCTGACCGCAATCTCTACGCCTACCTGTTCGGGGTGAACCATCCGATCGCACACGTGATGGGCTACTTCATCTCGGTATTGCGGGAGCGAATAGCCAACTTTGAAGCGCCGGCCAAAGCGATTGCCGCGTCCGGAACGCAGTCCATCGACGCCGCGGTGGTCCAGGGAATTTCGATCAACGACCTGCGGAAAAATCTTCGCGACCTCAACGAACACATGGACCACGAGTGCCTTTCCTCGCCGGCCCGCTACGGAATTGTGCTGGATGCCTCGTTGATCACCGGGATCGATCCGCCGCCGGAAGTCGAGTCCGCCCTGGCCGCGATCAACACGGCGTACAATCAGGTTTCCTCCGACATCAGCCTCGCGCAGGCGTCGGCGGATCAGAAGATCGTGCAGTCGAAACGGGCGGTGGAAATCGAAACGCTGAAGGCGCACGCGGAGG
>Ga0207670_10000788_pt1 | contig 16600 bp, 11 predicted proteins | sample KBSS23HmetaG_FD_184339 | JGI IMG/M metagenome (GOLD analysis project Ga0207670, IMG submission 184339) | Switchgrass rhizosphere microbial communities from Kellogg Biological Station, Michigan, USA - KBS S2-3H metaG (SPAdes) (version 2) | ecosystem: Host-associated > Plants > Roots >... | reverse complement strand
ACAACGCAGCGCGCCCTGGTGGCGCTTCGGCATCGTCTGGTTCGCGCTCGCCGGGCCGGCGCTCGTCGTCGTCGCGAGCTTCGCGACGCTCGCGATCGCGCTCGCCCGTGCCGACCGTGCGATCCCCGAGGTGCCGGCGGCAACGACGACCGCCGGCCGCACTGCGCAGATGTCCGCTTCGCAGTCTAAAACGGACACTCTCATGATCATGTCGGCCCGAAATCGGGCCGACGCGTTCCCTCTTCCCGCCTGGGCCTTTACTTGCGCGGCGCAATGATCTCACTGAGATAGTCGGGTTTGCCGTCGATGCGCACGAGGTGCGGGTACTGTAGGCCGTCGTGGTAATCCACGGCGACGTTGCGGATGGCGCCCTGGTATTTCATCAGCAACTGGATCGGTGCCTTGCTGGTCTTGGCGGCAGCAATGGCGTCCTTCAGCACGTCCTTCGAATAATCCTGGCCATTCACGGCAACGAGGGTGGCGCCGGTGGTGACGCCCGCCTTGAAGGCGGGGCCGTTCCAACGCACGTCGTTGACCTGGCCCTTGTCGTTCATGGTCAGGCCGATCGACCAGGCGAAGTTGTACAGGTGGCGCGAGGGTTGCGAGCGGCTGTTGTATTGCGCCTCGAAGTCGCTTTCCTTATCGGTGTAGACCAGCTTCCAGCCAGTGGCGGCGAGACCGTCCTGCAGCGGCGGATTGAGCGTGTCCACATAGGCCTTCAGGTAGCTCGCCCAGTCGTAGGGGGCCACACCATTGAGCGCAGCGACCACATCGTCGAACGTATAGGTCTTGGTGACGTAGCTGCCGTTGTCGACGCCGAAGAACGCTTTAGCGAAATCGTCCAGCGATTTGCGGTCCTGCGTGAGCGAACGCAGCTTGGCATCCACGTCCAGCCACATCATCTGGCCGCCGCTGTAGTACTCCTCACTCATCTGCCAGCTGCGGAACGGCAGGCTGGAGCGACGTGCAATGGTGGGATCGTTGGTGGTGTCTTCGAGCGTGCGCCACTGGAAGCCCACGCGGTTGCGCTCGTAGTTGGCGGCGGTCATCGCCAGCGCGTCGCGGAACTGCTGCGGCGACCACATGCCGGAACGCGCAGTGAGCACGTAACCCCAATACTGCGTCTGGCCTTCGTAGACCCACAGCAGCGAATCGCCCATCGGCACATTGAAGTTGGGCGTCCACAGATCTTCTGGACGGCGGAACTTGCCGTTCCACGAGTGCGCATACTCGTGCGCGAGCAGGTCGCGATCGGGCGCAGCATCGTTCCATGCGGTGAAGTAGTCGGCATCGAGGCCATCCTCGCTGGACTGGTGATGCTCGGTGCCGTTGCCGCCCATCTGGTCGGAGAGCGAGAACAGGAAGTCGTAGTGGTCGTAGTGATGCGAGCCGAACAGTTTCAGCGCCTGCGTGACCAGCGCGCGATGCACCCTCACCTGCTCCTGCGACATCTCCAGGTATTTCGGCGCATCGGCAAACACATCGAGATACACCGGCGCATCGCCTGGCGAGGTCAGATCGACGCGCTTGAAATACTGCCCGGCGTAGACCGGCGAATCGACCAGGTTATTGAACGTGACCGGCTTGAAGGTGACGGTGTCGCCCGACTTCGATGCGGTCTCCAGCGCAGTGCCCAACTGCCAGCCCTTCGGCAGGGTCATGCTTGGGGCATAAGTGATGCCGCGCGTGAAGTAGCCCGCGGGATAGAGCGAGACCTTGCTCCATTCCATGTCCATCATGCGGTCGGTGATGTCGAAGCCTTCGCTCTCGGTGCGGCCGGAGAGGTACTGGAAGTCCACGTCGATCGACGACACGCCCTCAGGCACGTCGAGGTGAAAGGCGAACACATTGTATTTGTCCCGCTTCCAGGCGATCGGCTTGCCGTTGGCGGTGACCTTGAGGCCGGCGAGCATATTGATCGGACCCGTCGGCGAATGATCGCCGGGAATCCATTGCGGGTAGAGCAGCGTCAGCGCGCCTGCTTTCACCGGCAGGCTTTCGTGCACGCGGAAAATGCCCTGCGTGGTGTCGCTCGCGTCGACATGAAGCGTCACGGTGCCCGGGTATTTCGCATCCTGTGGCGCGGGTACGCCGTCCGTACGCGCCTGCTGCGCACCCGCTGCGGTAGCAGCAAGTCCCATCGCCAGCGCCACGGCGAGGCGACCCAGCCGGCGAGGCGCGGTCGGGCGGAGAAGAGGACGACGGGACATAGCGGGCTCCGGAGGGCAAAGGTGGTGCGGCAAGTTAGCACCTCCAATTGCTGGGTACGGCCAGGACGAACGGCAGGGTCGCGGCGGAAGGACAACCGCTCGAACGGCGGTGAAGGTTGGCGAATCGGGTGGCATGCGGCACCTGATTGGGGGCTTTTCGGATAGTCGCCGCATCAAAGGGGTCGCCTTTGGGGCGCGGCACAAAACTGGCCGCCAATCCCCCCATTTCGGTCGTGTTGGGCGGCAGCGGGCACCCGTGCACGGGGCTTTTTTGAGGCCCCTCTGGATCCCGCCCCACCGATGTGAGGAGTTTTCTTACGCGAAGCGTACAGCCCTGTTTTTAGGCCAAAAAACGCATCTTTTTGCGAAAAAAACCTTCCGGAAAAAGAGTGACCGGGGTCAAATTTCGACGTTCAAACGACTGTTTGAGCGTCTTGCCACGCGACGACAATCGCGTAAGCAGTTGTCTCAATTGAAACTTACACATCACTTACGAAAATCGTTGACTTTTCGTGAGGGACGCGTCTAAGTTCGGTGACAGGCGGCAGGGGGACCCGTAATTTCCTGCTCATTTGTGAGGGTTTTCGGAACTGCCCATCGGGTAGTGCCGCGGGGATCTGCGCGCCTAAAGAAAGCCAGGACGACGCCTGGCTACACAACTCAGTCGATCACGTCGTTAGGGGAGCTAAAACGTGAAGCATTTCGGAAACAGCAAGCTGTCTGTCGCGATTCGCCTCGGCCTTACCGTGGGCGCCCTCGCAGTTGCGGGTTCGGTGTTCGCTCAGGACGCCAGCACGCCCGCTCAGGCCAATCCTGATTCGGCCAAGAAACTCGAAACCATCACGGTGACCGGTTCGCGCATTCGCAGCGTGGACGTGGAAACCGCGCAGCCCGTCATCACCATGACGCAGGCCGATATCCAGAAGACCGGCCTGACCAACGTCGGCGACATCCTGCAGAACCTGACCATCACCGGCCAGCCGACCTTCAGCAAGGCGGCGGTGCTGCTGAGCAACACCGAGGAAGGCGGCCAGTACGTCAACCTCTACAACCTCGGCGAAAACCGCACGCTGGTGCTGGTGAACGGCAAGCGTTGGATGACCAGCCTCAACGGCTTCACCGACCTTTCCACCATCCCCGCCGCGCTGATCGAACGCATCGAAATCCTCAAGGACGGTGCTTCTTCGATCTACGGCTCCGATGCCATTGCCGGCGTGGTGAACATCATCCTGAAGGATCGCTTCAACGGCGCTTCCGTGAGCGGTTCGGTCGGCCAGAACGAAAGTGGCAACGACGGCACGCAGCAGGCTTACTCGTTCACCGTGGGCACCACCACCGACAAGTCCTCGATCGTGTTTGCCGCGACGTACAACAAGACCGGCACGGTATGGGCAAAGGATCGTGACTTCACCAAGTACACCTTCGGCGATTTCGATCGTACGGCAGGCTACAGCGGTACCGGTCCGTGGGGTCGCTTCACCAACCCCAACGACGGCAACACCTATGTGCTGAACCACACGGGCGACCCGAACAACATCGGCGTCGGCGCTGATTCGCGTGATATCAACAACTATCACGTCGGCGTGCAGCCGAACGACTACTTCAACGCCACCAACCAGATGATGGAACAGCTGCCGACCGAGCTGAAGTCCATCTTCACCGAAGGCAGCTACAACCTCAGCGACAACGTGACGTTCAAGGCCACCGGCATGTATGCCGAGCGCAACTCGTCGGCCCAGGTCGCCGGTTACCCGCTCACCAGCACCAGCCAGCCGAACTTCCCGGTGTACCTGAGCGGCGAGAGCTACTACAACCCGCTCCCCGGCAACGACCTGTCGTTCGCCCGCCGCATCACCGAGCTGCCGCGCGTGAACAACGAAAGCGCCAAGTCGCTGCATTTCGATGCCGGCTTTGAAGGCACCTTCGACTTCCTTAGCCATCCGTGGAACTGGGATGCCGGCTTTGCGTACAACAAGTACGACGTCGACACCACCAACACCGGCAACATCAACCTGCTCAACCTGCAGCAGGCATTGGGCCCGTCGTTCCTCAACAGCGGTGGCGTCGTGCAGTGCGGTACCGCGGCCAACCCGATTGCGCTGAACCAGTGCACGCCGTTCAACATCCTCGGCGGCCCGAGCGCGTCGAACAAGCAGGTGCTGAACTACATCATGGCGCGCGAGCAGTCCAGCGCGCAGAGCATCACCAAGGACTTCACCGCCAACGTCACCGGCGGCCTGTTCGAACTGCCGGGCGGCACCTTCAGTCTCGCAGCCGGTATCGAGCATCGCGACAACAGCGGCTACGACACGCCGGACGAAATGGCCAGCGCCGGTTACACCACCGACCTCGCTGCCGGTCCGACCACTGGTTCGTACACCACCAACGAAGCCTACCTCGAGCTCAATGCGCCGCTGCTGAAGGATCTGCCGGGCGCCAAGTCGCTCGCGTTGGACGTCGCCAGCCGCTATTCGCACTACAGCAACTTCGGCAGCACGGTGAACAACAAGTACAGCTTCACCTGGTCGCCGTTCGACGACCTGCTGGTGCGCGGTACGTTCGCCAAGGGCTTCCGCGCCCCGACGCTGGGTGACTTGTTCGGCGGCGGTTCGCAGACCTTCGACCAGTACACCGATCCCTGCGACGTCAGCATCGGTAGCCTGAGCAACCCGACTGTGGCTGCCAACTGTAAGGCTGCCGGCCTGTCGCCGACCAACTTCCACCAGCTGGATACCGCTGGCAACCCGGTCAAGGCCCAGGCCCAGGGCGTCACGCCGTTCGTCACCGGCGCCGGCAACGCGTTCCTGCAGCCCGAGCACAGCACGACTCGTACGCTGGGTCTCGTGTACAGCCCCCACTATGTGGACGGCCTGAACATGACGCTCGACTACTACGACATCAAGATCACCAACGTCATCACGGCGATCGATGCCAACTACGTGCTGGACCAGTGCTACCAGTACTCGGTGCAGGAATTCTGCTCGGCCTTCCAGCGTGACGCCAACGGCCAGGTGATCAACCTCAACCACGGCAACGCCAACCTGGGCTGGATCGAAACCACCGGCTACAACTTCGGTGCGAGCTACCGCCTGCCGGCCTTCTCGATTGGCCAGTTCATGATCAACATGAACGTGAACTACCTCGACGACTGGAACCAGGCCAGCACCAACGACGCTCCGGTGATCAACTACGCCGGCCAGTACGGCTACAACCACTGGCGCGCGAACATCGGTCTGGACTGGAGCCGCGGCAACTGGGGCGCCACTTGGGGCATCCGTTACTACGGTCCGTTCATCGACGAGTGCTGGTCTTCGTCCGATCCGGTCATCCACTGCAACATGCCCAACTACACCAGCGTGAACTGGGGCAATGGCACGGGTGCCAACCGCATGGGCGCCAGCGTTTACCACGATGCGCAGGTGCGTTACACGCTGCCGTGGAAGGGCACGATCGCGTTCGGCATGCGTGACATCTTCAACAAGCACCCCGCCAACACGATCGACGCTTACGAGCTCGGCTACAACTCGTCGGGCTCCGTCGACCCGACGCTGGATCTGGGTCGTTACATCTACCTCCAGTACAACCAGCAGTTCTAAGCGACACGTAAAGGGCAACACCCTCCCCGCAACACGTTACCGGGGCTCCGCAAGGAGCTCCGGTTTTTTTATGCGCGTTTTTGAGAGGATCAGAAGGCCATTGAGTCGTCAGGGTTGCAGCGCTGCCGTCGCATGCATCCGCGTAGAGAGCACGCTTGCAACTGGCACGCGATAACTCAAGCGCTCGGCCGCGTTTCCGGCATGGTCAGCAACACCGGCAGGACCGCCAGAGCGATCACCGCAATCATCGCGCCGGGCACGGCGGCCCATCCGGTCAGCTTGATCAGGAGTTCGGCCAGGAACGGGCTCACGCCACCGAAGATGGCAGTGGCCACCGTCACGCCCAGGGCCAGGCCGCTCAGTCGGCCCTCGCCGGGAAACTGTTCGGCGGTCGCCGGGGCGCCCACGGCGCTCACCCCGCCGGCCACGCAAGCGAGCACCACGGCGCCGGCGATGATCTGCGCCAGCGATCCGTTCGCCATCAGCGCAAACATGCTCGAAGGCAACACGGCGCACAACACCGCGAGTACGGCCAGCACGGGTTTGCGTCCCACGCGATCGGACAGCGCTCCCACCCAGGGCGTCACGAGGATGACCGCCACCGCGGCAATCGTTGAGAGCGTGAGCGATTCGCTCTCGCCCAGGGTGCCGGTGGTGCTGAGAAAAACGGGCACATAGGTGATGCCCACGTAATAAGTGATCGATCCCAGCGCCGAGATTGCAAAGGTGCGCCATATCGCAGCGCGATGATGCGCCAACGTGTCGCGCACCGGCGATGCGGGCACGGTGCCGCGGGCTTGCTGCCGCTCGAAATCCGGCGACTCCTGCATGGTCGAGCGCGCAATCCAGATGCTCGCCGCAAGCGCAGCACCCACGAAGAAGGGAATGCGCCAGCCCCATGCATCGAGATTGTGCTGGCTCAGCAGGCCGACCGTGAGCGCCGACACCCCAACCGCCAGCAACGCGCCGATCTCGCTGGCGGCGGAAGCCAGCGAGGTCACCAAGCCGCGATGACGCCTGGCCGCACCCTCGAGCAGATAGGCAACGACGCCGGTGTACTCGCCGCCCACGGAGAAGGCCATCAGGCAACGCAACAGCAGCAACAGATAGCCCGCCGCCGGCCCGATGCGCTGGTAGTCGGGCAACAACGCCGTGATCAGCATCGCCAGCGTCATCAGCGCCATCGACATCAGCAACGTGTGCCGCCGACCCAGCTTGTCGCCGATGATGCCGAACATCAGCGCACCGAGCGGGCGCATTGCATAGGAAATGGCAAAGCCCGCCAGTGTGGCGAGCAGCGATTGCGCGCCGCCGCCGAAGAAGACCCGCGACAGCACCGTGGCGAAATACAGGTACAGGGTGAAGTCGTACCACTCCACCACGGTGGAGAGTCCCGCGATCACCATTGAGGCGCGGGTCATCGGCGTCCCACGTTGCGCAACTGCCTTCATCCACACCCTCCCGCCGTGTCGTCATCGCGCCGCCGGCGCTGGCAGACCCCGCCAACGCCTGGCTAATGGCCCGAACCATATCAGCAAGCGGCTGGCCTCGACCCGCCGTGGCTTTTGGAAAAGGCCATGCATATAGGAAAGCAGCGGCTGCGCGAGCGGAGGACGATGTCACCCATGCACTGATCCTCCGTGCACGCGGACAACCCATCACTTCTTCTGGAGATATGTCATGAATGTCAAAGCAATCATCACGGGCATCGTTCTAGCGGCCGCCGTGGCCGCACCGTTCGCCACCATGGCGCAGGACGGCGGTCCGGTCGTGGACATCGGCTATCGTCACGGCAACCTGCGCAATGCCCAGCAGAACATCGTGCAGGCGTGGCAGCTGGTGAGCGATGCGCAGATCGATAACGACGATCGTCTTGGCGGCCACGCCGCCCGCGCCAAGGCGCTGCTGACCCAGGCCGACGAGGAACTGCGTCTGGCCGCCGATGCCGCCAACCGCAACCACTGGTGAGCCGATGGTCCGCACTAAACAAAGCGCCCGCGGGTTGAACGCGGGCGTTTTGCGTTGCGCGTGTCACGAAGCGGACCTGCGCAGGATCTATGCCGAGCGACGCGCCTCGCCTCGCACACGTGTCGTGGGTGCGAACAGTCCATTCGCTTCGCCCACCGACAACATGTTGGCGCCCATGGTGTCGAAACGGCCTTCCTTCAGTGCCTCCTTCGCGATGCATGCGAGATGCGCCAGCACCGCCTGCATCGTGCCGCAACCCAGGCTGATCCGACGCACGCCCAGCTCGCGCAAGGTCGCGGCGTCCGGCGCACCGGGATAGCCTACATAGACGTTCAACGGCACCGGCAACACCGCGGCGAGCCGTGCGATCTCCTGCGTGTCCGCCAAGCCGGGAACGAAAAGGCCATGGGCGCCCGCCTCGACGTACCCCAGGGCACGCTTGCGCGTTTCCTCGAAGCGTGCCTCGCCGGAGAGACCGGGCGTGATGTAGGTGTCGGTGCGTGCATTGATGAACAACGGCACGCCGCGGTGCTCCGCCACCGCGCGGATGCAGGCGATGCGCTGCGCGAGCACGCGCGCGTCGGCAAGCTGGCCCGTCACCGGATCCTTGCCATCCTCGATATTGATGCCGACTACGCCCAGCTGCAGCAGTGCGCCAACCAGTCCGCCGGTTTCTTCCGCGTCGCTGCCATAGCCGCGTTCGATGTCGACCGTCAGCGGCACGGACACGGCGTCGGCGATGCGGCGGCATGCGCCGAGCAGATCTTCCAGCGTCATCTGCTCGCCATCGGGGTAACCCAGCGTCCACGCCATGGCAGCGCTGCTGGTGGCGATGGCCGGGGCACCGGCGTTCTCGATGATGCGGGCGCTGGCGGCGTCCCAGGCATTGGGCAGCACCAGCGGTTCGGCGGCGGCATGCAGCTGGTGGAAGGCCTGCGCGCGAGCGATCTGTTTGTGATTCATGGGGTTGGGCCTGGCAATGCCCGCACACCGGGCGCATCAAGGAGACCATTCGCCAGCCCGACCCGCTGTCAGAATCTTTAGCTACTCGCTCGGCATGACGGATCGCATGCGCCAGCCCTTGCTATGCTCGGCACCTGCCCCCGGACGAGTGCTGCCGGCCCGATCATGTCGAGTTTCACCAGCCAGGTTTTGCTGTCGACGGAAACGTTGACGCTGCGCGACGTGCACTGCAGCGGCACCTGTCGCCATCGCAGCGCGGAGGAATGCGCCGCCTCGACCCAGCTGGTGTTTCCCTATCGCGGGCTCTATCTCCGCCACGTCGCCTCCGACCAAACCGTGGCCGATGCCAACCATGTGCTGTTCTTCAATGCGCAGCAGGGCTATCAGGTCAGCCATCCGCTGGATGGTGGCGATGCCTGTCTTTCATTGGATGTTTCCCCCGCGCTGCTGGCGGAGCTGGCGCCCACGGCATGGGTTCATGCGGGCGAAGGCACCGTGTTCCGCGCGCAGTCGCAGCGCATCGATGCGCGCAAGCGCTGGTGGCCCTGCTGCGCCACAGTCTCGACCACGGCAACATCGAGCCGTTGGAAGCCGAGGCGCTCACGCTCACGCTGGTGTGCCGGAGCCTGGGCCCGCGCACATCGCGCGCGCCCACGTCGACGCATGCGCGGCGGCGCCTCGCGGATCGCGTGAAGATGTTGCTGGCCAGCGATCTGTCGCGCCGCTGGACGTTGGCCGAGATCGGCGCGGAGATCGGCAGTTCGCCCGTCTATCTGACCCAGGTGTTCAAACAGGTGGAAGGCGTGCCGTTGTATCGCTACCAGTTGCAGCTGCGGCTGGCACGCGCGCTCGATCTGCTCGGCAAGGTGGAAGACCTTTCCGCGCTCGCGGCGGAACTGGGTTTCTCCAGCCACAGCCATTTCGCGAACGCGTTCCGTCAGGCCTACGGCCGTTCGCCTACCGAGTTCCGCCAGGCGTCGCGCCCGGCCTGACGATCACTCGCCTGGATACGGGTGGATGTGCATACCGACCGCGTAGCCCGTCACCAGCCCGGCCGCGAGCGCGACGAGCGTCATCATCCACACGAGCGGATCGATCGCCATCATGCCGATCTTCCAATCGGCCGAATACGCCATGCCCAGCAGCGTGACCATGGCAAGCACAAGACCACCCACGCGTGCCCACATGCGCCGTGCGCGTTCGTTGTATGCGTCGCCGGGACGCCAGTTGGCTTCGATGAAATTCACGGTAAATACCTGCACGAATCAGATGCTGTGCAGCTTAGGAACCGTGCGGAGCCGCCAACATAGGACGATTCCGAAATTCGCCCCGCTCATGCGTTTCGCTGTCGACGGCTAAAGAATTCGACAGCGCCCTCCGGCACACGCGTGGTCTCCTGAGCCTACCCACTGTTGGGTGACTTCAGGAGAGCTGCCATGAGTGAGAAGACCTGCGCCGCGTGCGATTACCCGCTGGATGACAACGCCATCCAGGTCACCGTCGGCCACCGCGTGGTCGAAGTGTGTTGTCAGGAATGCGCGGACCAGCTGCGTGAAGCCCAGGCCAAGGCCAGCGGCTGAGCCTCCCTCACGCCTGCCGTCCCCACCAGGCGTGAACAGGCCTGCGTTCCCGGCGTCCGCCCAGACGCGGCGCCGGGAAACGTCCACGCAGTTATTTGCGATTAAACCATTCGACCGGCAAGCGGCACCCACGGCACAAATCAAATGAAAGTGATTCTCAATCGCGAATCGATCGAGGCCACTTTTTCGCCGAGGGAGCCCATGTCACCCATCCAGCATCACCGCTGCACACGCCGCCTGGCGTCTTTCTGTCCGCTGCGCCGTCTTGCAAGCGCCTCGTTGCTGCTCTTCGCACTCGCACCGATGACGCAGGCGCAGGACGCCGTCACGCTGACGCCGGTGTCGGTGCACGGCACGTACGACCAGAGCGATCGTGTGAACAACCCGGACCTCGCTCCTTCGGTGGGCAAGACCGGCACCAAGCTGGAAGATCTCCCCGCCAGCGTGCAGGTCATTCCCCGTGCCTTGATGACCGAGCAAGGCGCGACCATGCTGCGCGACGTGGTCGCCAATGCCAGCGGCATCAACGCGGGCGGCCAGGATTCCAAGGGCTACTTCGACCACTTCCTGATCCGCGGTCTCAACGCGCAGATCTACAGCGACGGGTTCTCCGATGGCGACCAGCTCAGCGGTCTGTCGCACTCGCTCAATGGCGTGGAGCGCGTGGAAATCCTCGAAGGTCCAGGCTCGGCGTTGTTCGGCAGCGGCCCGCCGGGCGGCACCATCAACATCGTGCACTACGCGCCGGCTTCTATCTTTCACTATGGCGCCAACTTGCAATACGGCTCGTTCGGCAGCCTGACCAACAGCGACTACGTCACCGGCCCCACCGGGGTGAATGGTCTCGATTATCGTGTCGACGCCAGCTTCTCGCACGTGGACGGCTTTCGCGACCTGCATAGCCATGACTACGAAGTACGTCCCGCCTTGCGTTGGTTGTGGGGCAACCACATCACCGACGTTGCGCTGGATGCACGCAACATCCATGAAACGCCCGATTCGTACGGCATCATCTACTTCGACGGCCAGCCGTTGCGGCAGGTATCGATCAATGCGCTGTATTCCTCGCCGTTCACCAGCGCGCATTCGGACTTCGTGCGGCCCACGCTGTCCGACCAGTGGGCGGTGAGCGATGCGTTGACGATCAACAATCGCCTTTCCTACCTGCATCGCACGCTCGACGCCGTGGTGAACGGCGACAGCGCCAGCACCAAGGTAACCAACGGCGAAGTGGTGAGTCGCCAGCTGCGCCAGCAGGATGACAGCAGCGACATCGTGGACTACCAGTTCGAGCCGGTGTGGAAGTTCTTCACCGGCTCCGTGCATCACACGCTGCTGACTGGTTTCGAATACCAGAACCAACGCCTGTCCACCGAACGCAGCACCGCCGACCTGCCGAGCATCATCGATGCGTTCGCGCCGGTGCCGCCGGAAACCTCGCTCGCCGATGTGACGTTCAAGTGCGACGCCAAGCATTCCTGCGACGACGACCGCTTGCGTGCGAACTACTACGGCGTGTACGCCACGGACCAGGTCGATGTGACCGATGCGTTCAAGCTGCGCGCTGGCGTACGCCAGGACTGGTGGGATACCTCGCTGACCCCGCGCATCACCGTTCCCGGCCGCTTCGGCACCGATGGCAAGCCGCTGCTCGCCGGCGTGGAAGACTCCCGCAACGATGCGCCGCTGAGCTGGAATATCGGCGCGCTCTACAAGGTGTTCTCATGGATGTCGCCCTATGTCGGCGTGTCGCGCAGCCATCTCGCCAACTTCAATTCCGAGAACACGCAGAACGGCGTGGGTGCGCCGGAGTCCGCGCTGCAATACGAAGCAGGCCTCAAGTTCGACTGGTTCGACGACCGGCTCGTGCTCAACACCGCCGCCTTCGACGTGAAGCGCGACCACGTGGCGGCGGCGACCACCATCAACGGCGTGGAAGCCGTGGTATTCGACAGCCAGAAGACGCGCGGCACGGAAGCCTCGCTGGATGCCGCCCTCACCGACCAGTGGCATCTGCTGGCAAATGTCACCAGCCAGGACGCCACCATCACCGACAACCCGCAGGGCATCAGCTCGGTGGGGCACCGTCCGCAGGGCGCGCCCAATTTTCTCGGCAACCTGTGGACCACCTATCGCTTTCCCATCGCGGGCATCGCCGGTTTCCGTATCGGCGGCGGCGTGAATTACCAGGACAAGAGCTACAGCGACCTCACCAACGTCAACGGCATTCCTTCCTCGGTGGTATGGAACGGCCTGTTGGGCTATCAGGCGGCGGTATGGGGCGTGGATGTGAACCTGCGCAACCTCACCAATCGGCGTTACTTCGTGGCGGCCAATGGCGCGGGTGCCTTGGTGGGTGAACCGCGCAGCGCGTTCGTGAGCGTGCATGCGGATTTGTGACGGCGCACGCGTGCCTCGTAACATGCACCGATAACGGAGCGAGGCGGCAGGTGGCCGCGTCGCCTTGTTGCCCGGAAACGAGGAAAACACGCATGCACGTCACGCGCACCATCGCTCTGGCCGCCCTGCTGGGCCTGCTCGGCGCTATCGCCAGCCCTGCCCTCGCGCAGGACGACGCCATCGGCATCGTCGCCGACCCATGCACCAGCGAGAAAACGCCCGAGCAGGTGCCGGCGGGGCAATGGAATGCCTACCTCTTTGCGCAGGATTTCGGCCAGCTGTGCCACTACCGTGCGCAGAATGCCGAACTGATCAAGGCGGGCAACAAGCCGCGCGTGGTCTTCATGGGCGATTCCATCACCGAGTTCTGGGGCCAGCAGGACGCGGCATTCTTCACCCACGGCAAGCTCGACCGCGGCATCAGCGGACAGACCACGGCGCAGATGCTGCTGCGTTTTCGCCAGGACGTGATCGACCTGCATCCCCAGGCCGTGCACATCATGGCCGGCACCAATGACGTAGCCGGCAACACGGGACCGTCCACGCTCGAGCAGGTGGAAGGCAACATCGCTTCCATGGCCGAGTTGGCCCGGGCGCATGGCATCCGCGTGATCCTGGCCAGCGTGCCGCCGGCCGGCCGCTTCCCCTGGCGGCCCGAGGTGCAGCCGGTCCCCATCATCCGGGCGCTGAATCGCTGGATGCAGGACTACGCCAGCCGCAACGGCTTCACCTATGCCGACTACTACCGCGCCACGGCGACGCCCGAGGGCGCCATGAAGCCAGGCCTGGCCGACGACGGCGTGCACCCCACGCGCAAGGGCTACGCGCTGATGGAACCCCTGGCCGAAACGGCCATCCAGCAGGCCCTGGGACCCGCCCGGTAAACCCTGACCGGCGGTGGGCCCGGCGCTTCTGACGCAGCCGCTTGAGCCGGGAAGTTGATCTACAAATAAGAATCATTATCATTGTGTCATTCGCCTCGGGCGAACCGGGCCGTCCGTGGCGGTCCCGGCCACGCTTTCTTCAAGGGTCTCCCCATCATGTCCGCTCCTTTCTCCAGAACCGCGCTTCTGGTTGCGATCTCGTTTGCCCTGATAGGCACGGCGCACGCCGATGACCAGCCCGATACCCCGGGCAAGGCGGCCCATCCGGACGACAAGAAGACCCTGGAGGCGGTGAACGTCGTCTACTCCACCACCAAGACCGAAACGCCGGTGGTGGAGATCCCCCAGTCGGTTACCGCGATCACGCCCGACCGCATGGCGCTTTACGGCATGCAGAACCTGGATGAGGCGGTGCGCTACATGGCCGGCGCGGTGGGTGGCAGCTACGGCGCCGATCCGCGCAGCGACTGGATCCTGATCCGCGGTTACGACCCGGCCAAGTTCCTCGACGGCCTGTCTCTCCCCAGTGGCTCCTGGACCGCCGATTCGCGCATCGAGCCCTATGGGCTGGAGCGCATCGAAGTGAACAAGGGGCCGTCGTCGGCGATGTACGGCCAGCTGCCGCCCGGCGGCATGATCGACATGACCAGCAAGCGCCCGAGCCTGGATGCACCGCACGAAATCGAAGCGACGATCGGCAGCTTCGGCCAGAAGCAACTGGCCGGCGACACCGGCGGCCAGCTCGACAGCGACGGCCATTGGCTGTGGCGCGTGGTGGCCCTGGCGCGCCAGGGCGATTCGAACATCAAGCATTCCAAGGACGACCGTTACTACTTCGCGCCCAGCCTCACCTGGCAGCCGGACGACAACACCTCGTTCACCCTGCTGCCGCGTTACCAGCGCAGCCTGTCTGACGGCGTGGGCGGCTTCCTGCCGTCGCAGGGCACGCTGTATCCGAACCCCAACGGTCAGATTCCGCGCGATGTGAATCCGGGCGAGCCAGGCTACGACCATTACTGGAAGACCGACGAGTCGATCGGTTATGCCTTCAATCATCGCTTCAACGAGGTGTGGTCGTTCCGCCAGGACCTGCGCCTGCAGAACGAGAAGGTCGATCACCGTTCGATCGGCAGCCTGGGCCTGGAAGCGGACCTGCGCACGCTCGATCGCTACAACTACCCGCTGGTGGACCATGCCAACGTGTTCGCCGTGGACAACCAGGTCGAGGCGAAATTCGACCAGGGCAGCGTGCAGCACGATGTCTTGATGGGCGTGGACTATCTGCACAGCCGCAACGACTACAAGTCGGGCTTCGGCACCGCGCCCACCATCGACATCTTCAATCCGGTCTACGGCCAGCCGATTGCGCCGGCACCGTATACGTTCCACACCAACAGCCTGCTCGAGCAGTTGGGCGCGTACGTGCAGGACCAGATCAGCATCGGCAAGTGGGGCATCGTCGCCAGCGGCCGCGAGGACTGGGTCAGCAACGACGTGAAGGACCTGATCGCCAACACGCAGCAGAAACAGAACGACAACGCGTTCTCCGGCCGCCTTGGCGTGAACTACACCACCGACATCGGCCTGGTGCCGTACGTGGCGTACTCGCACTCGTTCAAGACCACGGTGGGCACCACGTTCGATGGCAGCGCATTCAAGCCGATCACCGGCGACCAGTACGAAGGCGGCCTGAAGTACCAGACGGCGGACGGCCGCACGCTGATCACCGGCGCGGTCTACCAGCTCACCCAGAAGAACGCGCTCACGGTCGACCCGGAACACTTGTTCTTCTCGCTGCAGCAGGGCCAGACGCGCACGCGCGGTGCTGAGCTGGAAGCGAATGTCGCGGTCACCGACCACCTGAACATGACCGCCGCCTATGCCTACACCGACGCCAAGGTGACGCATGCGAACGACGCGACGCTGGGCAAGGAAGTGGCCCTGGTACCAAAGCAGCAGGCGTCGTTGTCGGCCGATTACAACGTGCACGAAGGCGTGCTGGCAGGGCTGGGCTTCGGCGGCGGCGTGCGCTTCATCGGCGAGCACTACGGCGACGCGTTCAATCAGTTCCGCACGGGCGGCTATACGTTGTTCGATGCGAATGCGCACTATGACGTGGAACGGTGGCGCTTCCAGGTCACCGCCTCCAACCTGTTCGATCGCAATTACGTCAGTGCGTGCAATAGCGCGATCTGGTGCTACTACGGGTATCCGCGGGAGATCACGGTGTCGGCGCGCTATCGCTGGTGAGCGCTTTCGCGTTGCATCTCTCCCTCTCCCCTCCCGGGGGAGGACCGGGGTGAGGGGCGGCCGCTCGCGGGAACGTTTGAGCTTTTTCTGTGGGAGCGCACTTGTGCGCGACAAACCGACGGAGCGGCACATCCCAGCGTGGCTTGTCGCGCACAAGTGCGCTCCCACATGTTTGCCGGCAACGGGCAGCTATCCCTACTCCTCAAACCTCCGCAAACCCCATCGCCTGCCGCCGCCGGTACATCTGGTAATACGCCGGCGTGTGATGCAACTGCACGCCCTCGCATTTCTCTTCGGCCGACGCGATGCGCCCCACGAACAGCGTGTGCGACCCGAACTCCTGGCTGTGCACGATGCTCAACTCGTGCACGCACAGCGCCTCTGCCACCGAGGGAATGGCGAACTCCCGCGAGGGACGCACGGGAAACGGAACTTCGTTCCAATCGTCCAGCGGCCGCTTGTGATGCGCGCTGAGCGCGTAGACGGCAGTCTTCATGCTGGCAGGCATGCTCGACAGCGCAACCCGGCGGGTCTGGCGCATGAAGGGGGCGGAGACGTTGGTGCTGCGCAGCGCCAGCGTATAGAAGCCGCTGCGTTCCAATGGGCCAATCAGATCCATCGGGAAGATGTTCTGGTGGCCTTCCGCCTGCACCGACACCAGCACCACGGGGCGCGGACACAGATACGCAATCATCAGCTGCTGCACCGCCTGAGGCGCCATCAGGGCGTGCTGCGCGGAAGGGTGCTTG
>Ga0207670_10000783_pt1 | contig 16671 bp, 11 predicted proteins | sample KBSS23HmetaG_FD_184339 | JGI IMG/M metagenome (GOLD analysis project Ga0207670, IMG submission 184339) | Switchgrass rhizosphere microbial communities from Kellogg Biological Station, Michigan, USA - KBS S2-3H metaG (SPAdes) (version 2) | ecosystem: Host-associated > Plants > Roots >... | reverse complement strand
CGGCACGGGACGCAGTTTTAGTCTTGACGCACGCCGGTGGCGGGTCTTCCATTCGCTTGGCCGCGACGCCCGGGTCAACGAGGAACCGCTTCCCCCGCCATGCTCCATTACCCGCGATCCGCCCGTCTGCTCCTGCTCTTCGCTGCCCTCTTCGCGGGGGCGGTTCGGGCGCAGCCCCAGCTCCGCGGGCGCTGGAGCGCACCGTTCGGCATGCAGACGGTGGCGATCCACGCCACGCTCCTGCGCGGCACCGGCGATTCGTGGCGCTACACCTGGTGGTCCGGATTCGACGGCTGGCTGCTCCACGACTGGAAGTACCAGCCGGGGCCGTTCGATTCCGCGGCGAGCTTTCCCTCGCGTACGCTCGCGCCGACGCCCGACAACTTCTACGAGTGCGGCTTCACCATCACCGCGGCCGGCAAGCTGATCTCGCTCGGCGGACTCGCCCACTACCACGACGACGGGACGACGCGCGCGTGCGTCTACGACCCGGAGAGCCACGCCGTCACGCTGCTGACCCATCTCGGCATCGAGCGATTCGAGCCCACGCTCACCTCGCTGCCCGACGGCCACGTGCTCGTCTCGGGCGGAACCCGCTGCACCTACGCCGTGGGCTTCGGCGGACGTGCGCAGCGGCCGGCAGTCCCGGGCGAGTTCGAGGCCCGGAACGATCTCCTCCGCTTCGCCCTCCATCCGGTGCCGGTGTGGGAGGACAGTACCGAGGATGGCTGGGGCTCGAGCCGCCGCGCGCCGCCGCTCGAGCAATACTCCGCCGTGTTCGACCTGGGCGGCTTCGGGCGCATGCTCGTGTTCGGTGGCCACGACCCGACCGTCCCCGGCAGCCCCGAGGTCGTGAACGCCACGGTGTGGCAGCTCGAGCGCGGCGACTTCGACCAGACGCGCGAGGTGGTGTGGACGTGGGACACCGTCGCGACCGCGCCCGATCCCGTGTTCGGCCGGCCGCAAGGGCGCTGGGCGCACGGCGCGGTGATCACGTCGAACCGGCGCATGATCGTGTTCGGTGGCCGCACCCCCTCGGGCGCGCTCGGCGACGTGTGGCAGCTCTCGCTCGCGGTCCCGCTCGGTGCCGCCGCGCCGTGGAAGAGGCTCTCGCCTGCGCCGGACCTTGTGAACGGCGCGCCTTCGGCGCGCTGGGGACACGCCGTGGTCTACGACGCGACGCTCGATCGCATGCTCGTCTTCGGTGGACGCGATGCCGGCTCGCTCGCCAGCGACGACTGCTGGGAACTCACGCTCGGCCCCACTCCCGCTTGGCGAAGACTCGCTTCGAGCGGCCAGCCACGCGAGGGCCACAGCGCCGTTTACGACGCGGTGGCCTACCGCCGTGTCTGGGTCTATGGCGGGCGGGGTTCCGCGGGCGCCCGCGGCGACGTGGTGGAGTACGCGCTCGACACGGATACGTGGCGCACGCCGGTGCCCGCAGGCGGAAGCCCGGTGCCGCCCGCGCGCGCCGATCACGCCGCGTTCCTGGGCGGCGACGATTGGATGACGATCTCGGGCGGCGAGCTGGCCGACGGCTCACTCGACGATCGGGTGTGGCGACTGCGCTTCGTCACGCCATCGTTCGAGTCGTCGCAGTTGGTGTGGGTCCAGGACCCGGTGTCGCCGAAGGACCCGGGCCCGCGCGCCGGGCACACGCTCGTTCCGGAGGACATCCTCGTGACCACGCGGCGGTTCGAGGTCTACGACCCCGAGGGCAGCACCGCCGGCCTCCCGGGCGTCGTCGTCGAGCTGCCGCCGAGCGCGAAACGCTACACGTATTTCTACCCGAGCATCATCGTGCTGCCGGGCGGACACGTGTTCCATGCAAATGGCGACAACACCGCCACGCTCGACCTCACCACCGCCACGTGGACGCCGGTGCCGGGCGGCGCCGTCGGCGGCAGCGGGGGCCAGGTCGTGCACTACGCTCCGGGCCGCGTCATGCGTTGCGGAGGCACCTCCCGCCAAGGGGTCACGGACGTCGTCGCGTTCGACGCGGCCGACCACACCACCGGCTGGAGCCAGTGGACCCTGGGAAAACTGCAGTCGCGCATCCTCCACCGGGCGACGCTGCTCCCGACCGGGGACGTGCTGGTGACGGGTGGCGTGCGCGATCTCTCCGATCCGCTCGGCATCCGCGCGCCACAGCTCTGGAACGAGACCACGGGCTGGAGCGACTCGACGCTCCTCGCGCCCGAGCCCGTGCTGCGCAGTTATCACAGTACGTCCGTGCTGCTGCCCGACGGGCGCGTCCTCACCGCGGGCGGTTCCACGTTCGACGCGAGTCCGTACCAGGGCACCGTCTACGAGCCGCCCTACCTGTTCGATGCCACCGGCGCGCTCGTGCGCCAGACGATCGTCACCGCGGTGCCCGACTCGGCGGGCTACGCCTCGGTGTTGACGCTCGGCACGGCGTTGGCGAGCGATGCGGCCGCAATCATGGGCGCATGCCTCATGCGTCCGTGCGCGGATACGCACGACCCCAACTTCGAGCAGCGCCGCGTCCCGCTCGAGTTCACGCACGAGGGGGACTTGCTGCGCGTGACGCTGCCGGCCTCCGCGAGCCTGGCGCCGCCCGGCGACTACATGCTGTTCGTGCTGCGCGACGTGAGCGGCGTGCACGTGCCGTCGATCGCGCGCTGGATCCGGCTCGCGAACGGCGGGCCCGTGCTCGATGCGCGCACTGTCGTCATGCCGCGGGCGAGGTTCGCGCGCCCGTGGCCGAACCCGGCCGCCGGCGCAGTCCAGTTCCATTTCACACTCCCGCAGTCCGGCCCCGCGATGCTGAGCGTGCTCGACGTGGCGGGCCGTCGCGTGCGCGCGATTGCCCTGCCGCAGGCGAGTGCGGGTGAGAACGACGTGCGCTGGGACCGGCACGACGACGCCGGCCGCGAACTGTCACCCGGGCTCTACTTCGCTCGACTCGAGGCCGCCGGCGAGTCGATCGCCTGGCCGCTCGTGCTCGCGCGCTAACGTCCGCCGCGCATCACGTCGAGCATGCCGGGCTCCGGAGCGCCCCGGCGAGCCTGGGCCTCGCCGTCCGGCACCGTGTCGCCCTCGCCCGGCGCCAGGAACAGGTTCTTCTCCAGCCCGTGCTGGCGGTCGTAGAGGTCGCGGTAGCGACCGTTCGCGGCGTAGAGCGTGTCGTGGTTCCCGCGCTCGACGATGCGGCCGTCCTCGACGACGAGGATCTGGTCGGCGCGGCGGATGGTGGAGAGACGGTGCGCGATCACGAACGTCGTGCGGCCCGCCATCAGCGCCTGGAGTCCGGCCTGGATGTGCGCCTCGCTCTCCGAGTCGAGGCTCGAGGTGGCCTCGTCGAGGATGAGGATGCGCGGGTCGGCGAGGATCGCGCGCGCGATGCTCACGCGCTGGCGCTGGCCGCCCGAGAGTTTCACGCCGCGCTCGCCCACGACGGTGTCCAACTTCTCCGGGTAGCGGTCCGCGAACTCGTTCACGCGCGCGATCCGACACGCCTCGACGATCTGTTCGAGAGAGGCCGAAGGCCTCGAGAACGCGACGTTCTCGCGGATCGTGCCCGCGAACAGGAACGTGTCCTGCAGCACCACACCCAGCTGCGTGCGGTAGGTCTCGAGCCGCACCTTCGCCAGGTCCATGTCGTCCACGGTGACGCGGCCAGCGTTGGGATTGTGGAACGCGGTGATCAACCCGATGATCGTGCTCTTTCCCGAGCCGCTCGAGCCCACCAGCGCCGTCACCGTGCCCGCCGGCGAGACGAACGACACGTCCTTCAGCACCGGCTTGTCGGCCTCGTAGGCGAAGTTCACGGACTCGAACGCGACGTCGCCCTTGACCGTGCCCATGGCCAGCGTGCGGTTGGGGTCGGTGTCCTCGGGCTTCTCCTCCAGCACCTCGCGCGTGCGCTCGAGGCCTGCGAACGACTCGGTGAGCTGCGTGCCGATGGCGACGATCTGGAAGATGGGCGCGATCAGGAACCCGAGGAACATGGTGTAGGTGAAGTAGCCGCCGAGCGTGAGCGTGCCGGCGAGGATGTGGCGCGAGCCCACGTACATGATGATGGCGCCGACCACGCCCAGCAGCAGCGAGCTCGAGAGCTGCATCGCCGACTGCGCGGTGAGCGTCTTGAGCACGTTGTCGAGCAGGCGCTTCACCCCGCCCGAGAACACGCCGTGCTCGCGCTCCTGCGCGTGGTAACCCTTCACCGTGCGCACCGCGCCCAACGATTCGGTCAGGCGGCCCTGCACTTCGGCGCTGATCTTGCCGCGCTCGCGGAAGATGGGGCGCATGGTCGAGAAGGCGCGGTTCAGGATCAGGGTGAAGCCGATCAGCACCGTGGACGTGATCAACGTCATCATCGCGTTGATGCGCAACAGCACCACGAGCGAGATGATGGCGGTGAGGAACCCGCCCACGAACTCGACCAGGCCGGTGCCGATCAGGTTCCGCACGCCCTCGACGTCGCTCATGATGCGCGACACCAGGGCGCCGGTCTTGTTGGCGTCGTAGTAGGCGACCGGCAGCCGCAGGATGTGCGCCTGCACCTTCTCCCGCATCTGTGCGATGAGCCGCTGCGCCTCCTTGGAGAGGAGCTGCGTGAGCGTGAACGACGTCGCGCCCTGGATGAGCGTGGCCACGAGCACGCCGCCCACCAGGGGCAGCAGCAGCTCCTCGCGGCGCTTGCCGATGACGTCGTCGATCAGCGACTTGGTCGACCACGGCAGCACCAGTCCGCTCACGCGGTTGATGCCCATGAGCAGGAGTCCCAGGAACAGCATGCCCTGGCGCGGCCGCACCAGCTCCCAGACCATGGGCCACACGGAGAGCCGCGGCTTCGTTGGAGTTCTTGCGGCGACGGCAGGGCTGGCGGTGGCGACGGTCATCGAGGCTCCCGAGCGGGTGAGCCGACACTCTAAAGGAGAAGGCCGGTGGCCGGCAGGACCGGTCACGGGCGGCCGGACGCCATTCCGATGCGCCGGTCGCGCCACCGACGCACGGTCGTTATACTTCGCCGCGCCTCACGCCCGCGTCCCCCCTGAAACCCAAGGAGTCCCTTGAGCCACGTCTCCCAACTCCGCCTGCGCGATGCCGGCGTCGAGGCCGCGCGCGCGAAGCTGCTGGCCGGGGAGAGCTTGTCGCAGGAGGACGGCGTCCGGCTCTTCGACGCGCCCGTCATGGAGTTGGGGCGCCTGGCGCACGCCATGGCGCGCGACCGGCACGGCGACCGCGTGTACTTCACCGTGAACCGGCAGCTGAACCCCACGAACGTGTGCGTGCTCGCGTGCAGGTTCTGCGACTACGCGAAGAAGCCCGGCGCGCCCGGCGCCTACACGATGACCAAAGACCAGATCCTGGCGCACGTGGACCCGGAGATCACCGAGATCCACATCGTGGGCGGGCTCCACAACAAGTGGCGGTTCGACGACTACGTCGACATCATCCGCTGGGTGAAGGAGAAGAAGCCGGATCTCTCGGTCAAGGCGTACACGGCGGTGGAGATCGACTTCTTCTGCCGGCTCACCAAGAAGCCGGCGGAATGGGTGCTCGGCGAGCTGAAGGCCGCGGGGCTGGACGCGTTGCCGGGCGGCGGCGCGGAGGTGTTCAGCGAGCGCGTGCGCCGCGAGCTGTTCCACCAGAAGATCGGCGCGAAGCGCTGGATCGAGATCCACGAGATCGCGCACCGGATGGGCATCCCCAGCAACTCGACGCTGCTCTATGGCCACATCGAGACCCACGCGGAGCGCGTGCAGCACCTGATCGAGCTGCGCGAGCTGGAGCGCCGCGCGCCGGGGTTCTTCGCCTTCATCCCGCTGGCGTTCCAGCCTGGCGTCACCGGGCTCGTGCGCCGGCAGGCGTCGGCGATCGAGGACCTGAAGACCATCGCCATCTCGCGGCTGGTGTTCGACAACGTGCCGCACGTGAAGGGCTACTGGATCATGCTCGGCCAGGACACGGCCGCGGCGGCGCTGCACTTCGGCGCCAGCGATCTCGACGGCACGATCGGCCAGGAAAGAATCGCGCACGCGGCGCTGGCGAAGAGCCCGGTGGGCATGGCCGAGTCGGGCATGGTGCAGATGATCCGCGAGGCGGGGAAGATCCCGATCCAGCGCGACGCGCTCTACCGCGTGATCCGCGAGTACCCGCGCCGCGACGAGCCCGCGGCCCCCACGCGCCAGGCTGCGGTCGCCGCCTCGGCCACCTCGTGAAGCTGGACCTCATGGCCCACTCGCCGGGATACGAGAAGCTCGTGGAGGACGCGAGGCAGCGCGTGCGCCTGTTCACCGTCGACGAGTTCGTGGATCGGCTGCAGGCGGGTGAGCGCTACATCCTGCTCGACGTGCGCGAGGACGCGGAGTGGGCGGGGGGCCACATCCCGAGCGCCCACCACCTCGCGCGCGGCATCCTCGAGCGCGAGATCGAGCGCGTGATCCCCGAGAAGGACGCAGCCATCGTGCTCTACTGCGACGAGGGGCATCGCAGCGTGCTCGCCACCGACAACCTGGAGACGATGGGCTACGTGAACGTGTTCTCACTGGACGGTGGGCTCAACGGCTGGACCGCGCGCGGCCTGCCGACGGTGAAGCCGGAACCGGGCCTGTAGCGGAACCGCCCCCGGACAGGGACGACCTCATGCTCGACTCCAGCGCCCCGCTCTTCCACACCGCCCGCTTCGGCGACCCGCAGCAGGTGCTCGAGGCCATCTTCGGCTACCGCGAGTTCCGCCCCGGGCAGCGGAAGATCATCGACACCGTGCTCGCCGGGCGTGACTGCATCGGCGTCATGCCCACGGGCGCCGGCAAGTCGCTCACGTTCCAGGTGCCGGCGAAGATGCTGCCGGGCCCGGTGCTGGTGATCTCGCCGCTGATCTCGCTGATGAAGGACCAGGTCGACGCGCTCGTGCGCCTGGGCTTCCGCGCCGTCACGGTCAACTCCACGTTCGCGTTCGAGGAGCGCCGCGAGCGGCTGGCCGCGTTCCACCGCGGCGAGATCGAGCTGCTCTACATCGCGCCCGAGGCGCTCGAGGGCTCGCTGCGCACGTTCCTCGCCGGCTGCCCGGTGAGCCTCGTCGTGGTGGACGAGGCGCACTGCATCAGCCACTGGGGGCACGATTTCAGGCCGTCGTACCGCCGGCTCGCGGGATTGAAGGCGGAGCTGGGCGAGATCCCGGTGCTGGCCTTGACCGCGACCGCGACGCGGCGCGTGGCGGGCGACATCATCCGCCAGCTCGGGATGAAGAAGCCCGACGGCTTCAAGGGCTCGTTCTTCCGGCCGAACCTGCGCATCACCGCGGTGAAGAAAGGGGAAGGCAAAGTGGGCGACGGCCGCCCGCGGGCGGCGCGGAACGTCCGCAAGGACCTGCTCGCGTTGCTGCGCGCGCGCCGGGGCACGAGCGCGATCGTCTACTGCATGAGCCGCCGCAGCGTGGAGTCCACCGCCGAGTACCTCGCCACGCACGGCGTCTCGGCGGCGCCCTACCACGCCGGGCTCTCCGACGACGTGCGCGCGAGGAACCAGGACGCGTTCGCGCGCGACGACGTGGACGTGATCGTGGCCACGGTGGCGTTCGGCATGGGCATCGACAAGAGCAACGTGCGCATGGTCGTCCACCGCGACATGCCGAAGAGCGTCGAGGCCTGGGTGCAGGAGATCGGCCGCGCCGGGCGTGACGGGCTCGAGAGCGAGTGCATCGTCTACTACTCGTGGGCGGACGTGATCGGCTACGACACGTTCCTGGACACGATCGAGGACGCGGCGCTGAAGGCGGAGACGCGGCGGAAGACGGTGGAGCTGTTCCGGCTGCTCGACGGCAGCCAGTGCCGCCATCGCGCGGCGTGTGCCTACTTCGACGAGGCGCTGGAGCCGTGCGCCAGCTCGTGCGACGTGTGCACGGGCCAGGGGATCGAGACGCTCGTGGGCGCCGCCGGTCACGTGGGCGGCGAGGGGCGGCTGCCCCGGGCCGCGACGATGGCCGAGCTGCGCGAAGCTTCGCCCGAGGATGAAGCCCTTTTCGAGAAGCTGCGCGCCGTGCGCAAGCGACTCGCGGACGCCGAGGGCGTGCCCGCCTACATCGTGTTCAGCGATGCCGCGCTCCGCGGAATGGCCGCGCGCCGGCCCCACTCGGAGGGCGAGCTGCTGCAGGTGCCGGGCGTGGGGCCGGTGAAGCTCGAGCGCTACGGCGCCGCGTTCCTCGCGGCGCTGCGTGAGGGCTGAACGCTCGACGCGTGCGCGGCGGTCACGGTATCCTCCCGCTCCCATGAACCCGCCCCGCCTCAGCACCGCCACCGTCGCCGCGCGCATCCCCTACGCCAACGCGGCTCCGTTCTACACGCTGTGGGCCGACGCGCCGTTCGCGGTGCGCAACCTCGCCCCGCGCGAGCTGGGCCGCGAGGCCGAGGCGGGGTCGATCGACCTGGGGTTGATGGCCACCGGCGACTTCCTGCGCCTGCGCGACCGCTTCGAGCTGCTGTCACCCATGGGCGTCGCCGCCCGCGGCCCGGTGCAGAGCGTGCTGCTCTTTTCGAGACGCCCGGCGGGAGCGCTCGGAGAGGCGCTCATCTCGGTGACGCCCGAGACCTCGACCAGCATCCGGCTCCTCAAGCTGCTCCTGAACGTGAGGCGCGGCCTCCCGGGCGTGCGCTTCGTTCGCGGCCTCGAGCCCTCGCAGGCCGACGCGCTGCTCCTGATCGGCGACACCGCGATGCGCACGCGCAACCGGCCGCCCGAGGGCTTCGTCCACACGCTCGACCTCGGCGCCGACTGGCTGGAGTGGACCGGGCTGCCGTTCGTCTATGCGGTGTGGGCGGTGCGCTCCGCGCTCGAGCCCGCGATCAAGGACGAGCTCCGCTCGTTCCTCGAGTCGTCGCTCGCCGCCGGCCTCGCCTCGCTGCCCGAAGTGGCCCGCCGCGAGACCGCCCCCGGCTGGAGCCCCGCCGAGGTGGAAGCCTACCTCCGTCGCTTCCACTACCGCCTCGGCCCCGAAGACCTCCAGGGCATGGCCCGCTTCGAAGCGATGCTCCAGGAGCACGGCCTCGTCGTAACCGACTGACCCCGCCGCGCGTATCAGAACTGAACGGCCAACCCTCTCATAATGAGAAGCTGGGGGGCACGCGCATCGGCTTGGAGTGCACGAAACCGCGAACCTGTGGGCAAGGCGCGGGGGGTATTCGCCGAAGGCGAATAACCGTCCCCCCGCGCCTTGCGTGAGTCGCAGGTGCCCGCAGAAGTGCCCGACTTCCCCGCTTGGAAACAACAGCAGGAAGGAGCGTGAGCAATGGCAGCCATGCACGAGATCGACTACGAGATCCTCGGCGACGACATGCAGTTCGTGAAGATCGAGCTCGACCCCGGCGAAGCCGTCGTCGGCGAGGCCGGCGCCATGATGTACCTCGAGGAAGGCATCACCCTCTCCGCCATCTTCGGCGACGGCTCCGGCCAGCAGGCCACGTTCATGGACAAGCTCATGAGCGCCGGCAAGCGCGTCCTGACCGGCGAGTCGCTGTTCATGGCCGTGGCGCAGAACACCGCGCAGGTGAAGCGCAAGGCCGCGTTCGCCGCGCCCTATCCCGGCAAGATCGTCCCCATGCACTTAAAGGAGCTGGGCGGCACGCTCATCGCGCAGAAGGATTCGTTCCTCTGCGCCGCGAAGGGCGTGTCCATCGGCATCGCGTTCACGAAGCGCTTCGGCGCCGGGCTCTTCGGCGGCGAAGGCTTCATCCTGGAGAAGCTCGAGGGTGACGGCTGGGCGTTCGTGCACGCCGGCGGCACGCTCGAGGAGAAGACGCTCGCACCCGGCGAGACCCTGCGCGTGGACACCGGCTGCATCGTCGCCATGCAGCCGAGCGTGGACTACGACATCCAGGTCATCAGCAACGTGAAGACCATGCTGTTCGGCGGCGAGGGCCTGTTCTACGCCGTGCTCCGCGGCCCCGGACGCATCTGGCTCCAGTCGCTGCCGTTCTCGCGGCTCGCGAGCCGCATCTACGCCGCGGCGCCCCAGACCGGTCGCGGCGGCCGCGAGCAGGGATCGATCCTGGGCGGGCTCGGCGACCTGCTGGGCGGAGACACCCGATGAACGTCCGCCGGGTCGGACCCGCGCTCGCCGCAGCGCTCCTCGGCGGGCTCTAGCAGGTCCGCGCAGGACGTCGTTGCGCTGATTGGCCCGCCCCTTTCGTGGCGGGCCCGTCGCGTTTCGCGCGCGCAAATCGCACGCGGCGCCATGTCATCGGTCCCGATGCGGCGAGGGTCATCTCGCCCTCGGCGCGATGGTGCTTCCGTAGCCCATGTGCGCGAACGAGTTGGCGCGTCGTCATGGGAATGCCCGGCGCTGGCAGGGTCCATGCAGTAGATGCAGCGGACCTCTCATCACATCCGCACGGATGCACGCACCGGCACGCCGTCTTTCGCAGACGGTGGTTCAGCGCGGGCGTGCGTGTGCCGATACCTGAGGGGATCGGAACTCCTGCTTCGCATCCTTGAACGAACTTCCGTGAGGCCTCCGACCATGGCGCGCAACCCCCAGCACGAGCGTGGGTTCTCGCTCATCGAGTTGATGGTCTCGATCGTCATCTTCGGGCTGCTCGTCGGATTCAGCGTTCCTTCGTACCAGTCGTACGCACTCACCGAGAAGCTCCGGGGAACGAGCGAGAACCTCGTGCAAACGATCCAGTTGCAGCGCTCCCGCGCCATGGCCACCGGCCAGAACGTGGACATCAACTTCAACACCGGGACGCCGGCGGGCTGGACCGTGATGTCGAACGGTCTGTCGAACCAGACGGCGCTGCCGAACGGCATCACCTACGCGTCGGCAAGCCCGAACACGATCCGGTTGAGCCGCGATGGGCGCGTCAACACCTCCGCCCTGGTCGTGTTCCAGAACCGCACCGGTGGGCAGGACACCGTGAGCGTCCAGCTCTCGGGCCTGGCTCTGGTCCGGTAGGGAGTGACCATGAGACCACGGACCCCCGAATGCTCCCGCGAGCAGGGCATGTCCCTGGTCGAGCTGATGGTCTCGCTCGTGGTGCTCGCGATCGGGATCCTGGCGGTGGCCCGACTGTTCCCCGCCAGCGCACGTTCGCAGGCGCAGGACCAGATCCTGATCAAGGCCAACTACTACGCCCAGGAGAAGGTGGAGACGCTCACCGGTCTGACCTGGGCCGACGCTGCGCTCCTCGATGGACGTCATCCCGCAGGGACCGCATGCGACACCCTCGGCACCGGTCAGTGGCTGCGGTTCTACCAGGTCACGACCATGACCGGATCCCTCGACAACCTGAAGAAGGTGGACGTGACCGTGAGCTACCAGGGCGCCGGGCAGGCGCAGCGGTCGCTCACGGCAACCACCTACGTGAGGCGGTGAAATCCATGCGCGCGCATCTTCGTTCGTGGTCCCTCGGCCGGCGCTCCTCGTCGGGCTTCACGCTCGTCGAGATGCTGGTCACCCTGGTCATCTTCGCCGTCGTCGCGGTGACCCTGACGCTCGTGGTCATGAACTCGGCGAAGAGCAAGCAGCGTACGACCCAGCGCATCGAGAGCGAGCAGGGTGCGCGCGCCGCCGTGGATCTCATCGCGCGCGACATCCGCTCCGCGGGCTATGGCGCCGACCGCGACTACTCGCCGAACCAGCCGGCGATCGCCTACGTGGACTCGAAGGAGATCCTGATCAGCGAGGACCAGTCCCCGTATCCCGACAATAGCCCGGCAACGAGCTCGCCCCAGGCGTACAACCCCGCCGGCAGTCCCAAGCCGTTCCCGCTCAATGCCACCGCCTGGACGCCGCCGACGAAGTACGCGAGCGGCGCCGAGCTGATCCGCTACACGCTCGACGTGAACAATGACGGCGTGGTGGATGCCAACGACATCGCGTCCGCGCAGGGCGCCGACGCCGCGGCGACGCCGAATCCGAACGACTACGTGCTCGTGCGTCAGGTCTACGGCGACAACACCAGCGGCACCATCGGTAACAACGGCGGCACCACCGAGCGCGTGGCGCTCGTCCGCCGCCCCGGCGACACCGGCGTGCCGCCGATGTTCAACGTGTACATGAAGGGGTTCAGCACGCCGTACGACTGGTCCAACGGGCCGGTGCCGGCGAACCAGCTCCAGAACATCGCCAGCATTCAACTGCAGGTCACCGCGACCGCATCGCGGCCCGACAGCCGCAACCAGTTCGCGCAGACCACGATCGCGACGCAGGTGAACGCGGCGCGCAGCGTGCCGAGCTTCACCACGTCGACGCTCCAGGTCAGCGGTTACGTGTACAACGACCTGAATACGAACCACGTCAAGGACGGCAGCGACGTCGGCATCGCAGGGGCGACCGTCCGCCTGGGAGGCTACACCGCCTTTACGAACAGCCTCGGCTACTACCAGCTCAACGCGCCGGCCGGGTCGTACACGATCCGGCACACGCCGGCGATGAGCTACGGGTCGTTCGACTACCCGGACACGTTCAACCTCCAGCTCACGACGGTGTCGCTCACGAGGTCGTTTGCCGACACCGCGCGCCAGGGCGGGTGGGTTCCCGTCTACGCGTACAACGACGCGAACGGGAACGGCTACCAGGACACTGGTGAGCAGCCGATCACCGGCATGAAGTTCTCGATCAACCCCGGCACCCCCGAGACGCCGTTCGGCGTCACGGACGTCTCCGGCAACGTGTCGTTGTTCACCGGCGTGGGCGGTTACCTCGTGACGCCGATCAAGCCCGACACGATGGCCGTGACCGAGCACAGCAACGACGGCGGCACGATGACGAACGGAGGCACGGCCCCCACCGCGCGCTTCGGCCTCAGCAGCCAGGTCAACGGACACATCACCGGCAAGGTGTTCCTGGATGCCGACCGCAATGGCGCTTACAACGGCAGCGAAGTCGGCATCGCCAACGTCTGGGTGGGCGTCAGCAAGGACGGCGGCATCAATGTGGCGGCCTACGGCTACACGAGCTCCTCGGGCGACTACGACATCCTGACGCCGGTCAACGATCCGCCGCACACCGAGGCCTACTCTGTTTACACCGTCCCGCCGGCGGGCTTCTTCCCGACCTCAGCGATGTCGATCGGCAACCTGTGGCTGCGCCAGACCCCGACGCTGAACAACAACAACTTCGGCATGTCCAAGTACGTGATCATCACGCTCAACGCGAGCCGCGTGCTGTCGCTCGCCGCGGCGGACCTGGTCGAGAAGGACTGGAACGGCGGCCACACCGAGAACGCAGTGCAGGACATGGACCTGATCCTCGGAGCCGACGCCGGCGGCACGGACAACGTGTCGGTGTGGTTCAACCAGTGGGCCAACTCGCCGCTGTTCGATCCGTCCCCGACCACGCACCAGAACTCGGGGTACACGCGCCTGGCGCCGAACTCGGTGATGGCGATGGCCGTGGACACGCTGGACAAGAACGACAACGTGCGGCGACCCGACCTCGTGACCGGCACCAGGTTCACGGCGGGCGGCAACTTCTTCGTCTGGTATACGCAGGGCACGAGCGGCAACGAGGGCTACCTCTCGTCGAGCTACAGCACGGGCCAGAACTACCGGACACAGGACAACGGCGACGTGCAGGCCGTGGCGACGCTGGACTGCGGCGGCGGCGACATGCCCGACATCCTCGTCGGCACGAAGGGCGCGACCGCGGGCCAGGGCTCGCTCGAGGTGTGGCTGAACGACAACACCACCACGCCATCGTTCACGCGCGACGAGACGTTCACCACGATCGGCGGGATGATCATGGGCGAGGTCACGGGCATCGCGCTCGCCGATCTGGACAACGACGGCGACAAGGACCTGATCCTCGTCACGCACACGAGCGACTTCAACGGGCAGATGGGCGTGTGGGAGAACCGCGGCCGCACGGCCGGAAGCCGGTTCGTGCTCCGCTACTCGGTGTCCTTCGGCGGCAGCGCGCCGACGTGCGTGACGACGGTGGACGCCGACGGCGACGGCTGGAAGGACATCTTCGTCGGCTCGCAGCGCAGCACAGCGGCGGGCAACGTGTGGCAGATCCGGAACACGGGCCTCACCACGCTGTGGAGCTTCAGCATCATCCGCGCGATCGATGCCGGCGGCATCGTCCAGAGCATGAGCTCCGGCGACTACGGCGGCGCCACGCGCGGTGACGTCGCGGTGGGCACGCGATCGTCGACGAGCGGTTACAGCGGCGGCGTCCGCATCTACTACCTCGACACCGGCGTCATCGGCGGCGGCAGCGATCCGTCGGCCGGCTCGGTGGTGAACATGGTGCCGGCGCTCGCGTCCGCGAACTTCAACTTCGGCCTCAACACGACCCCATCGCCGACGCCGTATCAGACCGACCTCGCGGCCGGTGTGAAGACGAGTGCGACGACGGGCGCGTTGGTCGTCTTCATCCGGTAGGCGGAGAGTGTCCATGGTCGCGAAGCTCCCGACACGAAACGAGCGTGGGATCGCGCTGGTCATCTCCATGCTCATCCTGCTGGTGATGACTCTGCTGGGGCTGGTGCTCATGGCCGGGGCCAGCCTCAACAGGAGCCTCGCCGGCAACGACCAGCGCATGCGCCAGTCGCTGAACATCGCCGAGGCGGGCGTCGGCGAGGCAGAGGCGCGCATCGCCAACCAGGAGGCGTTGATGGACCCGGTCGATCCCAATGCCGCCTGCCAGGTGTTCAACACCGTTGCCGGCAGCGTGCCGGTGGTGGGCGCCGACACGACCGCGCTCGCGACAGGGCAGCCCGTGGGTTCCTACCTCAACTACACGACACCCACGCGCACGTCCGACGTACTCACGATCGGTTGGAAGACGAGCGCCGGTCAGGTGATGAAGTACGACGGCACGAAGAATCCGGCCATCCAGGCGCTCACCGGTGCCCCGATCTACACGATCACTTCGACCGGTCGCGTGGGCCAGGCGCGCCGCACGATCGTCACCGAGGTGATCCAGAAGCCCTACATCGTGAATGCGCTGGGGGCGTTCACGTCGAAGGTCGCGATCACGGACCTCGGCAATGCCGTCATCTGCGGCTACGATCACTTCGCGAACACGGGGATCAACGACGGCAAACAGGGGCGCGGCGCGATGCCGGGCGATGCGGACCACTGCATCGACAACGAGAGCAACATCGTTGCGAACAACCGGCCGGGTGTGTGGTGCAGCTCCCCGCTCACCAAGGGCGGCGGTTCCAAGGTGTGGGGTTCACCTGACACGCTCGGCAACCAGGGCCCGACCAACTTCTACACCGGGCCGTGGGATTGCTTCGGGATGTCGCAGGCGGATTTTTGGAGCTTCGTGGGCGCGCCACGGGATCCGTCGACGATCTCGGATTGGAAGGGGGTCCTCAACCTCGACAATGACGGCGTCCCGCAGAACGCCTCCTGCCAGGCGGGTCCCAACGGCGTGGACGGCGAGGGCCTGCTCTACGTCGATGGCGACCTGAGCCTCAACTCGAACTTCAGCTACAAGGGCTTCATCTACGTCGAAGGCGACCTGCACGTGAACGGCAACGCCTGGATCCTGGGCGGCGTCGTCTGCCATGGCACGACGGACGTCCAGCTCAACGGCGGCATGGTCCTGCTCTACTCCTCGGACACGATCCAGCAGATGCTGACCAAGTACGGCAGCCAGTTCGTGACGCTGTCCTGGCGCGAGAAGTAGCGGCTCGCGCACGCTTCGCTCGCGACGCCCGCTCCGGCCTCCGGGGCGGGCGTCGCGTTGTTCGGCGGGCGCGCTGCGGTGTATCGTCTCCGGCCGCATCCGACGTGACGCCCGCGCCAACTCTGGAGAGCCGCCCGACCGTGTGGAACCGCATCGAGGAGAAGGCGCTCGCCGGTGAGCGGCTGACCACCGAGGAGGGCGTCCACCTCCTCACCCACGCCCCGCTCGTGGAGCTGGGCGCGCTCGCCAACGAGGTTCGGGCTCGAAAATCCGACCCGCGCATCGTCACCTACGTCATCGACACCAACCCCAACTACACCAACTGGTGCACGGTCGACTGCCACTTCTGCGCGTTCTACCGCAAGGTCGGCAAGCCTGCCGCCGACGGCTACACGCACGACGTGGAGGGGGTCATGGGGATGATGGAGGCCGCCCGCAAGGTGGGCGCCACCACGGTGCTGCTCCAGGGCGGCCTGAACCCCGAGATCCCGTGGGCGTTCTACACCACGATCGTGAGCGAGGCGCGGAAGCGCTACCCCGAGATCACCCCGCACTTCTTCTCCGCCCCCGAGATCCACCAGATGGTGGAGGTGAGCGGGCTCCCGATCCGTGGCGTGCTGGAAGCACTCTTCGAGGCCGGCCAGCGCACACTCCCGGGCGGTGGCGCCGAGATCCTCGCCCCGCGCGTGCGCCAGCGCATCTCCGTCAAGAAGGGCGGCCCCGAGGCGTGGCTCGACGTGCACCGCGCGGCGCACCAGGTGGGCATGCGCTCCACGGCGACGATGATGTACGGCCACGTGGAGACGCCGGCCGAGATCGTCGAGCACTTCGACTACATCCGCGCGCTCCAGGACGAGACGAAGGGCTTCACCGCGTTCGTGCCGTGGAGCTACAAGCGCGGCAACACGCCAATGGAATCGAAGGTCCCGCACATCGCCGGCGCGAGCATGTACTTCCGCGTGCTGGCCGCGAGCCGGCTCTACCTCGACAACTTCGACCACATCCAGGCGTCGTGGTTCAGCGAGGGGAAGAAGACCGGGCAGGTGGCGCTGCATTTCGGCGCC
>Ga0207670_10000780_pt1 | contig 16733 bp, 17 predicted proteins | sample KBSS23HmetaG_FD_184339 | JGI IMG/M metagenome (GOLD analysis project Ga0207670, IMG submission 184339) | Switchgrass rhizosphere microbial communities from Kellogg Biological Station, Michigan, USA - KBS S2-3H metaG (SPAdes) (version 2) | ecosystem: Host-associated > Plants > Roots >... | reverse complement strand
CGTCCGCTTCGGCGCCGGGCTTTTGCACTTCCCGCAGTTGGGCCACTACGTCGCGTAAACGTAGCGCCAGGTCCTCGATCGTCTGCACTCGCTTCCGCGACCGCTCACTCAGATCTTCACGCAACAGGAGTTGAGCCTGGCCCAACACACCGGTTAGGGGATTGTTGATCTCATGACGAATGCGGGCCACGAGTGCCGCCGTCTCCTCGAGTTTCAGGCGGTATTGGGCAATCTGGTCTTCGTGTTCAGTCATCGACGCTCCGTCGTGTCTCAGGGAACTGAAGGCTAAAAGCGATTGTCAGTTGTTTTCGAAGGGTGTGCCGCACAAGCCGGTACTACGCGCACATTGTGCATCTGGAGTGCACTTGAGTTCAAGCATTTAATTTTTCGGGAGGTCCAGGCCATGAACTTCAAAAGTTATGTGGGGAAAGTATTCGTCGTCGAATCGAGCAAAGCGATCATTCGTGATGAGCAATTACAGTCGCTGAAATACCAGGCCGGTGAAGCGCTGCCGCCCGGCAAGCAAGTTGGAGACGTTAAGACGATCCCACAGCGAACTGAAATAAAAGTTACGGGCGTTATGACAGATTCCGGCAGGCACACTTTTGTCTTTGCTGTTGCTGCTGATGACGATCGGCAGTTTGGTTGGACCTCGTCGATGAATTTGGAAGGTGGCTTCAAGAACGAAACGGCGGGACTGGCGCCGGGCAAGTGGGAACTGGAGCCTTTGGGCAACAACATGACTTGCGTTGATGCGAAGGCGTTCATACGTGAAGGCGCGCCGGACTTCACTTCCAGAGGGACCACGATTCCTGTCCGATCTTTTGTTACTGTCAACGAAGCGTCGGATGATGACAGGTTTGTCAGAGTCAGCCGGATCGAGATCGTGCAAAGCCAGATGCAAGTCGGCGAAGAGATCGGATGGACCAGGGCTTCGAACCTCTCGGCTGGTTGTTCTGATCTTTATTTCTCAGACGAGTGGATCGACAAGAAGGGACCGAACGCCTGCTGGCGGTATGGTGAGTATCTTGGACCAAAGTTACTGGTGAACATCGTCGGCTTTGGTGGTGAGATGGAGCAGATCACTCTCGATAGTCTCGATCCGTACCTGAAGTTAAAAGACGCCGCCGAGCAGGAGAATATTCAAATCTCGATTAATAGCGCGTTTCGAACGTTCGGGCGCCAGGCGGAACTGCGACGCCTGTATGAAGCGGGCCAGGGTAATCTTGCGGCGAAACCGGGCCACTCGAACCACCAGCACGGCCAGGCGTTTGATCTGAACACTCGTCACAACGCGTTTGACGGCTCCGACAAGATCTACGAGTGGTTGAAGGACAACGCACCGAAACACGGCTTCGTCCGCACCGTCTCCAACGAATCCTGGCACTGGGAATACCGCCCCACTGATGCCGCGCTACTCGCCGCCGCCGGCAAATTCAAACTCGACGGCGTCGAGGATCGCGCTTGATCTGTGAAAATCCGTGGCTCAATGCCCTTAGTTGACAAGCGCCGCCTCGATACGTAAATTTCAAACCTCCTGCTGGGAGGTCGTCCAATGGTAGGACTCCAGACTCTGGATCTGGCTATCGGGGTTCGAGTCCCTGCCTCCCAGCCAAAAAGTTTCAAACACTTACGGGCGGCTCGCGAAATCGTAGATGCCCCAGCCAAGCCAGCTATCAGACAACTCGACAGAACATAAACGCGAGGACAAGTCCTTCATCTGGTCTTAGTCGCCGCGATCTGATCAATTTTTCGACTAAGTGCTTTGATGTCCTTCTGCATGGTGAGAAGCAGTCTCGTCACCACAGCTTCCAGATCTCCCGGATCCGGCGGATCGGGCGGCGATGGTGGTTCCGGAGGATCAGGTGGGCCAGCGACTGCGATACTGCTGTCCTTTACTCCAGGCGAAACTCCGCCAGTGCCATCGTCTTCATCAAACTGACGACCGAATTCTCGAATTATCTCAGCCAAAACCAACGGCGAGCGCTCTAAGTCGATCACTTTGCCATACTTCTTCTCGATCTCTTTCACGATTCGCCGGTCCCTCTGTTGGATTTTGCTTGTACTTGCTTTACGGCTTACCATGATTTCCTCCTTTAGATCTCTTTTCATGAATTCTGAATTTCTTTTGCCTTTGCCAGGTCACAAGCGTAGTCTTTCTGCCGCCTAACAAAGGTGTGGCGGAGTGGATCATCCGGTGATTGCAATTCCCATTGGGAAACAGATTTTCCCAAACCAGCAATCTGCCCGCCTTGCTTTCCACATTTACATCGAGCGCTCTAAAGTGTGTGCCCCCGCCCTTCAACGGCGTATTGAGATACAGCAGGAACGTAAGAATCCGTTCGCCGGCATAGTGAGTACTCCAGTATCCGGCATCAAGGTGATAATCAAATTTGCCATGACGTGGATAATTTGTCGCCTGCCAGTATTCAAGGTTCGCACTCTCAACAGCAAACAATCTTTGCAGACGCATTTCGATCTGCCTCAACATCGTGTTCAACTTACCGCCGAACCATTCCTGATGAGCGGTTTCGCTCACTCGATGCTCAGTCAACTGATTTCGACGACTGCCATCCGCTTGTCTCCGATATGTCAGGCTGGGCTGCCAGGACACATACTTCAATTCTTCGAGTATGTCCCGGCACTTCGTTTCCGAAACGAACCCGTCTATGAAGAACACTTCATTCGAAACAAATGTTTTGGAAAGCTTACGTGGCATCCGTAAGACCTCGAAGCGGCGAGATTCTTAACAGCCGTTAGCAAGCACTGTCAACCTTTTTAGCCCACTTGTTAGGAGCCATGGAGATAGGAGCGTTGTGCCTGGGCTCCCGAGTTTCTGATCCGCGATCTATAGAATTCTGGCTAAACTGTATCCGGCCCAAATCAGAAACAAACCAACGAAATTCGAAACCATCAGGTTTAGAACTGCGAGTCCGAATTCACCATCCTGCAGTAATGTAAACGTCTGCAATCCGAATGAAGAGAATGTAGTGAATCCACCGACGAAACCGATCAAGACTACCGTCCGCACCGTTTGATTCACGAGGTACCGCTCCTGAAGCAGGTAGAACAACAGTCCTACAAGAAAACATCCAATTAAGTTAACGACCAGCGTACCCATCGGAAATGTCTCACCGTAGCGTTTCGCGACTACATCTGACATCCAGTACCTACTCAGCGTAGCAATGAATCCGGCCAAACCAATCAAAATTATTTTGCTCATCCATTCTCCTTAAAACTAAAACTCCTAACCACTTCGCGCACAACCGTGCGAAATGATCAGGAGTCATCAACCCTTCTTGGGTAGTTATAAGGCGAACTCCATCGCCAAGTTGCCCCCATTCTAACAAAAGGTGGACCGCAAACAAGTGCTGATAGAACGCAGTACAAACTTCAGAGATGTAGTACTCTTAGCCACGGATAAGCGCTGATATACGTGGGTCCCCCTCAAACTCAAACTCTTCAACAGGAGGAACTGGGATGCTGAGAATGTTTGTTCTGAGCTTGCTCATAGTTGCTGCACTCTTCGGCGTGTACTCTGCAAAGCCGAAAACAGTTGCTGCTTTTACCGGAATTTCGGTTTACGGATCCTGGCATTGTGGTAATGACTTCTGTACCTGGTCCAGCATTCGCAACATGACCGACTTCAATACCCGCAACCGCTGGCTGATAGACCGTGGCGACGGCACACCGTCCGTCAACCTGGTGGTGCTGAGTTTTGTTCATCCATTGAGACTGCTGAACAAGACAAACGATGCGGGCACGTCACAAGGCATACCGATCGGAATGAACCAGGCAGTGGTTGATTACTTCAAAACCCGCGGTGTCCGCGTCCAGTTGTCCATGGGAGGGATCACTTATACCGATGCGTGGAATCAGGCTCTCGCAACTAATCCGACTCAGCTTGGGTTGAACGCAGCCGAAGCGGCGCAACGCTTGGGTGTTGGCTTCGAGATCGACTACGAAGAAAACACGGACCCGAATCTTACCGGGTTACAGGCGTTCATCAATGCTTATCGTTCAGTTCATCCCTACGACGCGTCAGGAAACAATCATGCAGCGCGGTTAACCATCGATCTCGCCGCGGGCGACCGCTGGTTGATCGCTTTGACGCGGAAAGCGACTATTGATTGGTTGAACACGACCACGCCCGTGCTTGATTACGCGAATGCGATGGTCCCTGCACGTCAACCTAATTCTGCATCGACGGCCCAAGCCGATTGGCAGGAGCACGTCGACGGCAAGCCGCAGTTTGCTCCTCCGATCGTGCCGCTTGCGCCGGCGAAATTCACGGGCGCGCTTTATATCGTGACCGGCTCAAAGGCCGCGCCCGAGTGCGTCAGTTTCAGCAGCTCGCTGATCAACTCAACCGGCGCATACGTGCAAACAGTTGCTCCAAACGGCGCGGGGACAACGAGTGGAATGTTGGGCTACATGTTCTGGGCTTCTGAATGCCCGGCGACGCGTCGCGTTTGCACCGTCCCTCCAAATTCGTGCGAAGGTGGAGTAGGTGTTGGCGCAACAACGTACGGCATTCCAATCCCAATGCCGCCTCTACGACAGAGTTAAAAACGAGCCACGGATGACACGGATAAAATCCTGATTTTTTATCTGTGTCATTCGTGTTATTATGCGCGCTATCCAATAAATGGATGTTCACGCTCAGAAATTTGAACTCACGCGTGATTCCTAAACGGATACTGCCTCCACCTCCTCAGCAGATCTCCTGAATCTCGCTTTAGCTGCGTATGCGTCCGGCGCTGAATTGTTAGCGTCCGGGGCGTTGCGCATTCCCTTTCACCTTAAGTGAATAAAAAGGAGAAGAACATGAAAAATCTAGCGAAGAAAACCATCACTATCGGATTCGCTTGCGTTATCGGTTTGTTGCTCACAAGCGTAACGGTGATGGCTCAAAATACCGGGACCGTTACCAACACTTACGCGGCAAAATTCATTTGCGGCGTTCAGAAGGATCCGTCGACCATCATCGTCCCTGATGCTCAGGCGGGTCACTACTCAAGCAAGATCAACGTTCACAACAACACCGGGATCGGTATTAAGTTTCGCAAAAAGGTGATCCAGCTCAAGGGTGGGCAAGTACCAACAGCGCCTGCCTGGATGAAACTCGAGGGACTGAACCCGGATTGGGCGATGGAAGTTGTCTGCCGAGACATTTACAACCACCTGGGAATCCCGATATGGCCCCAGGTCGATGCGGAGCCACCTTATATCGAAGGCTTCGTGATCTTCGAGGTCTACTTTCCTAATCCGATTCCGGCAAGTATTCCGTTTGATCCGCTCGACGTGGCAGGTATTTATACTTACCGGGCCGAGCCTGCCGGAACCGATGCGGTCTCGATTGACATTACGGTTTACCCCGCGAAGAGTAACCGCTACGTGATTCCACTGGTCGTGCCCGCCGACCCGATCGTTATCGGTCCTGCGAGCGGCAGCGCCAAGACGCAGCGAGAATAGATCAGCACTCCCAACCTTGATGCCCAGCTAGATCAATCAGGCTTTAGCTGCTGCGGATCCCAACCGCAGCAGCGAAGCCACATCAACTGAGAAAGTGCGACACGAACGCCACCACCAACACCAGCGCAAACGCGCCTGCGACTGCGCGTAGCCAGGGTCGACCATTTTGTTCCGTCTCTGTTTCGTCATTCAACGGTGCGGGATCTCTCAACCAAATCACGTGCTTGTGGGCCTGCATCTCGTCGAGTCGTGAATGCACGGGGACCTGAAATCGATTGTGGAAGGGATTATGAATCGGATCGTTGAGATTGTGTTTCATTGCTCTGCTCCTCGCTAACACTCGCTGAAGGGGACCCAGCGTTGAGTTAAAGCCGCCAAAAGCAATGACCATGCCCCATAGGGATTTAGCTGATAGTAGGCGGATTTCAGAGAGTAACTGCCCATTTGCGACCGGCAATACACCATGTCGGGCACGCTCAGACACGTTTCACCGAAAAAATCTCATAGTTTTCATAACCGATCTTTTCCACCCCTTTCTAACTTTTCAGGAGACCTAAAATGTCAAACGGTAATGAAAAACCCATTAAGTTTAGAGAATTAGAGAGACGCTTCGAGGCACGCGATCCGAAAACTAATAAGCCGATCGGGCTCGAGCGCCGCTTTCATATCGCCGCCGATCAGGAACCAAAAGTCAGGACACGGCTGGAGCGTGTTGAGCGCGGCGATAAGAGCGATTGGGAAGTGATTGTTGAAGTCGATGGAGTCCGCGCGGGCGGGCGCGCTTTGCCTCCCCTGTTAAAGGGAGAAGCTACCAAGATCACCAAGCGAGAAGTCAGCGAGGAGAAGCTAGCGGAGCAACTGACCGGCTTCATTCCCGATCATCTCGGCTTCAGTGCTATTCCACGTGACCGGCTAAAAAGCAGGCTCACCATCCGCCCACCACAAGAACGCCGCCGCGTTGCGACCACGATCTTTGGCGCTGATAACCGGATGACTTTTCAAGACACCCACTATCCGTGGTCCACTGTCGGCATGGTCCAGACTAACCGCGGTTCCGGTTCAGGTGTGATGATTGGTCCGCGCCACCTCCTGACTGTTAGCCACGTGATCGACTGGAGCGCACCGGCGGGATTCGCCGCGGATTGGGTACGATTCACTCCTTCATACTTCGACGGCAACGCGCCCTTTGGTGAATCCTATGGCATTCACATCTACTGGTATGTCCAGGAGGACGGCGACGGCTTCATCAGCGGCAACGAGGGCGACTTCGATTATGTCGTGGTAGTGCTCGATCGACGGCTGGGTGAGACTACCGGTTGGATGGGCGCGCGTGGCTATAACGACGACTGGGACAGCCTCGCCGCGTGGTCGCACATGGGTTATCCCGTTGACCTGAACAGCGGCCAACGTCCGACCTGGCAGGGTGGTTTCACAGTCGACGGCACTGATGCCGCCGCGCAATCGATCCTGCACCAGGCAGATGTATTTCCGGGACAGTCCGGTGGTCCTGTCTTTGGTTTCTGGGACGGCGACGTTGGACCACGCGCCATCGCCGTGCAATCCTGGCAGAACTCATCCAACAACGGCGCCAGTGGCAGCATGGATATGCGCGACCTCGTGGCACGTGCTCGAACCGAGTTTGCATAAAAGCCAAGTCGCGGATGACACAGATAAAATCCGGATCTAATCCGTGTCATCCGTGGCCCTTTTTTCCCGCCAACAGAACCTTGATTTCATTCAAAACTCGGCCGTAAGATCCGTCGAAGCAAACGTGGTCTACGCAACCGCCATCAAACCCGTTTGAATAATGCCTCTCCCGCTTGCAAAAGCATTCGAGTCTTGCTAAACCTCGTCAACGGAATGCCCATTAGGGAGAAGTATTATGAAGAAAACGTTTCAACTTCTGCTCTCCACTTTGTTGTTGGTTTCACTCTCGACACCACTACTCGCCGATACCATTCGTCTCAAAGACGGCAGTGTCATTCGTGGCCAGGTGATCGGCTTTAAGGACCAGCAGTTCACTATCCTGATCGGTGGAAGCGCAAGAGGCAGACGCGGGCAGACCACTGTCTACGTGGAGGATGTTGAATCGATTGAGTTCGATTCCAACCCCGGCAACTCAGGCACCGCCACCGACGAAACCGCGCGAAACAACGTGCCCATGAGCCGACCGTCGAGTCCGGCGAATCCGCCCGATAACGGCGTTCTGGATACACGAACGATCGACACGCCGCCTGTCTCTGCAAATCCGACCTTCTTTACGATTAAAGTCGGCGTCAAGGCTGACAACTCAAACAACGGTTGGACTAACAGCGGGCTGGTCGTGCGCAAGGGTCAACGGCTTCGCATTAGTGCTTCGGGTCGCGTTTCACTGGGACGAGGACGCTTCTCAACACCGGGTGGGATGGCCAGTATTCAAGACAACGACAAGCTGATGCGCAACGAAGCCACCGGCGCGCTGATCGCTGTAATTGGCGACGATAACGACGATTTTATCCTGATCGGGCCGCGTCGAGACTTTGTCGCGCAACGCGACGGAGTGCTGTTTCTCGGTGTCAATGAGGGCGATTTGGCCGATAATACCGGTAGTTACGATATCGTGATCGAAGCTGAAGCCAGCGGCCGTTAGTGGTAAACTCACATCGTATCCCCAGCATCAGATTAAATTAATCTGTGTAATCAGTGGCTTGCCTTCCGCCCTACGCCTCGGGAGTTGAAATATGAGATTTAAACGATTCTATCCACTTTTTGCCATCGCGCTCTCGTTGATGCTGCTCGGCGCAACTGTGAATCCCGGGTGGTCGCAGTCCAGACGTCAGCCACCCACTTCCAACGATAAGAAGAACAAACGTCCCGGCGAAACTCCAAAACCTGGCGAGGAACAGCAGGAGCCACTGCCGCGCGACCTGGAACCGGCCAAGCCGCAGGACATCGAAAAAGTCACTATCTCGACGCAGATCGTCAACGTCGATGCCGTTGTTTATCACAAGAAGAGCGGGCAGATTGTTACCGACCTCAAGAAACCCAACTTCGCGCTCTTTGCCGACGGCGTGCAACAAACGATTACAAACTTTTCAACGCCCGAAGCGCCGATTACGGTGGCGATGGTCGTAGAGTACAGCAAGTGGTCGGAGATTTTTGGACTTTACGGAAATCGAGGGATGGAGCCCGGAACGTACGAAGTAATCCGCCCGACTGCGATGTTTCTGTCGCAATTTATTAAGCCACCTGACGATTACGTTTCCGTGATTGCTTTTGATATTCGTCCGACGCCTTTGACAGATTTCACGAATGATCCGACCCGACTTCAGCAGGTTGTTAGTTTGTTGTTGCGGAACCAGCCCGCGTTTCGCGAGACGAACTTGTTTGACGCGTTGAAGTTTGTGCTTCAGGGTGGTCGAGGCGACTCGGTTGTGCTGGAAGACTCGAAGTCGGAGAAGTCGGATTATGCAGGGCTGGCGTCTGTGCAGGGAAGGCGGCGTGCCGTGATCCTGATTGCTTCTGGGATCGACACATTCAGTAAGATCAACTACGGCGATGCGCGCAAAGTGCTACAGAACTCCGGCGTTCCGGTTTACATCATCGGCACGGCGAACATGTTCAAGAAGATCTACGGAGACCAATTGCCGGCGACGGATAGCTTACTGGGAATGCCCGGGCGAATGAGTTGGTTGCAGGCTGACAACACGCTAAATACTTTCGCGAAGGAAACTGGTGGCGCGTATTTTCCGGTAACGTTTGAAGGAGAGTTGCCGAAGGTGCTCGGGAGTATCAATGCGTTGCTGCGTAGTCAGTACAGTCTTGCCTTCAACCCGGGCGACGTCCACGACGGCAAGCAGCATAAGCTCCAGGTGAGAGTGGACATCAACGGCGACGGCACTTACGACGATAAGGAATACGTGGTCCAGGCGCGCCAGTTCTACAACTCCCCCAAGCCTGACAAAGCCGACTCCAAGTAAAATTTAGCCACAGATGAACGCGGATGAACGCGGATAAAGAACAATTCTTATCCGCGTTCATCCGCGTTCATCTGTGGCTAAAAAACTCCGTAGATCCGCAGCCGGAATTCATCATTAAACGAAACGATCTCTGCTTTTCGATTCGAGAAGCGTCTCGCCTCACGCAAGAGCGCCGGCAATCCCTGTAGCGGGAGTTTCAAACCGTACGCAGCACTGGTCAGCACTGCGGCCAGGCGCGGATTCAAACGTTCCGGCATTCCATAACGAATCGCTTTTTGCGCTACGGGCGAGAAGCCGGTGCTGCGACGCGAATTCACAAACTCGAGCGAGTGATCGAAGACGTGCAAGCGGCTCGGCAAATCTCGCAGCGCGAGATCTCTATGAGCGAGCATGTTTGCGATCGCTTCTGCCACGACACCGCGGTGATAGCTCGAACGCGCCGGCACCGGAGACTCTTCCGCTGTGTACGAAACACTCTTCGGACGTACTTCCGACAGATCGCAATAGCGACGGAGAAAACGCGTTAGTCCTTCGTAAACCGAGAGCAAGTTACCGGCAAACTTAACGCGCTCGACGATCGGCGACTGCTGCGAATCACCAGAAAACCTGGTCGCAGTCACAGCCGCCCGTGGCAGCAATTCCGTAACGCGCTCGTCACGTCCAAACAACAACAATCCAGCAACGGTCGGCACGATCTCCTGGCCGTCGTTTGTTGCCAGCAACAGATCGCGCTCGAGCACCTCGGCAGTCGGGTAACTAACTACAGTGGCTTCCTCGAAAGCGCCGCCTTCAAACTCGCGCAGGTAGCTCCACAAGTGAGCTTCGTCAATGTCAGCCATGGTTGCGCCCAGCGCGGGCACGTCTTCATACCGCAGTGGACGTGATTCGTCCAGAAGCGAAGAGATCTCTTCACGCGAAGCCTCGCGCTTCTCGGCGCCGATGCGCAGGTAAAAGCGACCGTCACGCGTGCGGTAAGGACGTCTTTTGCTCTCGATATCAAGCGCGACGATGCGACGTCCGTTGTCGAGCGCGATGCGATCGATGAACGGCACGAGCGGCGGTTGGACCTCCTCGCGACAGATCCTCACCAGGTCTTCCTGAACCTTTTCCGGATCGTCAACACCTTCGACGCGTAATTGATCGTTTACTCCGAAGACGATCACGCCGCCGCCGGTGTTTGCAAGGGCTACGATCTCCTGCGCGATCTTCTCCGTGTTAGAGAGTTTGACCTTCAGTTCGAGAAAAGTGTCTTCACCGCCGCGAATGAGTCGCAGTAGTTCAGTTCGGGAAGTTTGCGGTGCGGGAGTGGAGAGGATGTATTCCTGAAAGGAACGCTCCGTGGTCGGTTCGTGACGCTGGTTGCTGCGAAATCTTCTGCGAGCCATTTGTGTATTGACGGGGCTCTAAACCCGCCCGGATGCCTCGATGCATCACTGGATTCAAAGTTTCCGAGGCCCAAGTGTAGCACAGGTAAAAATATTTCCCGCAAAGGCGCAAATACGCAAAGGAAGATTTGATTGCCTTCTTTGCGCCTTTGCGGGAATAACTTTATTCGTCCACTGGTTCGCGCACGGCGTCGAGGATATCGATCTCGCGCCTCGCGAGAGAGCGCCCGTGGAAGTTGATGATCAGCGAGTAGAGTCCGACTGACATCAAAGCCAGGATCAGCAGGGCCACGTATTCATAAAAAAGATTGCGACTAAAATAACCAACCAGTGTCGCAATAACCGGCGGCGTCGCGAGCACGATGATCATCGGGATCAGGAACAACCCTGCCACACCCGATACGTTCATTCGCTTCCCAAAGCGCATGCGTTTCGGAAAACGAATCGACATCCAGTTGCCGATCGTGAAGCTAATCGCCGCAAAGATAACAAAACTCAGCACGATAAAAAGCAATGCGCGACCTGTTAGATCGCGGAAGACAATCGCGTTGAGAATCAACAGTATCGTTGAGTACACAAGCGCCAGCACCGCCACCGCGATATTTTTTCCGAGCAGGATCTTGCGCCTGTCGATCGGCGAAAGAATAAGCGTTCGCATTCCGCCTTCTTCAAAAGCAAAAAGATTACAAGACAGACCCGCTAGAATGACAAAGACATAAAGAACTCCGCCGGTCGCTATCAATCCTGATCCGTAAGTCAAAAAATCTTCCGACGCCGGCGGCCTTCCAGTGGCCCACCGTCGCGAGTTGACGGCGCGAACGACGATCAGGATCAGCGGCATAAGCGCCAGCATACGAACTTGAGCGTTGCGCATCGCATAACGCAACTCTTTCTCGATTACCGCGGAGATCTGCGCCGGCACGAGTGGCAGTTGCCAACCGGAGTAACCGTTCGTAGCCGCTGTCTCGACTACCACTTTCCGCTTTTTTCGTCCTTCGACGCCAAGCGCGGCGCGACGAGCAATCCAGTAAGTGGCGAGGATCAAAGCGATCGCATAACCACTCAAAGTCAGAAAAGCAGTGAGATATGCGATGGGATTGTTTGCTTCTTCACCGACCAGCATAAAAGCGGCCGCGCCCGGCGGCGTCCAACGCAACGAACGAAACGATTCCGCATGCTTGAAAAGTAGCGGCGCTACCTGGCCTGCCACTGCGGCGGTCAGGCCGGCGACCGCGCCAATCAGCGCCACCATCGTTTCACCACGCGCACGCTTGCGACGAACAAGCGATCCGATGGTAGTCGAAAGCCATTTCGATAAAGCGATGCCAAACAGCAATATCGGAATGCCGGTAACTAAGGCGCCGGTGAGATTGCCTGTACCGAGTCCAACGCCGGTGCAAATGGCAATCACTGCAGGCACCGCAAACACTGAGTGTAATGTCGTCAGCTCACTAACGAAGTCGACGGCAAACAACTTCCGAAGCGTTATCGGGTACATCAACAACTTGCCGGCGTCGAATTGCTTGCTGCCGCCGATGCTCAAAGGCACAGTGGCCCACATCAGGTAAATGAGTCCCACCATCGAAAAGAATATGAATTCGATATAAGCAGAGCCTGAAAGATCGCTCGGCGTTGTTCGTCGCATCGCCTGGCTCAGCGCGCCGGGTTGGCTGAGCGCGTAAGCAGCAAAACACAGAATCAACGCAACTATCAGCGACAACACGAGCGCGACCAGCATTCCGAGAATCGAGGCGACCCGGTTGACGACCGCTTTTGACGAGCGAAGCGAGTTGCGCAACAGGCGCCACTTAAGCCAGATTAAGGTGAGAAGTTGAGACATCGTCGATGATTCAAAACGCTTACGTCGGACTGGGTTCAAACCTCGGAGACCGCGCCGGGTATCTGTTGCTCGCCGTGCGCGGCATGCTCGACGCCGGCCTCGATGTTATTCGACTCTCGAGTATTTACGAAACAGAGCCGGTCGAATACGAAAATCAACCTGCTTTTCTAAACCTCGTGGCGGAGCTGCGCGGCTCAACCCTTCCCTCGCCCGAGCAGATGATGGCGCGCCTGCTGCGCATTGAATACGCCCTCGGCCGCACGCGTGACATCCGCATGGGCCCGCGTACAATCGATCTCGACCTGCTCATCTTTAAAGACCAACAACTGGAAACCGGGTTCCTGACTCTTCCTCATCCACGGATGGCTTTACGACGCTTCGTGCTCGTGCCGCTGAACGAACTGGCGCCGAGTCTTATTCACCCGCTCTTGGGAAAATCGATCAGCGAGTTGTTAGCACAAACAAAAGACCGATCAACAGTCACCCGCTGGACACCAAGTTAGCAACATGTTTCACGCAAAGGCGCAAAGACAGCAAAGGCGAACTAACTTCTTTGCGACTTCCTTTGCTGTCTTTGCGCCTTTGCGTGAGACGTAAGATTGATTGTGTAATCAGTGGATACTATAATGCCCGCACTTGTTATCGAGCCCACAACATCTCCAAAGTCTCCGTTTCACTGGCAATTCAATTGTCCACACATCGTGGTGTAAAGAGAGCTAAAAATGCCGTATCTGAAGCCTGAGAGGCCGGAAAAGGTCAGTGCACCGTCTTTGCGATCAAGTAAACAACGCGGCGAACGACTCGTTTGTCTGACAGCGTACGATTACCCGACCGCACGCATCGTCGACGAAGCAGGGATCGATATCATCCTTGTCGGCGATAGTCTCGGCAACGTGGTTTTGGGATACGGCAACACCGTGCCCGTAACCCTCGACGAGATCCTGATCCATTTGAAGGCAGTGCGACGAGCCGTGCAGCGTGCGTTGCTGGTCGCCGACATGCCTTACGGAACTTTCCATACCGGCGACGACGATGCCGTCAGAAACGCGTTGAGACTAGTTAAGGAAGGCGGCGCCGAAGCAATCAAACTCGAAGGTGGACACAAACGCGTTCACCTCGTGAAGCGCCTGGTAGACGAAGAGATCAGCGTGATGGGCCACATCGGTCTCACGCCGCAGTCGATTAACCAACTCGGCGCCTACCGTGTGCAGGGCAAAACAGCCAAGGCCGCGCAACAGTTACTCGACGATGCGAAAGCGATGGAAGACGCCGGCGCGTTTGCCGTAGTGCTGGAAGTCGTGCCGCGCGAGATTGCGCAGATGATCACCGAGAGTATCAGCATTCCGACAATCGGAATCGGTGCTGGTGTTCATTGCGACATTCAGGTGCTGGTCCTGCACGACATGCTCGGTCTGTCGTTTGGCAAGCAGGCTCGTTTCGTTCGTCCTTACGCAAACCTGCGTGAGGTGATGACTGACGCGATCAGCCGGTATGCCGACGACGTTAGAAATGGCACTTATCCGTCCGAAGCGGAGTCGTACGCTCTGCCCGCCGATACTGCCGCGGAAATGGATATCGAGATCCCATCGAGAGACTCAAAGGCCGAGAAGTCCTAACGTCAACCTCAAACTATGGAGATCATAAATCGCCGCCAGCGCATGAGTTCCGTCGCGCGCAAAATCCGTCGTGAACAGGATAAAACTGTGGGACTAGTTCCGACGATGGGCGCTCTTCACGAAGGGCACTTGAGTCTGGTTCGTGAAGCGAGACGAATGTGCGACGTGGTGGTGGTCTCGGTTTTTGTGAATCCAACGCAGTTTGGTCCAGGTGAAGACTTCGAACACTATCCACGCGACTTGACCAAAGACACTGCGTTGCTCACGGACTACAACGTTGATTACATCTTTGCGCCGACAGTTGAAGAGATCTATCCGAAGGGCTTTTCGACTTACGTAAACGTCGAAGGTCTTTCAGAGCAACTCGAAGGCGCTTCGCGACCGGGACATTTTCGTGGTGTGGCCACGGTCGTGACGGTCTTGCTGAACACTATCCGGCCTGACTTCGCGTTCTTTGGTCAGAAGGACGCACAACAGGCGCTGGTTATTCGTCGTCTCGTTAAAGACCTCGCCTTCGACACGGAGATTGTTATATTACCGATTGTGCGAGAGGATTCGGGACTGGCGATTTCGTCGCGCAATCTTTATCTGACTCCTGACGAGCAGAACTCGGCGGCAGTGATACACAAGGCGCTGGTCCAGGCCAAGAGCGCGTATAAAGAAGGCGAGCGAAACGCGAACCGGATCATGGAAATCATTCGCAACACAGTCGAATCTGAGCCACGCGCACGGTTAGACTACGTGGCAATCACTGACGCAGAGACGCTGGAAAGGGTAGACAGAGTCGATGATAGACCGACTCTAATCGCGCTAGCGGCTTATGTCGGTAAAACGCGACTGATCGACAACACGATTTTGAATAAAGTGAAGAAGAAAGACGGTGCCGCGCCACAGTAAGAAGCACATTAGTTTCCGGCTGAATGGCGAACAAACGGAAGTCGCCTTCGCACCACACAAGACGCTGCTGGAAGTTTTGCGTGAGGATCTGAATCTCACCGGGACCAAGCATGGCTGTGAGCTTGGTGAGTGTGGTACGTGCGCGGTGCTTGTCGACGGGCGTTCGATTCTCTCCTGCCTGATGCTCGGCCTTGATGCTGAGGGCCGAGATGTAAAAACAATCGAAGGAATGGCCGAGGGAGCGGAGCTTCATCCTTTGCAGCAGACGTTTGCCGATCTGGGAGCAGCGCAGTGTGGCTATTGTTCGCCCGGGTTTTTGCTCGTGGCAGAGGAGTTGTTGAAGAAGTCGCAAAACCCCACACGTGCCGAGATTCAGGAAGCCTTGTCGGGCAATCTCTGCCGCTGCACTGGATATATTAAAATCTACGAGGCGGTAGAACTCGCCGCGGCACGTATGCGCGGAGAACAATTCGAATTACCAAAAGAAAGTATTTACGGGTTAGATTAAGTAAATCCGGTTTTAATCCGTGTAATCTGTGGCTAAAGATCTCAACATTATTGGCAAGCCCTTTCGCAAGGTCGACGCACGCGCGAAGTGTGTCGGTCAAACGAAGTTCGCGGACGATATCGTTCTGCCCCGCATGCTGTTCTGCAAGATGTTGCGTTCGCATCTGCCTCACGCGCTGATCAAAAGCATCGACGTCTCGAAAGCGCTGGCACTGCCCGGCGTTTTTGCTGTTGTCACCGGAAAAGATTTCCCGATTCCGTACGGCATCCTGCCCGTGAGCCAGGACGAACATGCACTCTGCGTAGACAAAGTACGCTTCATCGGCGATCCGGTGGCGGCAGTCGCGGCGATCGATGAAGACGTCGCCTTCGATGCGATGAATCTGATCGAAGTCGAATACGAGCCGCTCGACACTATTTCATCGATCGACGAAGCAGTGCTAATCGACGAGCCGCGTATTCACGATTACGGCGATCACGGCAACGTACACAAGAAAGTCTCGCTCGAATTCGGTAATGTCGAAGACGGATTTGCCGAAGCAGACCTTGTGCGTGAAGACGTTTTCTTCTACGAAGGCAATACGCACTTGCCCCTCGAGCAACACGCCGCTGTCGCTCACTTCGACTCGGATGGAAAGATAACGCTCTGGAGCTCGACGCAAACGCCGCATTACGTGCATCGGGCCCTCGCGAAAGTGCTTGGACTGCCTGCGAGTCATATTCGCGTGATCGCGACGCCAAACGGTGGCGGGTTTGGCGGCAAGAGTGATCCTTTCAATCACGAAGTAGTGGTTTGCAAGCTGTCGATGCTGACGGGTCGCCCGGTGAAGGTGACATTGACGCGTGAAGAAGTTTTTTACTGTCACCGCGGCCGGCATCCGGTGTTGATGAAAGTCAAAACCGGTGTGAAGAACGACGGCGCGATCACCGCAATGCACTTTCAATCGTTTCTCGACGGTGGGGCGTACGGGAGTTACGGAGTTGCCAGCACGTTCTACACCGGGGCGCTGCAGACGGTTACGTATGACGTACCGCGTTACAAGTTTCAGGGACT
>Ga0207670_10000777_pt1 | contig 16777 bp, 14 predicted proteins | sample KBSS23HmetaG_FD_184339 | JGI IMG/M metagenome (GOLD analysis project Ga0207670, IMG submission 184339) | Switchgrass rhizosphere microbial communities from Kellogg Biological Station, Michigan, USA - KBS S2-3H metaG (SPAdes) (version 2) | ecosystem: Host-associated > Plants > Roots >... | reverse complement strand
CGGAAGAAGCGCTGCGTGTACTGGATGAACGCCACCAGCGTGCCGAGCGTGATGCCGGTCCACATCACCTGGCGGCCGCCGTACCAGACGATCAGCGCCAGCGCCATCGCGCTCACGAACTCGAGCAGCGGGAAGAACACGGCGTGGTAGCGGTTCGCACGCAGGTTGGCGTCGCGGTGCGCGGCGTTGATGTCGCTGAACTCGGCGTGGTTCCGCGCTTCGCGGCCGAGGAGCTGCACCGTGCTCATGCCGCCCAGGTTCTCGTTCAGGAACGCGTTCAGGCGCGCCAGGCACGAGCGCACGTCGCGGAACGCGCGCCGCACCTTGACGCGGAACGTGAGCGTGACCAGCACCATCACCGGCAGCACGGAGAACGTGACCACGAGCAGCTCGACGTTCAACTGCGCCATGGCGACGACGATGCCGGTGAGGATGAAGAGGTCGCCGAACAGCGCGTCGATGCCGGCGGTGAACATCTCGTTCAGCACCTCGACATCGTTCGTGACCCGGGTCATGAGGCGCCCGATCGGCTGGCGGTCGAAGTAGGAGACCGGGAGCCGCTGCAGGTGCCGGAACAGGTCGGAGCGCAGGTCCACCATCAGGCCCTGCCCCACGCGCTGCATGACCTGCGTCTGCAGGTAGCCCAGCCCCATGCCCATGAGGAGCGCGGACAGGTAGGCGAGCGCGATGCGGTCGAGCACGTACGTGTCGCGGTGGCGGATGCCGAGGTCGATCGCCTCCTTGGTGAGCCACGGGTAGGCGAGCTGGATGGCCGCGGCGGCGAGCGTCACCACCACCGCGGCCGCCACCTGGCCGCGGTAGGGGCGCAGGTAGGTGATCAGCCGCCGCCCGAGCCGGTGCTCGTAGGCGCGCCCGGCGCCGTCGTCCAGGTCGAGGTCGAGGTCGCTCACGAGGCGGCGATCTCCTCCTCGAGCTGCTGCGCGCGGTGGAGCGCCGCGTAGTGGCCGCCGCTCGCCAGTAGCTCGGCGTGCCGGCCGCGCTCGACGATGGCGCCGTGGTCCAGCACCAGGATCAGGTCGGCATCGCGCACGGTGCTGACGCGGTGCGACACGATCAACGTCGTGCGGCGCCGCATCTCGCCCTTCAACTCGGCGAGGATCGCCTCCTCGGTCTGCGTGTCGACGCTCGAGAGGCAGTCGTCGAGCAGCAGGATCGGCGAGTCCCGCAGCACCGCGCGCGCGATCGCCGTGCGCTGGCGCTGTCCGCCCGAGAGCGTGATGCCGCGCTCGCCGATGCGGGTGGCGAATCCGGCGGGGAAGCCGGCGACGTCGGTCCGGAGATGCGCGATGCCGGCGGCGCGCTCGATCGCGGGCAGGTCCTCCGTGGGCACGCCGTAGGCGATGTTCGCCGCCACCGTGGCGGAGAACAGGAACGGGTCCTGCGGCACGCTCGCGATCTGGAGGCGCAGCCAGGCGAGGTCGAGCTCGCGCACGTCGTGCCCGTCCACGAAAACGGTGCCCGGCGGCGGATCGAACACGCGCGCCGGGAACGCCAGCACCGTGCTCTTGCCGGAGCCGGTGCGGCCGACGAGCGCCACGGTGGTGCCCGCCGGCACGTGGAACGACACCTGCGACAGCACCTCTCTCGAGCTGCCTGGGTAGTGGTAGGTCAGGCCGCGGAACTCGAGCTCGCCGCGCGCGGGGCGCGCCGGGCGCACGGCGCCGGGGCGGGTCTCGATCGCGGCCGGCTCGGAGACGAGCGACGTGATCCGCCGGTAGCTCGCCATGCCGCGTTGGAAGATGTTGATCACCCAGCCGAGCGCCACCATCGGCCAGTTGAGCATCCCCAGGTACACGGTGAACGCCACGAACTCGCCGAGCGTGATGTGGCCGGCGATCACCTCGCGCCCGCCGACCCAGATCGCGAGCAGCGCGCCGACGCCGCTCCAGAACGCGAGCGAGGGCTGGAACACGCCGGAGATCTTGATCAGCCCGAGGTGGCCCTCGCGGTAGTCCTCGGAGAGCGCCTCGAAGCGCCCGGTCTCCCGCCCCTCGGCGCCGAACGCGCGCACGACGCGCAGGCCGGCGAGGTTCTCCTGCACGTGCGCCGAGAGCTGGGCCATGCGCTCCTGCACGCGCTCGAACCGGCGGTGGATGCGGTCGCCGAACCACCATACCGAGAGCGAGATGAGCGGCAGCGGCAGCAACGAATACAGTGCGAGGCGCGGGCTGATCGCGAGCATGAAGCTCACCGACAGCAGGCCCACGGTGAGCGTGTTCACCGTGTACATGACGCCGGGCCCGAGCATCATGCGCACCGCCGCCATGTCGTTCGTGGCGATGCTCATGATCTCGCCCGTGCGCCGATGCTGGAACCACTGCACCGGCATGCGCTGCAGGTGCGCGAACAGCTCGTTCCGGAGGTCGAACTCGAGCCGCCGCGAGATGCCGATCACCCAGTGGCGCATGCCGAAGCGCAGGATCCCCGCGAGCGCCGCGATCGCGAGCACGAGCAGCGCGTAACGGCCCAGCTTCTCCGCGGTGACCCCGGCATAGAGGTCGTCGATCGCGAACCGCAGCACCTGCGGCTGCGAGAGCTGGACGACGTTCGACAGCGCGACGCAGGCGATGCCCCAGACGAGGCCGGTGCGGTAGCGGGCCGCGGCGCGGAGGAGTCGTGCGATGTGCTCGGGGATGCGGGGGCTCCGGGGTGCGGGTCGCGTGGGAGACGGGACCCGGAGGTTAGCCCACCCGGCCGACGCGTGCTCCCGGCGGGCCGCCCCTTACTTCTTCTGGTGCTTCTTCGGAGCTGCGGTCGCGGGAGCGGCCGCGGCGTGCTCCTGCGTCCCGCCGTAGGCGCCGGCGTAACGGCTCAAGCTCGACTGCCGCCAGGCGATGCCGAAATAGTACTGGTCGTAGTGGATCACGTTCGCGCCGCTCGCCACATGCGCCGAGCCGGCGAACACGTCCATCCGGTCGTCCACTCGCCACGTGGCGCGCAGGCCGGCGAGGAGGCGCTTCGGATCGCGATCGGCCGCCAGGTTCCGGTCGTAGTTCTCGCTCTGCTGCGTCAGCCACTCGCCCTGGAACAGGCCGCTCACGAGCAGGTTGCGCTGCACCCACCAGCCGAGCGAAGCGCTGGCGCCGATGAACCGCGCGTTGTGGCTGCTCGAGTCCGAGCTTCCGAACTCGAGGAAGCGGTAGCGGAACTCGCCGCCCGCGGTCCAGAACGCGCTCTTCCACGCGTGCCCGCCGAAGTCCACGCCGGCGCGCAGGCTCTGCAGGCCCTGGTTGAAGTAGAGGCTCGTGTCGGAGGCGTTGCTCGGCGAGTACGGCGGGTAGCTCGCCGGGTCGGTGCCACCGTCGCCGTCGCTGCCCGGGAACAACTTGCGATTGGCGCCGAGCGGCGCGGTCCATCCCAGGGACCACGATGCCGGCGAGGAGCCACCCTTGATCCGGAACCTCACCCCGAGGTCGATGTCGCCGAGGCCGGTGGAGGTGGAGGTGCCGCCGGTGAAGCGCGTGAACCCGCGGTTCACGAACGGGATCCCGAGCCAGACCGAGGCGCTCTGCTTCCAGCCCATCTCGGTGAAGGAGACCAACTCGCGCTGGTCCAGCTTGCCGTTCAGAGGCGGGCGGTTCTTGTCGTCGTCGAGGAACGAGTTGGCCGCGAACACGCTGCCGTAGACCTCGGAGTAGTAATCGCCGGGCTTGAGGACCCAGGGCGTGGCGCCGGCCGGGATCCCGGCGCGGCAGGCGGAGGCGAGCGTCAGGGTCGCCGACGCGAGCAGGGCGGCGGCAACGGTGCGGCGCAGGCTCATCGAGCTCCTCGAGAAAGTCGGAAGGGGTCCCGGTGCGGACGCGGGAGACTAATCGGGGTGCGAGGGGGGCGCAAGGCTCGCAGCCGGTCGCTGAGAAGTCTCTCGCGCATGCGTTCCGGGGCTGATCACCGCACCCGGCGCAGCAGTGTGGCACCCTCGCCGATCATGAGTCGCCCGCCTGCCGATGGTCCCGTGCGTGTGCTGGAATGGATCCGGTCCCCGATCCGCATGTGGACGCTGCCGCGCGAGCTGGTCTCGAAGCTCGCCGAGGAGGTGCCGCAGGTGAGCGTGATGAGCCCGGCCACACGTGAGGAGGCGGACTCGCTGCTGGCCGAAGCCGAGGTGGTACTGGGTTTCCTCGTGCGGCCCGAGAACTTCGCCCGCGCGCGGCGGCTGCGCTGGATCCACTCCACCGCGGCCGGCATCGGCGGCATGTTGTTTCCGGAATTGGTCGCCAGCGATGTCGTCCTCACCAACGGCAGGGGCCTGCACGCCGACGCCATGGCCGAGCACGCGCTGGCGATGATGCTGGCGTTCGCGCGCAAGCTGCACCACGCGCGCGACGCGCAGCGCGCGCACGAGTGGACGCAGTCGAGGACCTGGGAGGAAGCGCCGGCGGTCGACTCGCTCGCGGGCTCGACGCTGGGGCTCGTCGGGCTCGGCGCGGTCGGCTCCGCGATCGCCGTGCGCGCGAGGGCGCTCGGCATGCGCGTGCTCGCGGTGCGCCGGAGGCCGGCGCCCGACCCCGCACCCGCCGACGAGCAGTGGCCCCTCTCGCGGCTCGAGGAATTGCTGCCGCGCGTGGACTGGCTGGTGCTCGCCGCGCCGCACACGAGCGAGACCACGGGGCTCATCGGGGGTGACGAGCTGCGGCTCATGAAGTCGTCGGCGCGGCTCATGAACCTGGGCCGCGGCGCACTCGTGGACGAGCCGGCGCTGATCGACGCGCTCCGCAGCGGCAGGCTCGCGGGGGCAGCACTCGACGTGTTCGCCGAGGAGCCGCTGCCGGCCACGAGCCCGCTCTGGGACCTCCCCGAGGTCATCGTCACGCCGCACACGTCGGGCCTCGGACCGCTCCTTTGGGAGCGGGCCATGGCGCAGTTCACCGCGAACCTCCGGCGCTTCATCGCCGGCCAGCCACTCGAGAACGTCGTCGACAAGCGGGCCGGATACTGATGCTCACCTTGGGCGTGCTGCTCGCGGGCGGGCGTGGAACGCGGATGGGCGCCGGCACACCGAAGGCGCTCGTCGTGTGTGGCGGGCGCACGTTGCTCGCGCGCGCGCGCGCCACACTCGAGACGCTGTGCGACGCGGTGGTCGTCGTGGCACCGCGCGAGCTGGAGTTGCCCGTGCCGCTCGAGGACCGCGTCGACGATCCACCGGGCGCTCGCGGGCCGCTCGCGGCGATGCTCGCCGGGCTCGCCTCGCACACGTTCGACGAGGCGCTCGTGCTCGCCGTCGACCTGCCGCTCGTCACCGTGGCGGCGCTCACCGCGCTGCGTGCGTTGCGTGGCGACGCGCTCGCGGTCATGGCGGCACCGGGCGCGCTGCCGCAGCCGCTCGCGGCGTGGTATGCACCGGGCGCGCGCGCGCTGCTCGGGGCCGCGCTCGCCTCGGGCGAGCGCTCGGTGATCGCCGCGTGCCGCAAGCTGAACCCGCGTCTCGTGATCGACGACGAGCTCACGGCCATCCCGGAGGGAGGGGGCTTCCAGTGGAACGTGAACACGGCCGAGGACCTGGCGCGCGCGGAGCGCATGCTGGCAGCCGGGCACCCGTTGCCATGAGCACGATGCTCGATGGCGCCACGCTCGCGCGCGCGCACCGTGCGCTCAATGCGCGTGCGAGTGGCACGCGAGCGTTCTGGGTCTACGACCTGGACGCCATCCGCGAGCGCGCGGCGGGCTTAAAGCATCACTTGAAGTCGCTTTCGCCCCGGCTCTCGTACGCGCTCAAGGCCAACGGCTTGCCGGCGATCGGTCGGGCCCTGTGCGAGGCGGGCTATGGAGCCGACGCGGGCTCGCTCGGCGAGCTGGAGCTGGCGCGCTCGTGTGGCTTCGCGGCGAGCGCGCGCACGCTCTCCGGCAACGGCCGCACCCCCGAAGAGGCGGCGTGGGCGGCGCGACACGGTGTGGAAGCGGTGAGCGCGGATACCCCGGACGAGTTGGGCCTGCTCGAGCGCGCGATGGCGGATGCGGGCTCGCGCTGCCATGTCGCGCTGCGCGTGAACCCGGGCATCGTCGCCGGCGGACACCGCGGCATCGAGACCGGGCATTCCGCCACCAAGTTCGGCATGAGCGCGGGGCAGGCGATGGCAGCGTGGCGCGAGCGCGCGCGCTGGCCCCACCTGGTGCTGGATGGCGTCCACGTGCACGTGGGCTCGCAGGTGGCGGACGCGGGCGCGTTCATCGCCGCCGCTAAAGTATCACTTGAAGTCGTGGCCGCGTGCGCGCGCGAAGGGCACGCGCTCGCGAGCGTGAACCTCGGCGGCGGATTCGCGGTCGACTACCAGGGGGAGGGCCGCGAGCCGGACTTCGCCGCGATCGCCTCGGGCATCCGCGCGCTCCCCGGCGCGGCGCGCGCACGCTGGTGCTTCGAGCCCGGTCGCTGGCTCGTCGCGCACGCGGGCACGCTCGTGGCCGAAGTGCTGTGGGACAAGCGGCGCGACGACGCGGACGGCTCGCACCGCTTCGTCGTGCTCGCGGCCGGCATGAACGACTTCCTGCGGCCCGCGCTCTACGGCGCGCGGCATATTATTGAGCCGCTTGGCCTGCGCGCAGGGGCCGTGACGGCTGCGGACGTGGTGGGGCCTGTGTGCGAGTCGAGCGACCGCTTCGCCGAAAGCGTGCCGCTGCCGCCGCTCGAGCCCGGCGATCTCGTCGTGATCCGCGACGTGGGTGCCTACGGCGCGGTGATGTCGTCCAACTACAACGGCCGTGGCCGGCTCGCGGAGGTGGTTCACGATCGTGGCGTGCTCAGGCTCGCGCGCGCCGCGGAAGGGGCGCCGCCCGGAGCACGCGACGGGGCGGAGACGCCGCTCGAGGGGTGAATCCGCTGCTTCAAGTGACACTTGAAGTGCCCGGCTTCGCGCTCCCGGCGTCTTGACACTGTTCGCTCCGGCCGCCGAGACTGCGCGCTCCCTTCCACCAACCTCACGAAGCGAGGTCCGCGGTGCTCCAGGTCGTGTGCATCAAACAGGTCCCCGACACCGAGACGCGCGTGAAGGTGGCGGCGGACGGCAAGTCGCTCGACCCCGCGGGCGTGACGCTGATCCTGAACCCGTACGACGAGTTCGCGGTCGAGCAGGCGCTGCGCGTGAAGGAACAGCTGGGTGCGGGCGAGGTGGTCGCCGTCTCGCTCGGCGGCGCCGGCGTGCAGACGACGCTGCGCACCGCGCTCGCCACCGGCGCCGATCGCGCCATCCATCTTCGATGTGACACGACAGCGCCGGACGCGCTCGCGGTCGCGAAGGCGCTCGCCGAGGCGATCCGGCCGCTCGAGCCGGGGATCGTCTGGCTCGGCAAGCAGGCGGTGGACGACGACGGCGCGCAGGTGGGACCGATGCTCGCGACGCTGCTCGACCGCCCGTGCGTGAGCGTGGTGGCGAAGTTCGAGCTCTCGGGCCAGACGGCGAAAGTCGAGCGTGAGATCGAGGGCGGTCGCGAGGTGGTGGAGGTGCCGCTGCCCGCCGTGTTCACCACCGACAAGGGGCTCAACGATCCGCGCTACGCGTCGCTCAAGGGCATCATGGCGGCGAAGAAGAAGCCGCTCGAGGAGCGCGTCGTGGACCTCGGGCCCGCGCACCTGGAGCGCGTGGCGTTCGAGCTGCCGCCGGCGCGCAAGTCGGGCCGCATCGTGGGCGAGGGCGCGGGGGCGATCCCGGAACTGGTGCGAGTGCTTCGCGAGGAGGCGAAAGTCCTGTGAGCATCCTCGTCTTCATCGAGCAGCGCGACGGGAAGGTGCGTTCGGTTGCGCGCGAAGCGCTCGGCGAAGCGAAGCGCCTCGCCTCGTCGCTCGGCGGGCCGGTGACGGCGGTGTTCTGCGGTGCGTCCGCCGACGGCCTCGCGAGCCTCGGCGAGGCAGGCGCCGAGAAAGTGCTCGCCGCCACACACGAGGCATTCGCGCGCTATGACGGCGCGGGCTACGCGGCGGCGGTGGCCGCGGCGGTGAAGGCCACGTCGCCGAAGCTCGTGCTCTTCGGCGCGTCGTCGATCGGCAAGGACCTGGCACCCCGCGTCGCGGCGAAGCTCGGCGTCGGGCTCGCCGCCGACTGCACCACGCTCGAGGCCGGTGGCGGCAAGCTCGTCGCCCGCCGGCCGGTCATGGCGGGGAAGGCGTTCGAGCGCGTGGCGTTCCCCATGGCGCCGGCGATGGTGACGCTGCGGCCGAAGGTGTTCGCGCCCGCCGCACCCGAGGCGGGGAAGGCGGCCAGCGTCGAAGCACTCGCTTTCGAGTGGGATGCCTCGAAGCCGCGCGCGGTGGTCACGGGCACCACGGGAGCGAGCGGCGGCAAACCCGACCTCACCGAGTCGGAGATCATCGTCTCCGGCGGCCGCGGCCTCAAGGGCCCCGAGAACTTCGCGCTCGTCGAGCAGCTCGCCGAGGTCCTCGGCGCCACCGTGGGCGCGTCGCGCGCCGTGGTGGACGCGGGATGGCGGCCGCACGGTGACCAGGTGGGACAGACCGGCAAGACCGTGTCGCCGAAACTCTATGTCGCGGTGGGCATCTCCGGGGCCGTTCAGCACCTCGCCGGGATGTCGTCGTCGCGATGCATCGTCGCCATCAACAAGGACCCCGACGCGCCCATCTTCAAGGTCGCGGACTACGGCGTCGTGGGGGACCTGTTCGAGGTCGTGCCGGCACTCGTGGATGCCATCAAGAAGTTGCATTGAACGAAGCGCCGCAGCGACTTGACGGTCATCAAAGCCGCGCTTAACTTGGGTTGTTCGAGGCTCTGGTCGCGGTCCCCATCCTGATTTCCGAGGTCGGCGCACGCCATGCTCGAGTATCTGCCGGTGCTGCTGTTCGTCGCGGTCGGCCTGGCGTTCGGCGCCATCACGATCGCCGCCTCCTCGCTGGTCGTGCCGCAGCGGCGGAGCCCGGAGAAGATGAGCGCCTACGAGTGCGGCGTGGACCCCGTGGGCGACGCGCGCGGCCGCTTCAACGTCAAGTTCTACATGGTCGCGGTGCTGTTCATCCTCTTCGACATCGAGGCCGTGTTCCTCTACCCGTGGGCGGTGGCGTTCCGCCAGCTCGGGCTCTACGGGCTGATCGAGATGGTGCTGTTCATCGTCATCCTGCTCGCCGGCTACCTCTACCTGCTGAAGAAGCGCGCGCTGGAGTGGGAATGACCGATCCGAAGGCTCCTCAGCCGACCCCGTTCCGGACGCTGGCGCAGGCACGACCGGCGCCTCCCACCAACGACCTCATCGTGCCCACCGGCCCGCTGTCGGACGAGGACCGGCTCCGCGAGGAGCTGGAGAAGGGCATCCTCTTCACCACGATCGAGAGCGTGGTGAACTGGGCGCGCGCGAACGCGATCTGGCCGCTCGGCTTCGGCCTCGCCTGCTGCGCCATCGAGATGATGGCGATCGCCGGGCCTCGCTTCGACGTGTCCCGCTTCGGCGCCGAGGTGTTCCGCGGCAGCCCGCGCCAGGCCGACCTCATGATCGTGGCCGGTCGGGTGAGCATCAAGATGGCGCCGGTGCTGCGCCAGCTCTACGACCAGATGCCGGACCCCAAGTGGGTGATCGCCATGGGCGCGTGCAGCTCGTGCGGCGGCGTGTTCAACAACTACGCGATCCTCCAGGGCGTCGACAAGATCGTGCCCGTGGACGTCTACGTGCCGGGCTGCCCGCCGCGTCCCGAGGGCCTGATCCACGGCATCATGAAGCTCCAGGAGAAGATCCTGTCCTCGAAGATCGAGCTCGGGCCGATCCCGCGGAAGAAGAAGCGGGTCACGCGGCCGCAGGCCGGGCCGGGAGCGGCCTGATGCCCCTCACCCCCGAGCGCATCGAGGAGAAGCTGCGCGAGCGGTTCCCCGACGTGGCGTTCGAGCGCCAGCGGGGGGAGGCGGTTCGCGACTTCACTTTGTACCTGCCCGCGGACGCGCTCGTCGACGTGTGCACGTACCTGCGCGACGAGCGCGAGTGCTCGTTCACCATGCTGTCGTGGATGGGCGGCGCCGACTACCTGCCGCGCGTGCCGCGCTTCGAGTGCGTGTACAGCCTGCTCTCGATCCCGCACGCCGTGCGCTTCACGCTGAAGGTTCGCGTGCCCGAGGAGAACCCGCGCGTGCCCACCGTGACCGGCGTGTGGCCGACGGCGAACTGGCACGAGCGCGAGGCATACGACTTCTACGGCATCACGTTCACCGGGCACCCGGACCTGACGCGCATCCTGCTCCCCGAGGACTGGGTGGGCTGGCCGCTGCGGAAGGATTCGCCGCTCGGCTACGAAGAGGTGGCGTTCACGCACAACACGCCCGGCCGCATGAAGCCGTCGCCGGCGCTGACGAAACTCGCACCCAAGAAGGTCCGCTACCGTGCGCAGTGAGACCATGACGCTCAACATGGGGCCCCAGCACCCGAGCACGCACGGCGTGCTGCGCGTGGCGCTGGAGCTGGACGGCGAGAACGTCGTCGCCTGCAAGCCGGTCATCGGCTACCTGCACACGGGCATGGAGAAGCAGGCCGAGTACAAGACCTACACGCAGTCCATCCCGCAGACCGACCGCATGGACTACCTGGCGCCGATGAGCAACAACCTGGCGCTGTGCCTGGCGGCGGAGAAGCTGCTGGGCGTCACCGTGCCCGAGCGCGTGCAGGCGATCCGCGTGCTCCTGACCGAGCTGACCCGCATCAGCGCCCACTGCGTGTGGCTCGGCACCCACGCCATCGACATCGGCGCGCTCACCGTGTTCTGGTACTGCTTCCGCGAGCGCGAGAAGGTGCTCTCCATCTACGACATGGTGTGCGGCGCGCGCATGACCGCGAGCTATTTCCGCGTCGGCGGCCTCGCCATGGACATCCCCGAGGGCTTCCTCGAGCGCTGCGAGAAGTTCGTGCGCGAGATGCCCAAGCACATCGACGAGTACGAGTCGCTGCTGACGAGAAACCCGATCTGGCTCGCGCGCACGAAGGGCGTGGCGCCGCTCTCGGCGGCGGACGCGATCGCCTGGGGGGTGACCGGGCCGTCGCTCCGCGCCTCGCGCGTGCGGTGGGACCTGCGGCAGGCGGAGCCGTACTCGGGCTACGAGACCTACGACTTCGAAGTGCCCATGGGCACGAACGGCGACGCCTACGACCGCTTCCAGGTCCGCGTCGCCGAGATGCGGCAGTCGACGCGCATCGCCGAGCAGGCGATCGCGCGCGTCCGCAAGCTCGGCGAGAAGGGCGAGTACCGCCTGCGGGACTTCAAGTACGTGCTCCCGCCCAAGGAAGAGGTGAAGACGTCGATGGAGGCGTTGATCCACCACTTCAAGATCGTGGCGCACGGCTTCTTCCCGCCGGTGGGCGAGGCCTACCAGGCGATCGAGGCGCCCAAGGGCGAGCTGGGCTTCTACTTCGTGAGCGATGGCTCGGCGCGGCCGTGGCGGATGAAGATCCGCTCGCCCTCGTTCGTGAACCTCCAGGCGCTGCCCGTGATGGTGCAGGGGAAGCTCGTGGCCGACGTCATCGCGGCCATCGGCAGCATCGACATCGTGCTCGGGGAGATCGATCGATGAGCAACGCAGCCGCGATGGGCCCGATCAGCGGAGCGAAGAGTCTCCAGAGTCGCGAAGCGAAGAGGCTCGAATGAGCCACGGAACGGTGATGCCCGTTGCGGGAGGCCCGGCGACGCTCGCCTGGTCCGAGAAGGCGAAGGCCGAGGTCGCCGAGGCGCTGGCGCGCTATCCCGTCAAGCGCTCGGCCGTGCTGCCCGTGCTGTGGATTGCCCAGCGCGAGTGGGGCTGGCTGCCCACGGCGGCGCTCAAGCTCGTGGCCGAGTCCGTCGGGCTCCCCGAAGCCGAGGTCTACGGCATCGCCACGTTCTACACCATGTTCAACATGAAGCCCGTCGGCCGGCACCATCTTCAGGTGTGCATGACGCTGTCGTGCTCGCTCATGGGTGCGGACCGGCTGTTCAAGCACCTGGAGAAGAAGCTCGGCGTCGGCCACGGCGAGACCACGGCGGACGGCCGCTTCACGCTGCGCCGCGTCGAGTGCCTGGCCGCCTGCGGCGGCGGGCCGTGCCTGCAGGTGGGCTTCGACTACCACGAGAACCTGGACGAGCGGAAGGTCGACGCGCTGCTGGAGAAGCTGAAATGAGCACGGGACCGCTGCTGTTCAAGGACATCGACACGCCCGGCCTGCGCGCGATCGACACCTATCGCAAGGGCGGCGGCTACGAGACGCTGGCCGCGACGCTCAACAAGACCACCGCGGACCAGGTGATCGAGGTGGTGAAGGCCTCGGGCTTGAGGGGCCGCGGCGGCGCCGGCTTCCCGACCGGCTTGAAGTGGAGTTTCGTCCCCAAGGCGAGCCCCAAGCCGCGCTACATCGTCTGCAACGCCGACGAGTCCGAGCCGGGCACGTTCAAGGACCGCGAGCTGATGGAGAAGAACCCGCACCTGCTCATCGAAGGAATGATCATCGCCGGCTATGCGATCGGGTCGGGTCTTGGATACATCTACCTGCGCGGCGAGTTCGAGTACATCCAGCACATCATCGACAAGGCGATCGCCGAGGCGCGCGCCGCGGGTCTCCTGGGCGAGAACGTCGCCGGGTCGGGCTACCGCTTCGATCTCCACACCCATCTCGGCGCCGGCGCCTACATCTGCGGCGAGGAGACGGCGCTGCTGTCGTCGCTCGAGGGCTACCGCGGCCAGCCGCGCCTCAAGCCACCGTTCCCCGCCGTCGAAGGGCTCTATGCCTGCCCCACCGTGGTGAACAACACCGAGACGCTCATGTGCGTGCCGCACATCATCAAGAACGGAGCGGCCTGGTACCGGCAATGGGGCACCGAGAAGAGCGCGGGCACGAAGGTGTTCAGCGTCTCCGGCCCCGTGAAGCGGCCGGGCAACTACGAAGTCCCGCTCGGCTACTCGATGAAGCAGCTGATCGAGAAGGACTGCGGCGGCATGGTCGAGGGCCTGAAGTTGAAGGCGGTGATCCCCGGCGGCTCGTCGGTTCCGCTATTGCCGGCGGCCGACCTCGACACGCCTCTCGATTACGAGAGCATGAACGCCAAGGGAACGTTCCTGGGCTCGGGTGGGGTGATCGTCATCGACGACCAGACCTGCATCGTGGACGCGCTCTGGAACGTGACCCGCTTCTACGAGCACGAGTCGTGCGGCAAGTGCACGCCGTGCCGCGAGGGCACGTACTGGATGGCCGAGGTATTCGAGCGGCTCGAGAACGGCCATGGGAAGGACACCGACATCGACCTGCTCGCCTCGGTGGCGGACAACATCCTCGGGAAGTCCTTCTGCGCGCTCGGTGATGCGGCGGCGATGCCCGTCCAGGGCGCGCTCAAGCACTTCCGCGACGAGTTCGAGTACCACGTCACGCACAAGAGCTGCCGCGTGAACCGCCGCCGCGCCGAAGTCGCGGAGGTGCGCGCTTGAGCGGTCTGGTGCGCGTCACCATCGATGGCCGCACGGTGGAGGTCCCGGCGGGCACGCTCGTGACCGACGCCGCGCGCGCGGCCGAGGTGCACGTGCCCATCTTCTGCAGCCACCAGAAGCTGCCGCCGCTCGGCGCCTGCCGCATCTGCGTCGTGGAGGTGGGCCTCCCGAAGCTGGGTCCCGATCGCAAACCCGTGGTAGGAGCGGACGGTCTGCCCGACATCCAATGGATGCCGAAAGTGCAGACGGGCTGCACGACGCCCGTCTCGGACGGCATGCACGTGCGCACGCGCACCGAGGTCGCCACCGCCGCGCGCAAGGGCGTGATGGAGTTCCTGCTCGTGAACCACCCGCTCGACTGCCCGGTGTGCGACGAGGGCGGCGAGTGCCAGCTTCAAGACCTCGCGTTCGCGTTCGGCCACGACTACTCGCGCATGGACGAGGCCAAGCGCACGTTCGACTCCGAGGACCTCGGGCCCATCGTCAAGAAGGAGGCGAACCGCTGCATCGTGTGCATGCGGTGCGTGCGCTACTGCGACGAGGTGATGGGCGAGAACGCGCTCACCGCGCACCAGCGCGGCGTGTTCACCGAGATCTCGTCGTTCGACCGCCAGCCGCTGGCGTGCGAGCAGTGCGGCAACTGCGTCGAGGTCTGCCCGGTGGGAGCGCTCACCGCGCTCCCGTATCGGTTCAAGGCTCGGCCCTGGGACCTGCGCCAGCACATCACCATCTGCGAGTGGTGCTCGAACGGCTGCTCGGTGCGGCTCGGCGTGCGCGGCATGGAAATCCTGCGCGCCCGGGGCACCGAGTTCCGCGGTGTGAACCAGGAATACCTGTGCGTGCGCGGCCGCTTCGGCCACGACTGGGTGAACGCTCCCGACCGGCTGACGACGCCGCTGGTGAAGACCGGCGCCGCGCTCGAGCCGGCCACGCGGGACGCGGCCGTGGCCTGGGCGGCGGCGCGACTCCGCGACATCGCGGCCACGCACGGGCCCGAGTCGATCGCGTTCCTGGGCGGCGAGAAGCTGAACCTCGAGGAGCAATATCTGTTCCAGAAGCTCGCGCGCGGAGTGCTCGGCACGCCGCACGTGGACGCGCGCACGCGCCAGACCGCTGCGGTTCCGGGGGCCTCGCTGCGCCGCGCCATCGGCGCCGGCCGCCGGCCGCTCACGTTCGACGCGATCCACGAAGCCCAGGAAGTGCTGGTGCTGTTCGACGACCTCCAGGGCGAGGCTCCGTTCGCGCAGGCGGCGATCGTACGCGGCTTCCGCCAGCGCGGCCTCCACGTCACGGTGGCGCACCCGCGGCGCGTGAAGCTCGCGCGGCCGCGTTTCGAGGGCGACTGGCTCGCGGTCAGGCCCGGCGCCGAGCTTTCGCTCGTGCTGGCGCTGACCCGCGCCGCACTCGAGCTGGGCGTGCCGGAAGGCACACCGTCGGACGTGGCGCACGCGTTCGAGTCACTCCGGTCGTCGCTCGCCGCGGGCGCCGACACCGGCGTGCCGCAGGCCGCGATCGACGCCGCCGCGCGCCGCATGCGCGAGGCGGGGAGGAAGGCGCTGCTCTTCGGCCGCGGCGTGCTCGAGCACCCGCAGGCCGCGGCACTGCTCCAGGCCATCGAGAACCTGGCGTGGGCGCTGGGCGCGATCACGGCCGAGTCGACGAGCGTGATGGCGTTCGGGGCGCACCACGACAGCGCCGGTGCGATCGAGATGGGGCTCACGCCCGACCTGCTCCCAGGCGGCATCGCCGCCACCGACGCCGCGGGTCGCGCCGCGTTCGAGAAGCCGTTCGGTCGGCTGCCGCAGGGTGAGGGGATGGCCACGCGCGACATCCTCGCCGCGGCCGCCGCGGGCAAGGTGCGCGCGCTGTGGATCGCGTCGGACGACCTGCTCGCCAGTGCGGCCGACCGGGCGCTCGTGGAGCAGGCGCTCGAGCGCTGCGAGCTGGTGATCGTGAACGAGCTGTTCCTCACGCGCACCGCGGCGCGCGCGCACGTCGTGTTCCCCGTCGCGGCGTTCGCCGAGAAGGAGGGCTCGACGCTCGACTCGGAGCTCCGCCTCCAGCGCTCGAACCGCGCGCTCTCGCCGCGACCGGGCTCCAAGCCCGACTGGGAAGTCTTCCAGGAGGTGGCGCGCGCGCTGGGCGCCGAGTGGCGCTACCGCACCGCCGAGGACGTGTTCCGCGAGATCGCTCGCGTCGTGCCCGGCTACAACGGACTTTCGTTCGCGACGCTGCTCCCGAACGGCGGTTGGGCCTCGGGCGCGCCAGCCGCACCGCACATCGTCGCGGTGACGCCACCCGCGGAGGCGTCGGCCGCGAAGCCGCGCGCGATGGCTCTGCTCGCCGGCGGCACGCTGTTCGCCGACGGCAGCCTGTCCAAGCGCTCGGGCACGCTCTCCAAGCTCGCTGGCGCGCCGCGCGCGCGGCTGTCCCCGGCCGAGGCTTCGCGGCTCGGCCTCGACGCGGGTGACCGCGTCGAGCTCACCGGTCCCGCCGGAACGCTCAGCCTGCCGCTCGAGCTGGACGACTCGGTGCCCGCGGGCGCCGTGTTCGTGCCCTATGCCGGCGCGGAGCTGAACCGCCTGGGTGCGCCTTCGGGTGCCGGCCTGCGCGTGGACCTCCAACGCGCCGCGGCACCCGCCACGGTGGAACGGTAGGCGAGGGGCATGGCCGCGCTCTGGAGCATTCCCGCCGTGCAGACGGCGACGTGGGCGTTCGTCAAGGTGATGATCATCTTGAACGGCATGCTCGGCGTCGTCTCCTACCTGATCTACGCCGAGCGGAAGATCTGCGGCCACATCCAGGCGCGCACCGGCCCCAACCGGGTCGGGCCGCTGGGGCTGCTCCAGCCCATCGCCGACGTGCTGAAGCTCCTCTTCAAGGAGGAGTTCATGCCCGCGAGCGCCAACAAGGTCATCTTCCACATCGCGCCCATCCTCGCGGTGTTCCCGGCCGTGGTGACGTTCTCGGTGATCCCCATGGGGCCGCCGCCCATGTTCGTCGCCACCGACATCAACGTCGGGCTGCTGCTGTTCCTCGCCATGTCGAGCCTCGGCGTGTACGCGATCACGCTCGGCGGCTGGTCGTCGAACAACAAGTACGCACTGCTCGGAGGCTTGAGGTCGTCGGCGCAGATGATCTCGTACGAGCTGGCGATGGGGCTCTCCACGATCCCCGTACTGCTGCGCTCCGGCACGCTGTCGCTCGTCGGCATCGTCGAGTCGCAGTCCGGCTGGTACTCGATCCCGGGCACGCCGCTCGCGCTCCCGAACTGGGGCATCTTCCACTGGTACCTGGTGCTGCCGTTCGTGATCTTCCTCATCACCGCGTTCGCGGAGACGAACCGCGCGCCGTTCGACCTGCCCGAGGCCGAGGGCGAGCTGGTGGCCGGC
>Ga0207670_10000773_pt1 | contig 16821 bp, 36 predicted proteins | sample KBSS23HmetaG_FD_184339 | JGI IMG/M metagenome (GOLD analysis project Ga0207670, IMG submission 184339) | Switchgrass rhizosphere microbial communities from Kellogg Biological Station, Michigan, USA - KBS S2-3H metaG (SPAdes) (version 2) | ecosystem: Host-associated > Plants > Roots >... | reverse complement strand
GATACTAAATGGCATATTCGTTACTTCAATATCATAGAGAGGTTCATAGCCAGTAGAAGCATCAAGATTTATAGGACGATAATTGAATCTATTATATTCCTCTCCATACATTAGATCTGTTCCTATTACTGTGTATCCATGAGCTTCGAAGGCTTTCTGTAATAGTTTCTCTGGCCCTACAGCACTCTCCCAAATAACCCATCCTCTAGGAATGTAAGGTAATAAAGGCTCTATAGCGTGTGGTGGAGTTTGACATACATCCATAGAACTGACTTTCGTTATATCGCCTTTATTATTTGTTTTTGGTTTATTGTGCGGCATTAGTTTAGACTTACATTATCAGTATTAGCTACAAACTTCATACCTTGACTATTTACTCTTGTATTCATAAGGTAATGACGTAGCACTTCTGAGAAAGCAAATAGCTGCTCCATAGTAATGCCGTGTGACTCATACACGTCTATTGCTTCTTGTACTTCGCTAAAATACGCTGATGTAAAGCCTATTGTAATAACTTGCTCTACAGTTAGCGTATCTAGGACAGGGATTATATCTTCTCCCTGTACATAGCGCTGAGTAAGATAAATGCGTGCAAAGTCGCATCTTGCTGGATCGTGATCCTTGTGTTCCTCTGGATTGATTTTGTCAAACATAATAGTTTTCCTTTCCTTTATTAGTGCGAAAATACATTTTCCGCATTCTTTACAATACTACGCATTAGACTCTCGTAAGTAATAATACCACGAAATACCGCGTAACTAAGTAGCTCTGCTGTATTTTTAGCCTCTAGTGGATTATGCCCTTTTTCTTTTTGTACAGCTATGACAGCATTATACGCATCTTTTAGCTGTTCTTCTGTAACATCGTGATTGATTGCTGCCATAATACTATTTTCCTTCCATGTGTAAAGCGGCATTGATATTATCTCAGCCGCTTGTGGTTTATTATCCTAATGGTATCCTGTAGAGGAATCGAACCCCTATAATTAGTTTAGAAGACTAATGTTCTGTCCGTTGAACTAACAGGACATATGGACGCCTAATCTATAAATACTACTTTACGTCCATAGTAGTATATGTCATAATCTATATTTATAAACTTTATAGCTACAGGTGTTTCTTCGAGTAGTTTCTTTAGTTCAGCACGATAGATATAATAGTCTGTTTCTATCTTTGTATGTGAGAAATCCATAGTAGGGAAAGGTGTTAGTTTTATTGTTTCTCTATGTATTAGTTCGCCGCACTCTATACAATAAATAGCATCAATAGGATTATCTTTATGTTGACACATCTTTAGGCCAATGAGAAGGCTTCACACTATATAAATAGTTTATCTGTTCATTAGGTTTGAGAGCCATTTGTAAGCCAGCTACATTACCTTTAGCACAGACTAAGAAGCCTCCATTACCACGCTGGTATACTGATTGCTCAGTGTTACTCAAGTCTGCTGCCTGTTGTGCCATTGATTTAGCGGCGCTTTCGTCTAATATCATTATCTAATCCTTATTGTTTTTACTATCTTATAGTGCGAATATACTAGTTGTAATCCTTCTGTTGTATTTTCCCGCCATAATACATAATCGTCTTTCCCTATCTGAACTACACATATTGCTTGCTTTGTTCTTTTAGCTCTTTCTACAGCCATTTGTATAGCTGCGTTTTTCCCTCTAATGCTCATTTGTCATTTCACCATACGTAATCTTTATCTTGTGTACTCCACCCATTAGCCTAATACACTTCATACTATAGCAAAGATATACGTTATTTCTAAGCTGTGCTACACTACGTAGCTGCTTTTTATCAAGTGTATCGATGATACGCTGTCCACAAGCAGGACAATAGACATATCTCATAATAGTTTCCCTTTCTTTAGCCTAGACATACTGATTTATTTATAAATGTATATATTGATATTCTATATTGCTTATGCCATCCGAAGAACCAATAGTTCTTTATTTCATCTACTTCGTCAAGAAACAAGCTATAGATCTTATGGCTACTCCAGTGGAAATAAATCTTACCATTCTCAACCTTAATAGGTTTTATTATTTCGAATTGAGCTTTATGAATTGCGTCTATAAACGCTTTATCTATCGCATCCATAACAATTTACCTTTCTTTAGTTTGTGGCGCTGATTAGAAGAGTCGAACTTCTATAAAGTCGTTACAAAGGACTCGTAATGCCGTTATACGAAATCAGCATAATAGATAGTGTTCGTATTTTACATGATGGTTTTACAGTCTATTACTGATTCACCATCTCACTATCACTGGCGCTGCTTACAAGATTTGAACTTGTGATCTACATCTTACCAAGATGTTGCACTACCACTGTGCTAAAACAGCATTATTTATATTCCATCAATAACCAAACTACTAACGCTATCAAACATACAGCTATAAGCGCACGTGTTGTTGCGTCCATATTTATTACTCCTGTATCCTATCACACTTATTTTTAGTTGTCAAGCCCCAATCTAAAATGGAGCTACTACACAGAGTCGAACTGTGAATATGGCTTTACGAAAGCCTTAGTTTGCCATTAGCTTATAGTAGCATGGTAGCGATACGTAGACTTGAACTACGATACTTGCGTTATGAGTGCAATGCCCTAACCAGTTGAGCGATATCGCCATATTTTATTTTCTGTGTAATCTGTACGCCCTATCCTGTTTTATGTCATAATCTTTCTCTGTACGCTAGTACAGGCATAACCTATATACAACAGTGTTACTGTCTATCTACGGTTATTGCGTCGTGAGCATAAACTATATCTAGGTAATACCGACAATGCCTAAGCGTTATCTCCCTCTATTTGAGCCTACGCCATTCTCACTTTAAGCCCTATGTGCTGTCCTACACGCTTTTATATTACTATAAGGCGTCCTATCATGCTAAGATAGGTTTGCAAAAGCATTTCTCTGTTCACGCACGTCATATCACATTACTGTAACATGCCCCTACTTGTTTTTACATAGGGATAGTTTATACGGGTATTTAGTCCGTGCTTTAGGGACGTTCCTCTACATATCGATGCAGCTATGACTCGATTACACAGCGCGAGATAATAATGGTTGTCTATCTAATAACTCATTGACAACGTTTTTCTCTACATCTCTCAAGGTATTATATGTGAAGTTTCGCGCATTGGTTACAACAGCATCAGGTTCAATCAATAACGCAAGTTGACCATCCATATCATCAGCAGACATAAGCATTTCTTCAAGCATACCTAGTAGTTCAGTTAGCTTACGTGGCGTCTGACTCTGTAACCATGCCTTTCTTTCAGCATTCGATAACTTGCTCCATTCGCTTAATGTCATTTCCATACCTTGTACCCTTGTATCTACTGATACATAAAATAACTCATGGTGCATCTAGTGAGAATTGAACTCACATTTCATCATTGGCAATGACGTATAATAACCGTTATATTACAGATGCATGTGGAGGTTATTAGCCCCCATCTTTTATTCTTATTTTAGCACTTAGGCTGTAACGATGGTACACAGACCATATAACCGTATGCTCTTACATATGGATAGTTCCAAGTTGACTCGTTTACATGATGTGGTGTATGTGGCGTAGGATCACATCTTGTAGCGCCTAAATCTGTATACGATATATCCGCTGCTGGCATTTCATTGAGTAGTGTACCTACTCCTACTTGACTCTTGACATATCGAGATTCCATAACATGTGTACTGCCAAAACCACCACAAACTGTATTAGTCTGATAGTGTTGCTCAAAAGATGTCCATCCATCGGCGGGAATAGGATCATCAGGTGTACCACATTTAGTTGCTATAGTATCCCAAGTTCCTGCTGCAATATTCCATAAATACGCACTCCAGCAATTACCCGCGCCAGTATTCTTTGTAATAGCCATTTGAAATGTCGCATCAGTAAACGTAGCTGTACGAGTAGGATAGTTCCATGGCGTCCAAGTTGCAAAAGCGTTAGCTGCTGCATACTTATTTACCCAAGTTGTATCGAAAGCGTGTTGATACTTAGTTACGAAACCACCATCACCACCACACCAAGATACAACCGCAAAGTAGTTTTGAGTAACATTCAGATAATCATGCCCGTATGTAGTAAATCCTTCTAGACAAGCGCTATTTGGTGGGCGCATTGTATGAGCTAATTCGACATTCCATGGAGCAGCACTGTTATGTAGATCAACATTACCATCAACAGACATATACAATGAAACTCCAGTAATCGATGGATTATCAAACCACATTACATTTTCACCGTCTGTAACAGATTGTATAGAGTTGACAGACTGTATATTAGGATTATAACGCTGTGGTCTTATCCTTGCATTGACTGTAGCTGATGGAACTTCCGACACAGCAGCTAGAGTAGGCGTTACCCAATTCAGTGTAGAAAATAGAAACGCCACAATAACAGTAAACACTAAGCTAGTACGTTTGATCATTTAGACTCCTTATTTAGTAGAAGTTGAACGTCATCAGGTATATGTGTGCTACTCACTACAAATATACCTCTTTCATTTGTTAGACCACTAGATCTAACTTTCTCCCATTTACCTGAGTAGTGCTTGCGAACACTTCTGATACGCAATACGGAAGGCTTATCATTTACATCTTTTACTTCTAGAACTAAGCCTATACGTTGCTCTAAACTATCATAGTGTTCTACGGCGTATATTACATACATTCCTTTCTGAAGCACTGTTCCTTTCATGTCTTTCATAGTATTTCCTTTCGATATAATATGGTACTGGTGGAGAGATTCGAACTCACACTGTCAAGATTTTAAGTCATGTGCCTCTGCCATTGGGCTACACCAGCATATTTGTAGATTATTTCAAGCGCCAATTTCCAAACCTACCCTAGACGCTGTTAAGTGGTACTCTGCCAGAGAATCGAACTCTGATAGTCTGATTAAGAGTCAGGTGTTCTACCGTTGAACTAGCAAAGCTCAAATTATGGTATTATCGTCGTATTCTTCTATCATATCATCAAACTGTACATAATCAATAGCGGCTACACCAATAGCTATTTGTAGAATAAGAACCATAAATAATACAAGATACATAATATTTTCCTTTACTAATAAATACAAACCGCATAATACTTACAGTAATACCATGGAATACCAAACTTCGTAACTGCTACATATATTGTAATAAATAGTGCTATAACTCCTAGATATATCGCAGCTTCTAACCAGATATTATTTTCCGGCATGATATTCCTCTTTCTACGTTGTTGAATTATATTGTAATGGCTGATGCGCTAGGATTCGAACCTAGATCGGACTGATTCAAAGTCAGTAGTGCTACCGTTACACCACACATCAATGTTTCTGCATGATATCTTCTCTATGTACAAGACAGATTCTAATGCCGTTGAATACAAGAACTAAATCATCACTAATACGCTGTATTATTACGCCATAGCCAGGACGATAAAGCTTTTGAAATCCTTTCTTCTTTACTCTGAATAGTTCAGCGTTATAAGAGATCCAATCACCTTTATGTACTTTCATATTATATTCCCGCTGATAAATAAACTAAGAGTAATGGGATGTGGTACGAGAATTGAACTCGTATCATAGCATTCACAGTGCTAGGTAATCAACCATTATACGAACCACACCATACTATACTATCTCTTTTATTTCCAAAACAACAGGAACAGTTATAACACCTTTGAAGCCAGGAACATCCATATCTACATCTACGGTTATTGTAAGCTTATCACCTGTATTGAAAACCATAGTACGTGTTTTTTCTGGTAAAACTACTGCTATTCTTACTTCCTTCTTACGTTTCTGAAACCATTTCATACTTTTTTCCTTTTCCTAGTCGTTTATTATGGCGGCGATTATTCGCACAGTAAGGACAATCCCCATGATTACGACAGCTTCTATCTACAGCTTTAGCGCCTCTATATGATTTACGTTTCTCTTTACCATATTTGATTGCTTTTTCTAATCCCATAACTACCTCTTGTTATGTATTGTAAGCTTTTCAATAAGAACATAAAAACCATCACTATCCGCCCTAATATCATCTGCATGTACAAGATAGTATGTACCATTCCAGCGTACTAAACATTGATCACTATATTGACGATCAATAACCCAAACCCTTACCTCAAATAATTGTGCTGGCATATCTAGATCCTTTCCCTACCATTCTATATGTGGAGCAATAAATACTAACCAATACGCAAGCGAATAAACAATAAATGTAACGGCGCTAAATAGAAATCCCATAAATAGATCTACTTCATCTTTAGCTCTATGAACTTCCTTAAATATCCCTATAGTTAGTCCTAATACTCCAGTACCAGCAAGAAATGTCGCAATTCCAAAAACAATAAACCAGAACATTATTTTATCCTTTCTATTAATGGTGCGTGTACAGAGAATTGAACTCTGATACCAAGTTTGGAAGACTTGTATAATAGCCGTTATATTACACACGCATTTCTTATCTGACATTACTATATCATGCCTTTTCTCATTTGTCAAGCATGAGTTTTATGGAGTGTTAGAAGAGACTCGAACTCTCACAAACCTGTTTTGCAGACAGGCGCTTTTACCCTTTAGCTACTAACACTCGATGGTACTCTTGGTGCTACAGTATCCCAATTAGCTGATATTTTCTGCATAGCAGCAGCTACAGCTATAAATTGAGCCTGTACTTGATTAGTATGCGCCCACAATCCGCGATCTAAACGTATAATAATTTCAGCATCAGGGATAAGAACTTCAGCGCATTGTGTACACACAGTCACATTGAAGCCATTGATTATAACATAGTTTGCTCTATCTCCACAACTACCACATAACATACTTACCTTCCTTTCTATTTATAGGAGCCATTCTAAGCGGCCATATTTGCTTACCCTTGTCCTTATATGGATTTTAGTCTATCGCCCCTTAGAACGGCTCTCAATGCCCTTCCTGAGTATTCTACTGGATATGCGGATTATCTACATTTGCTTTAGTGGCTAGTTTTCTACGCAAAGCATCTACCTTTTCTACAGCCTTGTCTAAATCTTCTGCTGTAACGATGGTAGGGTTTAGCTTTTCAATAAGCGCTATTACTTCCTGTGGATCATCTGTTCTACGTGCTACTTCTCTAGGAAGTATATCTTGCTCTTCAGCTTGTAATGTACCATCAGCTTTTAGTATTGCCATGATTTCTCCTGAATTAGTTTCCCGCCGAATACAAATCCTTTTGGTACAGCTACACGGACTCGAACCGCAATTATCTATGTATCAGATAGATGTACTTACCTTTATACTATAGCTGCATAATAAAAGGCTTCAATACCGTAGTATCTCAGCCTATTCACTTCTACCTATTTGGTTGTTACATTGCCAGCTTTTGATCCATTCTTCAAGTTGATTCTATTACCAATGACTAATGCTATAGTTGCTCTACAACTCTTACAATAATGTGCGCCTTGTAATTGATAGATATTATCAATATTTAGTGAGTTGACAATACCACATTGACCACATGTTATATCTTGATATGATGTCGGCAATCTTTGTTCATACCCTTTCGCCTCAAAAGCTTGTGCTATGATTACTTTATTCAGCGCTATAAGATATTTTGAATCTGTCCAGTATCCACCACCTAGTTTCTTATGTACATTCTGTGCTAGAACATAGTATTCATCGATACTGCCAGTTATACGCACTTTCCAAATAAGTTTATTTTCCCCTTTGATATTCGCGCTATGTTCACTTAGCTTCTCAAAAGTTATATGTGCCATAGTGTATTTCCCTTTCTTCTATTCGTCAATGGCGGAAGATGTAGGATTTGAACCCACGTAGCTTTTAGCCTCAACAGTGTTCAAAGCTGTCGCCTTACCAGACTCGGCCAATCTTCCATTATATTCACTTATGAGATATAACGCTAGTGCTATTGCTGTATCTAACCAGTCTATACCTGTTCTTTCTTCTACTTCAGCATCATCACTAGCAAAGAATGATTTGATCATAGTTATGTACTCTTTTGTATGTAACCTATAGCTTTTAGGACAGCTTGTAGCTTATCACCTAGATCTTTGATTGCTGCTTCTTTTGTAGTTCCCGCGCCATAAAATGTAGGTATACCATCGAAATAAGCTTTGTATATACCATCGGTTGTGAGATGAATAACAAGGCGCATTATCCTACACGCACAATCAAATACTTATTATTGATTACCATTGTTTCACCTATACGCAAAAGTAATATACTGTCCATATAGCGTATAAACATATGTTCACCTTGTATAGCTTCTCTACTCAATCGTACTACAACGATCATATCATTCCCTGGATATGCTACTACAAACATAAGCTTGTTTCCTTTCTTTTATTAGTAATGGCGGATGACATAGGATTCGAACCTACGGATGCTTTCACATCGGAAGTTTAGCAAACTTCTGCTTTAGACCACTCAGCCAATCATCCAATGGTGTATCCTCTCAGGATCGAACTGAGTCCCTGTGTTCTTCAGACACATGCGCGCACCAGCTACGCCAAAGATACATAATACGCAATCCCAAACAATATAACTACAATAACTAACCCGCCGAATATAAACGCTGCATACGCTTTCAACTCATTACCATCATAATACTCTGTTAATGTCTCAATAATAATACGTATGAATACATCAGCTATTATCACTGTTTATGCCTTTCTGATATTTTACTAAGCGCGTTGTTTTTACTTGAGTAATTAGCTCAAAATAAAGCTGTAAAGGTGCTTTTTGTATTTTTTGTTTTGCTGTACGCGCTAAATATACATTACTTGAATAACCGTCTAATATCTGATTTATCCTCTCCTGGCAAGTTAGGAGATAAGCTTACTTGCTTTATATCGAAATCTTTTACTACTTGCTGTATTTCTGCTACTGTTTCTCTCACTAAAACAAATGTTTTTTGTCCTGTTTTTACTGTGAGTACAAACCTCTCTTGATCTTCTGTTTTCCCTACGAGTAATAGCATACTTTATGTTCCTTTATAAGAATAGCTTCGTAATGGTAGCGATATGGAGAATTGAACTCCAGTCTTATCCTTGAGAGGGATACGTACTTTCCGCTATACGATACCGCCATTTATGCCTTTGCAATCAACTCCGCAAGATACACTCTCGATACATCTGTTATTGTAGGATGAAATAATATAGTTATAGGGAACATAGGTTTCATCATACGAATAAAATATGTGATCTGTGCATCACCTGTAAAATAGATATTCACTTTCTCTGTTCCATTTACATACAACTCAGCACCATATCTATTCTGTCCCTGATTATAATAGATTGTAATCTGCATACTCTATTTCCTTTCTATTTATTTTTACTAGGCTCATTTGTTGCTCTACTGTGCTACCATTACACTATACATAGGAATCGAACCTACACTATTAGTTTCATTTGCTTGTTTTTATGCTGTGTGAGCCTTATGGCGGTACTATGGAGAATTGAACTCCAGTATCAGGATTGACAGTCCAGTGTAATAACCTCTATACGATAGTACCATATTATACGGTTTTGGTGATAGGATGACCGTAAACCCATCGGCACCACTGGCATTTCTACGTTAATCTAACAGATAGGTATGCCAGAAACTATAGTCTCTTTTTAGCTATTCAACCCGCGCTAGTCTTTATTCTAGTCTTTCATACGGGTATTAGCAGGATAAGAGTCTGAACCTATGTTTTGGTACTGGTACGGAGAATTGAACTCCGATTCAAAGATTGAAAGTCTTTTGTACTTGCCATTATACGATACCAGCACGTTCGTTCCAATGTTTTATCCTATGGCAATTAGAACATAAAACATCACATTTAGCTATTTCTTGTTCTATCTTATCATACGCAAAACCATGGTCTACCATTTTAGATATTTCTAGCGTTTTACTCAATGGATCTCTGTGATGAAAATCTAATACTGCTGGATGTGAAAATCCACAAAGCATACAACTTAGCTTTGATTTCTTTTCATTAAACCATTGACGTATGATATACTTACGTTGCTTTACTTGTAATGGGTAGCTATATTTTGTTTTTATAGTACCATCTGCATTTTTTCGTGTTCCATCTACTTGTTCTTTAGTACATTGTCTACAACTAGACTGACGTTTATTGTTTGCTTTATTCTTCCAATTAAATGCGGTTTCTTCTTTTTCTATTTTACAAACTGTACAAATCTTCATAACATACCTCACTAATATAATATAGCTCAGTATATCATGCTTTCAATCATTTGTCAAGTTTTGTAAGTTAGGTTGTTTCCCTCTCTCTTATCCTGTGTTCAGAGTAGATATGATTAGGTAATTATTCCGCGCCTTGTATTAGCCTCATACCCTAGTCAGATTAGGTGCTTATCGGAACATTGTACCCTACGCTACAGATTGCGTCAAGCTCTCCAGAGAAACAACTACTTGTTTGGACTAACTTACTTCTCCAGTATATCACGCGGGTTTCTATTTGTCAAGTATCAATTTATTCGCTGTTCACCAGCATAAATAAAGTTCAGATTACGTGCATGATTTACTACTTTTTGAACTTCATTATCTGCGACCTTGACAGTAAATTGACCATTCTCTACATGTGTAACTACTGCATCTAATTCTTGCTGTAAAGCTTCTGCAAAGAAAGACCAGAACTTGAATTCTTTATCTCCTGCTTTAGATGTAAAAGTAATAACTGTCATTTGTTTGTTTCCTTTCTTTATCTGATAGACGTAGTGTATCATGCGGCGGATTATTTGTCAAGTAAAGATTTAGTTAAGCTTACTACGACGCTCAATAATCTGCCTATACGCACGCTCAATAACTGTATCATCTATCTGAAAAACCTGAACAGAATGATTAGAAAAGCCTTCTGCTACAGGATACTTTTGAACTACAAACTCTATACCGTATCCTTTAGCTTCTTGAATACTATCAGCCCAAACGTTTGTAGCGCCATATTTTACATTATTACCACGGATTGAAAAATAAGCCAGTGTATAGAGATACATATTACTTAACCTTTCTGATAAAGATTTGAAGGTATTTCTAGAGCGTTAGTTGAGTGTCCTTTGTATCCTTTGATTACTGGATATTCAGATTTTAGTATATTCAACATGATCCCTTCTGCTTCTTCTTTGCTGTGTGCTAATTGTAGCATAGGAACATGATATGTAATACTTGTAGATTTGTCATGATACATACAACTAACTGCAAACCATTTCATAATAGTTCCTTTCTTTGTGTACTAGATACCTTTTTTTTTATTTTCTATGGGTACGATTCGAACGTACATTTACAGATTAAAAGTCTGTCGTGTTAGCCATTGACACTACCTCAGAGATTTACAGTGCTGCAAGTATCTGATGGTGGAGCATAAGGGAGTCCAACCCTTGACTCTTGAGTGCAAAACAAACGTGATCGCGTTTCACCAATGCCCCATATATGAAGTTTGTTTACGGTAAACTTCTTTTCATATAAACCCGCCGCTTTGTATTCTATCTAGAGCGAATATAAAAGCAGTAAAACGTTAGACTCTTGGTAGCTACGAAGAGATTCGAACTCTTACTGTATACGTTCTAAGCGTATCTTCTCTGCCGTTGGAATACGTAGCCATAATTATATGGTTTATAATAACCGTTTACCTAATGACTAGTTAGGCTAGTGACGCTGGAACTTGAGAGACTATAACCATAAAGCCTTGTCATTTCCGGCTACTTCATCACAGTTATTATTCTTTGGTGTTCCTACACAGTAATGAACTGTTTCAACTTCTTATTATACGTGTGATATAAATAGTTATAGGAACATATGGTGTTATTTCTTCTCTTTTAGATAAATACTTATAGCAGAAATAAGAGCTATAAGTACCGTTTGTTGTAAACTATCGCGCACCAGATAAACAAAGGTTATTGTTACTATCAACCAAACAATATAAAAAGCTGTGTTGATAATCTCTGATATAACTTTTTCAGTAAGTCTTTGTAGTGACTCTTGTTTTAGTTTATCCACATACCTATTGCTCATTTGTCTTCCTTTGGTATACTAATACTTCTTATATTAGTTATAGTATTAGTATCAAACAATACTACTCTGTCTTCTGGAACAATATACACAGCTAATATATCAGCAGATGTTTTATCAAAGCCAGTAAACTTACCATGTGATCCTTGATATAGATTTACTCTCCAAGATGGATAGCCTTCATCAACAATAGTAGATTTTACTGAAACTCTAAATAACATAGAATCTTTATAAGCTACTAAATCAAAAGGTGAATGCCCACTAAACTGCGTAAATATTGTATAACCTTGTTTTATAAGTTCTTTCAATACAGCCGCTTCACCTAAAGCGCCTTGCTGTAGAGATAGTTTACCGTTTCTGTTCATTGTATATCCTTAATAATGTAAGCGGCTTTAGTACGAACCTATCACACGTAAGCGCGTTTATACACCGCACTACCATAGGATTTGACACATACATCCTAAAAGTGTACGACACTTGTTATAGTAAGACAGTTGTTCGGTTCTGTCAGCATTCCATAGCGCGGTAGTCGCCTCTCCACACTAATACCGTTCCTATAACATTTACTCCCATCCGCTTACATCTCATAACTTCATCTATTACTAGAATCGCCTGATTAGGTCTATATGAGTGTTGCAACTAGTAAGCTGATTTCTAACAAGCACGCACTTTCTTATCTCAGCATCCTCTCTTGCTATTTTCCGTATCAGACGTACTTCTAGCTCACATTAGCCGTTTCTATGCTTGTGGGATAGTATTACCTATCTTTGGTCGGTATGAATGGATTCGAACCATCACTATACACGTTCTTAGCGTGCTTTCTCTGCCGTTGGAATACATACCGATTTGGCCCCCTCAGTCGTAGATTCGAACTACCAAGTTATTTACTCTACTGGTGTACTGTACACTCCACCATCTACCATAGAATAACTACCATCATTCACATGATGTGCTGTTGCCTATTTCAGCCATTAGGGGATAGTTACGGATACCTGTTTTCATTTCGTAGATTACCGTATATTATACGCGGTAGACTTTTACGTTTTCCCCTAACGCTACATTTTTAGTTCACAGAATGTAGAAACTATTGGTACTGGTGATAGGAATCGAACCTACTGTCTTCGGTTTAAAAGACCGCTGCTATGCCATTATAGCTTCACCAGCATATTAACTTTTATTTAGGCTTGATACTCAACCAGTTATAGGTATGGATATCTACAACTAGGTTTCCATTTTCATCTACAAGGATAAGGTTATTATTTTCATCTTTGTAGTATGACGCCGCTGTATATTCTTCTTCAACCGTGTTTTTATTTTTCCCATCAGGAATAATCACGCGCACAATAAATACATGCATTATTCGTCCCTCCATAAAAGTTAATGGTGCTAAATAAGAGACTCGAACTCTTAATCCATCACTGGTAATAGTTTTTGAAACTATCGCGTATTCCATTTCCGCCAATTTAGCATTTGGTACACCTAGCAGGATTTGAACCCACAATCTTTTCGTTCGTAGCGAATTGCTTTATCCAGTTTAGCTATAGGTGCTTATGATACTTTGTGTTTATATAGACGATAAAGTATCAAAACCGCCATTGTTGGCTGCTACTATAGGACTCGAACCTATAACCAAGTGATTAACAGTCACCCGCAACTACCAATTGTGCTAAGTAGCAATGGTACAGCATGGTAGAGTCGAACTACCCACACGTATTTATAAGATACGGGTTTTCACCGATAAACTAATGCTGCATAAATAGATTTGTATAAAATGCATTGCTACACACTTAGCTGAACGCGCTGTGCATAAGCCTTGACCAGAAGCCTTATTCTTATTATGCCTATGTGGTCAGCATAGACCTTTCGAATATAACGCCGCACTTTATACTTGAGAGTTTCAGTCTACAGCTACTCACAATCTCTTCGTGGTACTCCATGACAGAATCGAACTGCCGTCAAAGGTATGTAAAACCTCTATACTAACCGTTGTACGAATGGAGCATACAGCCTGTTTTGTGTAACCCCTAGTTACAGGCTACTAGCTATATCGTGATATAGCACACCACAGTTTATACAAACATACTGCAAAGTCTTTACTCAGCCGTTTTGTTACGCTGGCTTCGTATCTTTCCGCATTCAGCTATATCTTATGCGGAGAACTGTTATATCTATTAGGTATATTGACTAGCAAGCCAAATGTTCTTACCAATGCGAATAGTGCCACGCTTCATCTTGAATACAATCTTCATTGCTTTCTCCATTTCGCTATTACGTTTCCGCTATGTGTTCACTATACTCGATCTTTCTTCATTTGTCAATAGGCAATTTCTACGACTTTTGGCTGATTCGTTTTAACTCTACTACAGCCCATGCTATAATACCAATAACTATGATTGTTCCACAGCCCATATTGTTTTCCTTTCTTTATACAGCGCCGAAATAATGTAGTAACCAAGTAATAACTGCCGCTGGTACACTGATCTCAGCTCCAATCATTCCAATCAGTACATCTCCCCACCACGGAATATCCTTTTGAAGCCATACACCTAGAAGATAACTGACTGACATAGCGCCGATTGTAAGATTGAACGCTAGGAGCATAAGCCATCCAATACAACCACAACCACTAGCCGTTTCACGATTCATCTGTTTGTGTTTCCTTTCTCTATAGTGTTCGTTTCGTTAGAGGAACTATATCATGCTTATTTTCCAATGTCAATAGGTAATTTGAAACTGTCTACTATTATACGTAATAATAAGTGATCTCGAAATAATCCCCAAACTCAGGACGTAACGCTTTACTAGTTACTCGAATAGGTCTACTATTATGTATGACTATACTACCTAAAACGTAGTAATCGTAACGTTCCTGTGTAAAATATAATACGGTACTATTCATATTTATTCACCAGAGCCTTTCTAAGCTATTATTTTTGTCAATCTATATAAGGCAAGGCTTTGAACCTATCGCCTCTCTAAAGGCTTCCTATGGCCCTTGTAGGGCATTCTATTATGGCTGTAGTGGTAAGATTCGAACTTACATCGTCCTGTTTCAGAGACAGGTTTTCTACCATTAAAATACACTACAATGTACTAGGCGCATTGTTTTGACAGATTATGAGTCTGTTGCCCTATCATTAGGCGTAATCCTCGAAAGGACTATTGGAATCAAACCAATTGTTATTTTTGTTTGCTGTATGCGCCAGATGTATAGAGCGGTTTTGATATTATCTTTACCGCTCTACCTTTCTATTACTTACCGTAATGCCTCTTCTACTGCTGCGTAGCGATCACTATTCAATACTTCAAGCATCATTTCCATAGGATTTGTTGCTCTAGCGTTGATAGCTGCCTTGAAAATGCTAGGAGAAGCGCCACTTACTAGAAATACGCCTCTTGTATCCATCGTTACTGGAGCTTCGTTTACACGACTCGCCACATTCCAGAATACAACAGTAGGAAGTGTATATCCAGCACGCTCAAACTTATTCTTCATTGCGTCGAAGTTAGTACGCTGGCATCCGCTACTATCAAACTGCATATCACTGATAATGAAAAGGTTCTTAGGCATTTCATTAGCAGGAACTTTGTTTACCATAGCTGCGCGTAGAATACTATCAAATGCCGCTTGTAGATTAGTATTCTGACCCCATGTGGTGTCACTAGCCTTGATATGATTGATCTTATCACGCAAGGTCTTACCCTTTACCTTGATAAGCTCACTTGTACCACTGAATACCATGAAGTAGTTATGGAAAGCACCTTTATTGCGTTCTGCGATGTATAGCGCCAAAGAAATAGAAACTTCAATAGGTGTACCCGCCATGCTACCACTTACATCAGCAATAACCAAAGAATTACTTTCATCACCTTCACAGAAGTTAGGAAGTGCAAGCCATTGAGCCTCAAGAGTATTGCTATCCTCTCCGCGCATTACCTTGCCTACAATCTCATATGGATACAATGTACCGGCGTTGATCTTCTTATCGCCTTTCTTTACAGACTCTAGATAAGCTACATAACGCTCTGCATCACGCTTGCTAAATGCTTTACGCAATAGCATCGATGCACGGCTAGGTACATGCTCATAATTGATTTGATCAAACTTACCAGCACTCATAAGAGTTTCTACAAGTACTAGCTTACGACGAATAACAGTAAGTACCTTACGATACTGACGTGGTGTAAGCTCCAATGCCTTGATCCACTTATTAGCAAGCGTTACGGTTTCCTTTGAACTTGCATTCTCACTAGGCATCCACTTTGCAAGCAATGATGGATGTTCAGCTACACTATCCTTATTAAGCTGTGAACGCACCATGAATACAACTAGACCACTATCTACAAACTCAAGAATATCACGCCAGCGACCATACACAGGAACTAGCTCTACAATCTTTTCGAAAGTAGCACGATCATTCTTGAATAGGAAACGAAGCACTTGACTAAAGGTATTACGCTCTCCCTGTCCACCACGAATATCGCGCGTATAGAAAGCTGCCTTTAGCGCAAGCAATTGATCCTCTCCATACGCATCAGCAAAAAGCTTAGTATTGTCCTGTCCTCTACGCGCTGATGCATGGTAATAGAAATCAAGCACACTACTAAGCGTGCTACGATTACTCACAGCGTTATTCTCAGTGTACGCTACATTACCTTGCTTACGAAGTCCTAGCAATAGTGAATTTTCCATAGTTTCACCTTTCCTTTTCTGCTACTATTGTAGCCTAGACGCTAATAATATTATTAGCTGTTTGCGTCTCAATCATCTTACCACAATTCTACATGTTGTCAAGTAGAA
>Ga0207670_10000772_pt1 | contig 16832 bp, 17 predicted proteins | sample KBSS23HmetaG_FD_184339 | JGI IMG/M metagenome (GOLD analysis project Ga0207670, IMG submission 184339) | Switchgrass rhizosphere microbial communities from Kellogg Biological Station, Michigan, USA - KBS S2-3H metaG (SPAdes) (version 2) | ecosystem: Host-associated > Plants > Roots >... | reverse complement strand
CGCGCCATGCTGAAGGCGGTGGCGCAGGAAGTGCCCATCGCGGCGCTCGCCGTGCACTTCCACGATACCTACGGCCAGGCGCTGGCCAATATCCTCGCCTGCCTGGAAGAAGGCGTGCGCGTGGTCGACAGCGCGGTGTCCGGCACCGGCGGCTGCCCGTATGCCAAGGGCGCCACCGGCAACGTGGCCAGCGAAGACGTGGTCTACATGCTGCACGGCCTGGGCATGGAAACCGGCATCGCGCTGGACATGCTGGTGGCCACCGGCGCCTGGCTGGCCGGCCAGTTGCACAAGGAAACGGCCAGCCGCGTCACCCGGGCGCTCACCGCGGCCTAAGGGCCCGCACGGGGCCGGCGCGCGCTCTTTTCGTCCTCGGCCGGGGCCGTTTCGTCGCCCCACGGCCGGTTTCGTCGAAAACCGCGCGCCAGCGGCAAAGCGGCTAGGTATTCTCCGACGCATCCCATTCAAGGACGTCGTGATGAAGAGCGTGTTCTTCGTAGTCCGCCTGATCGTGTTCTGGTTCTTCATGCTGCTGTTCATGGCCCTGTTCATCGCCAACAGCCCGCCGCTGCGCTACAAGGAAACCGGCCCGACCTTCGCGCTGATCATCTTCCTCATCCTGATGATGGTGGTGACCAGTGCGGTGACCCATCTGCGCCGCGTGCGCCTGATCGCCGGGCATCTCGACGACAGCACCATGGGCAACCGCCAGCGCCGGCAGATCGAGATTCCGCTGGAAGCCGGCGAAGCGTTCGACCTGCTCGATGCCGCCATCCGCGAACTGCCGCGCAGCGAGGACGTGGAAAGCGCACGCGACAGCCTGCAGATCCGCGCCAAGGTGCAGCGCCCCAAGTCCTATGGAACCAATCCGTTCGAGCGTCTCGATCCGTCGCTGTGGTTCGGCCATGTGCGCAACCAGATCTTCGCCACGGTCACGCCGCGCGAAGGTTCGGGCAGCGTCACCTTGATCTGCGAGCCGGAAGCCGGCGCCTGGACCGACTGGTTCCGCGTCGACGACGGCACCAATCTGGAGAACGCCGAGGCCATCACGCGCGCCGTGACCCGCCGCATCGCCGAGAAGCGCCGGCAGGAACAGCGTCGCGCAGCCCAGACGGAAAACGAAAAGGAACGCACCGTGGCACGCCTGAACCTGCTGCATGCGCAGGTCGAGCCGCACTTTCTCTACAACACGCTGGCGAGCGCCCAGTACCTCACGCGCACCGATCCGCTGCAGGCCGATCACATGCTCGGGCATCTGATCCATTACCTGCGCCATTCGCTGCCGCAACGCGACGATGCGCTGTCGCTGCTCGGTGATGAGCTGGAACGTACCCGCGCCTATCTGGAAATCATGCGCCTGCGCATGGGGCCGCGCCTCTCGCTGCAGATCGATGTGCCCGACGCACTGCGCGCCATCGCCATGCCGCCGATGATGCTGCAGACGCTGGTGGAGAACGCGATCAAGCACGGCCTCGAACCCAAGCCCGGCGGCGGCACCGTGTGGATCCTCGCGCGCCGCGATGGCGACACCGTGTCCATCACGGTGGCCGACGACGGCCGCGGCTTCAATGACGCCAGCGGCGGCACCGGCATCGGCCTGAAGAACGTGCGCGAACGGCTGCGCCTGATCTACGGCGCCGAGGCTTCGCTGTCGGTGGTGAGCAATGCACCGGAAGGCGTCGCCGCCACCATCACCATTCCGCTACGAAGCGAGTCCACGGAAAACGTGTCGTGACCACTGCCATCATCGCCGAAGACGAAACCCTGCTGCGCACGGCGCTGCGCGATCTGCTGGCGCGGGTCTGGCCGGAGCTGGACGTCGTTGCCGAATGCGACGACGGTGCGAGCGCACTCGAAGCGATCGGCGAACATCATCCCGACATCGCCTTTCTCGATATCCGCATGCCGGGCCTCAGCGGCCTGGAAGTCGCCGAGGCCGCCACCGAGGCCAGCCCGGAGACGCAGGTGGTGTTCACCACCGCCTACGACCAGTACGCCATCGATGCGTTCGAGAAGGGCGCGGTCGATTATCTGCTCAAGCCCATCACCGAAGCGCGCCTCACCGCCACCATGCAGCGCCTGCAGACGCGCGCCACGCCGCGTGGCGCCGATGCCGCCGCATTGTCCCAGTTGCTGCGCGAAGTGATGCTGCAGCCCGGCTCGCGCAGCGAACCGCTGACCTGGATCACCGCCAGCACCGGACGCGAGACGCGGCTGATCATGGTGGACGACGTCGCCTATTTCCGCGCCGACAGCAAATACACCGTCGCCATGACGGCCGACGGCGAAGCGCTGCTGCGCAAGCCGATTCGCGAACTGGCGGCAATGCTCGACCCGAACGTGTTCAAGCAGATTCACCGCTCCACCATCGTCAACCTGCGCGCGGTGGCCTCGATCGTTCGCGACGATACCGGCAAGGGCACGCTGCGACTCAAGCAACGGCCCGAAACGCTGGTGGTGAGCCAACCCTTCATGACGCTGTTCCGGAACATGTGAGCGTCGAACCCCTCCCCTGCGAGCGTCACAAGAGGTCACCATGGACAAGCTGATCCTTTTGTTCCACCTGCTGTTATCCGTCACCGGCCTCGAACCCACGCGGACCGTCGTCACCCACGAACTGGCCCACGGGATCGACCTGATCTACAGCAAGATCCAGATCTCCGGCGAGCTGGCCACGTTCCGCTGCCTGCGCAGCCAGAGCGGCCTGTGCCACTTCACCGTGCTGCCGGGCTCGTGCAGCACCAGCCACGTCGGCTGCGAACCGCCGATCACGGTTTTCACCATGCGCCAGGGCGATACGTTGTTGTTGACACGCCTTCCCGACGATTTCGCCAGCTGCGTCACCTCGGCGCCGACCGCCGAAGGCGCCTGCGCCCAGCAACTCGCCGGCACGGCCCGCCCCGCCCCTTGACCGCGGTCTCGCGGCCCGGGGCCGAGCCTCGCTAGAATCGGCGGGAGCGATGGCGGGAGCGAGCGATGCGGTGGAAACAGCGTTACGGTTGGATCGGCCTGCTGACGGCCATGGTCATGGGCAGTGCCATGGCAACGACCGCCGCGCCGCCCAAGGGCGATGTGCTGCTGGTACCCGATCGCGTATGGACGGCCGACGGCGATGCTGCGCACACAGGCTGGGCGGTGCTGGTGCATGACGGCGTCATCGCCGCCGTGGGCCCGGTGGACACCGTGAAGGCGCCGGCCAACGCCCAACGCATCGCCCTGCCCGGCACTACGCTCACGCCCGGACTGATCGACCTGCACTCGCACCTATTCCTGCACCCGTACAACGAGACGTTGTGGAACGACCAGGTGCTGAAGGAGCCGCAGGACTACCGCACGCTCGAAGCCGCTGCCCATGCACGCGCCACGCTGATGGCGGGCTTCACCACGCTGCGCGACCTGGGTACCGAAGGTGCCGGTTTTGCCGATGTATCGATCAAGCGCGCCATCGACGAAGGCATGATTCCAGGTCCGCGCATGTTCGTGGCCACGCGTGCCATCGTGGCAACCGATAGTTACGGCCCTGGCCCGCGCGGCTTTCGCCCCGACCTCGACCTGCCCGGCGGCGCGCAGGAAATCAGCGGCGTGGACGAAGCCATCCGCGCCACCCGCGAACAGGCCGGCCACGGCGCCGACTGGATCAAGCTCTACGCCGACTACCGCGTGGGCGCCGATGGCAGCACGCAGCCCACGTTGTCGCTGGCCGAAATGAAGGCCATCGTGGATACCGCTCATCTCTCGGGTCGTCCGATCGCTGCGCATGCCTCCAGCGACGAAGGCGTACGCCTGGCCGTAGAAGCGGGCGTGGACAGCATCGAGCATGGCTACGGCGCCAGCGAGGCGACGTTCCGCCTGCTCAAGCAACACGGCACGGCGTACGAACCCACGCTCACCGCGGTGGAAGCCACCGCGCAGTATTTCGAGCATTACGTGCCAGGACAAAGCGAACCTACGGCGCGCATGAAGGAAGCCGAGCGCGCGTTTCGCACCGCGTTGAAACTCGGCGTCACCATCGGCAACGGCAGCGACGTGGGCGTGTTCACCCATGGCGACAACTGGCGCGAACCCGCCAACATGGTGCGCGACGGCATGACGCCGCCGCAGGCATTGCATGCCGCCACCAATGTCGCCGCGCGCATCCTGCGCCAGCAGGACAAGTTTGGACGCATCGCCCCGGGCCTGCATGCGGATCTCGCCGCCTTCCCGGGCGATCCCAGCACGCATATCGACGATCTCCAGCATCCCGCCTTCGTCATGAAGGACGGCACCGTTTACCGCACACCATCCGCCACGCCATGACCGACATCCTGATCCGCCCCATCGAAACACGCGACAACGCCGCCGTTGCCCACATCATCCGCACCGTGATGCCCGAGTTCGGGGCCGATGGCCCCGGCTTCGCCATCCACGACGCCGAAGTAGGCGCCATGAGCGAAGCCTATGACCGTCCGCGCAGTGCTTATTTCGTGGTGGAGCGCGACGGCAAGGTGATCGGCGGCGGCGGCATCGCACCGCTCGATGGCGGCGATTCAGACGTCTGCGAGCTGCGCAAGATGTACTTCCTGCCCGAAGCGCGCGGCATCGGTGCCGGCAGCGCGATGATGCTGCGATGCCTCGACGCAGCCCGCGAACACGGCTTCCATCGCTGCTATCTGGAAACGCTCACCGGCATGGATGCGGCCCAGGCACTGTATCGCCGCCACGGCTTCCGCACGATCTGCGCACCAATGGGCGGCACCGGACACTTCAGCTGCGACCAGTTCTATTTGCGCGACCTGTAGGAGTACGTCATGGCCCATGATCATCGCGTAGACGCCTATATCCTCGAAGCGGCCCCGTTCGCCCAACCGATCCTCGAACACCTGCGCGACCTGGTGCACGAGGCCTGCCCGGAGGTGGAGGAAGGCATCAAATGGAGCATGCCGTTCTTCAGCCACAACGGTTCGCCGATGTGCCAGATGGCCGCGTTCAAGCAGCATTGCGCATTCGGTTTCTGGCGGCACAAGGAAGTGACAGGCAGCGATCGGGCGGACGGCATGGGACAGTTGGGCAAGCTCACTTCGCTGAAAGACCTGCCGGCGAAGAAGACGCTGGTTGCGCTGATCCGCAAGGCCAAGGCGTTGAACGAATCCGGCGTGAGGGTTTCGCGCGCCAAGGCAACTCCCAAGCCCGCGCCGACGCTGCCGGACGATCTCGCTGCATTGCTGGCCATGAAGAAACACGCGGCCGCTCGCAAGACGTACGAGGGTTTTCCGCCCAGCGCGCAACGCGACTACGTCGAATGGATCGTTGAAGCAAAGACCGACGCCACGCGGCAGAAGCGCATCGCGAGCACATTGGAGTGGCTGGCCGAAGGCAAGCGGCGCAACTGGAAGTACGAGTCGTGCTGAAAGCGCCACGCTAACCGCCGTTACGTAAATACCGATTCCACCCACGACGCACCCGCATAGAGAAAGACTCCGCATGATCCGTATTGCCCACGCCGATGACGCGGCAGCCGTCCACGACATCTACACGCCATCGGTACTTTGCGGCGTGGAAACCTTCGAGACCGAACTCCCCGGCGCGGAGGCCATGCGCGAGCGCATCCTCACCCGCCTTCGCCATTACCCGTGGATCGTCTGGGAAGAGCAGGGCCGAGTGCTGGCCTATGCCTACGCCAGCCGCTTCCGCGAACGCGCCGCCTACGACTGGATCGCGGAGACGTCCATCTACGTGCACGCCGATGCCCGCCGTCGCGGCATTGCCCGCAAGCTCTACGGCACACTGCTTGACGCGATGCGTCTGCAGGGCATCAACCAGGCCGTGGGCGTGATCACCCTGCCCGGCCAGAGCAGCGTGACCATGCACGAGACGATGGGCTTTACGCCGGCCGGCGTGTGGCGCAGCTCGGGTTACAAGCTCGATGCCTGGTGGGATGTGGGCGTGTGGCAGCTGGAGTTGCAGCAGCCGGAGAACCCGCCGCAGCGCGTTATCCCGTTCACCGAACTGCGCGAGACTGCTGGCTGGGCAGCGTTGCTGCAGCGCGCCAATTCCTGATCTGGCCCGACACTTGTGAGAGCGCACTTGTGCGCGACCGCGGAGATCCGGTGTACCTCGCTTCGGGACTGTCGCGCACAAGTGCGCTCCCACAGGGTCACGGGCGGCACGGCCCCCTCCTCGGCTACCATTCCCTTTTTGGCATTACCGAGGACGTTCCATGCAGCTCAATCAGGTCAAGGCGATCATCACCGGCGGCGCCTCCGGTCTCGGCCACGCGGTGGCCCAGCATCTGGTGGCCAACGGCGGCACGGTGGCACTGTTCGACGTCAACGAGGAAAAAGGCCAGGAAGCGGCCAAGGCGCTGAAGGGCCACTTCTTCCGTACCGACGTCACCTCGGAGGAAGGCGTGTCCGCCAACGTCGCCGCCGCGCGCGAAGCGATGGGCGGCTTGAACGTGGTGGTGAACTGCGCCGGCATCCTGGGCGCGGGCCGCATGCTCGGCAAGGATGGCCCGATGCCGCTCAACACCTTTGCCACCACGGTGATGGTGAACCTGGTGGGCAGCTTCAACGTCGCCAAGGCTGGCGCCTCGCTGATGCAGAACAACGACACCGGCGAAGACGGCGAGCGCGGCGTGATCATCAACACCGCTTCGGTCGCAGCGTTCGAAGGCCAGATCGGCCAGGCCGCGTACTCGGCCTCCAAGGGCGGCGTGGTCGGCATGACGCTGCCGATGGCGCGCGAACTGTCGCGCTTCGGCATCCGCGTGGCCACCATTGCCCCGGGCATCTTCTGGACGCCGATGGTCGACGGCATGCCGCCGCAGGTGCAGGAATCGCTGTCGGCCTCGATCCCGTTCCCGTCGCGCCTGGGCAAGCCGGACGAATTCGCCAGCACCGTGGCCTTCATCCTCGGCAACCGTTACATCAATGGCGAGACGATCCGCCTCGATGGCGCGGTGCGGTTGCAGCCGAAGTAACCTCTCAACTCGTCATTCCGGCGCAGGCCGGAATCCAGTTGCGTGGTACCCGGTTGTCGCGTGGCGACCACCTGTGAGCCCATCAAAGTTTCGCGATAATCACGCGATACCGTTACTGGATTCCGGCCTACGCCGGAATGACGGTCTAGAACCCAACCATCCGGTCATACACCCATGAAAGCTTCCGACGTCAAGAAAGGCAACGTAGTCGAACACGACGGCACCGTTTATCAGGTGCGCGACATTGAGCGCAGCTCGCCGACCGCGCGTGGCGGCAACGTCACCTTCCGCTTCACCATGTATTCGATCCCCGGCGGCCGCAAGTTCGACCTGAGCCTGCGCGCCGATGACGATCTCAAGGAAATGGAGCTGGTGCGCCGCGAGGCGAACTTCTCGTACATGGACGGCGAGACCTTCGTGTTCATGGACAACGAGGACTTCACCCAGTACCTGCTGTCGTCCGACCTGGTGGGCGACAATGCCGGCTACATCGTGGAAGGCGTCGAGGGCTACTACGTGCAGCTGATCGACGATGCGCCAGTGGGCCTGCAGGTTCCCACCAGCGTCACGCTGACCGTGGTCGACACCGCGCCGGAAATGAAGGGCGCCAGCGCCACCAAGCGCACCAAGCCGGCCAAGCTCAACACCGGCATCGAGATCCAGGTGCCGGAATACATAACCAACGACGAGAAGGTGTGGGTGAACACGCTGACCGGCGAGTTCGCCGGCCGCGCCTGATCGCCGCTGCAGTTTTGATCGAAGAAAAGCGCCGGGGAAACCCGGCGTTTTTTTGTCTGGCTTGACGCGGTGGCGCCGCTGCGGCACGTTCGCATCTTCCCGCCCAGGAATGAATGCCGTGTCGCGTCCCCACGCCCCGCATGCTCGTTTCTTCCGCACCCGCCATCTGCTGATGCCGATGCTGCTGGCTCTTGCGCTCAGCGCCTGTGCACCGGCGCCGCTACGCAACCCCCTCGCGCAGTGGGAGCCGTCGCCCAACTTCGATGCGCGCCGTCCGGTGCTGATCGTGATTCATTTCACCAACGAGCATTCCGCCGAACAGGCGCTGCACACGTTGCGCACGGCCAACAGCGGGGGCCCGGTGAGTTCGCACTACCTGGTCGGCAACGACGGCCGCATCTACCAGCTCGTCGCCGACAGCCAACGTGCGTGGCATGCAGGTGCGGGGCACTGGGGCACCATTACCGATGTGAACTCCGCCTCGATCGGCATCGAACTGGACAACGATGGCGACTCGCCCTTCACCCAGGTGCAGATCGACAGCCTGCTGCGCCTGCTGGCCGACCTTACCGATCGCCTGCGCATTCCCCGCACGCAGATCATCGGGCACGAAGACCTCGCGCCGGGACGCAAGGACGATCCCGGCCCGCGCTTCCCGTGGCAGCAACTGGCACAGGCCGGCTTCGGCCTGTGGCCGCGCGTGGCACTGGTCGATCCGCCGCCGGGATTCGATCCGTGGTCGGCGCTGGGCCTGATCGGCTATCCGCTGGATGACCGCGCCTCCACCGTGCGCTCGTTCCATCACCACTTCCGCGGCATGGATGGCGATACGCTGGATGATCAGGACCTGCGCATCCTGTTCGCGTTGTCGCGGCAGCTGGGTGCCACGGGAGGAAACGCAGGCACACCTGCCGGCTGACCGTCATGCCGTCGCGTCCGCTTCAGGCTGGCTGAGGCAGAATCACCGTATTGCCAAGGAGCTTCGCCGCGTCATGTCCTCGACGGGTTATTCGCTGCGCGCCACAGTCGTCGACAGCCTGCTTACCGCCAAGCGGCCCGACGTGCCCGTGCGCGTCGTCTTGCGCAACACCGCCGCGGTGATCCTGCCGCTGGGCATCGGCATCGCCACCGGCCATCCGGGCATCGGCCTGGGTATCGGCGCGGGTGCGTTGGACACCATGTTTTCCGATCAGCCGGGCCCGTATCGCCAGCGCATGGCGCGCCTGCTGCTGGCCTCGCTGGCTGCCGGCCTGGCCTCGCTGATCGGCTTCCTGATCGGCGACCAGTTGATTCCCATCCTGTTCGCCACGGCGGCGTTCGGCTTCTTCGGCGGCATGTTGGTGGTGTTCGGCCCCGACATGGCCCGCGTGGGCATGACCAGCATGATCCTGCTGGTGGTGACCGCGGCCACGCCACGCCCGCTGCACGAAGCGCTGGGCGCCTCCGCGCTGATCTTCGCCGGTGGACTGCTGCTGACGCTGTTCTCGGTGGCCGCATGGCCGCTGCAACGCTATCGCCCCGAGCGGCATGCGCTGGCGGCGGTGTATCGCGGCCTGTCCACGCTGGCGCGCCAGCAGGAACACGACGACGCCGACGTGCCCGCGCTCACCGATGCCATGACCACGCTGCAACACACGCTGCTGGGACGGCACCACGCGCGCGGCCGCGCGATGGAAGCGTTCGGCGTGCTGCTGGAACTGGCCGAGCGCATCCGCCTCGAACTCACCGCGATGGCGGAGTTGCGCGCCAACCCCACCATCCACGCGATGTTCCGCGGCGATGCGGCGCGCGTGCTGGCCGCCATCGCCGACGCGCTGGAAGCGGCCGAGTCGCCGCAGCAGGCGGAACATGCCTTGCAGACGCTGCAGGCGAGCGAGAACGCGCTGCTCAGCGATGGCGGCAATGCCGATGGTCTGGCCACGCATATCCATGCCTTGTCGGGTCAGCTGGCGGCGGCGGTACGTAACGCGAACTGGGCCGGCAGCCGTGGCGAATTGCGCGCCGCGGCCGCCGAAACGCCGCTGCCGACCGCCCTGCGCAGCAATTCGGCGCGCGCCACCTTGCGCGCAAACCTCACGCCGCATTCGGTGACCTTCCGCCACGCCGTGCGCTCGGCCGTCACGCTGACCGCCACCCTGTGGGTATCGCGCGAGCTCGGGCTGCCCCACGGCTACTGGCTGCCGATGACCGCGGCCATCGTGCTGCGTCCGGATTTCGCCGCCACCTTCAACTTCGGCTTGCTGCGCGTGGTCGGCACCATCCTTGGCCTGGTGCTCACCACCGCTTTGCTGCACTTCACGCCGCACGATGCGTGGACCCATCTCGCGCTGATGGCGGTGTTGTGCATGGGCTTTCGTTACCTTGCCACCGCGCACTACGGCATCGCCGTGGCGGCGCTGACCGGCACGGTGGTGATCCTGCTGTCGTTCGAAGGGGTGAATTCCAGCGACGCGGTGCTCGATCGCGTGATCAACACCGCGCTGGGCAGCGGCATGGCGCTGATTGCCTATGTGTTGTGGCCGAGCTGGGAACGCGCGCGTGCACGCGCAGCCTTGTCGGACATGCTCGACGCGTATGCCGGTTACCTCGGCGCGCTGGCCAACCCGGAACGCCGCGATGGTCGACGCGAAGCGCGCACCGCCGCACGCACGGCGCGCAGCAACGCGCAGGCCTCGCTCGATCGCATGCGCGCCGAACCCGCCACGCCGGCCGTGCTACTGGAACTGGCCAATGCTCTGTTCGCCAACGGCAACCGCCTGGCGCGCACGGCGATGACCCTGGAAGCCCTCGTCGACGACCACCACAACCTGCCGGAGACGGCGGAAATGTGCGCATTCGTCGATCACAGCGCCACCGCCCTGCACGAAGTCGCCGCCGCGCTGCGCGCGCAGCGTGCGCCGGACCCGCTACCCGACCTGCGCGGCCTGCAACGCAGCCTGGCGACGCTGCTCAACATGGCCGAGGACCGTCAAGCCGCCGAACTGCTCACGCGGATCAGCGACCGCCTGGTGGACAACGTCAACACGCTGGCGCATATCACGGGGCGCAGCCATACAAAGTCGACGGCGACGGCGTAACACTCACCTCTGTGGGAGCGCACCCTGTGCGCGACGATCCAACGAAGAGGTAACGGCGCGGCTCCGCGGTCGCGCACAGGGTGCGCTCCTACAGGCACCTCCCGTTGGCCGACAGGCCCCTTGTGGGAGCGCACTTGTGCGCGACAAACCAACGGAGCGCGGACGATGCGGCCCTGCAGTCGCGCACAAGTGCGCTCCCACAAGGTTCCCGCAGTGATGCTATGCCCCGACGCGGCGACGCACCGCGTCGATGTCGCGCACGGGGCGCACTTCGATGCGGCCGGTGCGGGCCCAGGGGAATTCCGCGGCGATGCGCACGGCCTCGTCCATGTCGGCCGCTTCGATCAGGTTGAAGCCGCCGAGGTATTCCTTGGCTTCAGCGAAGGGGCCGTCCATTACGCTCATCTGGTTGTCGCGCATGCGCAGCGACTTGCCCTGCGCCGGCGCTTCGAGCTGCATGGAATCGAGCAGATGCCCTTCGGCGCGCAATTCGTCGGCATGCACGAAGCAGCCGTGCATCATGGTGTCGAACTCACCCTCGGGCAGCGCCTCGAGCAGGCTGTCGTCGTTGTAGATCATGACCAGGAACTTCATCTTGCCTCCCATGGCAATCGGACGCCGTTGCACCCGCCATGATGCCGGTAAAACGTTACCGGATGCACGTCCAGCGCGGCTGCGGTTCACCCGCCGGCCATGCGCCGGGCCTGGCGGAATCTCGCTCCAGCTGAGCCTGGGGGCTTTACGCTGCACCGCGCCGAGACGGCACCCCGCCCCTGACATACACTCGGCGCATGCTCAAAATCGACACGCACGCCCATATCCTCCCGCGCGACTGGCCGAACCTCGCCGCCAAGTTCGGCGACGAGCGGTTCCCCGTGATGATCCACAACGACGGGCGCCACCGCATCTACAAGGACGGCAAGTTCTTCAGGGAGGTGTGGGATTCGGCGTTCGATGCGCAACAGCGCATCGATGACTACGCGCGCTTCGACGTCAGCGTGCAGGTGGTGTCCACCGTGCCGGTGCTGTTCTCGTACTGGGCGCCGGGTTACCAGGCGCTGGAACTGCATCGTCATCTGAACGACGAGACGGCGCGCATCTGCAACGACTACCCGCGTCACTACGCCGGCATCGGCACGGTGCCGCTGCAGTCGCCCGACCTGGCCATCCGCGAACTCGAACGCTGCATCGACGAACTGGGCCTGCAAGGCGTGCAGGTGGGCTCGCACTGCAACGATTGGAACCTCGACGCACCCGAGCTGTTCCCGTTCTTCGAGGCCGCCGCCGACCTGGGCGCCGCGGTGATGGTGCATCCCTGGGACATGATGGGCACGCCCAGCATGCCCAAGTATTGGCTGCCCTGGCTGGTAGGCATGCCGGCCGAGCAATCGCGCGCCGCCTGTTGCCTGGTGTTCGGCGGCGTGCTGGAGCGCCTGCCCAAGCTGCGCGTGATGCTGGCCCACGGCGGCGGCAGTTTCCCCTGGACCATCGGCCGCATCGAGCACGGCTTCCGCATGCGCCCGGACCTGGTCGCCACCGACAACCCGCGCAACCCGCGCGAATACCTGCAACGCCTGTATTTCGACTCCTGCGTGCACGACCCGGCGGCCCTGCGCTATCTCCTGGATGTGACCGGGGTCGAGCGCGTGATGCTGGGGACCGACTATCCTTTCCCGCTGGGGGAACAGCATCCTGGCAGCGGCATCGAGTCACTCGGACTCGACGACGTGGCCCGCGCGCGGCTCTTCCACGGCACCGCCCTGGAATGGCTGGGGCTGCCGCTGCATCGATTCCAACCCAACGCCCTCTCACAGGAGCAGGCATGAGCTTCTTCCGCAACGTGGTGATCGCCGGCGCACTCGCGCTGATCGGTACCGCACACGCCGCCGACGTCAGCATGGCCGGCGGCAGCGTCACCTTCAGCACGCCCGACCAGTGGCTTGGCATCATGGAAACGCAGGGCGACCCGGAAGCACGCGTGTTCCAGGTTCCCGACCCCTCGCCCAACGGCAACAGCAGCCTCGCCCGCATCAGCGTCACGGTGAAGCAGGTGGCCAATGCCGGCGAGTTCCAGCAATACGTGACCGGCGCCATGAGCAAGGCCAAGGCACTCACCGCTTACCAGGCCGCCAGCGGTGGCGTAGCCGACAACTTCGTCTACACGGCGCAGGAAAACGGCACGCCATACAGCTACAGCGAGCGCTACTGGTTCAAGGACGGCCACGCCATCCAGTTGCGTTGCGTGCGTCCTACGCAGAGTTCGGCGGGCGCCGCCTGGCGCACCTCGTTCGACAAGGGTTGCGACGCCATTGCCGCACGCATGAAATAATCGCCATCCACGTCGTGCCCCGCTGAGGGCACGGCGCTTCCGCAAGAGATCCCCGATGTCCGCTCCGTTCGAAGCCACCCTCGCCTGGGCGCAGTCCCAGGATGCCGCCGATCCGCTGCGCGGCTTTCGCGATGAATTCCTGATCCCCAGGCACGAGGGTCGCGACGTCCATTACTTCTGCGGCAATTCGCTGGGCCTGCAGCCGCGGGCCGTACGGCCTGCCTTGAGTGCGGAACTCGACTCGTGGGCGGACCAGGCAGTGGAAGGCCATTTCCGCGGCGATCTGCCGTGGATGGGTTACCACGAGTTCGTGCGCGACGATCTGGCCACCGTGGTGGGCGCGCAGCCGTCCGAAGTAGTGGCGATGAATACGCTGGGCGTGAACCTGCACCTGATGATGGTGAGCTTCTACCGCCCCACGCCGGAACGGCACGCGATCCTGATCGAAGCAGGCTCGTTTCCCACCGACCGCTACGCGGTGGAATCGCAGGTGCGCTTCCATGGTTACGATCCGGCGACGGCACTGATCGAGCTGAAGGGTGACGAAGCGAACGGCGCGATCTCGATGGAAGCGATCGAACGCGTGCTGGCCGAGCACGGTTCGCGCATCGCGCTGGTGATGCTGCCCGGCGTGCAATACCGCACGGGCCAGGCGTTCGACCTGGCCGCCATAACGCGTCTGGCCAGCCGCCATGGCTGCATGGTGGGTTTCGACCTGGCGCATGCGGTGGGCAATCTTCCGCTGCAGTTGCACGACATCGGCGCGGACTTCGCCATCTGGTGCAGCTACAAATATCTCAACAGCGGTCCCGGTGCGGTCGGCGGCGCCTTCGTGCATGAGCGGCACGCACGCACCACCCTGCCGCGTTTTGCCGGCTGGTGGGGCCACGACAAGACCAGCCGCTTCCAGATGGGGCCGCAGTTCGTGCCCACTTATGGCGCCGATGGCTGGCAGCTCAGCAATCCGCCGATCCTCGCGCTCGCACCGTTGCGTGTGTCGCTGGAGATCTTCCGTCGCGCCGGCATGGCGAAGCTGCGCGAGAAATCGCTGCGCCTGACCGGCTATCTGGAATGGCTGGTGCAATCGCAACTGGGCAATGTGCTGGAAGTGGTGACGCCGGGCGATCCTTCGCGTCGTGGTTCGCAGCTGTCCATTCGCGTGCTCGGTGGTCGCGAGCGCGGGCGCGCGCTGTTCGACGACCTGGTGGAACACGGCATCATCGGCGACTGGCGCGAGCCCGACGTCATCCGCATCTCGCCCACGCCGCTGTACAACCGCTACGCCGATTGCGTGGCCTTCGTGGAAGCCACGCGACGCTGGGCGCAACGCGGGTGATCAGCCGGCGCGGCTCAACCCGCGCCGCGCCATCGCATCCACCACAAAAGCCAGCCCGCAAAGCGCCAAGCCAACCGCGCATACGCCCGTCCATCCCGCTGCGGCCCACGCACTGCCGGCCGCCACGGCACCGGCACCACCGCCGATGAAGAACACGCCCACGAACAGGCCATTGAGCCGGCTGCGCGCCGCCGGGTCGAGCATGTTGATCGCACGCCGACCGAGCGTCTGGTCACCGATGGCGCCAGCATCGATCACGATGGCAGCGGCCACCAGCAAGCCCAGCGCCGCCATCGAATGCTGCGCGATGTCCATACCGAACCAACCTGCACCAGCTACACCCGCCAATACGAAGCCCAGCGTCGTCACCACGTGCGCGATGGGCATGCCCACCGCGCTGTAGCCGCGATCGCCCGCCCTGCCCGCCAGCGGCGCCACCACCGTGCCGGCCACGCCAGCGAGCGCAAACCAGGCCAGGCTGCGGCTATCCAGCGAAAACGGCGCCTGCACCAGGCGCAAGGCGATGCCGGTCCAGAAGGCGCTGAAGGCGGACATCACAATGGCCGCCGAGATGGCGTAGCGACGCAATACGGGTTCATCGCGCCATAGCGTCCACAACGAAGCGATCAATCCGCGATACGACGTGTGCACCGGCGGCTGCCGGCGCGGCAGCGCAAACCACAAGGTGATGGCGAGCAGCGCATCGAGTGCGCCGAGCAGCCCGTAGCAGACGCGCCATCCCCAGGCACCTTCGACCAGGCTGGCGAACGGACGCGACAGCAGGATGCCGAGCATCACGCCGCTCATCACATTGCCCACGGCGCTGCCGCGATGCTCCGGCTTCGCCATGGCCGCCGCCAGCGGCACCAGGATCTGGATCGCGCACGAGGTCGCCCCCGCCAGGCAGACGGCGAGCAACAGCCACCACGCCTGCTGGGCCACCGACGCCGCGCACAGCGCCAGCGCACAGGCGAGCAAGGTGACGGTGGTGAGGCGCCGGTTCTCGAACAGGTCGGCCAATGGCACCAGGAAGAGCATGCCCACGGCGTAGCCCAGCTGGGGCAGCATCGCCACCAGGCCGGTCAACGACGACGGCAAGTGCATCGCGCGCGCCACCGGTCCGGCCAGCGGCTGCGCCGCGGTGAGGTTGATGATGATCACGCCCACCGCGAAGGCAAACAGCAGTGTCAGCGGCGTGGTGAGTTCCGCCTGCACCTCATGGGCCACGGCCTCGATGCGCGAACGGGAGGGATATTGCATGGATGGGGCCTTGCCAATCGGTAGGCCTGCGATGCTAAATACCCGGAGATCATGATGAAAGTGAATAATCATCATAGTTTTCATGCTTAATTCGCATATCAGACCGGAAGATCCGTATCATGAATACGCGGGATGTCAGGGCTTTCATTGCCGTGGTGGACACGGGTTCCATCGTGCAGGCTGCCGCGCAGCTGCACCTCACCCAGCCGGGCGTGACGCGCCGCGTGCAAAGCCTGGAAGCGCTGCTGGGCGTCGAATTGCTCGACCGCCAATCGAAGCCGCTGCGTCCCACCGCCACGGGACGCGAGATCTACCAGAAGGGCCGCGACCTGCTGCACGCCGAAGCCGACCTGCTGGCGCTGGCCCGCAACGACGCCGAGCCCAGCGGTGAATTGCGCCTGGGCATGCCGCCGTTCCTGGCCGAGCGTGGACTGACCACGCCCATCGACCAGCTACGCTCGCGCTATCCGGGTCTCGCGCTGCGCATCCAGTCAACCTGGTCGCCAGGACTGCTGGAACAGGTCGAAACAGGCCTGCTGGATGCGGCGGCGGTGGTGCTGTCCGAACACTCGCCGCCTCCGGCCCACATGACGGCACACGCGTTCGACCGCCAACCGTTGCGCATCGTGGCCGCACCTTCGCTGGGCCTGCGCGCACGCGCCACGCTCAAGGACCTGGCGGAGTTTCCGTGGGTGCTCAGCCAGAACGGTTGCGGCATGCGCTCCACGCTGCGGCGTGCGCTGGAAGAACGCGGGCTGCCCTGCAACGTGGGCGTGGAAGCGTTCGGGGCGGATCTCCAACTGTCTCTGGTCGCCCGCGGAGCCGGTGTCGGCATCATCACGCCCGACTTGCTGGCCGCCAGCCGCTTTCGCAATCAGCTCAAGCTCGTCACGGTGACCGACTTCCAGCTCGACATGATCGCCTGGCTCGTTCATCGCCCCCTGCCGCCGCGCCTGGAAGCACCGGTCGGCATGTTTCTGGAGCAACTCAAGGCGGTGATGTCGCAGCGGCCACGCTCGCGTTGAGCATCGTCGACGGCCCTTCGTCCGCGAACGAGTGCGTCGCCGTCGCGAATGCCCCATCATGGATCCATCCACGACAAGGAATGGCCATGCGCAATGCAACGCTCGTCCG
>Ga0207670_10000767_pt1 | contig 16891 bp, 12 predicted proteins | sample KBSS23HmetaG_FD_184339 | JGI IMG/M metagenome (GOLD analysis project Ga0207670, IMG submission 184339) | Switchgrass rhizosphere microbial communities from Kellogg Biological Station, Michigan, USA - KBS S2-3H metaG (SPAdes) (version 2) | ecosystem: Host-associated > Plants > Roots >... | reverse complement strand
GCTGGTTGGATTGGCTGGCACGGCGCCCGCGGAACAGGCGGTGCGGCGCCATGCGTCGATCTACGGCACCGGTATTCCGAGGTTGTCGCGCAAGGTCCGGCCGGTAAAATCCTTGCGGAACAGGCCGCGGCGCTGCAGTTCGGGCACGACGAAGCGCACGAAATCCTCATACGCCCCAGGCACGTGAGTTGCGGATACGACGAAGCCGTCGCAGGCGCGCTCGACGAACCATTGTTCAAGCCGGTCGGCAACCTCCTTAGGACCACCGACGATCGGGTTATGCACCCGGCCGCGGCCGCTGATCTGGATGAATTCGCGCACCGTTGGATTCTTTTTCACCTTCAGGACACGATCGCGGATGCCCTGGAGACCTGACATCTTCTCAAGCTCGCTGTCGGTGAATGCCTCGTCCATGCCTTTCGTCGCGAAGTCGAAGTTGAGCGCCTCGGACAAAAGCGACAGCGCATCGATCTCGAGCGGAAGATTGTTGATCTCGGTCCATTTGTCCTCGGCCTCGGCCTTGGTCGCGGCGGAGACGGTGTTGACGAGTTGGGCGACCTTGACGTGCTCGGGCTCACGGCCGCAACGCGCGATGTCCGCCTTGAAATCCGCGTAGTCGCGCTTGCCAGCCTCGATGTTCGGATAGACGACGAAGATCACCTCGCCCCATTGTGCGCCGAAGCGCTTGCCGCGGCCGCTCTGGCCGGCCTGAATGATGACCGGATGGCCCTGCGCCGAGCGCGGCACCGTGAATGGCCCGCGCGAGCGGTAGAAGCGGCCGTGGTGGTCGAGGCGATGGACCTTGCTCGGCTCGGCGAACAGGCCCGTCCGCTTGTCCTGGACGATGGCGTCGTCCTCCCAGGCGTTCCAATGGCCGAACACGACCTCCATGAATTCGTCGGCCCGGTCGTAGCGCAGATCGTGCTCGATCACCTCATCGCGGCCCATGTTCTGGGCCTCGCCGTCGTTGAGCGAGGTGACGACGTTCCAGGCCGCGCGCCCCTCGGTCATCAGGTCGAGGGTGGCGAACAGCCGCGCCACATGAAACGGCTCGTAGTAGCTGGTTGAATAGGTCGCGCCGAGCCCGAGCCGCTCGGTCGCCATGCCCATCACCGTCAATACCGTGACGGCGTCGAGCTTCACGCAACGGATGCCATGCCGAACGGTGTGCTCGTGGTTGCGCCCGTACATGTCCGGCATAGATAGCCGGTCGTCGAAAAAGCCGAGATGAAACTTGCCCTCCTCCAGAACCCGGCCGACGTGCCGATAGTAATCGGCCGACCAGGTGTCGGTACGCGACTGCGGATGGCGCCAGGAGCTCGCGAGATTGGTGCAGTTCTGCGCCTGCAGGAAGGCGATCATGGTCATCTGGCGCATTGCGGCGTCACTCGTTCCCATTCCGGCAAAACGGTAGCAAATTAAACCGCCCAGGTGATGTCGCTGATTGGCACTTCGCGGACCTCAATCCGCGCCTGCCACCGTTGGCGGGATGACGGATCTTCGCCAGCCGCGATCGATCCAGGTTGACTTATGAGCACACCTCCTAAAACCCATAGAGGCGCTCCGCATTGTTGCCCATGATGCGCTCGGCAACATCCGCCGACGGCAACGCGGCGAGAAAATCGTCCACCAGCGTTTCGTAGGGCAGCGCACGATATGGCGCTTCGAGCGACGCGCCCTTCTGCTGCTCATGGGACGGCGGATGCGGCCAGTCGCTGCCCCAGACGCAGCGATCCGGCGCGGTCGCGATCAGCGCCGCAAGCCATTCGCGGTCCGGCTTGGTGTTGAGCGGCCCGCGGTCGTGACGATAGGGCGCGGACAATTTCATCCAGACCTGCGGCAGGCTCATGAGGTCGAGCAGGCGCCGGCCGGCGGCGCTGTCGGGCCGTTCACGGCCGTAGAGGCCGTAGTGGTCGATGACCAACGACACCGGCGCCTGCGCCAGCCTGTTTAGGTTGGCGAGCAGAACCGGCAGCGGCGCGATCACCTGCACATGCCAGCCCATCATTCGCGCGGCGGCGGCGGTCGCGGCGAACGAGACTTCCAACGTGTCGCCGCCCGGCGCCTTGATCGGGCTGTAGAGATTGATACGCAGGCCGCGCACGCCGCGCTTGTGAAACGCCTCGAGCGTATCCGGGGACGTTATTTTCGGGTCGATGACGGCGACACCGCGCCCGTTGCCGCCGAGCGCGTCAAGCGCCTCCAGCGTCATGGAGTTGTCGACGCCGTAAAAGCTCGGCTGCACGATCACGAAGCGGGCGATGCCGCGCGCGGCGCCGAGCCGCGTCAGCGTCTCGACGGTCGCCACGCCGGCGAGATAGGTCCGCTCCGGCACCTGCGGATACTTTTGCGCGGGACCAACGATGTGAACGTGACTGTCGCAGCGCATCAGCAACCCATGAAAGCGTTTTCGGACGCCATTCCTGGATTATTTTGCGCGCGTTTGAAAGTGCCTCACCAACCGGAGCCGCCGCCGCCGCCACCGCCACCACCGGACGAGCCGCCGCCGGACGAACCGCCGCCGCTGTCCGAACTGCTGCCGCCGCCGCTCGATCCGGGCGGGGTCGCCGCCGACGATATGGTGCTCGACAGGCCCTCACCCAGACGATCGGCGAAGGATGTGATGTTGCTGGTGTTGTGCTCATCGCCCCGGTACCAGGTCGACACCGCGGCGCCGACGCCAGCCGCGGCCAGCACGCCGGTGAACTTCTTGGCCCAACTGTTCTCGACATCGAGCGCAATGGCGTAGGGCAGGAATTTCTCGAACAGCTCCGGCGTCTTCTTCGGCGGGTTCAGATATTCGAGGCGGTCTTCCTCGGCGACACTGAGGTACTGCCGGAAGCCCTCGATCTGATCCATGACCTTGCGGCCGTCTTTGGTCGCCGACTGCAACCAGGAAAAGCCGAACGCCGCGAGCCCCGCGAGGAACGACGGCACCAGAGCCGGCAGGATCGCCGGTCCCACGCCAATGTTATAGGAGAGGACTGCAACGCCGATCGCGAGAAAAACCGCGATGACAATCAGGCCGATGATCAGGCGGCGCGTGGCGTAGCGGCCGCCGCGGTCCACCGCGAGCCGCACCTTGCCGACACCGATCATGATCGGGAACACCGGGATCAGCATGCCGGCGATGATGCCGCCCGCGTTCGAGCCATAGCTTTCGCTGTATGCAGCAATGATCAGCGAAATCACCCCTATGACAGCGAGGAAGCCGAAGCCCGACCATACGAAATTGTTGCGATAGAGCGTGCCGATGTAGGCCTTCTTCAGCGCCTTATACAGCGCCGCTCGAGCCCCGCCGATGGTCTCGTGTTCGGCATTTGTGAGCGCGACCGTGGACCGCTTGGCAAACAACGCGATCTCGACAGCCTGCTCCGCCGCGTCGATTGGGCTCGTGCCCTTGAGGTGATGCAGTTCCTGCTCGGTGCGATGATCGACGAGCTTGAGGCGCCCATTGACGCCGAGGCCGACGATCGCCGCGGTGAAGACGCGATCGTCGAACGTCATATCCTCGACGAAGCGCACCGCCGCGGCCGACATGCCGGCCGGCGGCGCGAACAGCGGAATGATGGTGCCGCGGGCCGGGTCGCGGCCGAACAGCGCCCACGCCAGCAGATAGAACAGGATGACCGCGCCAGCGCCGATCGCCGCGATGCGCAACGCGGGATCGTCCTGCAGCATCGAGTGGAACTGCTGCATCGCTGTCGGCTGCAGCACCACGGCCTTAGGAAAGCCCGCCGCGACGGTCAGGCCGTGGGCCACCGGCAGCGGCCGCGTGGTGCGGAACACGATGCGGCCGGGCCGCTGCTCGACGATGGTGGCGTCCCGGCCGGTCGTGCCCTGCGCACCGGTGTAGAACGCGGTCTGCTTGAACTCGACCTTGTCCGGCAGATTGATCCGCGCCTCGGCGACCTCGATCGGAAAGGTCCAGCCGTTACCGGTGACGTTCCAGTAAAGCTCGTCGTAACTGTCGAAGAAGCCGACCTGCCGGGTGGTGCGATAACGGATGACATATTCATGCAGGCCGGAGTTGACGCTCCGGCCGGCGCTGCCGATGCGCACGCGCACGCCGTTCGCCATCTTCTCGGTGGCGAACTCTTCATTGGAGCCGTCGCGCGTCACCGACTGTACGTCGAAACCCACCTCAACGCGCGAGCCGTCGGCGCGCCGGTAGGTGGTGGGAAAGTCGCGCAGGATGCCGCGCTTGATCTGGCGGCCTTCGGCCCAGATCTGGATGGTCTCGGTGACCAGCAGATCGCCGTTGCGCTGCACGTCGACGTCGCTGATGAAACGCGCGATACGCTCCTCGGCAACCGCGGGCACCAGCGCCGCAGCAAGAACGAACAAGGCAAAAAGTATTCGCTTCATGATGATGACTGTCCCGGGAAGCTGACGGATGGATTGGCCGCGGCGTCGGCGTCGGCCTGGAAAAAATGCTCCTCGTGGAAACCGGTCAGCTGCGCAATCAGCACGTCCGGAAACGACTGGATCGCGATATTGAAGTCGCGCACGGCACCGTTGTAATAGCGCCGCGCCATCTGCAACTGATCCTCGAGCTCGGTGATCTGGTTTTGCAGGGCGAGGAAATTCTCGTTGGCCTTGAGCTGCGGATAGGCCTCAGCGACGGCGAACAGCCGGCGCAGCGAACCTTGCAGATCGTGCTCGGCGGCGGCCTTGCCGGCGACATCGGTCGCGTTCATCGCCGAGGTGCGCTTCGCCGCGATCTCCTCGAACAGGCCGCGCTCGTGGGCAGCGTAGGCTTTAACCGTCTCGACGAGATTGGGGATCAGATCGCTGCGCCGCTTGAGCTGCACGTCGATGCCGCTGAAGCCCTCGCGCACGAGGTTGCGCCCGCGAATCAGGCGGTTGAACACAATAATCGCGTAGAGCCCGATCAGGGCCAAGACGCCAATCACAATCCATTCGATTTTCATCACGCCCTCGCAGGCGCCGGTCCGGTGCACCAGCGCGATCTCCTCTCGCCCGTGAGGAGACACCACCCTGCTTGGTCGGCGGTCAAGGCGCTTTGGTTCAACCGATCATTCGGCTTTGAGACCGAGCTTGCGGATCACCGGCGCCCAGCGCTCGATTTCGCTCTTGATGTAGGCCCGGGCCTCCTCCGGCGACGAACTTTGCAGGTCGACGCCGACGAGTTTGTCGCCGAGGCCCGGTTGCGCCATGATCTTGCGCAGCTCCGCGTTGAGCTTCGTCACGACCGGCCGCGGCGTGCCGGCCGGCGCCAGCAGCACGTACCACTCCGACACCTGGAGATCGGAGCCCTGCTCACCGAACGTCGGCACCTCCGGGATCGCCGACTGGCGCCTGGCGGCCGCGACGCCGAGCGCGCGCACGAGCCCACCCTGATACTGCGCCAGCGCCTGCGAGACGGTGGCGAACGTCATCGGGATCTGTCCGGCCAGCACGTCGTTGAGCGCCGGCGCGCCGCCGCGATAGACCACGTGGGTCATCTCGATGCCGGCCTGGATCTTCAGCATCTCCGCGGTCAGATGCGTCATGCTGCCCGGTCCCGCCGAGCCGAAGTTGAGCGCGCCCGGCCGCGCCTTGGCGGCCGCGATCAGCTCCTTGATGTTGGTCGGCGGGAATTTCGGATTGACATAGATCGTCACCGGCGCGCGGGCGAGGATCGAGATCGGTTCGAAGTCGCGAACCGCGTCATAGGTCAGGTTCGGTACCAGCGTCTGGTTGGTGGCGAGATTGCTGACGGTCATCAAGAGCGTGTAGCCGTCGGGCTCGGCCTTGGCCGCCGCCGTGGTGCCGATCACGGTGCCGGCGCCGGGCCGCGTCTCGACCACGATGGTCTGCCCGAAGCTCTCGGTCAGCTTATTGCCGACCACGCGGCTGAGGATGTCGGCCGAGCCGCCGGGCGCGAACGGCACGATGATCTTGATCGGCTTGTCCGGGTATTTGTCGGCCGCCGATTGCGCCTGCGCATCCGCCGTGAATGTCACAAGGCCCGCACCGACGGCGCAGGCGCGAAGGATTCGCGGGACCCGGGTCGCTCTCGAAAACCACATCGGCGTTCTCCCAAGACTTTTGTTTTCATTGACCGCGGAAATGCCGCGGGTGATCGCCCGTTCGGGGCATACCGGGAGAATGCTAGCAGGCTGCAGATGCGGGCGATATGCTGCAACGGCCGGTGCCCTTGGAGCGACAGATGAAACGAATCGCAATCCGACTGGCGCTCTGCGCCGCTGCGCTCGTGTGTGGCGCAAGCCTCGTACAGGCGCAGGGCTTTCCGGCAAAACCGGTCCGCATCGTGGTGCCCTATCCGGCCGGCGGCTCGGTCGACATCGTGACCCGCGCCGTCACCCAGAGGCTCAACGCCATCTGGGCGCAGCCGATCGTCATCGAGAACAAGGCCGGCGGCGGCACGCAGATCGGCGCCGAAGCCGTCGCGAAGTCCGCGCCCGACGGCTACACCCTGTTCGCGACCGGGATGGAGACCTTTGCGATCACCCCGTTCATGCACGCCAAACTGTCCTATGACGCGGACAAGGACTTCACCCCGGTCAGCGGGCTCGGGCTATCGAACCAGTTCCTGGTCGTGCCAGCCACCTCCGAGCTCAAGAGCGTCCGCGATCTGATCGCACAGGCCAAGGCCAGGCCGGGCGATCTGCAATACGGCACCATCGGGCTCGGCGGCTCTAGCCACATCAACATGGTGCTGTTCGAAAGCATGGCGGGCGTGAAGCTCACGCCGATCCATTTCCGCGGCGGCGCGCCGCTGGTCACCGACCTGCTCGGCGGCCATGTGCCGACGAGCTTCCTCAGCGGCGCGCTGGTCGATCAGGGCATCAAGGCCGGAAAGCTCCGGCCGATCGCGATCGCCAGCAAGCAGCGCCTGCCGCAATACCCGGACGTGCCGACCGTCGACGAATCCGGCGTACCGGGCTTCGAGGCGGTGAGCTGGTATGGCCTCTGGGCGCCGAGCGGAACGCCGCGCGAGGCGGTCGCCAAAATCAACGCCGACGTTCAGAAGGTGTTTGCCGACGCGGAATTCCGCGAAAAATTCCTGGAGCCGAATTTTTTGGGCTCGATCACCGGCAATGCCGACCAGTTCGCCGCCTTCATCAAGGCCGAGGCCGGCAAATGGTCCAAGGTGATCAAGGACGCCAACATCAAGGTCGATTGAGGCGGCATGAGCGACGCGCTCACTTCACCCTCCCCTGGAGGGGGAGGGTCGGCGAAACATCGAGCGTAGCGAGATGTGAGCCGGGGTGGGGTGAACGTTCCTAACTTGCACAAGAGCTCACCCCACCCCGCCTGCCTTCGCTGCGCTCGGCAGTCGACCCTCCCCCTCCAGGGGAGGGTGAAGCGCGCAAGCTGCACGCTCCTGCCGTCACTGCGGCTCGATGCCGGCGCTCTTCACCACCGCGGTGACGTTGTCGATCTCGCGCTTGAGCGCCTTTTCGAAAGCGGCGGCATTGCCGCCGGTCGGCTCGATGCCGGCCGCGGTGAGCTGCTTCTTTGCCTCGGGCGTATTGACCGCGGCGATCGCCTCAGCGGCGATCTTGTCGGCGATCGGCTGCGGCAGGCCCGGGCGCCCATACAGGCCCACGATGGTCGCGAGATCGTAGCCCGGAATGATTTCGGCGATCGGCGGCACGTCCGGCGCCTGGAACCAACGGCTCGCACCATTGTTGGCCAAGAGCTTGACCTTCTTGCTCTCGACCGCACCGACCAGCGACGGATAAGCCGAGAACAGCACCTGCACGTGTCCGCCCAGTAGCGCCGGCACCGACTGCCCGGTGCCGCGATAGGGAATGTGCGTCATCTCGAGCTTGAGCGACGCCTTCAGCGCCTCCATCGACAGATGATGGACGCTGCCGACGCCGGACGAGCCGTAGTTGATCTGGCCCGGGTGCGCCTTCACGTAGTCGACGAATTCGCGGAGCGTCGACACTGGCAAATCGGGATGCGCCGCGAGAAACAGCGGCGTGTTACCGAGCAGCGCCAACGGAACGATGTCCTTCGGATTGTAGCTCAGCTGCTTGAACAGCGCCGGATTGGTCGAGACGATGCTGCCGTCGGAGACGATGAAGGTATAGCCGTCCGCCGGCGCGCCCATGAGCGCGGACACAGCGGCAGCAGCACCGCCGCCGGCGCGGTTCTCCACCACCACGGTCTGGCCGATCCGTTCCTGCAGGTGCTGGGCGGTGATGCGCGCGACCGTATCCGGCAGGCCGCCCGGCGCGTAAGGCACGATGAAGCGGATGCCCTGGTTCGGATAGGGCGCCTGCGCCTCCGCCAGCGGCGCGAACAACGCGGCGAGCGCAAGAGTGAATGCGGCGCGCAGCGAATGGAGCTTCATGATTTTTCCTCGGGCCGAATTGATATCTTGTTTAGAGCATATTCCGACGAATTCGAAGCCGCTGTTTTAGCTTCAGCCTGTCATGCCCCGCGAAAGCGGGGCATCCAGTAATCACCGATGATTGCGTTTACTGGATCGCCGCCTTCGCGGGCGATGACAGCTGAGTATATGAGCGACGCGCTAGTGGTGCGGCCGGGAGCACGCACCTAAGAGAAAACGGCCGCGAGCCCGAAGGCCCGCGGCCGCCACCGTTTTGTCAGCGTGTCCGTCACGCCAGCAATTACCTCGAGGCCGTCTTCGCATCGCCGTAGCTGATGCGATAAACGGCGCCGTTGTTCTCGTCAGAAACGAGCATCGAGCCGTCCTTCATCTGGAAGACGTAGGACGGGCGGCCGTAGAACTCGTTCTTCTCTTCGTTGAGAAGCCCGGTCAGGAACGGCTCGATCTTCGCCTTGCCGCCGGAGATGCGGGCGATCGCCACGTCATAGCCGAACTTCTTCTCGCGGTTCCACGAACCGTGGCGGGCGATAAAGGCGACGTTCTTGTACTGCTTGGGGAACATGTCGCCGGTGTAGAACTTGATGCCAAGTCCCGCAGAGTGCGGCCCGGTCAGCGCGGCCGGCAATGTCACGCCCGCGCACGGATCCGGCTTCTTGATGTCCGGATCGGCGATGCCGTTGGCGTGGCAATAGGGGAAGCCGAAGTGCGCGCCCTCGTTGCCTTTCGCGACCCGGTTGAGCTCGTCCTCCGGTCCGGCATTGCCGGCCCAGTCGCGGCCGTTGTCGGTGAACCACAATTCCTTGGTCACCGGATGCCAGTCGAAGCCGACCGTGTTGCGGACGCCGCGCGCGACGATCTCCATGCCGGTGCCATCGGCGTTGTACCGGCGGATCTGGCCGTGGGTGCCGGGATTGATCTCGCAGATGTTGCAGTTGGCGCCGACCTGCACATACATCTTTCCGTCCGGACCGAACGCCACGTATTTCCAATTGTGGTGGATGGTGTCGGGCAGATCGTAGGCTTTGGTCAGCTCCACCGGCTCGGGAAGCTTGTCGAGATTGTCCTCGATCTTGTCGTAGCGAAAGACCTTGTTGATCGCGAAGACGTAGAGCGAGCCGTCCTTGAATGCGAGGCCATTCGGCTGCGTCAGGCCCTGGATGATGACCTTGGACTCACGCTTGCCGCCCTTGTCGGTGATGGCATAGACGCGCCCGATGATCCGCGTGCCCATGAACATGGTGCCCTTGTCGCCCATCACCATGGTGCGGGCGCCGGCATGGCCGCTCGACCAGACCTCGGCCTTGAAGCCTGCCGGCAACTTGATCTTGTCGACCGGCAGCTTATCGGCCGGCGTTGCAATCGGCGGGACCGGATGACCCTTGAGATTGACATCCTGCTTGCTCTGCTCGACCTTGGTCTGGTCGATCGGGCTGAAGCCCGGCCGGGCCGGAGCCGGTGCCTGCTGCTGCGCCGCGAGCGGCAATGCCGCCGCGGCCAAAACCGCAAAGCTTCCGGCCACAAGCAATCCGCGCCGGACCGACGTTGAAATTGGCATGGTCGCCTCCCTGATGCGGAAGAGCCCTGCCCGTAATTGCCGCCCGGAATGGCCCGGCGTCACAACGGGCTGGTCTTCCTTGGCGGCAAGTGTCGGACAAATGGGCCCCGACGCGCAAGCGGGCGGCAGGTGCGTCACATCCGCCGGCAGCCAAACAGCCGCAGATGCGGCGACGCTCTAGTGGGTCCGCATCGGCAGGCTTTGCAGCCGCAATTCGCCGACCGCGCCGCCGTAGACCGGCGTGAAGTTCGGATCGATCATATGCGCCTTCGGGAAGCGCGCCAGCAGCCGCTTGATCGCGATGGTGATCGTGGTGCGCCCGAGGATGTTGCCGACGCAGTGATGCGGGCCGGCGCCAAAGGAGAGGATGCGTTTCGGCTTGCGATGGATGTCGAACCGGGTCGGGTCCGGGAACACATCCGGATCGTAGTTCGGCGCGAGCGGCGACGGCCGCACCACCATGCCTTTGAGAATGGGCGTGCCGCCGACTTCGGTGTCGCGGGTGCAGATCCGCGGGAAGGTGAAATAGCCGTTGCTGCCGAGCCGCAGGCATTCCTCGATCGCCTCGGGAATGAGGGTCGGGTCGTCGATCAACTGCCGGCGCTGGTCGTCGTTCGTGTAGAGCAGGTAGAGCGCGCCACCGGCGGCGCGGCTCGTTGCCGACAGCGACGCGCCGCAGATGCCGAAGATCTGGTCGAACAGCTCGCGGTCGCTCAGCTTGTCGCCGGCATCGCGGGCGTTGACCAGATCGCTGATGAAGTCCGGCCGCGGGCTCACGCGCCGCTCGTCGATGATGACCTTGATCTCTTCCATGGTGCGATCGAAGGCGTTGCGCAGCTCCTGCGACCACGGCTCGCCCGGCTTGACGTAGGTGGTGCCCGGAATGAGGTCATGGAACGCGACGAAGATCGCCTTCCGCCTCTCGTCCATGCTCACCATGGCGGTCAGCAGGGCATCGACCACGAGGTGCGCGCCGAGGTCCTTCATGGCGTCGAACTCGGGGCCGTTCTTTTCGATCGCGTTGAGCATGCCGTCGACGATCCCGGTAATGCTCGTCTGGAGCTGCTCGATCCGCCGCGACGAGAACGCCGGCATCAGCAGACGGCGGACACGGGCGTGCTGCTCGCCGTCCATCTGGGTGACGAACTGAGCGTCCATGATCTTGTTGTACTGCTCCCAACCGGGCCCGCGCGGCATCTCGGAGCGGAAGGTCTCGGTGTCGGAGAACACCTTGTGGACGTCGGCGTAGCGGCCGACCACCACCTGAACGGGCCCTTGGGCCGACCCCTTGCCGACCACGTAGAACGGCCGCCGCGCCGCCCATTCGGCCATGAGGCGGTGCGCGTTCGCCTTGAACTCGGCGCTGCCGAGATCGACGTCGACGACGTTGCTGCGGTCCAACTCGGCCACTGACGACATGGCAAGCTCCGGCGTATCGATTGGTTAGATATCTAAGTATCGCATCGGAGGGGTGGACCTCAATACCATTTTGCTTGATGCCGGCGTGGCGCAAGCCATGACCGCGCATCCATTTGTGTGGCAGAGATGACCGTACGGATTGTACCAAACCGCAGCAGAGTTTCCGCAATGAATTCGCCAAATCTCACGCCGCCGGGCCTCACGCCGTTCTTCGACGGGCACAATGACGCGCTGTTGCGCCTGTTCAAACGCGACGGCGCGGACGCACCACGCGCCTTCATCGACGGCGAAGGCAAAGGACAGCTCGATCTGCCGATGGCTGTTCAGGGCGGGTTCGCCGGCGGCCTGTTCGCGATCTTCGTGCCCTCGCCCAAATCTGCGTCCTCGCCGAAGACCGCGCCCGCGGAAGAAGCAACACCCGCGCTCGACACCGCGGCGGGCGCGCTCGTGCCTCCGCCGCTCGACCTTGCGACCGCCCAGGCCGCCGTTTCGAGCATGGCATCCATCCTGATCCGCATCGAGCGCGAGGCGAACGGCCGGGTCCGCATCTGCCGTACCGCCGACGACATCCGCCATTGCATGGCGGCCGGCGTGCTGGCTGCGGTGCTCCATATCGAAGGCGCCGAGGCCATCGATCCGGAGTTTCAAACCCTCGATGTCCTGCATCAGGCTGGACTGCGCTCGCTCGGTCCGGTGTGGAGCCGGCCCAACGCGTTCGGGCACGGCGTGCCGTTCCGCTGTCCATCGTCACCCGACACCGGGCCGGGCTTGACTGATCTCGGCAAGGACCTGATCCGGGCCTGCAACCGGCTGAATATCCTGATCGACCTGTCGCATCTCAACGAGCGCGGTTTCTGGGACGTTGCCGAGCTGAGCAATGCTCCCCTCGTCGCCACCCATTCCAACGCCCACGCTCTGAGCCCCCATTCGCGCAATCTCACCGACCGGCAATTGAAGGCGATCGGCGAAACGGGCGGCATGGTCGGCGTCAATTTCGCGGTGAGCTTTCTGCGGCCTGACGGCCGCCAGGACCGCGACACGCCCGTCGAGCTCATCGTCGATCATGTGGAGCACATGCTTGCGCAGGTCGGCGAGGATGGCGTCGGCTTCGGATCGGATTTCGACGGCGCCATGATCCCAAAAGGACTCGGCAATGCCGCGGGGCTCCAGGTGCTGGTCGAGGCCATGCGAACGCGCGGCTACGGTCAGCCGCTGATCGAGAAGCTGTGCTTTCGCAACTGGCTCCGCGTGCTGGAGCGGACGTGGAACACGACAGACGCCAAGCCCCGATAGACCAGGACGTGGTCTCATACCGATGCCCGACAATTCGGCGGCGCATCAGCCCAATCCACCTTATCAGCAACTTTCGGTTGACTTCACCCGATGCAAATCGGATTGGACAAAGTGTTCAGTCCCGTTATGAAGTGGGTCGAGTCGTAGCCGTATCGGTCTGCAGACGTGTTCGTAGGAGTGAGGCCTCTGGGCGTCTTCAGCCGCGTGGCGAACTTGGATGCGTCAAGAAAGGCGGCCCGGTGTTCCGCCGCTTCAATCGTCCTCTGGACAATTTTCCTTGGGACGGCCTTCCGCTTGCTGGTCGCCGCTACCGTACCCGACCTCGGTCACAGCGAAGCCTATTACATTGCCACCTCTCGGCACGTGGCATTGAGCTATTTCGATCATCCACCGCTCTCATTTTGGATCACTTGGGCGGCCATGAAGCTGACGGCGTCGGACGCCGTGCTTGCGGTCAGGGCGCCATTCATTTTGATATTCGTTGGAACGACCTGGCTCACGTTCCGTTTCACCGCATTGCTCTTCGGAGAAACGGCCGGGGCGCTCGCCGCGCTTCTGCTCAACCTCTCCCCGCTGTTTGCCATCAGCCTCGGGGCGTGGGTTCAGCCCGACGGTCCGCTGCTCCTTTGCCTGCTTGCTGCCAGCTGCTGTCTCGTCCGCCTTGCCTATAACGAGAGAGTCGACCGTCCACTGCTGCTTTGGGCGCAAACTGGGCTTTGGCTCGGGCTTGCCCTGCTATCGAAATATTATGCTGTGCTCTTGCCGGTCGGAATCGTGCTGTTTGCGGCGACAAGCCGAGAGTATCGGCGATGGTTCCGAGAACCGGGGCCCTACATCGCGTGCGCCATCGCGATTCTCGTTTTCAGTCCAGTGTTGATTTGGAACTGGCAGAACGACTGGATTTCGTTCGCATTTCAAGGACGGCACGCCGTTGAAAACCAGGGAACTGAGGTGCGATGGCTGTTGGACAGCATTTTGGGGCAGGCGGCGCTGATCGGTCCGTGGATATGGATTCCGATGCTGCTGTCGTGCGTACAGCCCGCCCGCGACGGTCGCGCGGATTCCAGGAGTTGGCTGGTTCTGTGCATCGCTTCTGTTCCGATCTTGTTGTTCACAGTGATCGCGCTGTGGGTGCCGCCCGGTGGGCATTATCATTGGCAGGCCCCGGGATATCTCTTGTTGTTTCCCCTGTTGGGTAAATTCGTCGCGCAAAAGCTCGAAAGCGGCGACATCCAGGCGAAGCGCTGGTTGGCCGCCTCTGTCGCGACAATGTTTCTGATCATGGGGATTATGAGTGCAGAGCCCTTAACCGGATGGACCGATCGGTTGATTCGAAATTCGTTCTCGGTCGGGCAAAATCTCACCGCGAAGGGACTCGAGTGGAAGGAGTTGCGAAGCGCGGTCGCCGCGCGAGGCTTGCTGGGGAAGTCTGGATTGTTCGTCGTGACCTCCCATCGCGTCGAGGTTGGCAAGGTCGACATTGAGCTCGGCCGGTCTCTTCCGGTAATTTGTCTATGTCCCGATCCTCGCAATGCTGCATTCGGGTCGGACCCTGGTCAATTTTCCGGCTGGGACGCCTTAATTGTCGGCACGCCGGAGCATATTCCCGATGTCCAACAACAGTACGGCAAATACTTCAGAACCATCGAGCCGCTGGACGAAGTGGCTATCCATCGCGGCGGCAGGACAGCACTGATCCTGCATGTCTATTATGCGAAGGATTACCTCGGTACCTATCCGTTGCCGTTTGTACATTCTTCGGAGCGAACTCACACCAAATGATCGATCGATCTGGAATGAGCGCCCAAGCGTTAAAGACGTTTCCTCAAAGTGTGTCCGAAGGTAAGGACATGGACGAGACCCGGAGCGCAACCACGCCGGGACCCGAGCTCACGGTCGTCCTGCCGACCTGCAACGAGCATGACAACGTCCGCCCCGTCTATGATTCGCTTTGTTCCGCGCTACGAGGCATCGACTGGGAGGTAATCTTCGTCGACGACGACTCGCAGGACGGGACGGCAGCGGCGGTCTGCCTAATCGCTCATTCCGATCGCCGAGTGCGCTGCATACAGCGGATCGGCCGGCGCGGTCTGGCGTCCGCCTGCGTTGAAGGAATCCTGGCCAGCTCTTCGCCCAACATCGCGGTGATGGACGCCGACCTGCAGCACGACGAGCGGTTGCTGTCCGACATGCTCCGCATATTGAAGACCGAGCCGACCGTCGACGTCGTGGTCGGGAGCCGTTATGTAGAGAACGGCGATATGGGCAGTATGAGCCGGCACCGCTCATGGCTCAGCAGAATGGCCACACTCATTGGCCGTAAAATTCTGCGGGTTCCGATCGCCGACCCCATGAGCGGCTTCTTCATGATCCGGCGCGAGGCGTTCCAGGCGTCGGCGCGAAAGCTGTCGAACATCGGGTTCAAGATACTGCTTGATATTCTGGCCTCGTCGCCGCGGCCGCTGCAGATCGTGGAGCTCCCCTTCCAATTTCGGAGCCGTCACAGCGGCGTAAGCAAGTTTGATGCGCTCATTGGATGGGAATACCTGACGCTGCTGGCCGACAAGACTCTCGGCCACATCGTGCCGGCCCGTTTCGTCGGGTTTGCACTGATTGGCGGGCTGGGGCTTCTCGTGCATCTTGCCGTACTGTGGCTGTGCCTCAACGCCCTGCATTTGGCGTTCGCGCCAAGTCAAGCGACGGCAACCGGCGTCGCAATAATCGGTAATTTTGCGCTCAATAATTGGCTGACCTATCGCGATCACCGCCTTGTCGGATGGGAGTTTGCCTGGGGTCTCTTGTCGTTCGCACTGATCTGCGGTTTCGGCGCGATCGCGAATGTCGGAATCGCCACGTTGCTGTTTGCCCAACAGCACTCTTACTGGTGGGTAGCGGGCATCGCCGGTGCGGCCATGAGCTTGGTGTGGAATTATGCTGTGAGCTCCGTCCTGACTTGGCGTTCGCGGTGAATGAAGCCGCCGTCAACGGCGCGCCGCGTGATGTTGATGGGTTTTCGGCCCAACTCATTCATGACCGCTTTGGGATTCATTAGCGGACATCGGGCCTGATCAGCGGACCAGCAGACCCAAAGCGGACATGGGCATTGGTCTCGAAACACGGTAGCGTCCATGCACGGGTCAAGCGCATAGCTTGCCTGAGAGCTGCCTCAAAACGGCGACCCACCGAAGTCACCGTTTCTAAACATTGGCAGCCTGGTGCCGTCGGCAGGCGCAGAATTGATGTCAAGAAGCGATGTTGGTTCAGAGGGCGAAGGCCGCCAGCCGCCGCATTCTGCTGGAGTTTTGAATGGGCCCTATGGAGCGCCGCAAGTTCATCACGCTCATCGGTGGCGTGGCTGTTTCGTGGCCGCTCATGGCGCGGGCGCAGCGCCCGGCCATGCCGGTGATCGGCTTTCTGAGTGGCCGGTCGCTGGCTTCCGACGCGCACCTGGTGACGGCATTCCGCCAGGGTCTGAACGAAACCGGTTACGTCGAGGGCCGCAATGTGCAGATCGAATTTAGCTGGGCGGAGGGGCAATTCGATCGATTGCGGGTGATGGCGGCCGATTTGGTTGACCGCAGGGTGGCGGCGATTTTCGCGGCAGGCATGGATGCCGCCGTACGCGGCGTCCGCACCGTTATTACGACGACTCCTACCGTCTTCGCGACGGGTGGCGATCCTGTCGGGCTCGGCCTCGTTGCAAGCCTCAACCGACCGACCGGCAACGCCACGGCTGTGACGGTGATCGCTGCAGAACTCATGCCTAAACGGATGGAACTGCTGCGCGAACTGGTCGCGTCCGCAACTTTTGTTGCTGTACTCGTCAATCCGAACGATGCGAATGCCGCGTCATATACGACAGACGCGCAGGTTGCCGCCGGCAACCTCGGGCTTCAGGTTCGCGTCGTGCATGCCGGCGCCGAAGCCGATTTCGACACCGCCTTCGCCACGCTCGTCAAGGCGGGCGCTAGCGCACTCCTCGTGACGGTGAATACTCTTTTCATCACCAAACGCGAAAAACTCCTGGCCCTGGCGGCGCGCCACGCGGTGCCGGCGATGTATGATCGGCGCGAGTTCCCGGCAGCCGGCGGCCTGGTGAGTTACGGCGCCAACATTGTCGAACAATACCGCCAGGGCGGGGTTTACATCGGCAAGATTCTCGGTGGCGCAAAACCCGCCGACCTTCCGGTCCTGCAACCCACCAAGTTCGAGCTGGTCATCAACCTCAAGACCGCCAAGGCGCTCGGCATCACCGTGCCGCCAACACTTCTCGCCCGCGCCGACGAGGTGAT
>Ga0207670_10000764_pt1 | contig 16919 bp, 14 predicted proteins | sample KBSS23HmetaG_FD_184339 | JGI IMG/M metagenome (GOLD analysis project Ga0207670, IMG submission 184339) | Switchgrass rhizosphere microbial communities from Kellogg Biological Station, Michigan, USA - KBS S2-3H metaG (SPAdes) (version 2) | ecosystem: Host-associated > Plants > Roots >... | reverse complement strand
CGTCGTCGTCGTCCTCGCTCAGCTGCATCAGTTTCAGGGCTTCGGATCTCAGTCCGAACATCGCGCGGACCGCGTCGCGGATCAGGGCGGGGTCGCCCGTGAACGCCGCTGTAACCGCCGCCCCGAGATCGCCGCCTTGGCGACCTACTCCGGGGAGCAGGAAAGGTAGGTTTGGAAACGCGGCGCGAACCACAGTCGCCTCAATTGGTGCTGTTGCGCCGATTACAACTCCGGTGTTGCCGTCACGACCGGTTCGCATCGCCAGTTCTGCGACGATCATGTACAAGGGCTGTTCGCCGCACCGCAGGTGCTGGAGGTCGACACGGCCTGGATTCGACGTGTGGCAGACGAGGTAAATCCCTTTGGCGATGTATTTTGTGAACTCAGCGAGGGAATCAGCGCCGTGATATGCGTGAACTGTGGCCGCGTCGAACTTCATCGCCTCAAATACAGCCGAGGCGTACGCGGCCATCGTGTTTGGTACGTCGGCCCGCTTGCAGTCCAAGAGCACTGGAATATCAGGCGGGACGCATTGCTTTACGATTGCCAACCCGTCCCAACCTCGCGAACCATACTGCTCCCAGAATGCGGCGTTCGGTTTGTAACAACAGGCAAGGTCAGATGTGGCCTCGATCAGGGTGCGACAGAACTTTATCGCTCCCTCTAGTCCTCCTTCTATCAATTTCGGATCAGGGTCCAAGCCAATGCAAAGCAGTGAATCCCGACTCATCGACGCGGCGCGGAGTTTTTCGAAATAGCTCGAAGTCATTGCGATTCCGTCGAGCGTGATCGGGTCCACCGGATCTCCTCTCACCTTCTTGCCTAGCCCGCCCAACTCATGGATATCTTGTTTCCGTATAACGGAACCTTACGCGCTTTCCGTATAACCAAAAGCAAGATGTCCGTCAAGTTGGGTTCATTTCGCTGTGTCACCGGAGTTTGGTTAATCCGCTTCTGTACAAAACATAGTGACCTCTTCAGAACGGCTTGCTCATGGTCTTGCGATTTAATACGCTACGTATAAATCGCAGTGGTATCCACAGGAACAATCAATTGAGTATTGTTGCTCCTGTGACTTTAAGTTTTTAGCCCGCAACAATTTTTTTGGTGGATCGCCAGCGGCCGAAGTATCCAGCTCTCCAGATGATCCGGGTGTCCAGTCTCTACTATCCTCCCATGCACAGTCCGCTCGCCAGTGTAATGACGGGCATGATCATTCGCTGATGAGTATGGACATTCATACTCACGACGAACCATAGACCAACCACCGTGGTTTGCTATCATTCACTCACACGAGGACAAACCCTCATCGAGCCCTTGACTCGTGCCACGCCCAACGATAGTCTGACCACGTATTCTTAAGATCAACCTTACTAAGTCGAACGACGGGAACGCGCCGTCCATACCTTAAACACACAAGCTGGAAGATTATCGTTGCTATGGTTCGCACAATCCTATCAATGAGGAGATATCGAGAATATGCCTCACATAATTGTGATCGGCCAATATCTCATGGCCTCGATCTATATTTTGTTAGTAGGCGTTTGGTTTATTGTTCTCATTAAGACTGACGACATTCTACGCCTCCGACGACCCGTATTACCCTCTCAAAGTTATTCCAAGATTCAAGTCGCTTTCCGCTTCGTGGCTGCTAGCCTCCTTCTAGATTCAATCTATTGGACCGTTACAAACATCGTCGATGTCGTACATACAGGAACTGTCTTACGCAACCCATTCATAATTGCCATTGTGAAAGTTCCAGTATTAATAACGGCAATCGTTTTTTATCGCCTAGTTGAACAGTCGAGTGGTGCGTTAAGCGAAGAATACGAACAAGCGTATTTTTCGAAACTGCTTGACCTAACTTGGGATGCTGTCGGCATCCTGGACGCTGATGGCAACATGAAAATCTGGAATAAGGGTGCTGAAAGCCTCTTCGGTTTTCAGCGCAATGAGGTCCTAAACAAAAACATTAAGGACTTCTTGGTCCCACGCGAATTTGCCCGAGAGATTGATGAGATACTCGAAGATATCAAAGTAAACCACGTGGCGCGGTATCTATATAATACTATTCGCTTGACAGCAAACGGCGAGCGGAGACCAGTCGACATTTCGATTTCTCCAATTATGAATCCCGAGTTCAAAGGTTATTTCGGTATTATGAGAAGGGCTTTGCCGCTTCCTTTTGGCGATTTTCGCTACTTTGCTCCGAGCGACATTCCACAACATCCCGACAGTTACGTGTTCGTTGCAATGCCTTTCGACAAGAGTGTTGTGCCGCCCGATGTGTATTCAGTCGCAATCAGAGACGCGATAGAGGCAAACGGTCTAATCTCCGTCCGTGCCGATCACGGAACTTTAACCGGATCCATAATTAATCAAATCTATAATGATATTCGGCAGTCGACGATCGTCGTGGCTGATCTGACTGGTAAGAATCCAAACGTATTCTATGAGGTTGGACTTGCTCATATGTTAGGCAAGCCTGTCATTCAATTGATGGCCGATGGACAGGACATCCCATTTGATATCGCGCACATTCGCACGATCAAGTATGATTGCCACAATTTGTCAGAGCTCCGAGATAAACTTAAAAATGCGCTCAGAGATCATTTGGCTGTTCATAATCCATCCCTTGGCTCAAACTCAGTGTAAATATTAATAGGTCGGCTTTTACGATGGCTATTGACTCCACCGTTGACGAAGATTGTCGCTGGGACAAACTCAGCGAGCGTCGTGAAGGGACTCTGCTGTCTCCGCTCATTATACAATCCCTAAAGCAACTAGAGAGCGTACCGCTCCAAAGGATTCGAGCGGCTGGTATTTGGCGCGATCGAAACAACTACTTCCTCAATATCTCGTACCCCTCTTTGCAGGCTATGCAAGTTGTTAATCCGAAAGCTGTGCTGTCAACAGGCTCTCCGCCTGGACCAAACTCTGTAGCCCTTTATATTCACATTCCCTTTTGTACGGCCGAATGCCACTACTGCCATTACTACAAGATATTTGCCCAACCTTCATCTGTTGTCGACATTTACTTAGACATGTTAATCCGTGAGCTGTCATTGTACGCGGATTATTTTGATGGGCTCATAGCTAAATCTATCTATATAGGTGGCGGTACGCCAAGTTACTTGACTCCGGAACAAATACATCGACTTTTTAAAGGAATAGCTCGACACGTCGAGGTTCCAAACGGAATTGAGATATCTTTCGAGGTTCATCCTGAGGATGGGAATCAAGAGAAGCTTGAAGCATTATGGGATTGCGGAATCAATAGAATTAACGTTGGAGTAGAAAGCTTCGATGATGAAGTACTGAAAGGTGAGCACCGCAGGCATACAGCCGCTGACGTTCGGGAATTATTGGATATTGCAGAAGGGGTTGGCTTCGAAAACGTAAATCTAGACTTGATTTATGGCTTGCGTAACCAGAGTATTAGACAGTGGGAGACAAATCTCAATTGGATTGCACAGCTACGGCCGGCATCAGCTACTTTGTACTTTCTCCGACTGAAACGTGGAACACCGGAGTACAAACTCTGGAAGCAATTTCCAGAACAGTTTCCCAGTGACTTCGATCTTCTCTTAATGCACGTCATGAATTTCGAACACTTGGACGTGGAGCTAGGTTACAAACAACGACCGGTCGACTGGTTTGTTCGCGATCCGAAATATTTCCATTACTACCAAGATCACAACTGGAGGTTGAGCGATGAAGTAAATCTGCTCGGAATCGGTGCTTCTGCATACTCGTATGTTGATGGGTGGCAGCGCTATAACATAAATGACATGAAGCGATACAACGAAGCTTTGTCCAAAGGAGACGCGCCTATCTGGAAAGCAGAGTATCTAACAGATCAAGAAGAGAGAATGAGACGTACTCTTATGCTTGGGCTAAAAATCGGAATTGATCGTTCTTTGTTTTGTGAGACCTATGGAGTTGATGCATTGACGGTGGACGACACCACGTGGCAGAAACTAGTCGAACTTAATCTTGTAGAAATAACACCTGAAACAATTGAGCTAACATACTCAGGCAGATTATTTGCTGATGAGATTGGTCAACAGTTCTATTCTGACCGCATGAAGGTAAGAATGGAAGCCTTAGATCCCGAACTCGTGTCCACAACTTGGCCACAGTTCAATCCTTAGTACCGCCCTTTCGACCGGTCGAAAATCATATTTGTTTAATACTTAGGCAGGTCAGTCCTCTCCTCACGCTCGATGAAGAAACCCGGGGCGCACTGAAGTTGGTATTTCAGGAAGATTAGTTGAAAAGAAGCGATACAGCGCGCAAATCACATCTCCGTTTACCAGCATTTCCCGATTTTGATCTTCCAGCGCTTCCGGAGTGAACCACTGGAAACGCCTTGTATGGCCGTTCAGGGGCAATCGAGGAGAAATATCGGACAGCCATTTAGGAGGGGCACGTAGCTCGACGGCACAAAACTCGAAAACATACACATACAATACGGAATAACCCGGATGCGGTTTTACGCTAACTAAAAATTGGGAACCCAGACTTGATGCTGATATTGTGGTAGTCGGTACCCTAAAATAGCCCGCTAATTCTCTCACGTTCTTGACGAATCTTTGCTGTGTAGTTTCCTTTTCGATCCGTCGCCTGAATGGAAATAGGAAGGCCTTCCATCCAGATATGGTCCGATCATCGGCAACAGTAAGAAGAAATGGGTTGCCTAAGACGTCCTCAGCTTTAATTAGAAAGAGATCGAGTACAAGAAGTCCAGGGCACGGCGCCTTGTTGGGTCGACGTGCGTTCGTAAGCTCAATTTGCTCCCGGTTAGGAATTTGAGTCCATATGGGATTTTCAACAAGCGTTCCCGCCAACGACATCATCCTCGGATAGTGTTCCCAACTTAACACTCGTTTCGTTTCTTCCTTGATGCGCCCGGTTAGCCGGGCGTTTTCAATATATCGAACCATTTGGGAGGATAACTTGCCGTTTGGTCCTTCTTTACATTCCGGTGATAACTGCTTAACCGGTTTTGAAACGGTCCTAGGCTGAAGTGGGCAAGCGAACAGCAGATGTCTCATTAAGCTCGCTGCAACAGCTGCTGAATATTCATGCCACGCATCGTTCTTTTCAGAATCGGCAAGATCGCTGATGGCCTTGATTACAAGGAATCGCACCTGCTCAAAACTCTCCCACGCTGCGGTGCCGACGCCGTAGCCCTCCATTTCAATTGCTACTATTTTACGGTCTAACGAGGCAATTCTATCGCGCGCTATTGCGGCTGCGATCACCTTTTCGCCACAAGCGATTACTCCTTTGTGAACTTTTGGTTTAGTTCTCTTTCCATCAGGTCGTGACTCCCGAATCGAACCCTTCCACTTCGGAAGAGTCGTAACACAGTTCCACAATACTGCATCTGCGGGGTAAATCTTACATTCGGGTTTCGTGCCCTTGGGCGTTACCTTTTGACGTTCATAGTAATGCACCTGACTCGCGAAAACTCCATCACCTAAGTTCTGCTCTGGCGTTGCAGCGGCAGCGATCCCAACAAGCAGAATCGCGTGCGGCATCCAGTGGCGTATTAGATGTGCCGTCGCAACCGCAGCATTGATATTCCCTGTATCGGATAGTTGAGCCACGGCGACCTCATAAAATGTTTCGTCTCTTAATGGGAATCTTCCTTGCCAGTACCAGCGGGCTTCTTTTGGATACCTATGCTTGTCAGTTAACCCCAATGCTTTGCAGACCGCTAGACGTTCAACATCGAGCGTCGTAATTATGGCGAAATCGATTTGCTTCTCGATTTCGCCAAGGTGATTTAATTCGAAGTGATTTCGTGTCAAGTCAGAGTAGTCTACAGTGGGCGAATGAATTCTTTCGTTCATCTTGAATACTTTGCGGTTTTGCTGTGGTTCTGTTTTGGAGTCATATGTACAAATTTATTAACGCACTATAACCAGAGAATTTTAACTCAAATATAGGCCACCGTTAACATCAATTGTGGGTTATGCTTGAGTTATGGACTGATAAGAAGGAAACGCAAATCGTTACTTCTGTGGCCCATCCGGTCGGCTCAGTGGAATTGCCTGCTTAGTTTCAGACATACGGAGGTGATGCTTCGCGTGATGCATCTCAGGAGTCCGTTTTATCGTGCCGGGATATTGCTTTTTGTTTTGACTTGTACGATAGTTTCGTCGGTAGCAAGTCTCCGCTGAAATTATTCGAAACGACCAGGAAACTAGTTCGGATCCGGCTCAGCAATAATGAGCCGTGGTGCCGACGTTCATTGTCTTCGGCTGAGAGTCTAATGGCACAAAAGAGAATTGATTTACCCTCGAGAGAGCGACTTGCCGAACAACTGTACGTGGCTTGTCACATTAAGGGCTCATTCACATTGCGGTCTGGCAGAAGGACCAATGAGTACTTCGACAAGTATCAATTTGAAGCGAGACCGGCACTCCTTCGTGCCGTTACTGAAGGTTTGGTAGGCTTGGTGCCGACTGGAACGGAGGTTTTGGCTGGACTCGAAATGGGCGGCGTTCCCGTCGTTACTATGTTGTCCCAGCTTTCGGGGCTGCCGTGCGCCTTTGTCCGCAAAAAAGCAAAGGAGCATGGAACTGCCAGATTGTCCGAAGGTGCTGATGTAGCAGGTAAGAAGGTATTGATTATCGAAGACGTTGTAACCTCGGGCGGACAGATCTCGCTTTCATTAGCTGATCTTCGAGCGCTCGGCGGAGTTATCGAATCCGCTCTTTGCGTTATCGATCGAAAGGAGGGTGGCGCTGAATTGCTAGCTGAACACGGCGTCCACCTTCTCTCTCTCTTTACGCGAGATGATTTTCCTGATCTATAGCCAAGGCTACTATTGTGGTAAGGCTTCTGTCGGTTGCTTTAATTGGTAGAGACAAATTCAGTACGGTTGTAGCTTCTTTAGATGCACTCCTTGCTGACTTGCCTCCTAACTCGGACGTGAAGATCTTCGACCCCGGCTACCCGCCCTCCATATTGGACAAAATCAGGTCGTTAAGCCGTTTATCCTGCCACCCAATATCGATATTTCCAACCACACGCTTTGCGAATACGAATTACGTCTGGAATCAATTCGTGTCTGTAGCAAATGGGAAATACTTGCTAAATCTAGAGAACGATGTAATCGTCCAAAATGGGTGTATAGGTGATTGTATTGATGCGATTGAAACTGGATTCTGTGATATCGCAGTACCCAAAGTTTTTGAAGAGTTTCAAAGCAACGTCCATTACAACCCTACTGTATCGGAAATAATCGACGTAGAAGGCGGAGGGATTCTATCAAAGCTTGATCGCGGACGTGACGCTGTCGTTCCGATCGCCGGTGGCCGAAAAGTTAAACATCTAGAGCGACACTGCTTCATAATGTCCAAAACGACCGCGAAAAGACTCGGAACGCTTGACGAACAAATGTATTGCCGAACGGACTATGACATGAGCTTTGCCTGTCATCGTAGTGGCATCGTGATTGGAATACCACCTATTGCGTCGGTAACGCTGAGTTCAAAACTGAATTCGGAAATCGATAGGGAGTTTTATGAGTTCCGTTGGGATGCTAACCGTGTCGCGCTTGCGAATAGACGGTTAATAGATAAGTGGAAACTCGTCGGATTCAAAACTACGATTCACCACGTTGATGAAGCGCGAGCGCGCCTGATGCCCTCAGAATGATGTATTCACTGGCTCTTGATGGCGGACCGCCCGCTGTACCCCCTCTTAGTTTCAGGCGCTGGCCTTTTTACTCCACTAAAGTCGCTGCAGCGATTGTAGAACGAGTGGTCTCTGGGAATCTCTACGCTACCGAAATTGATCCTCTAATTGAAGGATTCGAAGAGCGTTTCACGCAAAGGCTCTGTCCAGGCTATAAGAGTATCTTCTGTAGTACAGGAACTGCCGCATTATCTAGTGCATACTTTGCGCTTGGATTGGATCCTGGTGCCGAGGTGTTGGTTCCGACGAATACGTTCCGAGCAACGGTAACTCCACTATTGCTTTTGAATCTTCGCCCAGTGCTTTGCGATTCTGATTCACATACTGGAACCATTGATCTTGATCACGCGGAAAGCAAAATCACGAGTCGGACCCAAGCATTAGTGGTCACTCACATTTGGGGCCATCCGGCAGACCTGAAAAGAGCCTGCCGAATATCGAAAAAGTACGGGCTCGCGCTTGTTGAAGATTGCTCGCATGCGCACGGAGCTACTTTTAATGGCAAACCAGTTGGCACGTTTGGCGACGTCAGTGTTTTTAGTCTCGGAACAAAGAAGATGATTTCCGGCGGTTTAGCCGGTATGTTAGTAACAAAGACCAGCAGGATTTATGAAAGGGCGCTATTATTTGGCCAACCAAAACCTAGAGGAGACATCGAACTTACTGATCCTTATCTTCGTGAGTTTTTGGGTACCGGGCTAGGTGCGAACTTTCGTGGGTCACCACTGGCCGCTGTCCTCGCAAACGAGCATTTGGAACGGCTCCCATCGACTATATCAGTTAAGAATGCGAACCTCTTAAGACTCGCGGACGCCCTGAACAGATACCTTCCCGATTTATGTCCTCCGAGCCGAAAGAAGGAGTTTACTTCAGGCACGTGGTATGCATTTCAGTGTTCCTGGCGGAATCAGGAGATTCGCAGAGATATTCTAATAGCTGCTCTGAAGGCTGAAGGTGTATCCGTCACCAAACCAACGCACTTACTCCATAACGAACGCTTGTTTTATGATTTCTCTCCTTTATCGACGTTTAGATTCCGGCGTCGACCGCGCTACAGAAAACACGAATACTTGAAGAGCGAGTTGTTATTTGATCAAATCATTGGGTGGGAAACTCGAGAGTTGTATGAACCTGCAAATGAAATTGTGGATAGTTACGCATTGGCATTTGAGAAGATCTCTCGTAACCTTCGCCGACTGGTCAAACTAAGTGAGAGTGCTTGATATTGCATTTCCTTCGGCGTCAGAGTGGATCCGTTCGGCCTGGAGACTGCTGACTGTTTACCTTTACAGGTGCAGGAGGATAGTCCTCAATTGTTCCAGATCCTGATTCCTTCTTGCCGTGTCTGCCAAAAGGAATCTGTGTATCTCGGGAGGGAATACATCGAAAAGCGTGGGGTGTAGTTCGAGTAGCTGGTCAGGATCTTTTAACTTCATCTGAATCGCCAAAATCTCTTCATCCTCTTTACCATTGAATAACCCCGTACCAGTGAGAACTTCAATCGCCACTAAAACCAACGAGTAGATATCATTCTTTATGCTAGGCATATCGTAATAGGCACTGGACTGTTCTGGGGCGATGTACCCGATTACACCATGGCATCTCGATGGTTCAGTCAGTCGCTCCCCTGAAAAGATTTTGGTCAACGGGGTTGAGTCGGTAGCTTTTACTAACTCATTCGTCCTCACTCTCGCCACCACACCCCAGTCAATAAGGTACGGCCGCAGAAACTTGTCTACCACAATATTGTCGGGCCTAATATCACGATGAACGAATCCGTGTCTTGCGGCTGTGCCGACTATATCAAGTAACTGGAGAAGCATGTTGCGACGGACAGGTTTATCCACCGGCAACTTGTGGCAGTCCCCCTTTAAGAATCTTTCTAGGCTTTGATCGCTAATGAATTCCTGAATGAACCACGGATACGGCTCCAAGCCAGAGCTAAATATCTGAGGGACGAGTGTGTAATTAGAAAGAAGCGTAGTCGCGTATAGCTCCCGCTCCCACCTCATGTGAAATCTAATGTTGCTCCTCAGTCGCTTGGTGAGTGCTTTAAGGATTACTTTTCCGTAAGACCGATGTAGGCCAACTAGTACATCACCCATATTACCCCGGTCGTGTTTGTACAGAACGGTGATGTTTAGTTGGCTGATGAGCTCATGAAGCTGCCCATCGTCTAGTAAAGGGGAGTGAGAGTCCATTAAGACTTAGGGGACGGGCACAGCGGCTAGAAACTTCTGTGAATCGAATCAGAGCCAGTTCAACTAAACGGTAAGTAAATACGCTTTTGCGTCATAAATAGAACCCTGCACTCACCGAGCAAGTTCATTAGGCGCTTAAACGTTAGAAAATCAATCTTATCGGTCTCTCCAACATGACTCCAGATCTCATCGACTGTTGAAGGTCTTGGAACCGCGGAACTCAAAGTTCTATTGATTGCCGTTACAATTTTTTCGATGCTAATACCCTTTTCACCCAGGAGTCTCGCTGTTCTTTTTCCAAGGATGATTGGAAAGCGCCGCGGATCTGTTGCGCTAATTCCGATATTGGTCAGTTGTCCATTCTTAGTTATTAGCCCCAACTCAATGCATAAAGTAATAATGTCATTGATTGAGTTCTTTGAATAATCGTGTTTTATCGCATCGTTTTTATCACGCCAATAGTATGCAAAGTTAGTGGGAGAACGGCGATACATGTATTCAACGAGCGTTTCTACATTCTTCGGCTGACCCTCCTCAGCGTATTCTATAGTGACTTGTATCTTGCGGTATAAACTCCGCTCGCCCGGCATCTCTCGCTCCTTCTTATGGGACGCCGAATTCGGCCAAATCCGTAAGGGGAGGGATGAAACCAAAGAGCGTATCCCTAGAAGAGACTAATTCTGACAACCAGCCTTCGATCCCGCCTCGTTTAAGTGTTTCGTAATCTCTTAACCGGAGGGCAACATTTGGTAGCGGGTTCTTAAGTATAAGATAGCTTTTATTGGATTCCTCCTTTTCGCGGCTCTTAAGGTTAGTCACAACTCCCAATTCACTGAGCCCACGTCGAATGTACAAACTGAAATTCAAGATAGGATCGGCAACAACCTGAAACCTCTGGACGTTCGTATCACCCCAAATCTCATTGGAGGGCTTCTGGACTGCCAAAAAAGCTGACCTGACATCCTCCGACCGGCATTGCGATACACACTTGTCCCATCCTGTTTCGTACGCCTGACGATTCTTGCTGCTCTTCCGCTTAACCTCTCGTGTCGTGTTTACAAGTTGATCGGACTCTAGTTGGACCGAGGAAGTTTTTTTTGTAAGCGACTGATAAATATGATGGAATCGTGCCTGCCAGGAGCGCAGATTGAACTTGATGTCGTTGCAGGTTTCATCTGCCGAAGAATGGGTTCCCAATGCACGCAACTCATGCTTGTTTAGACTACAGAACATTCGAGAGATCTCACTGACGTATTCGGCTTCTATCGAATTCAAAAATACGACTGAACCGGCTTCGCCGGGAAACTGGACCAACCAAGATTCCCATTGGGAAAGATCGATTTGAGGATACACTCTGCAGTTATGTTTCCAAGGAGGACCAGATAATCGGAATAGGACTCTGGCATTGCCGAGAGATGGCTTTAACTTTTCGACGATTTCCGTGGTAAAAGCCCAGCGATGATGTCGATAATCGTCAGGATCAGATCCTAGCAATTCTTCCTCGCCCCGATTTATTCGCATTGCACGACCGGGACCATGGAATCCTCTCTGGTCTTGAAACGCAACGGGATATCGAACTTTATCTTGGAGCTTTAAGTCGTCCCAAATACGGCAAAACAACCCTGCAAGTTTGTCGAAGTAAATTGCCGTCAAGTACAGACTCTCATTCGTTCGTTGACCGTTAGACCCTTCATCTTGGGCTTTTGTCCAGTCTAAGAGAAGTTTAGCAATGATGCGTTTTGTGCGCGCAACATTGCTGCCAAACTGATCTTCGTCAGGTGTATAGCTGCTCAGATCGCTGGGAGCCATGAGGATCCTTTCACCGCAAGTTGGCGGCGTAGCTTTTCGGAAACGATCTCGCTGTCTGGCAAAAATGTTCTTATGGCCCATGGGTCGCCATAGGAACTAGTGATCTCCTCAACCGTGGTGACCATTAAGCCGGCATCTATTAATCGGTCTGGCGCCACTCCCCAAGCACTTCCAGAAACGCCTATCGAGTCCTCCGCACTCGCAGCAATATTCATCAACTGTTTTCTCGATCTGCCTCTCACGCCATCCTCTGCGCCATCTTCGATGTCAATTTCCCTTAATAGCCGAGTCAATAGATAGAATCCCATGTTTTGAAGAGTCTTCTCAGGTAGGTTACGGACCGTTACAGCGCGTAGGCTTCTTCGAGGCCTTTCCAACTTCGCTTTAGTGACGACGTCCCGTACGTATTTCCACAGCTCGTGCATGTCAACTTTGGGAAACATCGCCATTAAATGCGAAAAACTAGCTTGAGGAATTTCAAGAACAATCTTACCCTCCTTCAAAAGATCGCTCATGGCAACAACAATGCCCTTCAAGAGCTCAATAGAAGCCAATAGCCCAACCAGATAAAATAATTCCTTCGGCCCAGCACTATTGAGAACAGATGTATCGACGAACGGCGGTAGATTTTTGATCCAAGCTTCGTCAACAACGCACTTGGTATTTGGATAAAAAATAGGCATAACCGAAAAGTGACTATGGTCTCTTTCAATTATCCTGCACTTTTGGACAACATCGCGCGTATTGCTGCCGGGGATTAGCCATTTTTCCAAGCTCTGCGGTTCGAGCACATCTGGCTCTTGAATGGTAAGATTCAATCGGCTTGAAGACGACAAGAAGGAGAAAGTATTACCGTCTTCCGCCGCTCTCGCAAGTTGGCTATAGAACTCGTTAATACCGCATTCAAGGCGAACCGACAGCTCAACATGTTCCGTATCAAGTAGCAAAGATCCGTACTGCTGAAGCATGTATATAATGTCGCTTCTGATTGCAGTATAGGTATCTGAGTCAATCGAGGCATAATGTGAGTAATCTGGTCGGTGCTCGCACTGTTCCCAAACTGCGAAACCAGCCGTCACTACTTCAACTTCATTACCAGCTAAAGCCCGTAACAGCGCTTTCTTGCCCTTTATAGTTCTGCCATGATGTACTAGTTCCTCAAACAGCAGGATTTTCGTACCCTCAAACGCAGACCATTTAAACTGGTCCATGGAACTGGTTGAGACTACTTGGGACCACGGCCACTCTAGTCGTGGCTCGGTGATTTCGGCTATTAGAGCACGCATCACCGCTGTCCCCTTTCTCTCTCCACACACAATCAAGTCGAAGTGTTCCCGCGTTAGAATTTGCTGGATAAATCCGAGTAGTTGCCGTTCAATTGGAACGGAACTACTGCTTCGCATTTTTGTAGATGATTCGAGCGCGCTTTTCATTGCCGTCTGCCTTTAGTGATGGCGTCGAGGTATCTAACCACTTGTTCCGGATTCTGAAAATCCGGGAATACACGAACTATCTCGTCAATTTTGACCTGCAGATCTTCAAGTCTGATGTTAAGGCGCTCCTTTAATTGTTGCTTCATATCGTCGAGATAATTGGTAGCAGCTTCACTATAAAGTAGCTGAAAAAATTCCTCTGCTCCAATAGGGAGGTACTCCGCATCGCGATGAGCCCAGATCTCAGATGAAACACGCCGATCTATATCGTCTCGCGGTGGAGAAACGATATAAGTCTTCTTCTTTAACTTCTGGGACCGCCTTGCCAAGATATTTCTAGCTTTTGAATAAAGAGCTCGGATATTGAAGTCGTTAAGGGAATAGCCCACAAATACGAAAGCTTTCGTCATCAACTCAGAGGTAAAGAGCTGGAAGAGTGGCCGATCTGGATCCATCAGATCTTCCTCTCGAATAAGGGGATTATCGGCAAAAGTTCCATGAAGATGTATAACCGCGGTGTTTCCGTCATCGTAAACGCGGTCTATACCACGCAAGTTAGATTCGGTTATTGTTATACCGCTCTCGCCAAGAGCCTCCTCAAGAAGTAAATCCCAGTTCGTAGTGAACAAGGTCCTGGGCCCGAACCTTGCAACGATCGCTGCCAGCAGATCGTGACCCACATGCCGAGCTGGTTTCTGCTGATCTGCATCACGGAAAACTACAGTCTTAAGAATTTCTTCCAACTCACTCTCTTGAAACGGGAGCCGATGCATTACTCCTTCGGCTATCGCCTCTAATGGGAATCGGCTGGCAACCTCACGGAGTTGACGTTCGAAGTCAGGATCCAAAGGTAAACGGTATTTCTTAAATAGCCCTCTACGCAGCAGTTCAAAGGCAAGCTCAGAACCCGAGAGTCCTTTGCTTGGCTGAGACATCCCAGCACCGAATAGAAAGCAGACCCTGCCGCGGACGAGTTGTCCTGCTATTTGCGCTATCTGTTCGTCTCTGGCACTCACCCAATCTTGGACATTAGTATCGGTCATTTCACCCCGCCTTATTCGATTGCTTTATTGAAGGAACCAAGAGAACTGCCGACTGGTATATTGGAGAGATCGAAAACAAAAAGATCGGCATATAATTCGCGTTTCATATCAGGAATTCTCCAATTTTGTGTTGTTCTCTTTGAGCTCAAGCAAGACCAGCGTTCAAAGCAGAGTTACGCCTGAGCGAGGGAAAGGTTGCTTGGACTCAATAGGTAAATATATAGGTCAAAGTATACTGCCAGTTCATAAAAGTCAATTATTCTGGCGTTAAATGTGACTTCTCAGTGGGTATGAGGAACAGGTTCAGTGAGAATGGTCTGCTGGCTTGCTCTGCACGGCATTGACGCGTCGATGCCCGCCGATGACAACGGGAAAGACTCCTGACTCATTTGTCACCGATTCGTCACTTGGTCCCAACCGGTTTGACCAGTCTTCAATTCTCATCTAGCAGATTCAACTGCGTATCTGCTCTGAATTTTACTTCTTCACCAGCATTTGCCCTTTGAAGCTGCTCCAGTAATTCATCATTCGGATAAAAAAGATTCAACTTACCCAGCCCGGCGATTGGTTGCGCAAACTTATGCGGCGACGTCAACACCCAACCATACAATCCCGGCCTGTAATCAGCGCGTGAACACAAGTGCATCGAACTCCAGTGGACCCACCGCTCGCGATCCAGCGGATTCACCGCGCTTAAAACCACGCTCCCTACATATCCACCCACGAAAGGCTTTTGCAAACCGAATTGCTGGTCCAGTTGTGGATCGCTCTTTAACCCCGTATGTAACCACAACAGGCCGCGATATTCGGTGTACCACGATCGAATCTCAATCGTCTTCCTCCCCGAAACGATCAGTTCAGCCCACGGCTGGCGAATACTTAAAGCCGGTACGCGATCCATTTATAGTTCGACCCGGTGCTCAACGCAGTTTGAAGGTACTCATGAATTCCTTAGCGAAGTCTAAGAATAGCCGATGAAGTTCGTCTAGTGAAAGTGAGGAGTTTGCGGCGAGAAGCTCTCTTCCGGACGGTGGCAGGATCGCGTAGAAGTCGGCAGATGACTTTTTGGTTTTCAGCACTTGCTTGAGAAAGATGTAGTAAGAACGGAAGTTCGCACCCTGTCGCTCGTTGTTTCTGACCTTACTTTGCAACAAATCGTAGGAATACTTTTCATCCACCTTTGTGGTGCGACGAATGATGCATGGAATACAGATTCCACACGGGACTCCGGGCCTTTTCCGACCTCCGATCACCAGATGTGACCAGAGGAACCAACACGTCTCCGTCTCACCAAGCAACTTCATAGTCTTGGCTCTGCCGATTGCACGAATGGCTTGCTCGACGCAGGCTCGTTTCGTGAGTCCCAGAAACGGATTGAGGATCTGCCAGTCTCCGCCAAACAGAGAAGAGAACAACTTGCTGACATGATGGTGCAAGAGCGGATGCGCGTGTTTCGTCATCAGCCAGGCACTGCCGGGAGGAATTGCAGTAGCGAGCACTCCATTCTCAAATTGAAATAGCCGGCGAATATTCCACGACTCCGCCACCACTGCCCCCAGCGATAGAAACAGGAATGAACGATAGAAAAACGAGTGCCCACGGCCAGCGCCCAGGTTCCAAACCATGCGCCACTGGCAATGCCGATCGTAACCAAGTTCAGTCGCAATAGTTTGTTGCTGTGTTTTCTGGCGAGTGTAGAATGAGACCAGTTGCGTCCTCGCTGCGTCTTTATGAATCGTCGCCAAACCACACGCGCTATCCATGCCGCCCGAAAACAAAGCGACTTGCTGAGGCGCTTGTCCATTGCCTGTTTGAGGGGCCGGCGATGGTACTCGCAAGCCTGGCGTGAAGTTCAAATCCCAAACCGCATCTCCAAGTACGTAGAGCGCGTCCTGAGCTGCCCGAATCGCATCCCCGTTCCACGCCTTCGGGTCGCGCAGTTGCATGTCCAACGTAAAATGTTCTGGAGGACTGGTGTTCTTTCTTCTAAGTTGCCGCTCGATCTGATAGATCGCGGCGGCAAAATCCAACAAATCAGCGGCGACGGGGGAGATCCCTTTTGGGCCAATTTTACCTTGAGGGATCAGACTTAGATCGCGCCCTATGTTAAAGGCAATCGCCTCGTATTCGTACCTTGCGCGAAAGCCCTGGATTCGGCAGTCAACGGACTTTTTGGGGCTCATATCTCTTTCGCAATTCCTTCAGAAACCAATCGAAGTTTTCACAAATCACTCGAAACAGATCCTTGTAAGTAGTTTGCTCTTTGTCCTTAAACGTGACTTCAAAGCCAGCGATAATGCGATCCGCCAGCTTTTGCGACGCCTCGAGCAGCCGTGTCTCGGTTGATTCGGGAAGTCTTTCGCGCTCACGCTCGGCGATGCGCCAAATCAATCGCGCAAGAAAGTGACCCGACGTGCTGTCGAAGATCTTTCGATTGAGTTTGTTGAGTATGTCTTTGCTCGATCCTTTAAGGAACAACTGGAAATTTTTGTCCAACGCGAGAATCAGAAAGTCGTCAACACAGAGTCGGACGATCTCCTGCACCTTTCTATTCGGCTCATCTTTACGAAACCGATCGATGACGGCACTGCTCCAGCGCATCAGGCAGCCGGGGCCATCCGGAACTCCGTAGTGGCTGTCTACGCCTTGCCAGGACTTGTTCTGAAATAGCTCCACGGATAATCGGAAGAGTTGTTCGTAAACGGATCGAATCAACGGAT
>Ga0207670_10000763_pt1 | contig 16922 bp, 11 predicted proteins | sample KBSS23HmetaG_FD_184339 | JGI IMG/M metagenome (GOLD analysis project Ga0207670, IMG submission 184339) | Switchgrass rhizosphere microbial communities from Kellogg Biological Station, Michigan, USA - KBS S2-3H metaG (SPAdes) (version 2) | ecosystem: Host-associated > Plants > Roots >... | reverse complement strand
AAAAGGTGCGCAGATCTCGTTCACGAAATCACTGGCACCGGAACTGGCGAGCTTTGGCATCAACGTCAACTGCGTTGCGCCCGGATGGGTCGCAACAGAGATGACGGGGGAAGCGCTAGCCGATAGCGCGCAGTACGAGTCGATCGTTAAAAGTATTCCTTTAGGTCGCGTTGCGACGCCCGAAGAGATTGCCGGACCGATAGTTTTTCTGTGCAGTGAGTGGGCCGATCACATCACGGGCGAAGTGCTTAACGTTAACGGCGGATCAGTTTTGTGCGGATAGGAGATTCAAGTATGACTTTAACTCTCGAGAGAGAAAGTGAAGTAACGAAGACGCGGGCGCATCACGTTGAACTAGGACTTGAGAGATTACTTGAAGAAGACCATGCCGCAATTCGCGGCGCGCACGTCGGACTGATCTGCAATCAAGCCTCCGTCGATCACTCTTATCGTCATGCTGCTGACCTCGTGCACAACCACAGAGACATTCAACTGCGAGCGCTCTTTGGCCCACAACACGGGATTCGCGGCGACGTACAGGACAACATGATCGAAACCAGCCACGGCATGGATCGCAAAACCGGCCTGCCAGTGCATTCGCTGTACAGCGAAACGAGAGAGCCCACGGACGCGATGCTCCAGGACGTGGATGTACTCGTGTTTGATATGCAGGACGTCGGCTGTCGCATCTACACGTTTGTTTACACGCTTGCGAACTGCATGAGAGCGGCGCGCAGATTAGGAAAGAGAGTGCTGGTTTGCGATCGACCGAATCCGATTAACGGCGCAAGCGTCGCCGGTAACATTCTCGAACCTGAGTACGCATCGTTTGTCGGACAATTTCCGCTGCCAACTCGTCACGGAATGACAGTCGGCGAACTGGCGCGCTTATTCAACGAGCATTTCCAGATCGGATGCGATCTGGAAGTGATCCCGATGAAAGGCTGGAAGCGAGCGTTCTGGCATGACGATACTGATGCACCGTGGGTGCTGCCTTCGCCAAACATGCCGACACTGGATTCAGCTACAGTCTTCCCGGGCACAGTGCATTTCGAAGGCACGCAGGTTTCGGAAGGAAGAGGAACCACGAAACCTTTCGAACTGATCGGCGCACCTTATATCGATCCTGATGCGTATGCAGATCAATTAAATGGCCTCGGATTATCAGGCGTGTTTTTCCGAAGTTGTGCGTTTCAGCCAACTTTTCAAAAACATGCTGGCGTCACCTGTGGCGGCGTGCAGATTCACGTAACCGATCGTGATTCGTTTGAACCGTGGCTCGCAGGCATCGCGATGACCAAGCTGATTCACGACATGTACAGAGACGAGTTTCGCTGGAAGAAACCGCCGTACGAATACGTCTATGACAAGAATCCATTCGACGTGATCAGCGGAACAGCGAAGATCCGAGAGGCGTTTGAGAAGGGAACCCCACTCGAAGAGATTGAGCATGAAACAAAAGCGCCACTCGAGGAGTTTAAAGAACTACGTGAGGCGTACTTGCTGTACCGGTGAAAAGTTAACGTGGGGCGTTAGGAGTCGACCCGCCGACGCTTAAAGTTTTTCGTGATGCTAATGGAGTGTTTGATGCCACGGGCTTGTCCCGTGGGGTCTCACGCTTGGCGCTACTTAGCTGCTAACGTGAACCTCCATGGGACAAGCCCATGGCATCCAAGCGGGAAATTTTTGAGCAGGCGTATAGCAGGGATATCGTGAGGCTCCACGGGGCAAGCCCGTGGCATCTGTTTGCGGGAAATGCGCGGCTAAGGTAAAACGTTAATTCTTATTATCACCATTTGGAGGACTAATTGGTTAAGACTGAACGCATGCACGCCGGCACCGCGGAGCCGATACCCGGCTTTGCCTGGCTGATCGGCGTCCTGGCCTGGTTTGTTCCGGGCCTCGGTCACCTGATGCAAAAGAGATGGTGGCGGGGGCTCCTGATGGGCGGCGCCGTTTGGCTTTCATTTTTCATCGGGCTCGCAATGGGCGGGCACATGTTTGACTTAAACGCGCCCGAAGGCTCGTCACAATACCTGCAGGTGCCGCCCATGATCGCAAATCTCGGCACCGGCGCGCTCTACATCATTTCATGGCTTCTCAGTTACGGCTTCGCCGACGATCCGGCCCAGGCCGCGCGAGCAACGTATGAGTATGGCAACACGTTTCTGCTAATCGCCGGACTAATGAATTACCTGACCATGCTCGACGCCTTTGACATCGCCGTAGGGAGGAAGCCTTGAGACACTTCCTCGTGATGACTCTATTTGCGGCACTCGCTTCCGTAGTCTTTGGAGCGATGGCGAAAGACACGACGCAAGAGCGCGTAGTCTACGGCTTCAAAGTCTTTGCTGAATTCATGGTGATCGGGCTGGTGCTGGCTTGGGTTCTCTACTTCATCCCCTGATCGCAACATGGCTGTATTTGAAACCGAGGCCCTTATCCTGCGCAGTTACAATCTGGCGGAGGCTGACAAGATTGTCGTCTGCTTGAGTCGCGCTGCAGGATTGATCAGGGGCGTCGCCAAGGGTTGCAGAAAACTGAAGAATCGTTTCGGCGCCGCACTCGAGCCCTTCACGCTCATTAATCTCACTTATTACGAGAAGGAACATCAGGAGCTCGTTTCGTTTCGACAGGTCGAGATCTTAAAGTCACGCTTTAACCTCTCGTCGAATGCTTCGATACTGACCGGATTCTCTTACATGGGCGATCTGCTCATCGACTTCTCACCTCCACACCAGGCCAACGACAATCTCTTCCGCATGGCGCTGGCGTGTTTCGAAGCCGCATCAGAAACTCCTGACGATCTCGATGCAGTGCTGCGCTACTTCGAGGTGTGGTTACTGAAGCTCGAAGGATTTCTGCCGGACTTACGCATGTGTGCTAACTGTCAGAACAGCTTCGGTGCTGACGAAGTAGTTTATCTCGGTCATGATTTATCGCTACGTTGTTATCAGTGCAGTCAGGGGCGAGGAAGTGCAGTCTCAAAACGACTGCGGACACATTTGCGAACTACAGAGAAACTCTCGCCCGCCAGGTTTGCGGAAGGGACAAGAGAAGTCTCCAGCGATACGAAGAAGGAAATGGCTGAACTAACGTTTCAGATTATCGGGCGCGTCCTTGAGCGAATGCCTCGAATTAGATTGTAGGGGCGGCCCTCCGTGGCCGCCCCAGTGTGAATGCGCCTGTTGGCGCAAGTAGAGAGTCACGTTGAAGGGTTACTTTAACTTCAAGCACTTTCTCATCCCACGCTACATCGTTGGCGCGGTGGCGCCGTACATTTTTCTCTCGTTGCTGATGCTCACTGCGGTGTTGTTTGCGCAACAGGCGGCACGACTGGCGGAACTCGTTATCTATACAGACGTGCCTCTTTCGCTATTGGGCGGCATCGGTGCCGCCTTGTTACCGGGCGTACTCATTTTCTCTATTCCGCTGGCAACTCTCGCCGGCATCATCATCGGCTATTCGCGCATGGGAAGTGACAGTGAGATAGTCGCGATGCGCGCCGCGGGCGTCGGCTCGTGGACAATGATCTGGCCTGCGTTGCTGATCGGATTAGTCTTCACCGGCGCCACTGCCTACCTGCACCTGAAAGAAGCACCGGAGGCCGCCAGAGATATCGAGCGCATCATGCTCCAGGGAGCACTTGCAAAACTCGAGTCGCCTGTCGAGCCTCGAACTTTCAACACGTTGCCGCGCTACGTGATCTACGTGCGCGATGGCGACAAACAACTAGGCACGTGGGGACGTGTTTTCATCTCCGAACAAGGCTCTGATAGCGACAAGGTTTACACTGCACGTTCGGGCCGAATCGATTCGTCAGGCGATCAGTCGGAATTGGTTTTGACTGACGTGCTCGCCACAGAATTTCCGAACTCAAACGCAACCGCGCAACCTCAGGCTCGAACCACAAATCCGCTCGGTAGCGCCGGGGAAAAGACATACATCGTCAAGCGTTTAGGACAGTTGAGATTTTCGATTAACACCGGTCGCGCTGAACTTGTTGAGAAGTTGAATCAACAAGACGTAAACGCAGACGCAATGGACTGGAGTGATTTGCGTGAGCGTGTCTCATCCGGAACGCCACCGCAACAAAAGGAAGCGATCAGAATCCTGAGCCGGCGAGCGGCTCTTTCAATGGCGCCGTTTTTCTTTGCGTTGATGGCGGCGGTGCTCGGATTGCGGATACGGCGCGGCGGCCGCAGCGTTGGGATTTTACTGACACTGATCGTGGTCATCGTTTATTACCTGCTCTCGCTGCTCGGCGAATCGCTGGCGCGCGTCGGCACGGTGTCACCTTACGTTGGACCATGGCTCGCGACGTTCTTCATCTTCGGCCTTAGCCTGTTGTTTCTCTTCGTCAAGCGACTTCCATTCGTATCTTCCGTTTCCATCCTGCCGCGGAGAGCGAAAGATGCTGGTGTTTCATCGAAAACGCGCCAGACAAAACATCGCGGCTTTTCCGCGTTCGGTTTTCCCAACCTGATGGATGCGACGTTGTTTCGCTCGCTGGCGCTGAGTTTCATCGTGTGCTTCATCGCGCTGGTTGCTATTTTCAACATCTTCACGCTGTTTGAACTGTGGCGCTTCATTGCCGTAACTCATGCAGGTGCGGGTTTGGTCGCCAGGTATCTTCTGTTTCTACTGCCGCTGATCACCGTCGAGCTCTTTCCGGCAACGATGCTGATCTCGGTCCTGGTCACTTATGCGTTGCTGGCCAAACGACAGGAGGCGATTGCGTGGTGGGCTTCTGGTCAGAGTGTCTATCGCTTGATGCTGCCGGGCTTTTGCTTCGCGCTCGCGATGGCGTTTGGATCGTGGCTGGTCCAGGAGCGCATTATGCCCGGAGCTAATCTGAGGCAGGATGCGCTGCGCGCGCGAATTCGCGGTGGCGAGGCGCGCGCCACTACGCGCACAGGACGCCAGTGGCTGGCTTCAACCGAAACGCGACGCTTCTATTCGTACGAGTTTGGTGATGATGGAAGACTGATCGAACCGACGGTCTATGAGTTGGATTCTGAAGGGGTGCATCTCGAGCAAGTGGTAAACGGGAAGAGCGGCGTCTGGTCGGATTCGACTCACCTGAAGGTCAACGAAGCTGAAACGCTTGCTTTGAAAGGCATGGGAGTCGAGCGTCGCATTGACGCTGAGACTACTTTCACCGGAGTTGAATCCCCGGCAGTCTTCAAACCCACGACCGATAGACCTTCACAACTCAGCGCGCGCGATCTGCGCAGCTATTTGGACACGGCAAAACAGCGCGGCATGGACGTTTCAACACTCGCCGTGGCGTTGCAGAGAAAATACGCGGGACCATTCGGCATCATCATCATGGCACTCATCGGCATGCCGCTGGCTGTGTCGTTCGGCCGAAAGGGAACTGTAATCGCGCTGTGTGCGGCGGTGGTGGTGGGTATTGCGTACTGGGCGGTCGGTGGAGGTTTTCAGCAACTCGGAAATCACGGCCTGCTGCGGCCCTCTGTCGCCGGGTGGTCGCCGCTGGTGATCTTCGCCGCGGCAGGAACCTATTTCCTCTCGCGCGTCCGAACCTAAACTGTAGGGGCGGCCCTCTGTGGCCGCCCCAGTGTTGAATTCGCAGGCTGGGGCGGCCACAGAGGGCCGCCCCTACAGTTTGGCTCTTGTGGCTAGGTCCCGGTTTCCCAGCTGGAGATGTATTCGAGCTGCTCGGCGGTTAGCGTGTCGATCGAGATGCCGAGGGCGCGGAGCTTGAGGCTCGCGATTTCGGTGTCCACTTCAGCCGGCAAGAGGTGAACGCCCGGCCCGAGCGATCCTTTCTTCTTCACCAGGTACTCGACCGAGAGCGCCTGGTTCGCGAAGCTCATGTCCATCACACTTGCGGGATGACCTTCGGCAGCGGCGAGGTTGATCAAGCGCCCTTCACCAAGCACCATAATCCGCCGGCCGCTTGACTTAACCTTGTACTCCTCGACAAACGGACGCACCATCGTCCGATCACTTGCCATCTCTCCCAATGCGACGAGATTGAGCTCAAGATCGAAGTGTCCACTGTTACAGACGATCGCACCGTCCTTCATCTTCGAGAAGTGCTCGCCGTCGATCACGTGGCGATTGCCCGTGACCGTCACGAAGATATCGCCAATCGACGACGCTTCACCCATCGGCATCACGCGGAAACCATCCATCACCGCTTCAACTGCCTTAATCGGATCTACTTCACAAACTACGACATTTGCGCCCATGCCACGCGCGCGCAGCGAGACGCCCTTGCCGCACCATCCATAACCAACCACGACGAGCGTGCGACCGGCGAGCAGAATGTTCGTGGCGCGGATGATACCGTCGAGAGTCGACTGCCCCGTACCATAACGATTGTCAAAGAAGTGTTTTGTCTGCGCGTTGTTTACAGCAATGGAAGGGAAGGGCAACACACCCGCCGTCTCCATAGCTTTGAGACGTTGAATGCCGGTAGTTGTTTCTTCAGTTGAGCCAACGATCTCTTTGATCTGGTTGGCGCGTTCTTTCAACAGAGTCGCAACGACGTCCGATCCGTCGTCGATGATGATGTCAGGATGCGAATCGAGTGCGGTCCTGACGTGACGATTGTACGTATCGGTCGATTCACCTTTGATCGCGTAAACCGGAATGCCCCAATCGGCGACGAGCGACGCGGCCACGTCGTCCTGAGTTGAAAGAGGATTGGAGGCAATCAACACTGCTTCGGCGCCGCCGGCTTGCAGCGCGCGAGCCAGGTTCGCGGTTTCAGTGGTGATGTGGGCACAAGCGACAAGCTTCACGCCACTAAGCGGTTTCTCTTCCGCAAATCTCTCACGGATGAGACGTAACACTGGCATTTCGCGCTCAGCCCATTCGATGCGCTGTTTGCCCTGAGTGGCCAAGCCAATGTCTTTCACGTCGTATTCAACGGACGGTGCAGAACTCATACTCGATTATTCCTTTGGTTGATTAAATTAATACTGGATCAGATTCCGGCGCTCGCGCGCAGCGCTTCAGCCTTGTCTGTCTTCTCCCAGGTGAAGCCTTCTTCGGTGCGTCCGAAATGACCGTAAGCCGCGGTGGCCTTATAAATAGGACGGCGCAGGTTCAGTGACTCAATGATACCGCGCGGCGTCAGCTCGAAGTGGTCGCGCACCAGCTTCGACAGCACAGCCTCGCTGACGCGACCCGTGCCTTCCGTATTCACAAATACCGAAACCGGATCAGCAACGCCGATAGCGTAAGCAAGTTGGACCGTGCAACGATCGGCGAGCCCGGCGGCGACGATGTTCTTCGCGACATAACGCGCCATGTAAGCAGCGGAGCGGTCTACCTTCGTCGGATCTTTTCCTGAGAAGGCGCCACCGCCGTGAGGCGCGTAGCCCCCGTAAGTGTCGACGATGATCTTTCGCCCAGTCAGACCGGAATCACCTTGCGGACCGCCGGTAACGAAACGACCAGTCGGGTTGATGTGATACTTGGTGTCGTCGTCGAGTAACTCAGGAGAGACGGTGTGCTTGATAACTTTCTCGAGGATCTCGGCACGCAATTGTTCGTTGCTAACCTCGTCCGCATGTTGAGAAGAGATAACAACAGCTTCAAGCCGGAAAGGACGGCCGTCGCGATATTCGACTGTCACTTGAGACTTTCCGTCAGGACGCAAGTATGGCAGCTCGCCTGATTTGCGTACTTCCGATAGTCGCCATACAAGCTGGTGGGCCAACTGGATCGGCAAAGGCATCAGCTCAGGCGTTTCGTTACAAGCGTAACCAAACATCATGCCCTGATCGCCGGCGCCACCGGTGTCGACGCCCATCGCGATATCGGGCGACTGTCTGTCGATTGACGACAAGATGGCGCAGGTATCGCAATCGAAACCATACTTCGCACGCGTGTAACCAATCTCGCGAATTGCTTCGCGTGCGACGCGTGAGTAGTCGATCACGGCGTTAGTTGTAATCTCGCCAGCGATAACCACCATGCCGGTCGTGACGAGTGTTTCACAAGCTACGCGCGCCTTTGGATCAACGGCTAACGCAGCATCGAGTACCGCATCTGAAATTTGATCGGAGATTTTATCAGGATGACCTTCAGTGACGGACTCAGAGGTAAAGAGGTAACCGGATTCGCTAGTCAAAACAGCTCCTTTATGTATATAGACAGACTCGAATTCAGTGCAGAAAAAGAGGCGTACTTTAGCAGTCTGTGTTTCGCAGTGTCAAGGTAGCTCCATCCGCAGCGTTCTAAATGAAGACATTAACAATGTAACCACAAAGGCACTAACAATATTTGTGTCTTTGTGTTTTTGTGGTTAAGACTCCGTTACTCCCCAAACATCTAAAGCATCTCAGTCGTTAGCAACGCATAACGTTTAACTGGAGCCCTTCTCCCGGGTTTCTAACTCATACTCATGTCCGCATTTACACACCCACACCTTATGTCACATCCACACTTACTCACTTTGCAAGTCACTCAAGCCATACTTGACCGGGCCAGGGCCGCGCAGTTTCAGTTTGGCGCCGACACGGCACTCGTGGCGGTCCAGCACATGCTCCTGCAAACGGTCGACCTCTTCGATACTGCCGGCGCAATGGGTCTAAACCTGAAAAACATTTTTGCACTCGGCAAAGTCTACTCAAACAGTCCACCTGTGATCGAGATGCTCCGCGACCGCCGCGTGACCGTTATCGAGAGCACTACGCCCGCACCCGGAGAATTCCACTCCAGTTTCGAGCGCGACGTGGACCGGCTATGGCGGGTTGCTGCTGATGTGCTGGCCACGCGAAACGTCAAGCGGATCCTCGTACTGGATGATGGCGGAACGTGCATAACTCGCGTGCCGCCGGAAGTCCTGGGTAAATACACATTATGCGGAGTCGAACAAACCTCGCAGGGAATGTTTTTGTTCGAGGAAAAGCCGCCACCGTTCGCGGTGATTTCATGGGCCAGAGCAGCGGTTAAACTGGAAATTGGTGGTCCAATCTTCTCGCAATGGTTTATCGATCGGTTGAATACAGAATTCCTTCGCGGCCGAACTCTGCAAGGAAAACAACTCGGCGTGATTGGAATGGGAAGCATTGGCCGGGCCGTCGCGAACCTGGCCGTGAGGCAAGGCAACGAAGTGCTTTATTGGGACCCCAATACAGAGTTGTATCTTCCTTCACCTCTGAGCGACAGGATCTCTCGACTGGATTCAGTCGAAGATCTGATGGTCCGTTGTGACTACGTTCTGGGGTGTTCCGGGCACAACCCGTTCAAAGACAAATGGCCGCTCGATCACAGGCCCGGCATAAAACTTCTCAGTGCTTCGAGTGGAGACCAGGAGTTTGGTCCAATCATAAAAGATCTAAAACAGAAACCACATTTCAAGGTAATGTCCAATACATGGGACATCATTTCCGAACATGGGCCATCCGGGCCAATTGATGTTGCTTACCTGGGATATCCATATAGCTTCGTGTCTCGGGACATCGAAGCCGCTCCAACACAGATAGTACAATTCGACACAGGTGGCTTGCTGGCAGCGCTGGTCCAGGCACGGCTTTTTCTGGAGCAGTGTGAAACTGGTCTCGAGCAGAATAGAGGCATCCATCGCGTGTCGCCTCAAGCGCAGCGCTTTGTTTACGAGCAATGGGTTAGGGCAATGAAAGATCGAATGATCGATATCACGGAACTCTTTGGACATGACCTCGGTACGCTAAGCGCCGCCCAGGATGATGATTGGTTTATTGAAAACACCGAGCCTCATCCAGGTAAGTACAGGCCGGTGAAGGCGATTGAGGAGATGATGGGCCAATTTCTTTGCGAGGGCTACTTTGTCAAGGCTCAAGGCTAAGGCTGAAGCGGATCTCAGTACCCTTGGAAATTGCGGAAACTATTTCGACTGTGCCGCCCGCAGCATGTGCTCGTTCCTGCATACTAATAAGTCCAAGAGTCGCGGCGCGCGGCGCGCGTTTTCGCAGGCTCTCCAGATCAAAGCCCATACCGTCGTCCTTTATCGACAAAAGCAAAACATTTCCGTCTTTGACAAGCTGCAATAGTACCTGACTGGCCTGCGCGTGGCGCACGATATTAGTCAGTGCTTCCTGCGCTATGCGGAAGCACGCCGTTTCGAGGTGGCGTGAGAAACGTTGATTCTGATCGGGCAATTCGATAACCACGTCGACTTCCAAGCCGGTGCGCTTAGTATAACGATCGACATACCAGCATAGAGCTGTAACCAGCCCGAAATCGTCGAGCACTGGTGGACGCAGATCAACGGAAAGATCGCGTACCAAACGGAGTGCTTCATCAACAGCTTCAATATTGTCTTTAACGTAGCCACTTATTTCCGAAGCGGAGCGGAGCGGCTGCACAGTATGAAGATTCATCTTAATCGCAGTTAGGATCTGTCCTATCTGGTCGTGCAACTCGCGGGAGATTCGGCGTCGCTCATCCTCCTGAGCCTCGATTAGCTGGCGCGAAAACATTTGCAGGGCGTCCTGAGCGAGTTTGCGTTCCGTGATATCCCGGGCTGTGCCTTGAACCCCGACCATTACGCCGTTCTCGTAGATCGCCCGGCTACGAACTTCGACAGGCACACGGTGGCCGTCCTTTGCTATCACGTCGACTTCGAAAGCAGTTTCACCTTGTTTAGCCAGCTTTGCATAGAAGCTTTTGTGCCCATACCGGACGTGCTCTGCTGCCACGAATTCAACAAAGTTATGGCCGACAATTTCGTCACGTTCGTATCCTGTCAATGTTTCGGTAGCGCGGTTTACTCTGATGTAATTTCCTTCGAGATCATGAACGTAAATGGCATCCCTCGCGTTCTCAAACAACTCGCGATAACGCTCTTCGCTTTCGCGCAGCGCCACTTCTGCGCGCTTGCGTTCGGCAATGCGCTCCTCGAGTTCCGCAACATAATGCTGACTTTGTTCCAGCTGGGCATTTTGAATCGCACTGGCTGCGCGTGCAGCCAGCGTCTCAGCCAAGCGTACGTGGTCTGCCTGAAAGAAAAAAGGTTTTGCCTTGTCCACCGAATAAAGACCAATGACCTTGCCTGATGCAATCAGTGGAACTCCGATCCAATTGCGAACGTGGCCGGCACCGTTGACCCATTGCCATCCAGGCTCGCGGTGTGTATCCGCCACGATCACACTCTGTTTAGTCAGACAGATGCGCTGCAAAAGAGGATTGGTCCTGGCGTCTAACGCAATGAATCGAGTTTTCTCAACATCCTGAAATACTTCATAACTCCTAAGTACACTGACAATGAATTGGGAGTCCCCATTCCGCAACATCACATTGGCGCTGTCGTAGGGAACGAGCTTGCTGAGAAAGTCGAGCAGTGTTTCGAGGACTCTTTCGAGACTGAGATTCTGGGTCAGAGCCACATTTGCGTCTCGCAGAATCTCGGTTTCCCGGCGAATGGCTTGTTCGCGGGCCAACAGTTCAGCCAATTCAGGTGCTTCAGTCTTCATAACTACAAGTATGCGCGCGGGCGCTGAAGCTCAACACAAATTGAGAATAGAATTTCAGAATAAGTTGACAGTATTTAACGTGAGGCTTACGCGGAGGTACGTCACACGTAACGGGACCAGTCGACGTGGGTGGAAATCTACCGGAACCGCCTATCGGTCAACCAATGCAGCCGATTCTAACACGGCTGGAGAAATAGTTTGAGCGGTGCGCTCGCTGACGAAGTGTTGCCTGACCTGTCGACAGCTTTCACCGTAAAGACATTTTCACCATAAGCCGTGCCATAGACGAAATCAAAGTCTATACCTGCTGAAACGGGAAGGGGACTGATTACGCCGTTCACATAGATCTCATACTCGATCTGGTCCTGGCTATCGACAGCATCAAAGGCCTCAGTCCAACCAAGCCAGACTTCGGCGCAGCCATTACTATCGCTAACCAGGTGGATGTTTGTTGGAGCAGCCGGTGGTGTCGTGTCGCTGCTGGGCGCCATCGTCACGGTAACGATGTTACTGAAGGACGTATTTCCACCTTTCGTGTCGGAAGCGGTGACGCGGAACGAATTAGTAGATCCGGGCTTCAGATGGCGAATGAGAACTGACTCTTTGCCGGACGCTGCTGGGACGTAATAAATGTTTTGAGTGACTTCGGCGCCATTCATGTTGACGTCGTAGTAGCAGCAATAGGCTGCGGCATTGTCGGTCGACCTGGTCCAGGTTAGCTGAACCTGCGAAGGAGTGAGCGCAGTCGCTTGCAGCACCGGGCCCGTTGGTGGAGTTGTGTCCGCGAGAGTTTTGGCGCCGACGGAATTGCTGTTCGCGGATCGATTGCCGCTGTCATCGACTGCGTAAACTGAAAAAGTGTAAGAGCTATTCGTAGTCAAATATGTCGCCGTGTAGGTGGTCTGTGTCTGGCTGACTGTGGCCAGTGTGTTGTAGGCAGTGTTGTTCAGATTAGTGATGTTGACGCGGTAAGAAAACTTTCCGGAGTTGTCTGTTGAACCTTGCCACGAGAGACTGACAGTCGTTTCAGTGACAGCTGTAACGACGAGATTGGTTGGCACTGTTGGCGCCGAACGATCGCCCTTGCCGGCTGAAGCTGTCGACCCACTGACGAGTAGGACTATGATCAATGTGAACGCTGCTATACCGATGATAAGCCGTGAGATCTGTCGAGTAGTCATGATGGGCCTCCTCTTTCTATTGGACCAGTCAGTTCAGATACAGTTCATCGTTACCATTGGAGCGTAGCGGCTCGCACCAATGAGTCGGACGACGAAAACCTTCTACAACCTACGGGAGGGAGGCGACAGGTTATCAGATCTCTGAATCGTTAACTATTGTTATTGTGAAGTAAGTTCGTTGAAAATTTATGACACCGCACAGCTACGTTTGCAGTCGTTCCCACGCGCTTGTCGCGTGGAGTTTCACGATCGCAGCAGATCCCACGCGCTTGTCGCGTGGAGACACCACGCTTAGCAGATACCACGGGCTTGCCCCGTGGAGTTTCAGGATCGCTGCTACCCAAACAATTCTCAAACGGCTTGGATGCCACGGCCTTGCGCCGTGGGGCTTCACGTTCCGAGCTAAGATAGCTGCGAGCGTGAGCCCTCCACGGGGCAAGCCCGTGGCATCCGGTCTTTGGTTTTTTATCTGGTGTTAGCTGCGAACGTGAAGACTCCACGGGACAAGCCCGTGGCATCTCGCGTCCCGAGTTTTCGTTTAACGATCCACTTTTTTGTTCATTCCTGTCACTCTCTTAGCGCAAAACTCTTAAAGTACAACTCCAACTCTTTCACCCCCTCCAGCCCCGCGAGATTCCAAAACTTTGGATCAATCTTTAGCGCGCTGGACTTAATTCCGCCAAACTACAAAAAAATGAGCAAAAAATCCTTATTCATAAAGGTGGAATGGAGGTTGCTTAGTCGTAAGCACGTCTGCACCCCATGTCTCCCCCTGGCTACGGGTTCAGCGGTACTCACCAGTACGAAACGCTGCGATGAAGTTCATTATTAAGAAATCGGTCAGTCTCCCCAGATCCGATCGAAACACTCAATCCCTTTTTGCAAAGGAGAAATCTATGCTCAATAGAATGGCGCGGGCACTCTTATGCCTTACGATAATCATCAGCGCCACAGGTTATTGTTTTGCTCAGGCCACAGGGAATCTTAAAGGCTCAGTAGCCGACCCTAATGGTGGTCTGGTGGCGGGCGCCGCGGTAGAAGCCGTAAACGCCCAGACCGGCGAGAAGCGAACTACCACAACGACTGACGCCGGTACTTACAGCATTACCAATCTTCCCGTAGGCACCTACACGCTAACCGCGACCGCCACAGGCTTTGGCCCAGGTACCGCTAACGTTCAGGTGTCGGTGGCATTCACTACCGAAGCGAACATCGCACTTCCAGTCGCCGGAGCAAGTGCTACCGTTGTCGTTAGCTCTGGCAGCGATGTCTCAACACAACTCAACACCAACGATCAGCAACTCTCGACCTTGATCGACAATAAGAAGATCATGGACCTTCCGTTGCTCAATCGTGATCCAAACGGTCTGATATTGCTGGCGCCTGGCGTTACGCAAACCCAGACCGGTCTTGGCGGCTTTAGCGTCAACGGCCAGCGCGAACGCAACAACAACTTTTTGGTTGACGGAATCGATAACAACGACGCGGACGTCCCCGGCATCGCAGGCGGTGCTGCAACTCCAAACATTGATGCGACTAATGAATTTCGTGTTTTGACCAGTCAATTCAACGCGGAGTTTGGGCGTAATACCGGCGCGATCATTAACGTGGCCACGAAGAACGGCACGAATGATTTCCACGGCGGCGCGTACATGTACTATCGTTCGCAAAGATTTGCAGCTCGCAATTTCTTTGACGCCGAAAGGCAGCCACTTCAGCGCAAGCAATTCGGCGGCTCAATTGGCGGACCAATCAAAAGAGACAAAGCTTTCTTCTTCTTCAATTACGAAGGTGACCGCTCGCTGAGCTCTACCACGGAGACTCGAACGGTGCCATCCGCGCAGGCGCGGCTGGGCATTTTCCCGAACACTCCATTCGGTACACTCGACGTAAGAAAAGCAGGTGCGAACAATCGAAGCCAGCTTGGTATCTGCAACGTGTTTGGAGTCGCAGGCCAGGGAACGTGTAACCTGATTCTGCCGGGAGGTAACCTTGGAATAAATCCCGGCATGGCCCAGTTCCTTAACCTGTATCCCCTCGGAAACGTCCCCGGTCAGGGAACTCTCCCGGGCGTTTTCGACCTGTTCAGGTTCTCCGCTCCGAACAGATTCGAGGTCAATACAACCGCTTCACGTGTTGACTGGAAGCTGAGTGAAAAACACAGCCTGACTGGAAGCTTCAATACCAGCAGCGGTGAGTTCGATCTGTTCCCCGAGACATTTCCAGGTTCAGGAGATTCAAGCCGCACTCCTCAAAAGAGCTACGTGCTTAGCTTGAACCTTACCTCAACGTTGTCGCCCAACATCGTTAACGAAGTACGCTTTGGCGGCAACCGTATCGAAGCTACCTTCTTCGGTCCCGGAGACGGCGGCGCAGGGCGACAACCGTACGATGCCATCCTGGCAGCCTTCCAGACCGGCGGAATCGATACACACATTCAGCCGTTCGGCGGTCCTAATGGAGAACTGGTGAGCCTCACCGGTGGCACAGTCACCGGCTTCGGGGCGTTTGACACCCAGTTTCGCTTTACCGGCACGACCGTTCTCGGTGACAACCTGACCTGGATCAAAGGTAACCACACGTTCCGTGGTGGCTTTGAGCAGCGCTGGGTTTACTCCAATGGCGCCAGCAACTTCGGTCGTAGTGAAACAATCAGTTTCAACACGGCGCAGTTCGGTGGCTCATTCCTGCGCGACAGTGGAGGCAATCCAATCCCGACTAGCGGCATTGGCGGTCAATTACAGAACTTCGCCAGTCTGCTTTACGGATTCTTTGGTGTCCAAAGCCAGTCGCAGTTCTTCAACAAAGACCAGACTCGCGTAGACCAGGATTATCGTGGTTACCGCGTGCGCGAATCCGGCGTCTACTTCCAGGATACCTGGAGAGTTAGACCAAACTTTACGTTGAATTTGGGATTACGTTGGGACTACAACGCGGTTCCTTACGAAGTGAACGGTCAGATGTCTACCCTGGTTGATCAGGATCCAAGCGGCCCTCAGCCGGCCAACGGATTTGAATTCAAGCTGGTAGGCAAAAACTCGGCGAACCCGAACCTGAAGCTCTGGGACAACGACTACAATAACTTCGGACCACGCTTCGGATTCAATTACAGTCCGGGATGGGACAGCGGCTGGATCTCCAAACTAACCGGTGGTCCAACGAAGATGACTATTCGCGGTGGCTTCGGCATCTTCTATGACCGCGTGTTTACCAACCTCTTTAGCAACGCAAGTGCGAATCCTCCGTTCCAAAGAGACTTTGGGTTCTTCTTTGATTTCCTCGGAGCCAATGGTTTCACCGGAGGTATCTTCGACGAAGGTGGAAACATTCCACGCGTTCCGACGCAGCAGACCAGTCCATTCGCATTCGATGGCGACGAACTCCTGCCCGTCCTTTTCGCGCTGCCGGGGAATAACCAATTCCAGTCCAAATTCGCAACGCCTTATACGCAGAGCTGGAATTTCGGAATCCAACGCGAGTTGGGTAATCTCTTCTTGTTTGAAGCCGACTATGTTGGCTCCCATGGTGTCGACCTGCTTCGTAACATCAGCGGCTCGCTGCCTAGCGTAATGCGGGTAAATGCGATTGAAGGGACAAACACTCAGATTAGTCCAACCAGCACTCGGAACAACTTCTTGAACGGAGTGCTTAACACCGCTTTCAATCCAGCCTTCTTGAACGTGGCTCTTGGACATTCAACATTCAATTCACTGCAATTGCGATTGACCAAGACGCTAACCAACAAGGAGCTGGGTACCGGACAGGTCCAGGTGGTGTACGCGTGGAGTCATTCAATAGATGACTCAGCGGACGCGCTGGTACCAGGTAGTGGTCCGGGCGGCGCCAGTGAACGTGGCTTGCCACGTGATTCGTCCGGCTTTGTCGGCGGATTCAGTGCTCCGGAAAGAGGCAATTCTGGTTTTGATGTGCGCCACAGATTGGTGCTCAACTTCATCTACGATCTGCCGCTGCGGTTCGAGAACAGGAACCTTGATCGATTCCTGGGTAATTGGACCATGTCCGGCATCGTTCAATCACAAACTGGAATCCCGTACAGCATTTTCGGTGGTACGGATAGCGCCGGAACCGGTTTGGGCCAACGTGCTGATTTCGCCCCCCCCGGCCTGGGAATTCCTGATAACCCGGCGGCTACCACCGATCCTCGAACATACACTGGCCCGGCACAAAGCCTTTTCAGGAATCCCTGCCCGGCTAACCGTACAAACACCAGCCCGACAACCTGCAGCGCTGCCGTAGGCACAGCAGTAGGACGTCAAGGCAGCGTGGGACGTAACCAGTTCTA
>Ga0207670_10000760_pt1 | contig 16979 bp, 14 predicted proteins | sample KBSS23HmetaG_FD_184339 | JGI IMG/M metagenome (GOLD analysis project Ga0207670, IMG submission 184339) | Switchgrass rhizosphere microbial communities from Kellogg Biological Station, Michigan, USA - KBS S2-3H metaG (SPAdes) (version 2) | ecosystem: Host-associated > Plants > Roots >... | reverse complement strand
ACACTTTTCGGGGTCATGCTCTAACCGGCCGCCGCGCGAATGAGCTTCTCGGCGGCGGCGCGCGCCTCGGCGGTGATCTCGGCTCCGGCCAGCATCCGGGCGATCTCTTCGCGGCGGCGCGGGGCTTCGAGCTCGGTGACGCGAGTCGCCACCCGCTTGCCCTTCTCCAGCGCGTCCTTGGTGATGAGATAATGCCGCTCGGCGCGGGCAGCGACCTGGGGCGCGTGGGTGACGGTGACCACCTGGACGCGGTCGCCGAGCCGCGCCAGCCGCACTCCGATAGCGTCGGCGACGGCGCCGCCCACGCCGGTATCGATCTCGTCGAATACCAGCGTCGGCGCGGAACCACGGTCGGCCAGCACCACCTTCAGCGCCAAGAGAAAGCGCGCGAGCTCGCCGCCGGAGGCGACCTTCATCATCGGGCCGGGCCGCGTGCCGGGATTGGTCTGCACCCAGAATTCGACGCGGTCGATGCCGTTCGGGCCGGCGGTCGCTGTGTCGCTTTCGATCTGCGTGGAGAATTTCGCGCGTTCGAGCTTCAAGGGCTTCAACTCGCCGTTGACCGCCTTGTCGAGCTTTTCCGCGGCCTTCTTCCGTGCCGCTGACAGCTTGGCTGCATCCACCGTGTAGCGCATGCCCGCCTCCTTCGCAGCCTTTTCCAGGACCACGAGCCGCTCAGCGCCCGCATCGATCAAGGCGAGATCGCCGACGTACTTTTCGGCCAGCGCGTTGAGCGCATCGACCGGAGAATTGTACTTGCGGCCGGCGGCGCGAAGCCCGAACAACCGCTCCTCGATCCGCTCCAACTCCTGGGGATCGTGATCGGCGACGCGAAGCGCGTGCTCCAGATGGCCTCGCGCCTCGTCGAGCGCGTTGAGGGCGGTATCGATCGCCTTCACCGCCGGCTCGATCAAGGTGGGAGCCTGCGCGCCGCGACGCTCCAGCCGCCGCACCGCTGCCGACAGCGCCGGCACGGGAGAGGCTGCGCCCGCCACCGCGTCATGGGCTTCACGAAGATCGCCCGCCACTTTCTCGGATTGCATCATGGTGGTGCGGCGTTCGGCCAGCGCGGTTTCCTCGCCCGCCTCGGGCTCGAGCTTTTGCAATTCTTCGACCGCGTGACGCAGCCAATCGGCCTCGCGCGCCGCCCGCTCGATCTCGGCGCGATGCCTGGCTAAGGCATCCTCGGCGTCGCGCCGCGCATTCCACAATTTCTCGACAGCAACCGCATCGTCCTCCAGCCGGCCATAGGCATCGAGCAACCCGCGATGCGTGCCGGCGTCGATCAGGGCGCGGGCGTCGTGCTGGCCGTGGATCTCGACCAGCGCGGCGCCCAGCGCCTGTAGCGCCTGCACGCTGACCGGCTGGTCGTTGACGAAGGCGCGGGTGCGGCCGTCAGAGAATTGCACGCGGCGCAGGATCACGGGCTCATCGACAGCGATATCGCTGAGCAGCGAGCGCGCCGGATGTTTCGCCGGCAGTTCGAACATCGCGGTGACCTGGCCCTGCTCGGCGCCCTGGCGCACCAGGGTGACGTCGCCGCGAGCGCCCAGCGCCAGCGCGAAGGCGTCGAGCAGAATCGACTTGCCGGCGCCGGTCTCGCCGGTTAGCACGGAAAGTCCCGACACGAAATCGATGTCGAGCCGGTCGATCAGAACGATGTCTCGGATCGAGAGTCGGGCCAGCATGCCCTGTCCTTCAAAAAGCGCGAATCCAACGGGACCGGGAGAATAGCGGATGCCCGCTGGCGCGGGACAGCACATATCGGCGTTGTGGATGGCGAACTTCTTGTTTTGAGCACGATCGGTCCGAAAGACCGGAATCCATATCCCAGGACGGTGTCTCGGAATCGTGCTCTAGCTTTTGCTGCTGGCGAAGGGCGACTTGATGTTCGCGAAGGCACGGCTGATCCACGAGCCTTTGTTCTCGGTCGGCTCGAGGCCACCCGCACGCACCAACCGGTAGGCGTCGGAATACCAGGGACTATCCGGGAAGTTATGGCCAAGCACCGCTGCCGCGGTCTGCGCCTCGCTGGCAACGCCGAGCGCAAGATACGCCTCGGAGAGACGCATCAGCGCCTCCTCGACGTGCCTGGTGGTCTGATACTGCGTGACCACGATCTTGAACCGGTTGATGGCGCCGGTGAAATCCTTCCGCTTCAGGTAGTAGCGGCCGGTCTCCATCTCCTTGCCGGCGAGTTGGTCGCGCGCGACTTCGATCTTGCGTTTGGCGTTCTGGGCGTATTCCGAATCCGGATATTTGCGTGTCACCTCTTCAAGCGCAGCGATCGCCTTCTCGGTCCGGCTCTGGTCGCGGGTGATGTCGGGGATCTGCTCGTAATACGCCGAGCCGATCAGGAACTGCGCGTAGGGCGCGTCGGCGCTGCCTGGATGCAGCGTCACGAAGCGGCGCGCGGCCGAGATGCACTCGTCGTAATCCTTTGCTTCGTATCGCGCGTAAGCCACCATGATGAGCGCCTTGCGTGCCCAATCCGAATAGGGGTGCTGACGCTCGACCTCTTCGAATTTCTTCGACGCTTCCTTGAAAGACCGCCGGTTGTCGAGCAGGAAGACGCCCTCGTTGTAGAGCTTCTCCGGCGGCTCGTCGGGAGCAACTTCGTCAGCGCCGCCAAACAAGCTGGGAATGCTACTGCAGGCCCCAAGGGGACCGGCCAGCACGGCCAACATCACGGCACAGCGCAGAAGCTGCGCGAGCGGCGCACGCCATGCCGGACTGACGGATGAAATTCGACGCGACATCATTGATTGCGAAGTGCCCCCACTCGCGACGTGAGCCGCGCCCTATCTATTTGATAATAAAGGTTGACCGACCGTTTATGCGGACATTCTGCCGGGAATAAGGCGAGTCGGTTCAGGAAACGTCCGGACCGTAGGCCGGCGCCACCAAGCCGGTGGCCAGATCGGCATGCCCACGGATGGCGCGGCGAGGCGCCTCCTGACGGCTTTCCGGCCGTATTTCGGGGCGGACTTCAGGGCCCTCGACCAGCACCCAGGCCGACGGATCAGCCATCAGCGCCGACAGCACCGCGTGGTTGAGCTTGTGGCCGCCGCGGACCGAGCGATAGGCGCCGAGCAGCGGCGCGCCCGCGAGCGCAAGATCGCCGATCGCATCAAGCGCCTTGTGGCGGGCAAACTCATCGGGGAAGCGCAGGCCGTCCGGATTGAGCAGACGATCCTCGTTGACGACGAGGGTGTTGTCGAACGAGGCACCGAGCGCATAGCCCGCGCTCCAAAGCTTCGCCACGTCTCGCATGAAGCCGAAGGTGCGGGCGCGAGAAAGTTCCCGGCGGAAGGTATCCGGCTCGATGTCGAGGGCCACGCCCTGACGCCCAATCAGCGGGTGAGTGAAGTCGATCTCGAGTTCAACACGGAAGCCGGTTGGATGCGGCCGCAGCTCGCCGTAGCTGTCGCCGCTGGCGACGCGGACCGGCTTGAGGATGCGGATATAGCGCCTCGGCACCGCCAACGTGATCAAGCCGGCACGGTCGATCGCCTCGACGAAGGGCGCCGCGCTGCCATCCATGATCGGCACTTCGGGTCCGTCGATCTCGATGACGGCATTATCAACGCCTAGGCCCGACAGCGCGGCGAGCACATGCTCGGCGGTCGAGCACAGCGGCCCGGTGGCGTCACCGAGCACGGTGGCAAATTCAGTTGCAGTGACGGCGCGGACGTTGGCGACGATCTCACGATCCGGCTGGCCGTCGGCGCCGCAGCGGATAAACACAATTCCGGTGTCGGCTTCGGCCGGCAGCATGGTCAGCGTGGCAGGCGAGCCGGAATGCACACCGATGCCGCTGACCAGGGTCTGACGGCGTAACGTTGTTTGCCTGCCGGCTTTCATGCCCAACTCTGCAACCCCCGTGCACGCGAAGCGTGCAATCCCTAGAAGACCCGAAGGTCCTCTTTTTGCCAAAAATGCCGGAGGATAGTTTTGGCGGCTCGCGCCGCGACCCCCGCCACAGTCAGCAGAAATCCCCCTTGTCCACGAACAATTTAGCGCGGCAACGAATCACCGCCAACTCACGCTTTCTTACCAAGTGTTACCGCCAAAAGGCCGCAAAGCCGCCCGATACGCGACACACCGACCGCAGTGATGCCGCTACCGGATCGAGCGAAACGCGACCGTTGCCCGGCTCGAACTGACGCCGCGCGCAGCGCACGTCGCTATAAATAACAATATAAATCATAGGCTTATGAAAAAAACATAGATAGGAAACACGACCTGGGCAATTGATCCCGGCGTTTCCGCCGGGATTTTAAGCAGCTCGGGCCTGGAATTTAGTTGGCCTGCCGGCGCAGGAAAGCCGGGATTTCGAGTTGGTCGTCGTCCACAGGCTTGTGCACAGGCAGCGACGGCCGACCGTGCATATCGAGGCCCTGCGGGGCCGGGGCGGGTGGACGCTTGGCATATTCCGACACCGGATCCGGCATGCGGACGGGTTGGCGCTGGGGCAACGGCGGCAATTGCGGCCGTTCGGATTCTGTCTGCTGCTCCGCCTCAGGCTCCTCACGACGGCCAAGCCCGACCGCCGCCAGACGCTGCAACAGGGTCATGCGCTGTTTCTCCGGCCCGGCCTCCTCGGCCTCGCCCCTTTGCTGGGCGCGGATCTCGTTCTGGGCCGGCATCGGCAGTTCGTCGATCCGCGGCATGCGCGGACGGCTCGCACGCTCGGGTTGCGGGGGGATGAACGCCTTCGGGATGTCCTGCGGCGCGGGATCGGCCATCACCGGTTCCACGAACAGCGACGGCTTCGGCGTAATCGGACGAATAGTCACGTCCTCCGACGACGCCAGAGCCGCGGCCACCGCGGCGGTTGCGGCATGCTCGACGGAAGCGCGTGACGCCGGCGCTGCGAGCGGGCGAGCCTGCGGTTCGATGCGTTCGGCGGCGATGCGCTGGGTGTCGACCCGCAGCTTCTGACTGAGCTCCGTCATGCGAGTTTCGCCCGGCGGGCGGGCCGCGGTCGCGATGTGGTCGATGCCGGTCGCCACCACCGAGACGCGGATGAGACCTTCGAGGGTTTCGTCGAAGGTCGCGCCGACAATGATGTTGGCCTCCTGATCGACCTCCTCGCGGATGCGGGTGGCGGCTTCGTCGACCTCGTACAGCGTGAGGTCCTTGCCGCCGGTGATCGAAATCAGCAGACCGCGCGCTCCCTTCATCGACACGTCGTCGATCAAGGGGTTGGCGATCGCGGCTTCGGCGGCGCGGAGCGCGCGCTTCTCGCCGGACGCCTCGCCGGTGCCCATCATCGCCTTGCCCATCTCGCGCATGATGGCGCGGACGTCAGCGAAGTCGAGGTTGATCAGGCCTTCCTTCACCATCAGGTCGGTGATACAGGCGACGCCGGAGTAGAGCACCTGATCCGCCATCGCGAAGGCGTCGGCGAAGGTGGTCTTCTCGTTCGCCACCCGGAACAGATTCTGGTTCGGGATGATGATCTGGGTGTCGACGCATTTCTGCAGCTCGATAATGCCCTGCTCCGCGAACTTCATGCGGCGGACACCTTCGAAGTGGAACGGCTTGGTCACCACGCCGACGGTGAGGATGCCGAGTTCCTTGGCGACCCGCGCGATGACGGGAGCAGCGCCGGTGCCGGTGCCGCCGCCCATGCCGGCGGTGACGAACACCATGTGGGCGCCGGTGAGATGATCGCGGATTTCGTCGATCACCTCTTCGGCCGCAGCGCGCCCGACATCAGGCTGGGAGCCGGCGCCGAGACCCTCGGTCACCTGCACGCCCATCTGGATGATGCGTTCGGCCTTGGACATGGTCAGAGCCTGGGCATCAGTGTTGGCGACGACGAAATCGACACCCTGAAGTCCGGCCGTGATCATGTTGTTGACGGCGTTGCCGCCGGCTCCGCCGACGCCAAACACGGTCAGTCGCGGCTTCAGCTCGCGGATATCGGGGATCTTCAGGTTGATGCTCATATTTGCCTCTTGCTTGGGCGAACGTCATGCGACGCTGCCATGTCGTGCCGGTCAGCCGCCGGCCGATGGATGAAACTCTGGGCGAAACGCGAAGTGAATCTGGTGTGGGTCATCAGAAGCTCTCCCGAAGCCATCGTCCGACCCGGGCGAGGTAGCCGGTTCCTGTCATCAAGTGCCGCGTTCGCCGCGGTTCGAAATGTTCAAGGTGCGCGGTCTGCGGATAGACCAGCAGGCCAGAGGCCACGGCGAAGGCCGGCCCCTTGGCCGATTCCGGCAATCCGGACATGCCGAGCGGACGGCCGATGCGAACCGGGCGGTTGAGGATGCGGGCTGCCAGCTCCGGCAGTCCGGTCAATTGGCTTCCGCCACCAGTCAGGATGGCGCGGGCGCGCGGCTCGGATGCGAACGGCGAAGCCGCCAGGCGGTCTCGGACCATTTCGAGAATCTCCTCGACTCTCGGCTTGATGATGCGCACCAAACTCGCGCGCGACACGAACTGGGGGGGCTCGCGGTCGTCATCGCTGACCGAAGGCACCGAAATCATGTCGCGCTCGTCAGATCCTCCCGCGAGCACGCTTCCGTAGAACGTTTTGATTCGTTCGGCATCAGAGATACGAGCGTTCAGCCCGCGTGCCAAGTCCATCGTGACGTGATTGCCGCCGAGCGCGAAGCCGTCGGCGTAGGTGAACCGCCCGGACGAGAACACCGCCATGGTGGTGGTGCCGGCACCCATGTCGATCAGCGCGGCGCCAATATCGGCCTCGTCGTCGGCGATCGCGGAGAGGCCTGACACATAAGGCGCCGCCACCATGGTCTCGACTTCGAGATGGCAGCGCTCGACCACCAGCATCAGATTGCGCGCCGCCGCGACGTCGGCGGTCACCATGTGCATGTCGACGCCGAACTCACGCGCCAGCATGCCGCGTGGCTCGCCCACGCCATGCACGCCGTCGAGCGCGTAACCAATCGGCATCGAGTGCAGCACGATACGGCCGGCGCGAACCGAATGATTGCAGCCTGCCGAAAGCGCGCGGGCGATATCGCTATCGGTGACGCCGGAACCGGCGACGTTGACATTGACCGCATAAGACTCGCTGGAGGGACGGCCGGCCGACAGCGACAGCACTACCGATTCAAGCTGCACCGAAGCCTCATGCTCGGCAAGCTCGACGGCATGGCGCACCGCCTGCTCGACCTCCGCCAGATTGATCACCGCGCCGGCCTTCATACCGCGCGACTCGGTATGACCGATGCCGAGCATCTCGATGCCGTGGGTGCGCCGGCGCAGCGTGTCCTGCGGCCCCTGCGGCGTCAGTCTCGCAATCAGGCAGACGATCTTGCTGGTGCCGATGTCCAGCCCCGCGACGATGGCAGAACGGCGCGGCGACACCGGCCGCATCTTCGGGGTGAAACCGTTACGGAGGCTCACGCGGCGCCTCCCTTTTTCTTCGGGCTCTTGGCTTTGAGCGCCTCCGCACGGGCCGTTGCGGCCTCATCCGATAACTGCACGGTAACGCGGTCCAGCAGCCGCAAATCGATCGCGGCGATGTCGCGGCTGAGAATCTTGTTGTCGCGCTCGAGCTGGACCAGCGTGTCGAGCGCCCGCCTCACCTCGGCTTCCGGCAGGCGCACGGCGATGCCGTTCTTGAGCATGACGTTCCAGCGCCGCTCGGCGACGAGGACGGCGGCATCGAGCTGATCGCGGATCGCGGGATACCTGTCGAGCAGCGCCAGAAAATCCTTGGCCCGGGTCTCGGCGCCGACGCCCACGACCAGCGGCAGCTTGGCGAAATACTGGCCCGCATAGGGCTCGACTACGGTGCCGTCCTCGGCAATCACCTCGACCTTGCCGTCGCGCTGCCAGAGCGCGAAGGCATCGCGCTCGGTGATCGCGATGTGCAGCCGGCTCGGGTAGAGCTTGAGCACATTGGCTTCAGCGATCCAGGGATTGGCCTTGAGCCGCGCCCGCATCTCGGCGGCGTCGAGGAACAGCAAAGACGACCGCCCGGTGACACCGGCGGTGTCGAGGATATCTTCGCGGGTCAACCGGCGCTGGCCGGCGAGCGCGATCGAGGTGATGCGAAAACCTGCCAGATTGGCGACGGAATCGCGGAAATCGCGAAGTTCGGCCATAACCACGGGAACATGACCGCCGCGCACCGTGCCGTAGGCAACGCTGGCCAGCACAAAGGCGATGGCGGCCGCGATGCCGGCACCGCGCGGAATCGGCAAAGTCTCGGTCGATCCCAGACAACGGCGCAGAAAACGCATGGAACGGCCGCGACTAAGGTTCAAGCCCAAAGGAATACGCATGCGGGCGCGCCGAGACACCGGCGCCGCGCCGGCCACCGGGCGCATGGGTGCGCCATCGGTCACCGGCTCAGCGAGGCGTCTTCGACCATCCATCGCACCAGCTCATCGAACGTCATGCCCGCGTGGATCGCGAGCTCAGGCACGAGCGAGGTTTCGGTCATGCCGGGTTGAGTATTCACTTCAAGACAGACGAGCCCTTCCGTCCCCGCGGCTTGGTCGTCGTAGCGAAAGTCAGCGCGGGTCACACCTCGACAGCCGAGGGCGTGATGCGCCTTAAGCGCTAGTCTTCGGACCTCTTGGTAAACAAAAGGTAAAATCGGCGCCGGCAGGATGTGTTTGGAGCCGCCGGGGGCATATTTCGCTTCGAAGTCGTAGAACCGGGTCGCCGCAACGATCTCGATGACGTCGAGCGCCCTGTCGCCGATGACGGCGCAGGTCAACTCCTTGCCGGGAATGTAGCGTTCGACCAGGATTTGCTCGCCGAACGCCCAATCCTCGCGGGTCAGCTCCTGTGGCGGGTGTTCGTGCTGCTCGGTGACGATGAAGACGCCGACGCTGGAGCCCTCGGCGATCGGCTTGATGACGTAAGGGCGCTGCATCGGGTGGCCCTTAGCGGCCTCGCGGCGCGACACCACCCTACCCTCCGGTACCGCCACTCCGGCAGCGGCCATCACAACCTTGGCGACGTCCTTCTGCATGGCAACCGCCGACGACATCACGCCGGAGTGGCTGTAGGGAATGCCCAGGATTTCCAGCATGCCTTGCAGCGTGCCGTCCTCGCCCGGCCGGCCGTGCAGCACGTTCAGCGCCGCATCGGGTTTCAGCGCGTCGAGAACCTTTGCGATATCACGACCTACATCGACCCGGCTGACGCGGTAGCCCACGCGCTCGGCGGCATCGGCGCATGCCTTGCCGGAACGCAGGCTGATCTCACGTTCCGCCGACCAGCCGCCCATCAGCACGGCGACGTGCTTGCTCATGCGGCAGCTCCCGTTTGCGCCGGCAAGCGGAAGCCGTCGCAGAGCCAGGCGACCCCGAACACTGGCGCCTGCTCGAGCAGACGCACGCGGAAGTCCTCGCGTGCCAGCGCAAGCGATAGGGGGGCGCCGCCGAGGCCACCCCCGACGACCAGGATCGGATCATTGTTGCGCGTCACTGCCGCTCCGCGAATCAGATTTCACGCTAACCCGCTGGCAGCCAAAGGTGAATCCCGGGGGGCACCAAGCCTACGGCGAAGCCGCGAGGTCGTGACAAAAATGACTCAGGCAGCGCCTCCGGACTCGAAGTCTTCGGATTGTCGAGTAACCGACTCTGGCGGTTGGAAAATCCTCAGGCCGGGACGCCGATCCGCTTGATTTCCCATTCGAGATCAACGCCGGAACTTTCCTCGACGCGCTTTCGTACGGTTTCGCCGAGCGTCTCGATATCGGCGGCGGTGGCGGTGCCAAGATTGATCAGGAAGTTGCAGTGCAACTCGGAAACCTGTGCGCCGCCGACGACCAACCCGCGGCAGCCGGCGGCGTCGATCAGCTGCCAGGCCTTGCCGCCGGGCGGGTTCTTGAAGGTCGAGCCGCCGGTGCGACTTTTGATCGGCTGGGTCGCCTCGCGTGACTCGGTGATCTTGTCCATCTCGGCGGCGATGGCTGCGTGGTCGCCCGGCGTTCCCTCGAACGTCGCCTGGGTGAAGATGAAATCCTCCGGCGCGCCGCAGTGCCGGTAGGTGTAGCGCATGTCGGCATTGCCGAGCGTGTGGACGCGGCCTTGCCGATCGACCGCCCGCGCCTCTACCAGTACGTCCTTTGTCTCACCCTTGTAGGCGCCGCCATTCATGCGGAGCGCGCCGCCAATCGCGCCCGGAATGCCGCGAAGGAATGCCAGCCCGGCGACGCCGGCCTCCTGCGCCGAACGCGCGACCTTCACATCGGGGACCGCAGCGCCGGCGACGACACGGATGCCATCCACGGTCACATCGTTGAAGCCGCGCCCGAGCCGCACCACGACACCCGCAACACCGCCGTCGCGCACGATCAAATTCGAGCCGAGGCCAACGACGGTCACCGGAATGTCGGCGGGAATCGCGCCGAGGAAATACGCCAGATCGCCCTCGTCCTCCGGCATGAACAGCACTTGCGCCGGACCGCCGACGCGGAACCAGGTCAATTCGGCGAGCGACTGGTTTGGCAGCAATCGCCCGCGCAGCTTCGGCGCCTTGGCCTTCAGTTCCGGAACCAGATCCGGAAAGCTCATTTGCCCAGCGCCTTCAACTCGCCTTCCAGCGAATATGCCCATTGAGTGATGTTGCCGGCACCCAGCAGAACCACGTAGTCGCCGGGCTTGGCGAGCCCCTTCACGATGCCGGCGAGCTGCGGCTGGCCCGGCAACGGAATGACCTGCCGGTGCCCCCGCGCGCGAACGGCAGTGACGAGATGGTCGCGGTCAACGCCTTCGATCGGCGCCTCGCCCGCCGCATAAACCTCAGCGACGATCACCGCGTCGGCGTCGTTGAAGCAGGTCGAGAACGGCTCGAATAAGGATTGCAGCCGCGTGTAGCGGTGCGGCTGCACGACCGCGATGACCTGCCCTTTGGTCGATTCGCGTGCCGCCTTCAGCACGGCGGCGATCTCGACCGGATGGTGGCCGTAGTCGTCGATGATGGCGACGCCATCCCATTCGCCAGCGCGGGTGAAGCGCCGTTTCACACCGCCAAAGCCTGCGAGCGCCTGACGTATCGCGTCGTCGGGAACCTTCAGCTCATGCGCCACCGCGACCGCCGAGGTGGCGTTGAGCGCGTTATGCCGACCGGGCATCGGCAAGGTGAGGTCCTTGATGGTGTGGACGGTCTCGCCGTTGCGATCGCGGAACAGCACCGTGAAGGTCTGGCGGCCGCCGGCATTGCTCAGATTGGTCAGCCGCACGTCGGCCTGCGGGTTCTCGCCGTAGGTGATGATGCGGCGGTCCTCGATGCGGCCGACCATACGCTGCACGATCGGGTGATCGGTGCACATCACGGCGAAGCCGTAGAACGGCACGTTCTCGATAAAGGCGCGGAACGCATCCTGCACGGCGACGAAGGTCTTGAAGTGGTCGAGATGCTCGGCGTCGATGTTGGTGACGATGGCAATGTCGGCGGGCAATTTCAGGAACGTGCCGTCGGATTCGTCGGCCTCCACGATCATCCAATCGCCGGCGCCGAGCCGCGCGTTGGTGCCATAGGCGTTGATGATGCCGCCGTTGATCACGGTCGGATCGAGGTTCGCTGCATCGAACAAGGCTGCGACGAGCGACGTGGTCGTGGTCTTGCCGTGGGTGCCGGCAATGGCGACACAGCTTTTCAGCCGCATCAGCTCGGCCAGCATCTCGGCGCGGCGCACCACCGGCAGACGCTTCGCGCGGGCGGCAACGAGTTCAGGGTTGTCGCGCTTGATCGCCGACGAGACGACCAGCACCTCGGCGCCGTCCAGGTTCTCGGCCTTATGGCCGATTGAGACCTTGGCGCCCTTGTCGCGCAACCGCTTGACGTTGGCGTTGTCGCTCGCGTCCGAGCCCTGCACCGTATAGCCAAGGTTCATCAGCACCTCGGCGATGCCGCTCATGCCAATGCCGCCGATGCCGACAAAATGGATCGGGCCGATTTCGCGCGGCAGTTTCATTGTTGGGAAGCCTTATGTGGTGGCGCCGGATTATCGCGGTACCACACCCGCCACCCGCAGCACCAGATCAGCTAAGCGATCGGCGGCGTCGATCGAGCCAGCGGCCTTGGCGGCGGCCGCCATCCGGGCCAGACGGCCGGGCTCGGCGGCCAGCGCCGTGATTTCGGCGGCCAGCCGTTCCGGGGTGAAATCGGCCTGGTCGAGGCGGATCGCGCCGCCCGCGTCCATCAGCACGCCGGCGTTGGCGCGCTGATCCTGGTCGAGTGCATGCGGCAGGGGGATGAGGATGCCGGGCCGGCCGATCGCCGAAAGCTCGGCGACGGTGGATGCACCCGAACGCGACACGACGAGATGGCTCGCCGCCATGCGCGCCGGCAGGTCCTTGAAGAACGGCGCCACGTCGCAGACGACCTGCAACCTCGCATAGATGTCGCGAACGCGCGGCAGGTCCTCATCGCGGGCCTGCTGCACGACCTTCAGCCGTGCCCGCAACCACGGCTCGAGCTTTTCGATGGCGAGCGGAACGATGTCCGCCATCACGCGGGCGCCCTGGCTGCCGCCGAACACGAGAAGTTGCAGGGTCCCGCCGTCGACGAGCGGCGGGTAGCCGATCGTCGCCGCGGCGATCACCGCCGGCCGCACTGGATTGCCGGTGTGCGTCGCCTTGGCGGCCAACGCCGGATTATTTTTGAGAACGCCGGCAAAGCCCGTCGCGATGGCGTGCACGCGCGGCGCCAGCATCCGGTTGGCGCGGCCCATCACCGCGTTCTGCTCGTGGATCAGCGTGGGAATACCGCGCAGGCTCGCGGCGAGCAGCGGTGGGATGGTCGGATAGCCGCCAAAGCCAACAACCACCGCCGGCTTGAGACCCGGCAACACCATCCAGGCTTTGAGCAGGCCATAGGTCAGCAGACCGCCGGTTTTTGCCAGCGACAGCGGATTGCGGCCACGGATGGTGGCGCTCGGGATGATATGAACCGCTTCTGGCGGGAATGCGCCAGCATGGCGTTGCGCCCGGGCATCGGTCAGGAGGCCGACGGAAACATTATACTTGGCCAGCGCCGCCGCCAGCGCTTCGGCGGGAAACAGATGACCGCCCGTGCCGCCGGCGGCGACAAGGACGCCGCCCGTCGCCATCAGGCCGGACTCCCGGCGAATCCGAAGTTCTGCTTCGCCAGATATTCGGCGCGCGGGCGCTCCCGCGTCATCGCCAGCAGCATGCCCATGCCGTAGGCGAGCGAGATCATCGACGAACCGCCATAGGAGACAAACGGCAAGGTCATGCCTTTGGCCGGCATCAGATGCAGGTTCACCGCCATGTTGATGGCCGATTGCAGCCCGAACAGGATCGCAAGACCCGAGGCGGCGAAGCGACTGAACGGGTCCTCGTTGCGTTGCGCGTGCCGCAGCGCGCGGATCACGATGAAGGCGAACAACGCCATCAGCATCAGACAGAACGCGATGCCGAACTCCTCTGCACCGACGGCGAACACGAAATCGGTGTGGCTCTCCGGCAGAATGCGCTTGACCGTGCCTTCGCCCGGACCTTTGCCGAACCAGCCGCCGCGAGCGAAGCTTTCCAGCGCGAGATCGATGTTGAAGGTGTCGCCCGAGCCGCGGTCCATGAACCGCTGGATACGCTGCGCGACGTGCGGCACGGTGAAATAAGCTCCGACGAGGCCAACGCCGGCGAGACCAGCAAGGCCACCAACCCAGATCAGCCGCATCCCGGCCATAAAGAACAGCGCCCCCCACACCAGCGCAATCAGCATGGTCTGGCCGAAGTCGGGCTGCAACACGAGCAAGGTCACGACCATCAGCAGCAGCGCCAGGGCCGCAGTGTTGGCCGGCATCTCCGGCCGTTTCGTCGATTCGGCAAACAGCCAGGCGATCAGGATGACGAAGGCCGGCTTGAGAAACTCCGAGGGCTGCACGCTGATGCCGAAGATGACCAGCCAGCGCCGCGCGCCCTTGATCTCGGCGCCAAAGAACGGCGTCGCCGCGACCAGCAGCAGGCTGATCAGAAACACCACGAGCGCCACGCGGCGGATCTGCCGCGGCGACAGGAACGAGGTGGTCAGCAGAACCACGACTGTCGGCGCCAGAAACAAGATGTGGCGGTTGACGAAATGGAAGGCATCGAGGTTGAGCCGCGCCGCAACCGGTGGGCTCGCGGCGAGCGACAGGATGATGCCGCCGAGCATGAGGCCGAACATGGCCGCCAGCACCGCACGGTCGACCGTCCACCACCAATCGCCGAAGGGTGTGCGTACCGTGCGCGAAACCATAGCTACTCCTCGTCCCGCCTTAGTCCTGACGCGCCATGGTTGCCAAGATGTTAATGCGGGCGAATTTCGGAGAAATTCCCATGGCTTTTGCGTCCGTTACCGGATCGGAGCGATCCCCGGCAGCGCCAGCACCAGCTCGCGGAAACGATCGCCGCGCACCTCGAAATTCCGGTACTGGTCGAACGACGCGCAGGCCGGCGACAGCAGCACCACCGGCTCGTTAAGTCCGGAACCTTCTGCATCGCCGGCCGCCGCCGACACCGCGCGATCGAGCGTCCGGGCCATCTCATAGGCGACCTTGCCGTCGAGCGTGCGGGCAAAGTCCGCCGCCGCTTCGCCGATCAGATAGGCCTTGCGGATGCGCGGGAAGAATTTTTCTAGCGAGGTGATGCCGCCGGTCTTGGGTTTACCCCCGGCAATCCAAAATATATCAGTGAACGAGGCCAGCGCCTGAGCCGCGGAGTCCGCATTGGTCGCCTTCGAATCGTTGACGAACAGCACCGGACCCTTGCGCCCGACCTGTTCCATGCGGTGCGCGAGACCCGGGAAAGACCGCAAGCCTTTCTGAATCGCCGCCGCATCGAGACCGAGCGCGAGCGCCGCCGCAGCAGCACAAGCCGCATTCTGCGCGTTGTGCAATCCGCGCAGCGAACCGATATTGTCGAGTTTTGCGACCGATTGCGTCTTGCCGCCGGCGGCACAGACAATTTCGCCGTGCTCGGCATAGACACCGTCGGCAAGGCGCTTGCGCACCGAAATGCGCACGACAGTCTTGCCCGCCGCGGCAACACGATCCGCTGCAGCCGCGCACCATTCGTCATCAACGCCGATCACCGCGGCGCCGCCGGCCTGCACGCCCACGACCAGCCGCTCTTTCACCGCGGCGTAATGCTCGAGCGTGCCGTGGCGGTCGAGATGATCCTCGCTGACGTTGATCAGGATGCCAACGCGCGGATCGAGCGTCGGCGCGAGATCGATCTGATACGACGAGCATTCGACCACGTGGGCGTGGTCCACACTCGGCGGCTTGAGCGTCAGCACCGCGGTGCCGATGTTGCCGCCGAGATCGGCGGAGCGGCCGGCCGAGCGCAGCAGATGATGGGTAAGCGCGGTGGTGGTGGACTTGCCGTTGGTGCCGGTGATGGCGACGAATGGCGAATGCGGCGCGAGCTTGCGCCGTTCGCGGCAGAACAGTTCGACGTCGCCGATCACCTCGACGCTGGCGTTGTTCGCCAGCGCCACCGACCAGTGCGGCGCCGGATGGGTGAGCGGCACGCCAGGTGCCAGCAGCAGCGCCGACATCTTCGTCCAGTCAATGTTGCGCAAGTCTTGCGTTGCGATGCCGGCCGCACGGGCTTTATCGATGCTTGCCGCGCTGTCATCGAAGGCGATCACGTCCGCACCGCCGGCCACCAAAGCCTGCGCGCTCGCCAGCCCCGAGCCGCCGAGCCCGAACAGCGCGACTGTCTTTCCAGCGAAGCTGGTGACCGGGATCATCGCAGCTTGAGCGTGGCCAATCCGGCGAGCGCCAGCACGATCGCGATGATCCAAAACCGGATCACGATCTGCGACTCGGTCCAGCCAAGCTGTTCGAAGTGATGATGGATCGGCGCCATGCGGAACACGCGCTTGCCCGTGAGCTTGAACGACACCACCTGCACGACCACCGACACCGCTTCCAGTACGAACAGCCCGCCGACAATGGCGAGGGCGATCTCGTGCTTGGTCGCCACCGCCACCGAGCCGAGCAAGCCGCCCAGTGCCAGCGAGCCGGTGTCGCCCATGAAGATCGAGGCCGGCGGCGCGTTGAACCAGAGGAATCCAAGGCCCGCGCCGATCACCGCCCCGCACACCACCGCAAGCTCGCCCGAACCGGGCACGAAATGGATTTGCAGATAGTCGGCGAACACTGCGTTGCCGACGAGGTAAGCGATTCCGACAAAGCTCGCGGACGCGATCATCACCGGGCCGATGGCGAGGCCATCAAGGCCGTCGGTCAGGTTTACGGAGTTGCCGGCGCCGACGATGACGAAAGCGGCGAACACCGGAAAGAACCAGCCGAGATTGATGACCATGTCCTTGAACACCGGAAACACCAGCGCGGTGGCGTACGCCGGGCGCCCCAGACTCGAAATCGCGATGCAGGCGGCGATAGCGATGGCGGCCTCGATGGCAATCCTGAAGGCGCCGGCAAAGCCACTATGGGTCTGCCGCGTCACCTTCAGGTAATCGTCGTAAAATCCGACCAGGCCGAAGCCGAGCGTCACCGCCAGCACGATCCATACGTAAGGGTTGCGCGGATTGGCCCAGAGCAGGGTTGCAACGACTATGCCGAGCAGGATCATCAGCCCGCCCATGGTCGGCGTGCCGGTCTTGGTGAGGATATGAGATTTGGGTCCGTCGGCTCGGATTGGCTGACCCTTGCCCTGCCGAATGCGCAGATGATCGATGATCCAGGGGCCGAACATGAACACGAACACCAGCGCGGTGATCATCGAGCCCGCCGTCCGCACCGTCAGGTAACGAAACACGTTGAAAATCGACAGCGTGCTGGATAGATCGGCCAACCAATAGAGCATCGGATCAACCTTGAGCGGACACCGCTGCGCGGGCGTCTTGCGACGAGAACTGACGGGTCAGCGTCTTCACGATCGGGCCCATCTTCGAGCCGAGCGATCCCTTAATCATCAGCGCGTCGCCCGCCTGCAACGTGCCAAGCACGTCGGCTTCGAGCGCCGCGGCCGTCACGGCATAGCCGCCCCGGCGTTCGG
>Ga0207670_10000759_pt1 | contig 16985 bp, 9 predicted proteins | sample KBSS23HmetaG_FD_184339 | JGI IMG/M metagenome (GOLD analysis project Ga0207670, IMG submission 184339) | Switchgrass rhizosphere microbial communities from Kellogg Biological Station, Michigan, USA - KBS S2-3H metaG (SPAdes) (version 2) | ecosystem: Host-associated > Plants > Roots > Rhizosphere... | reverse complement strand
GAAGCGCGACGTCGAGCCACGCGGGCGGCCGCTCTCCCCAGCGCTCGACGGCGGCGTTCGGGACGACGCGGTGCCGCGAAGGCCACGCGACGCCGAAGAGGGTCGTGAGGACCGTGCGATCGGCCGCCACGAGCCGATGTTTGTATTTCGGATGTGCGTGGCTCTCGTCCGTCATCAAAAAGCGCGTGCCGAGGACGGCGGCCTCTGCGCCCGCGTCGAGCGCCGCGCGAACGTCGGACGCTCCGGCGATGCCGCCGGCGAGGAGAATCGGGAACCGGGGCGAGAGCGATCGGCGCGTCCGTGCGAGGAGCTCGAGCGCAGGGAGATCGCCGCGGACGTGCCCCCCCGATTCGACGCCTTGAACGACGACCGCGTCCGCGCCGGCGTCTCGTGCGGCCTTCGCCTCGTCGACCGATCCGCACTGATGGATCCACGTCCTCTTCGTCCTCCGTACCGGCCGCCCCCAGAACGTGAACACCACGTCGGCCTCGTCTGCGACGCGCCAGTGCTCGGCGCGGGCGAACGGCAGGAGGAGATTGACGGAGATGGGCTTCGACGTGAGCGCGCGCGCTGCGACCATCTCGGCGCGTAGAGCCGGGGCGGCGAGCATCCCGAGCGTCCCCAGCCCGCCGCCCCCCGAGACGGCGGCCGCGAGCTCGTGGCGAGCGAGCCCGCCGCCGAGCCCGGCTTGAACGATCGGGTGCTCGATACGGAGCGTCGCGACGACCATGGCGTGGACCGATGTAGCGCACAGGCGATGCAGAATCATGTCGACGCGCCGTCGCCGCTCGTTTTGTGGTACGCGTCGGCCCCATGTGCGCGCGGCGCTTCGCTGTCCTCTCCGCCTGCATCGCTGCTTGCGCGCTCTCTGCGCCGCGTACGTCGCGTGCCGAAGGCGCGGGAGACGGCAAGAGCGCGGCGACGGCGAGCGCGCCTCCGCCGTGGTGCGCACCCGAGGTGACCGAGCTCTCGGATCACGTGTGCTTCTTCGACGGCGGCGCGCCGGAGAGCGGCAGGCGCACGCTCGTCGTGTACCTGCACGGCGCCCTCGCGATGACGCCGCGCTTCCAGTACCTCCAGCAGAGAGCGATGGCGCTGCACGCGCAGCACCACCATTTCACCGTCGTCATGCCCACGGCGCCGGGCGACGGCGCCGCCTTCATGTGGCCGACGGCGGAGGGCGCGCGGAAGGCGCACGAAGCGGACGTCCTCGCCGGGATCGCGAAGGCGCGCGCCGACGTCGAGGCGCGCGTCGGCCACCCGTTCGACGAGACGTTCGTCGTGGGCTTCTCGAGCGGCGCTTACTACGGCAGCTCGCTCGCCGTTCGCGGCGCGCTCGACGTCGATGGGTACATCATCCTCGCCGGCGGCGCGGGGTGGGCGCGCAGCGCGAAGTCGGCGGGCAAGCGAGCGCCGGTGTTCGTCGGCGTCTCGGCCGCCGACCGGCAGACAGCCGACGACTCGCGCGCATTCGGGCGAGCCCTCGCGGCGATGGGTTGGCCGTCGAGGGTCGAAGAACGCAACGTGGGTCACATGGTCGACTGGACGTTCATGGCGAACGGGATCGCCTGGCTGCGCGGAATGAAATCGCGCGCCGCTGCGCCGCCGGCCATGTCGAACTGAGAGCTTTCGCGGACGCGAGCTCTACGGCGCGCAGCAGCGGAAGCCGACCTCCTGGCGCGCGGTGTCGCGCGAGTGGCTGTCGAAGCGAGCAGTCGCGCAGCGGACGTCGTCGTCCTCGAAGCCGTAATCGCCGCCGCGGATCGTGCAGGAGTCGCTCTGCCCGGTCGACGAGATGCACGAGTTCTCCCACTCCGAGACGTTGCCGCTCAGATCGTAGACGTTCTTGTAGCCCGTCTCCTTCGACTGGCAGTCGGGGAGCGTGCCGCCGCCCACGGGAGAGGACGTGAACGTCCGGCACAGCCCCGCGACGTACGCGTCGCCGTACGGGAAGGCGTGCTTCCCGCCCGACGTGCACGCGTTCGTCCACTGGCTCGACCGCGGATCGTCCTTCACGCCGTACGGCGACGGGCCGCCGTCGAAGGCGCCGCACAGCGCCTTCCCCGCCCACGCGCAGTACGCCCACGCGTCGCACCAGTCGACGCAGTTGCGCGGGAACGAGTTGCAGTCGGTCCCCGAGCAGCCGGTCCCGGCGTCGTCGCACGCGGGGTTCGGCGCGAAGGTCGCGTTCCACGAGCACTCGGGCGGCTGCTTCGGCTGCGCGCCGCCGCGCAGGGCGGCGAGGAACGCCTCGTACTGGACGTGCGTGACCTCGGTCGCGTCGATGCACATCACGCCGCCGAACGGGCTCGGGATCCCGACCAGCGTCGCGCCCTGGACGCTCGTCGGGCACGACGTGCGCACCGGCGCGCCGTCCCCCGCGTCGCCCGCGCCCGACGGGCCGTCTTGCGACGCAGCCCCGTCGGCGACGCCCGCGTCGCTCGCGCGCGATCCGTCGTCGCCCGCGTCGACCAGATCCTTCCCGTCGATCTGGAGGACGATCTGGCAGGCGAGCGCCGACGCGGCCGCGACCGTCACGAGCGCCGCCGCCGCGACGCGCCTCGCGCGCCTCACGGCCAGCAGCATCGTATCCCGTAGTCGGGCTGGTTGTTCGCCGCGCGGTCGTCGACCCGCGCGTCGTCGCACCGCGCGCTCGGGTCGACGAAAGAGCCTCCGCGGAGGTGGCATTTGTCGCCCACGCCGCTCGTGCCGCCGCACGAGTCCTCCCACTCCCAGACGTCGCCGTTCATGTCGAAGACGCCAGCGTACGCCGAGTCGGGCGACTGGCACCCGGGCTGCCCGCCGGCGTCGCCGGGGGGCGCCGCGCCGACGCACGCCCCCGCGTCCTTGTACGTGTTCCCGTACGTGAAGAGGTACTTCCCGCCCGACGAGCACGCGTTCATCCACTGGCTCGTCTTCGGGTCGTCGTACGATCCGACCGGCGACGCGCCGCCGCCGATCGTGCCGCACAGGCGCTTCCCCGCCCACTTGCAGTATGCATAGGCATCGCACCAGTGGACGCAGACCTGCGGCTTGTCCGCGCAGTCGGCGCCGGTGCAGATGTACGGCCCCGGCCAGTACGTGGGGTCGAGGCATTGAGCGTACGGCTTGAATGTCGCGTTCCACGAGCACTCGGGCGGCTGGAGGCCGCTCGTCGCCGTGCCGCCGCTCGTCGCCGCCAGGAACTCCGCGTACTGGCCGATCGTCACCTCGGTGGCGTCGACGCACGTGATCCCGCCGCGGCCGTCGGGCACCTTCACCAGCGCCGGGCCTTTCAGGCCCTTCGGACAGTCGGCCGGCGCCGCGTCGCCGGTGCCGCCCGCGTCGTCGCCCCCTCTGCTCGCGCCGTCGACCTCGGGCGAGGCGTCATCCACCGCGCCGCCGTCGGAGACCGCGGCGTCCGATTCGTCCGTCGCGAGCTCTTTCCGCTCGATGTGCGTCACGATCTGACACGCGCCCGCGCCGAGGACAGCCGACGCCGCCAGGGCGATCGTCCGCGCCGCGCGCATCGTCACCACCGCGATCGGAGCGTCACGCCGCCCCCCTGCGCCGCGACCTGCGGCGCGACCACCACCTTCGAGTCGTCGCGCCCGCCCGCGATGAGGAGCACGGCGCCGACGCCCACCGCGACGATCCCCACGCCGAACGCGACGTTCGCGACGTTGGCCGAGTCGACCGCCTTGTTGCTCAACCTTACCCCTTCCGGATCGTTGCACTGCGTCGCCGGACACCGACTGTCGGCGTCCTTCTTCGCCGAGAGCGCGGTGACGCCGAAGAACGCGCCGACCCCGAGCGCGGCGGCGCCCGTGGCGAAGAGGGCGATCGGCGCGACGTACGATCGCTTCGCCGGCGGCGCGGGGTGCCCGCTCTCGATCGCCGCGGCAGGCGCGGCCTTCGCGGACGCGGACGCCGGCGCGGACGGCGCGGCTTGCGCTGCGGCCTTGGCCGCCGGGTCGTCCTCGAGCGCGGGGACCTCGACCCGCGTCTCCTTCTCGTCGGGCCTGATCGTCAGCGTCTTCGACCACGGCTTCTTGCCGGGCGCTTCGGCGGTGAACGTGTGCGCGCCGCTGTCGATCGGGATCGGGATCGTCCACGCCGCCTTGCCGATCGCGACGCCGTCGCGTTCGAGCTCGAAGCCGGCGACGTTCGCGTCGGCCTCGGCCACGACCAGCACCACCTTCTGGAGCTTCGGCTCGAGCTGCTTCACGTGCTGCGCCGCGATGCGCGCGCGATCCGCGCGTCCGTCGCGACGCGCGGTCGACTCGGCGTCGGTGAACTCGCTCCACGCCGTCGCGACGCGCCCCTCGCCCTCGTGGCAGAGGGCCAGCGTGAGCAGCGTCCCGCCGCCCGGATCGAGGTGGTAGCTCTCGGCGAGCTTCGGACACGCCTTCGCGTACTCCTTGCGCCCGAGGAGCTTCTTTCCCTCCTGGAAGAGCGCCTCGGCGAGCGCGGTGTCGGCGGCGCGCGCTCGCGGCGCGATGGTCGAGAGGCCGGCGGTGAGCCCGGTGACGAGGACGAGGGGGACGAGGCTCCGCGCGCGTCGCACCGGGGGAGTGTACATCACCGGCGGCTGTCGATCGCCGAACCCAACCCCGACGTGGACGCCGAGGACGGCGGCTTCTTCGTCGAACCGGAGGGGGGCTTCGGCGCGTGCGCCGAAGGCGACGCCTGCGCGATCGACGACGCGGCGGCAGGCGGCGACGAAGGCGCCGACACGAGCGGCGCGACGGGCGAGGTGGAGGCTGCCGGCGCGGGGAGCGCGACGAGATCGGCAGACGCCGGCGGCGCGGACGTCGTGATCGTCTTCACCGCGTGACGCTGGCTCCACATCCACCCGGCGACGCCGATACTGCCGACGGTGATCGCCGCGACCGCCGCGCCGAGGACGATCTTCGATCCTCCCCCATTCGGCGCGCCGCGGTGCGTGCCGCCCCACGACCCGGCGGTGACGGGCGGCGCGACGGACGCGGCCACGTGCGGCATCGTGGGAGCCACGCCCATCGGCATCGTCGCGGCGTGCGGCGCCCCCGCCGGCATCGTGGCGTCGAACCCCACCGCGGCCGGCGCCGACGACGCGAGACTCACGACGCGCTCCACCGAGATCCGCGCGCGCGGCGGCGCGTACGGGAGGAGCTGCCGCGCGAGCTCGGCGATGTCGCGGGGGCGGCGCTCGGGCGCCTTCTCCAGGCACTGGAGGATCGTCGCCTCGAGCGCCTGCGGGACGTCGGGCCGCGTGGTGCGGATCGGCAGCGGCGGGTCGGCGACGATCCGCGCGAGGAGACCGGTGAGCGTCGTCGCCTCGAACGCCGTCCGCGCCGTGAGGAGCTCGTAGAGGATGATCGCGAGCGCCCAGATGTCGGTGCGCTGATCGACGCTCTTCGAGTCGCGCACCTGCTCCGGCGACATGTACTGCGGCGATCCCATCACCGCGCCGGTGGACGTGAGCTTGAACTCGGTCGTCGCGTGCGCCTGGACCTCGGCGGCGGTCTTCGAGATCCCGAAGTCGAGCACCTTCACGAGCGGCGACCCGTCGGCGCGCTGGGTCAGGAAGAGGTTCGACGGCTTGAGATCGCGATGGACGATCCCGAGGGAGTGCGCCTCGGCGATCGCCTCGCACGCCTGGAGCAGGTACTCGAGCGCCTCGCCGACCTGGAGCGGCCCGCGCGTGGCGAGGACCTGCGCGAGATCCTGGCCGTTCAGGTGCTCCATCACCATGTACGGCGCGCCGTTCTCGAGCGTCCCCACGTCGGACACGCGCGCGACGTGCTCGCTCTTGATCCGCACCGCCGACTGCGCCTCCCTCATGAAGCGCGCGAGGAGCTCGCGGCTCTCGGTGAGCTCGGGGAGGAGGAGCTTGATCGCGACGCGCTCGTTCAGGTGGAGGTGCATCGCCGAGACGACGAACCCCATGCCGCCCGCGCCGAGGACGCGCTCGACGCGATATTTCCCCGCGAGGACGTCCCCCGGCTGGACGGCGACCCGGCCCTGGCTCACGCGGGTCAGGGTAGCAGCGGATCCATTCTCCTACCCATCAAGAAGCGGATGGTTACGCGGCGGTTAGGCTCTGCGGCGTCAAATCGGACGGTGGCCAGCATCCACGACGATGGGGCGTCCACGGAACGGCGGAGGCGTGGGCTTTGGCGGCGGCGGTTTCGGCTCCTCACAGGTCGTCGGATCGATCCCGAGGGATCGTCCAGGGAAGGACCTGTTGTCTACGCACTTGCCGTCCTGACACCGGAACTCGTACGCGCACCCCGCCAATGCTGGGCAATCCCAGTCCTGGCGACACTCGGGCTCTTTCTCGTCCGTGCGGGGCGGCGCCGGCGCTGCGTAGGGATCGCGGACCGTGTCGCCCGAGAGAGAGGCCGGCGCATAGCCGGGCCCTTCGTCGGCGCTACAGCCCGCCATCCCCAGCGCCAGAGCCGGCGCTGCGATCCATGCCAGTCCCGATACTGCTCGTTTCATCCCGATCAGGGTAGCATGGAACGCGCTCGCGCCCTGATCGGGCGCGAGCTCTAGTGTGAAATATCGCGGCCTTCAGTAGTTGTCGCGACGCGATGAGAGGTACTGCGTATAACCGTCGTACGTGCCGCTCCCGTGGAGCGTGTATTGCGTGAGGAAGAGCGGGCGCGCGTCGTCCGCGAGGGCCTTCGACACCATGTCGCCCACGCTGATCGTGTAATACGTGGTCCCCTGAACGACGCCGTGCGGGGTGGGGAGGTTCTCGTAGAAGACGATGTTGATCCCCATCGCGTCGTTGTCGTTGGCGCTCGCGTCGATGAGCGAGTTGTACGGATTCAGGAGCGACGCGATCGTGCTCGACGTGACGTTGAAATACCAACCCCACGTGTACCCTTCGGTGTTCTCCACGAAGATCGTCGTGTAGTTCCGGTCGCCGCTCGAGTTGATGTAGTTCCCCAGCATGATGGGCCGGTAGCCCGACGGGCGCGAATCCTTGATGAAGCTCGACGTGCCGTAATACCAGGCCCAGTTGCGGTGCGCCGAGCCGGTGTTCGACACCATGACGACCGCGAAATGGGTGCTCGACCCGGACGCATATCCCTGGATGCTGATCGGGCGAGCGTTGTTCGCGCTCAGGTGGTTGTTCACCTCGGCCTCGGTCACGCCGTAGTACCACCACCACCCGCTCGAATAGACCCCGGAGTTCGCGACCATCACCGCGGAGAAGAGGAGCGGCGACGTGCTGACCACGCGGAGATCGGTGAGCCGCGCGTGGTTGTCATTCAACTTGGTCGAGAGGTCGCTGCCGGAGATGTTGTTGTACATCCACCAAGCGGTGGGGGTCGACACCAGACGATCGTCGCCCGGGCCGGGCGACGCGTGGGCCGAACGCGCGCCGCACAGGACGAAGACGGCGGCAAGACACAGCGAGAGCGCGATGCGCTGGAAGGACGGAACACGAGACATGATGGGGTCTCCTCGTAAAGGCGCCGGATCGAGCCGGCGCGGTCTGGCGAAGGGCGCGAAGACGCGCGTCGCAGTCCGCTTCGCAAACGAGGAGCCAGGCGCGCTGCCCGCGAATTTCGCGCGTTCCAGGCCGAGGTTGCGCGGTCGCCGCGCAACCGACTGCGCGAGCGCCGCGCATCGTTGCGCAAACCTGTGTCGCCAGGGAGGGTCGCGGCGCAAACGGTGGGCCAAGGCGAGCGCGTCACGCGACGAAGAGGCGGCGCGACCGTCGCAACGGCCATGTCCACCGCGGCAATGCTGAACGGGCAGGCGCGCCTTCGACGAGATTTCGATACAATGCCTCGCCCATGGCCGTCGGCGCGTGCGGGAGGACGCGGCGCGGTCACCCGGGAGATGGTCGGGACCAGTGCGAGACGATCTTTTCCCAGTCCTGGAGGGGACGACCCTCGAGCGAAAGTACCGCGTGGACCGCCTCGTCGCCGAGGGCGGGTTCGGCGCCGTGTACATGGGGCGTCACATCGTCCTCGATGTCCCGATCGCCATCAAAGCCCTGAAGCCCACCGCGGCGCGCGCCGCGTCGTCCGAGCACCTCGTCGCGTTCCTCGAGGAGGCGAAGACGATCGCGAAACTCAGGCACCCGGACATCGTCAAGGTGCTCGACGCGGGGACGACCGACGTCCCCGGCGCGCCGTCGCCCGTCCCGTGGATCGTCCTCGAGTGGCTCGACGGGGTGACGCTCCGCGACCACCTGAGTGCGCGCCGGGGCCGCGGCCTCGCACCGGCGGAGTGCATGGCGCTCCTCCGCACGGTGCTCGGGGCGATCGCCGCCGCGCACGACGCCGGCATCGTCCATCGCGACATCAAGGCGAGCAACGTCATGCTCGTCCCCGCGGGGGCCGGGCTCGTGGGGAAGGTCCTCGACTTCGGCATCTCCAAGATCATGGAGCCGGACGAGCGGCACCTCGATCCGAGCGGCCACACGGCGACGGTGTCGTCCAGCCGCGCGTTCACGCCCGCGGCGGCCGCGCCGGAGCAGCTCTCCGGGACCCGCACCGGGCCGTGGACCGACGTGTTCGCGCTCGGCCTGCTCTTCACCGAGGCGCTCACCGGACAGCCGCCGTTCTCTCTCGAAGACTCGAACGAGCACTACCGCGCCATCTTCGATCCCGTGCGTCCCACCCCCCTGAAGCTCGGGGTCGAGGTCGGCGCATGGGAGGAGGTCCTCGCGCGCGCCCTCGCCATCCACCCTGCGTCGCGGCAACCGGACGCGCGCGCGCTCGCGAGCGAGCTCGAGGCAGCGCTCCCCGGCGCCTTCCTGCGCAGCGCGCCGGCGCGCGAGCCGGCGCCACGCCCTCCGTCGCCGAGCGACGGGAGGACGATGCCGAGCGACGCGACGCCGGCGCCGAACGGCGCCGGTCACAGCGCACCGCGCGCCGGGGTCTCCGAGACGCAGCGGAGCGAGCAGCGCAGCGAGCAGCGCAGCGAGCCGCGTGTCGATGCGTCGTCGCTCGCGCCCGAGGCCCGCGTCGAGACGCACCGCACGCGCCGCGGATCCCTCGGCCTCGTGGGGGCCATCGGCGCCGCCGCCGCGCTGGTCGCGCTCGGCGCCGGAGTCGTCGCCACGCGCGAAGGGGGGCGCGACGAGCCCGTGAAGCCGCCGCCGGCGGCGCACGACGGGTCGGCGACGACCGCGCCGCCGCGCTTCGTCGAGCGGCGACTGACGTCGCTCGACGCGAACCTCCGGGTCTCGTCGGTGGCGCTCTCGCACGATCAAACGCGCGTCGCGTTCTCGCTCGAAGACACGCTGTGGGTACAGCAGGTCGCGAGCGGAGAGCGCGTCCCGATCGCCACGATCGAGAGCCTCGCGCTCGGGGCGGCGCAGTGCGCGTGCTCGCTCGACTGGCTCCCCGGTGATCGCGAGATCCTCGTCGGCGCGCTCGGCCATCCGCTCGAGGCCATCGACATCGAGACCAAGAAGCACCGCGCGGTGCGCAAGGAGGCCGGCCCGTTCCGGCTCGCGCCCGACGGCGCGCGCGTCGCGGTGCTCGATCCGGGAGCTCCCGGGGTCCGCATCGAAGCGATCGGTGGAGGGCTCGAGACGATCCTCCTGCCGTCGGTGATCCCCCAACGCGTCAGCGATCTCGCCTGGGCGCCGTCGGGCAAGCGCCTGGCGTTCGTCCTCCAGGGTCTCCAGGTGGCGCGCGGCGCCGAGGAGCTCGTCGTCGCGCCCGTCGACGGCGGTCGAACGAGCGTGGTCGCTCGCGGGATGCTCATGACCAACGACGGGCGCACCGCGGTGGCGTGGGCCGCAGAGGACCGCTTGCTCTTCCTCCGCCCGGCGCTGCGCGGCGGCGGCGTCACGCTGATGGAAGTTCGGCTGAACGAAGGCGGCGAGCCGGCCGGCGAGCCCACGGCGCTGCATCGATCGCAGAGCGACTGGTCCGCGCTCACCGCGCAGTCCGGCGCGCTCGCGTTCCTCACGTCGGAGGTGCAGGACGACGTCTTCGTCGCGGAGCTCGCCCCCTCCGGCTCCGCGCTCGCGCGCCCTTTCGAGCGCGCGACGCACTCGGACGCGAGCGACAGCGTGATCGGCTGGACCTCCCCCACGCGGTTCGCGTTCGTCTCGAATCGCGGCCCTTCCCACGCGCTCGGCGTGTACGAGCAGGAGGTCGGCGGCTCGCCGACGCAGCTCGGCTCGGGTCCGGACATCTACACGACGGGCGCGGTCGTGTTGACCGAAGAGGGGCACGCGCTCTACTGGCGCGGCGGCCCCGGCGCGGATCCGCCGCGTCCGTGCGAGCTCGTCCGGATTTCGCTCGGCGATCGGCGCGAGGACGTACTGGCCACCGGCGTCCCCGAGCGACCCGAAGGCGACGCCGCGCTCACGTGCCGAGCTCGCATCGCCTGCGCCGCCGGGAAATGCGCGGCGATGGGGACGGCGTCCGTCGGCTGGCTCGACCTCGAGACCGGCGAGCGGCGCACGCGCTTCACGCCTCCATCGCTTTCGACCGCCGGACCGGCCACGGGGATCGCGGTGTCGAGCGACGGCCACATCGCGGTCGTCACCGAGCGCGAGCCGTCGAACGAGAGCCAGATCACGCTCCTCCGGAGAGACGGCGCCGTCGAGACGGCGGTGACGAACCTCCACACGACCGTGCAGGTGATCTCCTTCGCGCGCGACGGGCGGCGCCTCTATGCGACCGACTACGCCGACGGCGCGGCGGGCGTCGTCGCGATCGATCTCGGCACCGGGGCGGTGCAGCGACTCGTCGACAAGGACAGTCGATGGCGCGCCAACCCGAAGGTCTCCCCCGACGGCAAGCGGCTCGCGATCACGGTGCGCTCGCGTCAGATGAACGTCGGTTATCTCGAGCCCGAGGCCGCGCCGTAGACGACACACGGCGGCTCCGCTCGCCCCCATATGCACTTGACGACATATGCACTCTAGTGCATTCGAGATCACGGCGATCATCGGCGGCCGCCGGGTCAAGCTCACCGACGTCTGACGGCCGCCGATCGCGGCGACCGCGCGCGGGCTCATTCGCATGACGCTCGCGCTCGCGCGCGTCCTGCGTCGTGTCATTAACAATGCGCTGTAATGAAATCCGTTGTCCGCCTCGGACCTGTACCGTCGTTCGCCCTGTTTGCGCTCCTCGGATCGATCGCAGGATGCGCGGGCGATGACACGGGGACCGGCCCCGGCGACGCCGCGGCCGACGCAGGGCGGTCCGATGCCGAGGGCGACGCCGCGCTGACGAACCCATTCGGCGATGACGTGCCGATCAGCGGCACGGAGGAGATCACCGGGCTCGTCGGACCGGTCGACGTCATCCGCGACAAATACGGAATGGTCCATATTTACGCGAATACCGCGGTGGACGCGTTCCGCGTCGAAGGGTTCCAGGTCGCGCGCGATCGCACCGTGCAGCTCGAGCTCTTGCGGCGAACGGCGATCGGATCGATGGCCGAGGTGCTCGGAGACAGCGCGATCGATCAAGACATCGCGACGCGCGCCGTCGGGATGCGCCGCGTGGGCCAGCGGATCTACGACACGCTCCCGCCCGGAGGCCCGGTGCGCGCCTACCTCGATGCGTACGCCGACGGTGTCAACCAGCTCAACGCGCGGATCGTCAGCGGTAAAGAGAAGCTCCCCGCGGGGATGGTGGGGATCACGATCGACGTGTCGCGCCCGTGGACGGGCGCGGACATCCTCGCCGTGACGCGGCTCCAGGCGTACACACTCTCGTATACCGTCGGCGACGAGATCGCGGCGACGTCGTTCGCCGAGGCGGCGCGGGCGAAGTTCAACAGGCGAGCGACCGATCCGGCGCTCGCGGGGCGCGCCGGATTCTTGATCGACACGTGCCGTTTCGACAGCCCCTACCCGACCACGGTGCTCCCGAGGTTCCCCGACGACCCGGCGCTCACCGGGCGCGTCGACCCGGCAGCGCTCGCGGCGCTCGAGCCGTTCCGCGACGCCATGACGAAGACTCGGTCATTCTTCGGCGCTCCGGGATCGGTCGGGTCGAACAATTGGGTCGTCGGACCGGAGCTCACGAGCACCGGGCACACGATGATCGCAAACGATCCGCACTTCGTCCTCGGCGCGCCGGCGGTCTTTTGGATGGTCCACATCCGAGTGGTCCATCACGATCCGAAGGAGCGACTGAACGTCGCCGGGGTGGCGTTCCCCGGCATTCCCGGGATCATCCTCGGCTTCAACGAGCACGTCGCGTGGGGCGCGACCGACGCCTACTACGACGTATCCGACGTCTACCAGGAGAAGGTCACGCCGGACGGGACCGGCGTCGTCTTCCAAGGGAAAAGCGTCCCGTTCCAAACAGCCAAGGAGATCATCCCCCTAAAGGGCGGGAGGAGCTACGAGTACGACGTCCAGATCGTCCCCCATCACGGCGCGATCCTCCCGACGATCGACCCCGCCACGCACACCGTGACGCCCGCGTCCGGGACGGCGCTCAGCGCGCGCTGGACCGGCGATGAGCCGACGCACGACATCGACTTCATCTTTCAGACGATGCGCGCGACGAACGTCGAAGACGTCCGCGTCGCGCTCCGCAGCTACGCCACCGGCGCCGAGAACTGGGTGGTGGGCGACGACCAGGGGAACGTCTTTTACTCGTCGCAGGCGCATATCCCCGTACGCGACAAGCGCGCCTTCACGTGGGACCCGGCGACATTCACCGGCACGCTCCCGTTCTTCGTCCTCCCCGGCGACGGCACCGCGGAGTGGACCGGCTATCTCGAGGAGCGGTACGTCCCTCACGTCAAGAACCCCCGATCGCATTTCGTCGCGACGGCGAACAACCAGCAAGTCCCGCGGCCGGTCCCGAACGATCCGTCGAGTCTCGTCCTCCCGAACGGCGCGCCGATCTTCCTCGGGGCCGAATACGACATCGGCGCGCGCGCCAGCCGGATCACGGATCGCCTCTCGGCGATGGCGACCTCGGGGCACGCGATGACGCTCGACGACATGGCGATCCTCCAGGGCGACAAGCGATCCATGTTCGCCGCGGCGCTCGTCCCGCCGCTCCTCACTGCGCTACAGCACGCCGCGGAGGAGCAACAGACGCCGGGCAGTTACCCGGACCTCTCGGCGATCGTCACGGACCCACGCTTCAAGGCCGAGGTGATCGGCGACGTGAGGGCGACGCTCACGTCGTGGCGCGACCAGGCCGACTACGACGCGGCGTCGGGGATCGACCCCGATACGAACCAGATTGCCGACGATCCGAAGCAGGCCTCGGAGGCCACGGCGATCTTCAGCGTGTGGCTCGCGCGCGTGGCCGGCGCGATCTTCGCCGACGAGCTCGGCGCGATCGGCCAGTCGTCGTTCCCCGCCACCGGCGTGATCCGCGCGGTGATCTACCTCCTGACCGCGCCGGATCCCAGGAAGCTCGCGACGTACGCCTCGGCCCTCGGCGACAGCATCCTCTTCGACGACCTGGCCACGCCCGGTATCGGCGAGTCGCGCGATCAGCGGATCGTCCTCTCGATGCTCGACGCGCTCGACCTCCTGACGGCCCGTCTCGGCGCCGATCGCGCGAAATGGCGCTGGGGGAGCTTGCACACGATCCGCTTCGACGCGCTCATCCCGCTCTGGGGGACGCTGTCGATCCCGCCGGTGGGCGACCCGGTCTTTCCGAACGGCTTCCCGCGCGGCGGAGACGGCTCGACGGTCGACGTGGCGGGCTTCTCGATACCCGCCGATCGAACGTCGCTGCCGCGCGACCAGTCCTTCTCGTACACGTTCGGCCCGGCGCAGCGCCTCGTCGTCGACCTCGACCCCAAAGGCCCCGTCGCGCGCAACGTGATCGCCGGCGGCAACGTATGGGACAGCGCGAGCAAGCATTTCCGCGACGACGCCGACAGGTGGCGGAAGAACGAGAACCACCCCGTCCCGTTCGCGAAGCGCGATGTGATCGACGCCGCCGAGTCGCACGTGGTCTTTTCCACGAAATAGCCGTCACGGTGTTATCTGTGGCGCCCATGAAGATCCTCGTGACGGGCAGCTCGGGCCACCTCGGCGAAGCGTTGATGCGGGTATTGCGCGCCCAGCACCACGACGTCATGGGGCTCGACGTGCTCGCCGGCGCCTTCACGACCGTGGTCGGCTCGATCATCGACCGCGCGTGCGTGCAGCGGTGCGTGCAGGGCGTCGACGCGATCGTGCACACCGCCACGCTCCACAAACCGCACGTCGGCTCGCACGACCGTCGCGCGTTCGTCGACACCAACGTGACCGGGACCCTGAACCTCCTCGAGGAGGCCGTCCTGGCCGGCGTCGGTCGCTTCGTGTTCACGAGCACGACCAGCGCGTTCGGACGCGCCCTCGAGCCGCAGCCCGGGGAGCCCGCGACGTGGATCACGGAGGACGTCACCCCGATCCCGCGGAACATCTACGGCGTCACGAAGACCTCCGCCGAAGGGCTATGCGAGCTCGTCCACAAGGACCACGGGCTGCCGTGTCTGATCCTGCGGACGTCGCGCTTTTTCCCGGAAGGGGACGACAGCGACGACGTTCGTGCGGCGTATCCGAACGCCAACGCGAAGGTCAACGAGCTCCTGCACCGTCGCGTCGATCTCGAGGACGCCGTTGCCGCACACCTGCTCGCGGTGGAGCGCGCGCCCGCGATCGGGTTCGGGCGCTACATCATCAGCGCCACGACCCCGTTCACGCGGGCGGATCTGGCATCGCTCCACGCCGATGCGCCCGCGGTCGTGCGCCGGCTGTTCCCCGAGTACGAGGCGCTCTATGCGCGCCTCGGCTGGACGATGTTCCCGACGATCGACCGCGTCTACGACAATGCCGGAGCGCGGCGCGACCTCGGATGGGCGCCGCGCTACGACTTCCGCTACGCGCTCGATTGCCTCGAGCGCGGTGGAGACCCGCGCAGTGAGCTCGCCATCGCGGTCGGCGCGAAGGGTTACCACGCGGTCTCCACCGGTCCGTACACCGTGCGGTGACGGAACGTCAGTTCTTCCTCAGGTAAAGCACGGCGTTCCCGCTGAACGGCGGCGTGAAGCTCCGATTTCCGGCCGCGAAGGTCGTGGTGGTGCTGCTCGCGATCACGCCGGTCGTCGGGTTGAACCACTCGACGGTGTAGCTCCCTGCCGCCGAGAGGTTGACGGTGAACGCGCCGCTGTTCGGCTGATACACGAGGTATTCACTCCCCGCATTCGCCAGACAGAACCCCGTGCTGGACAGCGACTGCTGCGGCGTCATCGCCGCGAGGTTCACCTTGAGGGCGTACGTCCGCGTATCCCTCATCGCGTTTCGGAGGGTGTCCCAGTACGTATCCGGCGTCGTGCCGACCATCGGATCCGCCGTCGTTCCGGTGGGGGCGTTCCGGCTCGGCCAGACGACGAGGTACGGATCCATGAACCCCGTGTTGTTCCCCAGGAGGAAGTTCTTCCAGGCCCACGCGCGTTGAGCGGCCTTGCCGTCGCTCTTGAGCTGCACCCACGAGTACGAGTGATCGGTGTCGTTGATGACGACCTTGTTCCCGACCGCGAGGGACAGCGTGGTGCTCGGGGATATCCAGTCCGCCTGGCTATTGAAGAGCGTCGAGTCGCTCCCTCCCTGCCACTGGTACGTCATGCCGACCGGGTGCTGGAACGGCTTCGTGGCCTGATACGTCTTGACGTAGTCGATCACGCTCGCCTGCCAGGAGTCGGAGTACGGCGACCCCGCCTCGTTCGAGACCTCGTACATGACGTTGGGCAGGTCGTTGACCGTGTCGACGACCTTCTTGAGATACGCCGTTTCGATGTTCCACACGGCGGTGGAGAGCTGGGAGTTGTCGGTCGGGCAGACGCCGCCGCAGTCGATGCCGTTGACGTTGTTCGCCGCCTCGAACGGATTCCCGTCCTGCGAGTTCTCGTCGAACTGGAACATGTAACCGTTGAAGAGCTGGACGGAGACGTAGATCCCGTTCTGCCCGGCCTGGATGATCCGCGCGCGCATTCGATCGAAATACGCCTGGTCCAGCTGGGCGAGATCGAACTTCAGCCCGCCGTCGTTGGCGTTTCCGGGCCCCGTGCGGCGCCACCGGTACGGCCCCGAGATGATGTTTTCGTCGGGATCGTCCGAGAGGCTCGCTTGCGACATCTCGGTCGTCCACTGGCGCATCCAGTTGAATTTGTGCGCGACCATGAAATGGATGTACGCGGTGTAGTCGAAGGGGATCGGCGGGTTGATCGTCCCGCGATCCTCCATCCCGTTCGACCACGTGTGTGAGCCGACCAGGTAAACCGCCTTGCCGGTGCCGTCGGTGAAGTAGCGCGGATTCGAGGCCAGGACGCGGAGTGGGCCCGGAGTCGTGAGCGGCGGCGCGTTCGACGTGGTGACCGACGCCGCCTGCGAGAGCGCAGAGACGTTGTTGGCCGCGTCGAAGGCGCTCACGGTATAGGAGTACGTCGTCGACGCCGCGAGCCCCGAGTCGATATACGAGTTGCTCGTCGCCGTCCCGACCTGCGCGCCGTCGCGGAAGATCCGATAGCCGGCCACGCCGACGTCGTCGGTCGACGCGGTCCACGTCAGGCTCGCCTGCGACGACGAGAGGGCACTGGCCGCGAGGTTCGCGGGGATTGACGGCGGCGTGGTGTCGGGCGGCGCAGGGACCGGGCGCAGCGCGACGAGCTGGATCGCCCAGCCGGCGCTGGCGCTCGCGGTGGCGGCGTACGCGCCGGGTGCGCCGGCGACCTTGTCCTCGACGAGGTTCGAGTGGAACGACGAACGCGTCGTGAACCCGGAGCCCGCCGTGCACGCGTTGTCGCCGACGCAGAACGCGTACAGGAGATCTCCGGACGACGTGGTCGTCACGTTCCCGCTCGTGACGCTCGCCGCCCCGCCCGAGGCCCCCGCCTGACCATCGATGGGATTCGTCGGGTCGATACCCGAATATTCGCTCAGATAGACTTCGATGAAGCTCGACGCCGCGGAGAGCGTCACCGTGACGGTCTCGGCGCCACCTTTGATGTTCTTCGCGTAATAGAGCCGCGTGTGCGCGCCTCCCGGCGAGAGCAGCTCGCTGCCC
>Ga0207670_10000756_pt1 | contig 16999 bp, 13 predicted proteins | sample KBSS23HmetaG_FD_184339 | JGI IMG/M metagenome (GOLD analysis project Ga0207670, IMG submission 184339) | Switchgrass rhizosphere microbial communities from Kellogg Biological Station, Michigan, USA - KBS S2-3H metaG (SPAdes) (version 2) | ecosystem: Host-associated > Plants > Roots >... | reverse complement strand
ATTGACACCAAAGATTCTTCGCAACGGTGTTACTGCGACTGTGAGGCTCAAGAATATCAGCGTCAGCATTCCTGTCGTTCTCGTCGCAAACTCGAGCGGGTTGGGACCGACGCGTTTGTGATAAAGATCCCACAAAAGCAGCACCAACGGCACGAGCGCGTTTACGAAGACGACGAGTTTTGCGAAGCGTACATCAGTCATAATCAAAAGTTCTTCACCAGATCCATGCCTTGATACAAGTGGGCCACCTGCTCCCCATAACCATTGAAAAGCAGAGTATCGCGGCGTCCGTATTCGCCAATTCTCCGCTCAGTTGCCTGGCTCCAGCGCGGATGAGGAACGTTTGGATTCACATTTGAGTAAAACCCGTATTCGTCAGGCGCCTGGATGTTCCAGGTTGTCGGCGGCTCACCAGCCACAAGCGTTATCTTGACTACTGACTTGATACTCTTAAAACCATACTTCCACGGCACCACCAGTCGCACTGGCGCTCCGTCCTGAGGCGGCAACGTCTCTCCATACATTCCCGTTGCCATAATAGTCAGCGGGTGCATCGCTTCATCGAGGCGAAGTCCTTCGACGTAAGGCCAGTCAAGTATGCCCGTGCGCTGGTTCGGCATCCGTTCCGGATCCAGGAGAGTCTGAAACGCTACGTAACGCGCGGCTGACGTTGGTTCGACCTTCTCGAGCAGCTTGTGCAGCGGAAATCCGACCCAGGGAATCACCATGGACCACCCTTCAACACAACGCAATCGATAGATGCGTTCCTCCAGCGGAAACTTCAGCAACTCATCGAGATCGAAAACATGCGGCTTGTTGACCAGACCCTCTACAGCAACTGCCCATGGCCGGGTCACAAAACCCTTGGCGGCATAAGCCACTCCGCTTTTCGAGGTGTCAAACTCATAGAAGTTGTTGTAATTGGTAATCGCCTCCAGAGGAGTCAACTTGTCAGTGACGGCGAAGCCTTCCTTGATTGCTTCTGCCTGCGGTGCTTTGGCAACTTCCTGCAGCTTATTTCCTTCGACACGCTCCGCCGGGGGCGGATTCAAGCGACGATAAAGAAGCGTGCTGGCCGTCGCAGTGCCGGCCAGAGCCGCTGCCTTCATAAACAGCCGCCGGTTTAAATAAACCTGTTTTTCAGTAACCTTTTCTGATTTATCGACCATTTTCCAGACCTTGCACTTTAGAATACCTTTATTCGTCGCTTGGTTCGCCAAATACTTACGCGCGCCGCATCCTCGTTGGATTGGCTAGAAAAAACTTCTGATCCGCGCCGATTTATGTTAATCCGTGGCTGTTTATCTTTTGATTTCGAAATCAAAGGACGATTGCGTGGAACAACCATCGACGGCACCTCCTGGCAAAATCGAACACGAACCCGCCGACAAGATTGAATTTCGAAGCAGACTTCTCCGTTGGGGGATTGTGCTGTTTGTCGCTGCCGGCATTCTCCTGATTCCAGTTCCCACCGGCATTACCCCTCAATCATGGCGCTTGCTTGCAATATTCGCCGCCACAATCACGGGCTCGATTGTTCGTCCGATTCCAGGCGCAGCAATAGTTTTGCTGGGTGTGACTGCACTGCCGGTATTCAGAGTGATGACGATCAATGAGGCCCTCACCGGCTACGCCGACCCGGTCGTGTGGTTAGTGCTGGCGGCCTTTTTTATATCCCGCGGCATGATTAAGACCGGTCTGGGACGGCGCATCGCTTTCCTCTTCATCAAAAGCATCGGCAAGCACTCCCTCGGACTCGGCTACGCCCTCGCATCGACCGAGACAGTGCTGGCGACAGTGATCCCGTCAACCGGCGCTCGTTCAGGCGGCATAATCTTTCCCATCGCGAAGAGTTTGGCAGAAGCGTACGAATCGAGACCCGGCCCCACAGCACGTCGCCTCGGCGCTTTTCTGATGACTAGTGTTTACCAATGTAACGTCATCGTGTGCGCGATGTTTTTGACGGGGCAGGCGTCGAATCCGATCATCGCACGCTTTGCAAAGGAAGTGACCGGAATCGAGATTACCTACGCGCGTTGGGCCATCGCCGCAATCGTCCCCGGGCTCTTATCGCTTTTGCTGGTTCCATGGGTGTTGTATCTGGTATTTCCACCGGAAGTGAAGCACACGCCAAGAGCCAGCGAGATGGCCTCAGTAGAATTGAAAGCCATGGGCCGGATGAAATGGTCCGAATGGTTGATGCTGCTTGTATTTCTCTTCGTGGCAATTCTCTGGATGACCAGCAAGCTGCACGGCATTGATTATGCGGCCGTAGCGTTGTTGGGAATCAGCGTGCTACTGATCACAGGCGTGCTCGACTGGGAAGATCTCATCAGCGAAAAGGCAGCGTGGGGTGTGTTCATCTGGTACGGCGGGCTGCTTCGCATGGCTGAAGCGCTGGGCCAAACGGGAATCACGAAACGATTTGCCGAGGCCTCCGCGAGTTTGACGACCGGATGGAAATGGTGGCTTGCGCTGGCGTTACTGCTGCTAATTTATTTCTACGCCCATTACGTCTTTGCCAGCATCACTGCACACGCAACAGCTATGTATGTTCCGTTTCTGATTGTGGTACTTGCTGCCGGAACGCCGGCGTATCTGGGCGTGCTCTCGTTGGCTTACTTTTCCAATCTCGGTGCTGCGCTGACGCACTACGGCACCACGCCCGCGCCGATATACTTCGGCGCCGGCTACACCACGCAACGAACCTGGTGGGGCCTGGGTCTGATTACGTCTTTGATAACGATCACGATCTGGAGCCTGGTTGGTTTCACCTGGTGGAAGATTCTCAAACTCTGGTAACAAATATGGCTGGATACTCAGGAACTCCCTTACCAAAGAAACTCGGTATCAAAGAAGGCTCTCGAATCGCGCTCATGAACGCGCCGAAAGACTTTCAATCCGAGTTAGGCGAACTACCCGATGGCGTGAAGTTCTTAAAGCCGTCGACAAAGTCCCTTGACCTCATTCTCTTCTTCGTCTTGTCTGAACGAGTACTTGCTCGCGACTTCGCGAAACTCGCCGAACGACTCACTGCGAACGGCATGATCTGGATCGCGTGGCCAAAGAAGAGTTCAGGAGTAGCAACAGATCTTTCATTCGAACATGTGCAGCGAATCGGACTCGATGCAGGACTCGTCGACGTAAAGATCTGTGCGGTAGATGAAACCTGGTCTGGGCTCAAGTAAGTTTGTTTATCGACTCAAAGATCGAGCCGCAATTAAAGCTTCCACAGTTTTCCACAGATCCTGAGGAAATCTTTGTGGAAATCATAGGGCAGAGTTTTACAAAGCTGTTACAAGTGCATACTTAGAACACTTTGCACACATCAGCGGCGCGCTCACAAAGCTTTTTGTATGAACGTATTAACCTCTAATGTGCTCTCAACTCTCACAAGTACAACTCAACCTCTTCACTCATGGTCCATGGCATTTTTAACCGCGCTACTAATTGTGGGACCATGAAAAATAAATACGAAGTCCTTGCGCCAAACATTAGGCGAACGGTTTTATAATTCACACTGAGCACTCGAATTTTCTAATGAATTCGAATCTCTCTCGATCGCGTTTGCTACAGTTCAGACACACAATCAACGCGCTTCATGCGAGTGATGTGATCACGTATCCTCACGTATAAGAGTTGTTTGCGCTGCTAAAAAGAGATCTTGCAGACGAGATCGATCCGCAAAATTTCGGAGTTGACTTTCGTTCGAAACAGATCTGAAAAAGGTGTTGCAAAAAAAGTGTCCTTCACTATAATGCGATTCCCTCGCTGAACATTGATTGCCAATTAAAAAGTTTGGATCAGCGGCCTGTTATTGATCGTTTGAAGGTTAACTAGCTCTCATCTTTTTCTCGCAATTGCCCGGAGGCCTTCAACGAATAAAACTCAGGTAGGTAGTGGGGCGTGACATGGGCGGTAGTTGCGCAAGGCAATCCAGGCGATCGCCCCTTGGGATCTTCGCCAAAAAATAACCCCCAATTATAGTTCCTTACCGGATGAATTCAGTGCCGGATTAGGGTGTAGTGTTGTCCGATTACGGATTGAAGCCAAAGTCTTAATGCCCAGTGGAGTTGTGAAAATGATTGAAATCCAGTCTTCCCCCCAGGTCAAACACTGTCCTATTTGTTCAAAAGATCTTCCGATATCAGAATTTGGAATTTGTAGAGCGCGAAAAGATGGACGCAATCTCTATTGCAAGAGCTGCATCCGTCAAAAGGTCACACAAAGCCGTCGCGCTTTGAAGGAATACAAGTCAGCCCGCAAGAAGTATATTTCCCAGCAAGTCGAGATTGCGGAGTTGCTCGCCGGTGATTCGACCAGCGGTCACTACCCGGCGAAAGTAATGAGCAAGTTGTCTCCCGTTGAGCGCGTGCGTGATGCCATCAGGCGAGGCTCGCGAACTCAGCGTGAGATTGCCCAGGAAACAAAACTCGGTAAGGACGAGATCGGAGACGCGTTAGCCAATCTCTTGCTTTGGACTCACGAGATTAGAACGCAGGTGGTGGACAACACTCGGCTCTATTTCCTGAATGACAATGCCGAGACCGCGACCGTGGATGATGGACCACGTCTCCCGGCACGTAAACGCGACGTGCCGAGCTCGTTCAGTAGTTTGCAGGGATTAATGCCAGGCAGGAACCCTGAGGGTGAACCCGCAAAAATCGGAGGCTGGGTGGCAGCCTAGCCTCCGTTCGGCAATCACCCGTTAGTCAGCGAAAGCCTCGAAGACCTCACTGGCGTGATCTTCAGGCTTGACCTTCTCGAAGACCTTTTTGATCTTGCCCTTCTCATCGATCAAAAAGGTCGTACGATGAACACCCATGTATGTTCGCCCCATAAACTTCTTCTCTCCCCACACACCATAAGCCTCCGCGATCTCTTTATTCGGATCGGCTAAAAGTGTGAATGGGAGGTCGTACTTGGTGGCGAACTTTTTGTGGGACGCTTCGCTGTCGGGCGAGACACCCAACACGGCAATACCTTTCTTTTTGAACTTGGAAAAAGAGTCGCGAAACGAACAGGCTTCCTTGGTGCAGCCCGGTGTATCGTCCTTGGGATAAAAGTAGAGCACGACTTTCTGACCGCGCAGGTCTTTCAAGTTAACCGTTTCGCCGTTGGCGTCTTTGGTTTTGAATGCAGGTGCAGTAGATCCCTCTTTGAGCATGTGTAGTCCTTTGTTGTCGATGGTCTAAAATCCGGATTGTAGAGGATCAGGGTCAAATTCATGAAAGCTTCAACAAAAAGCAAGCACAGCTACTGGATGGTAAAGCAGGAGCCTGAAACTTACTCGTGGGACGACTTTGTTAAAGACGGCAGCACTGACTGGTCCGGTGTGCGCAACTACCAGGCGAGAAATAATCTCCGCGCCATGAAACCAGGCGATAAGGTGCTCTTCTATCATTCAGGCAAGGGAAAGGAAGTGGTCGGTTTGGCTGAGGTGGTGAAGGGCGCTTATCCCGATCCGACTGCCGACGATCCGCAGTGGGTTGCAGTCGATCTGAAACCGGTTAAGCCTTTGGCGAGCTCGGTCCAGTTGGCGGCGATTCGTTACGACAAGCGTCTCAGCCAGCTACCACTCATTCGCCAGTCGCAGCTTTCAGTGATGCCATTGACGAAGGACGAATTTGACGTGATAGTCTCGATGGGGAATATAAAGGCGCGCCGGCGATGATAGCAGTTGATCAAAAACCATCCGTGTAATCTGTGGCTAAAAAAGACGATTGTCATCAAGCGGTGTCGCCGATTCACTCAGCCGCGGATAAACCTTAAAAAGCGGTTCTGGAGCGGGAAAAGTTTTTTCCTCCAGGGCCGCTTTGATTTCCAGGGCGTTGACCACACCCTGCCCCCGAAAGTGATTATTCGTGATCACGTATGTCTCGCGAGTTTGCTTCGAAACTTCTTTAATTCGGATGAGCCACGGCTCGAGCTCATCGAGCGAATAAAGATAGTCGTATCGTTCGTGAGGGGCCGCCTTCTCGCGAAACCAGTTCTGATAGTTCCTGCCGTGCAGCCGCACATAGCCAATGCGTGACGTCGTCAACGCCTGTGGTCGAATCGATTTCGAAAACACCGGCTGATCGATATTGCAAATCCCAACATCGCGTTCATCCAACCACTCATAAAACTCCGGATTGTTCCACGACGCGTGCCGCACCTCTAACACCAACGGATAATCTGAAAACCGTTCCAGCAACTTCGCCAGGTAAACCCGATCGTCAGGACTGTTTTTGAACGACCAGGGAAACTGAAGCAACACACCGCCGAGCTTGCCCGCCTCGGCAAGCACGTCCATTCCCTCCCGAAACTCCTTCTCATCCTTCTTCGTCGCCTTGCCTCGTTCGTGCGTGAAAATACGGTGCAACTTCGCCGTAAACGCAAACTCCTTATTCCCCGCCACACGCCTGGCCCACGACTTTGTCGTCGTAGGCACAGGCGGCCGGTAGAAACTGCTGTTGATCTCGATCGTGTTGAAAAACTGTGCGAGGTATTCGAGCGGATCAAACGACTTTCCCGGCTTCTGTGGGTAGACGATGCCTTCCCAGTCTTTGTAAGACCAGCCGGCAGGACCAACGCGGATAATTCGTTTTGCCAAGTTAGTTAGGCCTTGGTGGTTGATACAGATCGGGGATCGCGTCGATAACCTTTGCCGGCAGCGGTTTCAATTTCAACTGTTCCGTCAGAAACGCAATGCGATCTCGTCTCGCCTCTGCGTTTAGTGCATGCGGAGCTTCGTAGACCTTGAATCGTTTCGGCTCACTGACAACTTTCTCGTACTCACGCGCGCGCTCCGGCGTGAGAAAAGGCTCCTGCGTGGCGTATTGAAGAAAAACCGTAGCCGGCGCCGCGTGCGACACAAACTTTCCCTCGTCCAGATACAGGTGACTTGCCATATAAGCGTCGAACTTCTCCGGTCCGACTTGCTGGCGGAATTGCTCGTACGCCCCTGTTCTGATGTTGACTTCGTCCGAGATCGACCCGGCCATCAAAACAAATGCTTTGAATCGACGATCCACACCACTCAGAGTCGCTCCAACGGAGGCGTTGTAGCTGTGACCGACAAAAGCAAGGCGCTTAGGGTCAACATCTTTGCGTGTAAGTAGCAAATCGACGCCTCGTCGCATATCAATCACTTGCTGTACCTTTTCTGCGTTCCTTTTTTCACTAAGAGGGTCATTGTCGGCGACATATCCCGGTCGAGCGACGGGCCCGTCAGTCAACAGCGAAACAACTCCCGCGGGCGCCAGTGCCACAGCTTCATCGAGAAACTGTTTGCGATTCCGCATCTCGGAGTTTGTCCAGTACCAGTGTCCCCAGAGTACCGCCGCAAACGGTCCTTTTCCTGTGGCGGGCACGACGAGATACGCCGGCACGACACCACCCTTCGGGCTCGCGTAAGTGATGTCATAAACCGTCGCCTCACCACGCTTTTCCGTCCCCAAAACCTTCAGCTCAGGTGGCGCCTTCGCGTCATAATCGAAGTGCCGCACCAGCTCCGCATCCTGAGCAAAGAGAGCGGAGTTACACAGGACAAGGAACGCAATGCCGAGAGACAACTTGACCAGCAGAGCCGAAAACCTCATAGTCGAAAACCTCCTGCGACTTCGATTGATTAGGTGAATTATTTTGCAGGATTTAGCAGGATTAAGAAAGGAGGTGAGGCGATGCGTCTGACGGAGATGGTTTCGTGTTCTGGTTGAGCGGCGAAGCTTAGTCCGAGCTTACTCGCTCAGGTTTTGAGCGGGCTACCAAAACAGCCTTTCGATCCGAATCTGATTGTCGGTTTTGATACAGCCGACGACGCGGGAGTATACCGTCTACGAGACGACCTCGCGCTGGTGCAGACGCTCGACTTCTTCACGCCGATCGTCGACGACCCGTATGACTACGGCCGCATCGCTGCCCTCAATTCGATCAACGATGTTTGGGCCATGGCCGGAACACCCATTACGGCAATGGCGATCACGTGCTTTCCTAAAAAAGGTGTCGATCCGGCAATACTTCGAGAGATCATGCGTGGCGGGCTGGAGACGATAAATCAGTATGGCGTCACGTTGATTGGAGGCCACAGCGTCGACAGCGAGCAGATCATGTTTGGTTACTCAGTCACGGGTCTCATCCATCCGGATGAAGTTGCCACCAATTCCGGGGCGCGACCCGGTGACGCCGTCATACTGACTAAACCGATTGGCACGGGAGTGATTTCCACCGGGATCAAGAAGGGACGCGCGAGCGATTCAGTCGTCGCTGGTTCGGTCGAGACAATGCTGACAGCCGGCAAGTACGCAGCCGAAGCGATGCGTCACTTCGGCGTGAAAGGCGCGACGGACGTGACCGGCTTTGCGCTTTTGGGTCACACGTGGGAAATGGCGTGCGCCAGTAAAGTCACTATCGAGATCGATGCAGCAGCGATTCCGTTACTTGAAGGCGCGCTGGAGCTTGCGTCTGAAGGTATGCTCACCAGTGGTGACAAAACGAATCGTGAGTATGTCGGCGCCGATGTCGAGATCGGCGCGGACGTTGATGCGAACCTGGTGAAGTTGTTGTTCGATCCACAGACGGCAGGCGGAATGTTGATCGCCGTCTCCGAAGATAAAGCAGAAACTCTCCTTGCCACCCTTAGCAAGAACTACCCCAAAGCGCGCCAGATAGGCCGTGTCCTTCCCGCAGGCCCCCGTTCAATCATCGTTAACGGCGGCACGTGAAAATGGATCTTTCAAGCAGGGTCACTCAACTCAACCAATCCAAAGAAAACACAAAAGGCCGGTATGTTCTCTACTGGATGCAGATGTTCAAGCGCGCCAGCCACAATTACGCGCTCAACTTCGCTATCAAAATGGCCAACGAGCGCCGGCTTCCGCTCGTCGTCTACGAGGGACTGAAGTTTTACTATCCCTGGGCCAGTGATCGGATTCACACGTTCATTCTTGAGGGAGTGGCGGAGAAGCGGGCGGAGTTTTCCGAGCGCGGCATTCGCTACATCTTCTACCTGCAACGAAACAAACGCGACCCCCGGAACACGGTCGCGAAGCTCGCGCGTGAGGCTGCGCTGCTGGTTACGGATGATTATCCATGTTTCATCATTCCCGAGCACAATGAACGGATCGCCCAGTTGAAACTGCCGGTCTATGCCGTCGACGCCAACGGCATGGTTCCACTCTCCGCGCTGCCGAAAGAAGAATATGCGGCTTACACGATTCGCCCGAAGATAAACCGCTTGCTTCCGGACGTGCCTCGAACGATCACCACGCCACATGTCGACGTGCAAAACCCAACGCTCGAAGTTGATTGTCCTGAAACGATTGTTTCCGCGGACAACATCTCAGATCTCGTGAGCGAATGTGATATCGACCACACAGTGAAACCTTCGAATCTCTATCACGGCGGCGCCGCCGCAGGTCGCAAGCGTTTGACACACTTCATCCGCAACATTCTGCCGCACTACGACAAGTCGCGTAACGATCCTTCAGTTGATGGCGCCTCGCGCTTGAGTCCGTACCTGCACTTTGGCTTCTTGTCTATTCAGGAAATTGTTGCCGCAGTCGAAAAAGCCAAAGCCCCCAAAGCAGCGAAAGGTGCGTTTCTTGAAGAGGCGATCGTGCGGCGTGAGCTTTCCTTCAACTTCACCCGGCACAATCCCCATTACGACTCACTGAAGTCGCTTCCGGTCTGGGCGTTGAAAACCATGCGCGATCACGCCGACGATCCGCGCCCCGAACTGCTCGACCCGGAGAAGATCGAAGCTGCTGACACTTATGACGAGCTCTGGAACGCAGCCCAGCGTGAGTTGCTCTCAACCGGACACATGCACAACTACGTGCGGATGTTATGGGGCAAGCGAGTTATCGAGTGGCAACGGAGCTACGAAATGGCGTTCGAGCTGCTGGTACATTTGAACAACAAATATGCGCTCGACGGCCGCGATCCGAATTCTTACGCAGGCATTCTCTGGTGTTTCGGCAAACACGACCGCCCCTGGTTCGAGCGCGAGATCTTCGGCACGATCCGGTACATGACTTCCAGGAGCATGGCGAAAAAGTTCAACGCCCGGCGCTACATGGAATCTGTATAGGTCTTATAAGTCCTATAGGACCTATTATTATTTTTGCGCCTTAGCGGTTATTATTGCCAAAATCATGGCTTCAACAATTCGCGAGTTTTCAGGGCAGGATACCGTCTCTATTGCGGATCTCTACACACAGGTCCGGGCGCGCACGATGCAAATCGTCGCGCCACTCGAAATCGAAGACTACGTCATCCAAACCGCCGACTATATGAGTCCACCGCGCTGGCACATCGGCCACACGTCGTGGTTCTTTGAGACTGTCCTCCAGGCTTATAAGCCCGGCTATCGCGTCTATTCCGAAGACTTTCTTTTCTATTTCAACTCGTATTACGAAGGATTTGGCGAACGAATCGAGCGCCCCAAACGAGGAACGAAGTCGCGACCGACCGTTAAGGAGACGGTCGCTTACCGCAATCATATCGACGAGCAGATACTCTCGTTCCTACAGTCAGTGGAAGATCCAAAAGTCCTGTCTCTCATGCGGCTCGGCCTCGAGCACGAGATGCAACACCAGGAACTGCTCGTCTACGACATCAAGCACCTTCTGTGCGACCAGTTTGACGCGCCGGTAAACCCGCTGCCTGAGCCAACAACCAAAGTCGAAGGCATGGCAGAGATCGAAGGCGGTTTGTTCCAGCTCGGGTACGACAACGCTGAGGCGCCGCGTTCGAGACCGTTCGCATTCGACAACGAGAAACCTGCGCATCAAGTTTTCCTCCAGGACTTCGCCCTCGACAAAGCGCTCGTCAGCAACGGCGATTTTCTCGAATTCATCAACGACGGTGGTTATCAGAACTTCCGTTGGTGGTTTTCCGAAGGCTGGGCGACGGTGAACGGCGAGCAGTGGCGCGCGCCACTTTACTGGGAACTGCACGACGGCGAATGGATGATTCGCGACTTCTCCGGTCTGCACACCGCTGCCAGCCGCAAAAACGAGCCGGTGTGTCACGTCAGCTTTTTCGAAGCCTCGGCTTACGCAAAGTGGGCCGGCAAGCGACTGCCGACCGAAGCGGAATGGGAGAAGGCGGCGTGCTATGATGCCGCTCGCAAAGTCAGACGTGCATTTCCGTGGGGCGACACTGACCCCAACAGCGGCAACACAAATCTTTTTGAAAACGGTTTCTGGTCAGTTGCGCCCATCGGCGCCTTTCCGGAAGGCGCGAATGCCTACGGCTGCCAGCAGATGATTGGCGACGTGTGGGAGTGGACCACTTCCGATTACGTGCCTTATCCGGGATTCAAATCCGAGTTTGACGAATACAACGACAAGTGGTTCGTCAATCAAAAAGTTTTGCGCGGCGGCTCGTTTGCCACGCCGCAGTTGCACATCCGAACGACGTACCGAAATTTCTTTCACGCCCACGAGCGCTGGATGACTTCGGGATTTCGATGTGCGCGCACGGATTAGACGGATCTAAAAAGAGATCAACACAGATCAGGCCTGCCTAACTGAAGGAGAACATTTATGTCCCCAAAACTCCGAAGACTGCTCGCCAGCTTTGTCTTTGTGGTGTTTGCCACCGCTCCTGTTCTCGCTCAAACAGACGCTGACGCGACGCCAGGCGCCACCAATAGTGCGAGCCCCGCGCGGAACGCTCCGGTCAATCCGAAATACACCACGCCAAAGTCTGCGCTAGACACGGCATACGGCGCGAAGATCGCTGAGTACACCACCGAGAAGTACTTCATGACCGAGCTCGTCGATCACCTGCCGTTGTCAGACAAAGTGCCGTCTCCGGAGAAGGTTCTAGGGTACGCAATAGGAACTCCAAATAAGCTCACTTACACCAAAGATCTCTATCGTTACTACCGCGAATTGGCCAAAGCATCGCCACGCGTCCGCGTTCTTGTAGCGCCGGAAAAGAGCGAAGAGGGACGCGAACAGATGCTCGTGCTCGTCAGTGATGAAGCAAATCTCCAGCGTCTCGATCGTTACAAAGAAATCACCGCCAAACTCGGCGACCCGCGCAAGTTCACTGAAACCGAAGCCCACACGCTGATCTCCGAAGGCAAGCCATTTTACTGGGCCTCGGGCTCGATACACTCGCCGGAAACCGGTTCGCCCGAGATGCTGATGGAGATGGCCTATCGTCTGGCCGTCGAGGACTCGCCGTTTATCGAAGACATTCGCAAGAACATGATCGTGATGATCACGCCGGCGCTTGAAGTCGACGGTCGTGATCGCATGGTCGATCTCTATTACTACCGCAAAGCCAATCCCGGTAAACCCGTGCCGCCACTGCTTTACTGGGGCAAATACGTCGCGCACGACAACAACCGCGACGGCCTCGGACTGGCGCTCGCGCTCACGCGCAATCAGATGCGGACGTTTCTCGAGTATCACCCGACCGTGCTTCACGATCTGCACGAGTCAGTGCCGTACCTTTACACGATGACCGGAACCGGGCCGTACAACGCGTGGCTCGATCCGCTCGCGATCGATGAGTTTCAGTTGCTCGCTTATCACGAGATCGAAGAGATGACGAAGCGCGGTGTCCCGGGTGTTTGGACACATGGCTTCTACGATGGCTGGGCGCCAAACTACATGCTCTACATCGCCACCGGACACAACTCGATCGGTCGTTTCTACGAGACGTTCGGCAACGGCGGCGCCGACACGCGCGAACGCACCCTGCCGGCGAATCAAACGTCGCGCGTTTGGTATCGCCCAAATCCACCATTTCCGCGCGTGAACTGGTCCATGCGCAACAACGTCAACATGCAACAGTCGGCGATCCTGTTTGCCATGAACTTCGTTGCGAAAGAGAAGGAGCGGTTCCTGAACAACTTCTACCTCAAGAGCAAACGCTCCATCGCCAAGGCATCGAACGAAGGTCCGGCGGCGTACATCATCCCCGGCGACACGCCGCGTCTGGTCGAGGCGGCCGACATGGTCAACCTGCTGCGACTGCAAGGCGTTGAAGTGCATCGCGCTACGAAGGAGTTCAGCGTCAAGGATCAGAAATATCCGGCGGGTTCTTACATCGTCAGGATGGACCAGCCGTATTCGCGCATGGCCGACATGCTACTCGATACGCAGTATTACAACGTCAGCGATCCGGCCCCGTATGACGACACCGGCTGGACCATGGGCGCGATGCGAAACGTGAAGACCGTGCGCGTGGTCGACAAGAGCGTGCTCGACGCGCCTGCGACCCTGCTAACCGAAGATGCCAAGGTCACGGGACAGCTTACCGGGCCGACTTCGGCGGTCGCGTACGTCATCAATCACAACACCGACAACACGCTTGCAACGCTGCGCTTCCGTCTGAAGGACGTGAAGATGAGCGCCGCCGAAGACTCGTTCAAGATCGGCGAACAGCAATTCAATACAGGCTCGTTCATCTTGAAGAAGGAAGGCAATCCGCAGGATTTGCGAGCGCGGCTGGAGTCGGCTGTGACTGAGCTTGGTCTGAAAGCCGTTGGCGTTGACAAGCTTCCGGAGGTGAAGACTCACGATCTCGCCGTTCCGCGCATCGCGATTGTTCACACCTGGACCAACACGCAAAACGAAGGCTGGTTTCGTATCGAGTTTGACAAGCTTCAGGTTCCCTACACGTACATCTCGGATCACGTGATTCGCAACACGCCGAACTTGCGCGAGAAGTTCGACGTGCTGATCTTCCCGCCGGTCGGTGGTTCAGCCCAGACAATCGTCAACGGCATGCCGCGGCGTGGAGATCCGATGCCGTGGAAAGCGTCAGCCATAACGCCAAACTTTGCCAAGTCGCCGGATCAAACCGACGACATGCGTGGCGGGATGGCAGTAACCGGCGTGGCTAACCTGCAAAAATTTATTGAAGACGGTGGTCTGTTCATCAGCATCGGCAGCGTCTCTTCGATTCCGATCGATTACGGCATCACGACGGGTGTCTCCATTCAGCCCGCGGACAAACTTCAAGCTCGTGGCTCGATCTATACCTCCACGTTCGCGGATCGGAAGAGCCCGATTGCTTATGGTTACGACGCCGGTCTGCCGATTTACTTCAGCCAGGCGCCGTTATTCCAGGTGGCAACTGGCGGCAGTGGTGGGCAGGGTGGTGGTCCAACGCCGCGTGCGTCAGGACGCGGTGGAGTTACCGATCCCGATGTGATCCAGGCAATGCCCCAGCCGCGACCCGCGGACCCCGCGAATCCCCCCGATCCGGATCAGGAGCTGCGTGAGAGCCCGTTCTTCGTGCCGCCGCCGTTGCGACCCCGCGTGGTGCTGCGTTTCGCGAACGACGAGAAGAACCTTTTGATCAGCGGCATGCTGGCGGGCGGGAACGAGCTGGCGAACCGTCCGGCGATTGTCGACATTCCGGTTGGGCGCGGGCACGTGGTGATGTTTGCTACCAATCCGATGTGGCGACATCAAACACAGGGCGAGTTCTTCCTGTTGTTCAATGCAGCACTGAACTACGACAACTTGAACGTTGGACGCTCCGAGCCGCAACGCGGACAAGGGCAACGAACCAGTACGGCCGAAGATCAATAGCCACGGATTACACGGATTCATACACAGATTTAAATAAAATCCGTGAATGAAATCCGTGTAAATCCGTGGCTAAAAAACCGTAATGAGCACAATTCTTACTGACATCGAAGCGCGTGTGTTAGGGTCGTTGATCGAGAAGCAGGTGACGACGCCTGAATACTATCCGTTGACGCTCAACGCCCTGACGCTCGCCTGCAACCAGAAGAACAACCGCTACCCGGTCACTTCATACACTGAAAACCAGGTCTCCGAAGCGGTGGAGCGACTACGCGAGAAGAATCTCGCGTACGTCTTCTATGGCAGCACGAGCCGCGTGCCGAAGTACAAGCACGTGATGCCGGAAGTGATGCGCTTGAGTCATCCGGAAGTGGCGTTGATGTGTGTCCTGATGTTGCGCGGCGCGCAGACGCTCGGCGAGTTGCGCGGCAACGCGGCTCGCCTGCACGACTTTTCCGGCCTGGAGGAAGTGGAGCAAACGCTGAACGGGCTCATTACGCGTGACGAGCCGATGGTCGCGCGCCTACCACGCCAGCCAGGCCAGAAGGAAGGCCGATTTGCTCACTTGCTCTCGGGCGAGATCAACCTCGAAGCTCTCGCGGAAGCCGAGCGCGCTGCGGCGGTGGCTCCATCGCGACGCTCCAGCCTGGAAGAAAAAGTTGAAGCCCTCACTGCTGAGGTTGAAAAGCTAAAAGAACAATTCGAGCAGTTTAGAAAGCAGTTCGAATAGAGCCACAGATTTACACGGATGAAAGGCGGATGTCTGTTTTGTGACTTTTTGTGGCGTACCTTATAATGCATTTCACCTATGAAACTGGAAATCTTTCATCCGGCAGTGGCGCGCTGGTTCGCGCGGAGCTTTCCCGCCCCTACAGATCCGCAATTAAAGGCCTGGCCTGAAATCAAGCAACAGCGGCACACGCTAATCGCCGCGCCGACAGGTTCCGGTAAAACTCTCGCAGCCTTTCTCTCCGCCATCGACGATCTCGTTCGTCTCGGCGTCGAGGGAAAACTCGACGACTCCACGCACGTCATCTACGTCTCACCACTGAAAGCCCTCAGCAACGACGTACAACGAAATCTCCAGATTCCTCTGGAAGGAATCCAGGCCGAGCTCAAAGACCTCGGCTTGCCGGAGGTGAACATTCGCACGTTGGTGCGCACCGGCGATACACCGGCATCCGAGCGCACCGCGATGACGAAGCGTCCGCCACACATCGTCGTCACTACGCCCGAATCTCTTTACATCCTGTTGACCAGCGAAGGCGGCCGGCGGATGTTGGAAACCGCGCGCACGCTAATTGTCGACGAAATTCACGCCGTGGTCAGCGACAAGCGCGGCTCGCACCTCGCGCTTTCGATCGAGCGCCTCGAACAACTCGTGCGCCAGCATTCAAGCGCCGCCGGCAATCCGTCCTCTTTGGTTCGCATTGGCCTCTCAGCCACGCAGCGACCGATCGAAGAAGTAGCGCGCTTCCTGGTTGGCACAGACAATTCAAACTGCTCCATCATCGACAGCGGCCACGCAAGAAAACTGGATATCGCCATCGAACTGCCTGAGTCGCCCTTGTCGGCTGTGATGTCGGGCGAGGTTTGGAACGAAGTCTACGATCGCCTGGCCCAACTCATTCGCCAGCACCACACTACACTCGTTTTTGTTAACACACGCCGTCTCGCCGAGCGCGTCGCGCGCCATCTCGGCGAACGCATCGGCGACGAAAACATCGCCGCGCACCACGGCAGTCTCGCTCGCGAACACCGGCTCATCGCTGAGCAGCGATTGAAATCGGGCGAACTCAGCGCTCTCGTCGCCACTGCTTCACTCGAGCTCGGAATCGACATCGGCGACGTGAACCTTGTTTGTCAGCTTGGCTCAACTCGTTCCATCGCCAGCTTCCTGCAACGAGTGGGACGCTCCAACCACACTGTCGAGGGTTTCCCTAAGGGCAGGATCTTTCCACTGTCGCGTGATGAGCTGGTTGAGTGCGCCGCGATTGTCGACTCCGTGCGGCGTGGCGAGCTCGACCGTTTGGAGATTCCCGAGCGACCGCTCGATATCCTGGCGCAACAGATTGTCGCCGCCGTCGCTGCCGAAGAGTGGGGTGAGGACGATCTCTTCGCGATGGTTCGTCGTGCTTATCCTTATCGCAACTTGGAACGCGAACAGTTTGATTCGATCGTTCGCATGCTCGCGGAAGGATTCAGCACCAAGCGAGGCCGGCGTTCCACTTACCTGCATCACGATGCCGTAAATCAACGGCTGCGTGGACGCCGGGGAGCGCGTCTCGCGGCAATCACATCAGGCGGCGCCATACCCGACACGGCGGACTATGCAGTCGTGCTCGCGCCCAGCGATCTGGTGATCGGATCGGTAAACGAAGACTTCGCGATCGAGAGTTTGCAGGGCGACATCTTTCAACTGGGAAACACATCGTGGCGCGTGCTCAGAGTCGAGCAAG
>Ga0207670_10000754_pt1 | contig 17010 bp, 15 predicted proteins | sample KBSS23HmetaG_FD_184339 | JGI IMG/M metagenome (GOLD analysis project Ga0207670, IMG submission 184339) | Switchgrass rhizosphere microbial communities from Kellogg Biological Station, Michigan, USA - KBS S2-3H metaG (SPAdes) (version 2) | ecosystem: Host-associated > Plants > Roots >... | reverse complement strand
CAGATTCGCCAGCTGGCGGGTATGCGTGGCCTGATGGCCCGTCCGTCAGGTGAAATCATCGAGACCCCGATTCAGGCAAACTTCCGCGAGGGCCTCAACGTGTTGCAGTACTTCATCTCGACACACGGCGCTCGCAAAGGTCTGGCTGACACTGCGCTAAAAACCGCCGACTCGGGTTATTTGACGCGGCGACTGGTTGACGTGGCCCAGGACGTGATCATCAGTGAGGACGATTGCGGTACTCTTCGCGGTATTCCCGCGAGCGCTATCATCGAAGGTGGTGAGGAAATCGAGTCGCTGCGTGACCGCATTGTGGGTCGCACCGCACTCGAGGAGGTCGTCGATCCTATCGAAGGTAACCCAATCGTGGAGGCCAATCACGAGATCGATGAAGACCTCTCTTCCGAGATTCAACGGTCAGGCGTGCAGCGCGTCCGAATCCGTTCTGTGTTGACCTGCGAATCGCGTCGTGGCTGCTGCATCAAGTGCTATGGGCGCAATTTGGCGACTGGTCGACCGGTAGAAATCGGCGAAGCTGTCGGCGTTATTGCCGCACAGTCGATCGGTGAACCGGGCACGCAGTTGACCATGCGTACGTTCCACATCGGTGGTACAGCGCGTCTCGAAGAGTCGTCGAAACATGAAGCTCGTCAGGACGGCACAATCAAGTACCTCGATTTGCAGACGGTCAAGAGCCGCAAGGGCGAGCGCATCGCGATGAACCGCAACGGTTCGTTGATCATCATCGACGATCGCGGTCGTGAAGCGGCGCGTTACCAGATCGTTTACGGTGCTCACATCCTCGTCGAGGACGGCGCTCGCGTGACGCAGGACCAGCTCCTGGCTACGTGGGACCCGTTCACGTTCGCGATCCTGACCGAAGTTGCTGGACACGTTAAGTTCCAGGATCTGAAGGAAGGCGTGACGTTTGACGAAGAAGTGGACGAAGTAACTGGTCAGTCACGCATGGTGGTGAAAGACTCGCCTGACGAAAAGAAACAGCCGCGTCTGGAAATTCGCAGCTCCGGCAACAAGGTGCTGAAGACTTACCAGATGCCTGTGCGCGCGAACCTGATGGTGACCGACGGCGAAGACGTTGAGCCGGGCGACATCATCGCGAAGATCCCGCGTGAAACGACCAAGACGAAAGACATCACGGGTGGTTTGCCGCGCGTCGTCGAGCTCTTCGAAGCACGACGTCCCGCGGAAACGGCGGTCATGTCTGAAATCGACGGCACCGTTACGCTCGGCGCGATTTCGAAGGGTAAACGTAAACTGATCATTACCGGCGACGACGGTGAAGAGCGCGAGTACGACATCCCGCGTGGTACCCACATCAACGTGCAGGATGGTGACCGCGTGCGTGCCGGCGAAGCGCTGATGGATGGACCACTCAACCCGCACGATATTCTGCGAGTTCTGGGTATGAGTCGTTTGCAGGAATACCTCGTAAACGAAATCCAGGAGGTCTATCGTCTACAGGGCGTGAACATCAACGACAAGCACATCGAAGTGATTGTCAGGCAGATGTTGCGCTGGGTGAAGATCAAGGAAGTCGGCGACACGGAGTTTCTGCTCGAAGAGCAGGTCGATCGTTTCCGCTTCCAGGATGAGAACGAGCGCGTGCGCCAGGAAGACGGCGAAGTGGCGCAGGCCGAGCCGCTGTTGCTGGGTATCACGAAGGCTTCGCTCTCGACTGACTCCTTCATCTCGGCAGCGTCGTTCCAGGAGACCACGCGCGTGCTCACCGAGGCCGCGATCTCCGGTCGCGTCGATTACCTGCGCGGCTTGAAGGAAAACGTGATCATGGGGCGGTTGATTCCGGCCGGAACGGGCATGGAGTACTACCGCAACGTGGATATCGAACGTGATGAAACAATCGATCAGGCAAGAGAGCGCGAGCTCGATGAGTTTCCCGACATCGTCGGTGGTCACGACATCGTGGTGCCAGCGCGTGAGCCGATTGTGGTGCCCGCTGTAAGTTCCAACGACGGCGACGTCGTCGCGTCTCCTGAAGTGGAAGAATAGTCAACGTAAACTTCGCCGCAGATTTACGCAGACCGGCGTAAATCTGCGGCGAAGTTGTTTTCCTGTCCTTGTATCCTCTCGCAGTGCTTACAAATCGTTAGATTAGGTTGCAACCCACTCACGAGTTGCAGTGTGTTTGTCTTCCGCGCCGACGTTACGCGGCTCACTCTTAGACCACAGAGCGTATGCTGTCCGCCGGGTTCAACCAGGTGATAAATGTCAGTCATTAATCGCGTCGCGTACATGGCATGACATCTTTCAATACAAGAAATCCTAGTCTTCTATTCTGAATGGCAATCGTGGTGCCGCTCACATATGTGAGAATACATGCCCATTCATGCGGCGCTGCGCCTCATTTTTCTTTCCGCGACGAGACAACACCGTTACAATCCCGTACGCACCCATGAATTTCAAACAACTTAAGAACCTCCCTGGTGCGCGCAAAGCCGCGATGCCCGACTTTGTGCAGCCGCAGTTAGCCACACTCGTCGCGGAGCCTCCTTCGGGAGAAGAGTGGTTGCACGAACTGAAGTTTGATGGCTACCGGCTGTTGTGCCATGTGAACGGCAAGCAAGTTCGTTTTTGGACGAGAAACCAGAAAGATTGGACGGCGAAGTTTGCGAGTGTCGCAAAGGCAGTGAAGGCGCTGCCTCTCAAGAGCGCCATTCTCGATGGCGAGATCGTGGCGCTTGATCCATCCGGTCGCGCCAGCTTTCAAAGGCTGCAAAATTCGATCAATAAAGGCGGCGGCTCAGGTCTGATCTTTCACGTCTTCGATCTGATTTATCTCGAAGGATTCAATCTGACTAAGACGCCGTTGCGCGAGCGCAAACGCGTGTTGGCGGAATTGCTCGAGTCTGCCGGCGATACGGGCCTGCTGCGCTATAGCGATCACATCGAGGGAAACGGCGAACGGTTTTTCAAAGAAGCGTGCAAGTTGGGAATTGAGGGTATTGTTTCCAAGCACGCGGATTCGGCGTACGAGTCAACGCGCAGTCGTAACTGGCTGAAGATCAAGTGTCTCAAGCGGCAGGAGTTTGTCATTGCGGGATACACGTTGTCTGACAAAGGACTTCCGTTCAGCTCGCTGGTCCTCGGGTTTTATGAAAAAGGGAAACTGATCTACGCGGGCCGCGCGGGAACAGGTTTCAGCAACGCGATGCGGGTTGAGTTGAAGAAGACGCTTGATCGCTTAGCTCGCCCCACGAGACCGTTCGAACAGATACCGAGGGATCCTGGCTTGCGACGCGCCGTTTGGGTTGAACCGAAACTGGTCGGCGAGGTCGCCTTCAGTGAGTGGACTGACGAAGGCGTGATCCGTCACCCATCCTTTCAAGGCCTGCGCCAGGATAAAAAGGCAACGGACGTCATCCGTGAAAATCCATCCTAATCCGCGTCATCCGTCGTCAAAACATACAGGAATCTCTTTTCAGAGTTGGGAATTAAAAACTTAGTCTTTACCGGCAGTCCATCCCCGGCAAACAAGAGCAACGTTGATCCCTTCGGCGCCCACTCGATCAACGCCGGCACCTTCTCCCTGAACTGATCCAGCGCGCGGCAACTAACAAACGACACGTCGGGCGCCTCAATCTCCTCGAAACGCCGCGCAACGATCGTCGCCTTGCGCCCAACTGCATTCAACGCCTCACGCAAAAACACAGCCTTCTTCTGCGACGACTCAATCAACATAGCTTCGAGATCGGCGCGCGCCACCAGGCAGGGAATGATCGGCAGGCCCGCACCGGAGCCGACGTCTGCTATCTTTGCTTCCTGCGGCAGGTGTTTGAGCAACAGCAGCGACTCGAGCACGTGCCGCGTTGCAAACTCCTCCGGCGCACACGGCGCCACGAGATGCAGGCGGTCGTTCCAGCGTGTCAGTAAACTGAAGTACTCGCCAAGCTGTGATAAGGTTTCCTGAGACAGATCGAGGTCGTAGCTCGCCATGTTAGCTTTTAAACTTTGCTCGAATCTGAGTGTGTCCACTGGACAAAAGAATAGATCATGATTGATGAATTTGTTGAGCAGCATCGTTTCCTGGGAAATGCGGTGCCACGGATCATCGTTGACCACGTGGCCGGGCTTGCGTCCCGGCGCGTGACGCCTGAAGCGACGCCGGAGCAGTTGGAAAAGCTCTTCGATGAACCGCTGCCCGAGAAGGGAATCCCTCTTGAAGAGATCCTGGCGCGTTTTCGTGATGACGTTGCGCCAAATGCGATGGGAGTCCCGAGTCCGAGATACTTCGGCCAGTTTAATCCGACGCCGTTGCCAATCGGCGTTTGGGCTGACGCGTTGTCTTCGATGCTCAATCAGAATGCCGGAGCCTGGCGCAATGGTCCAACCTCCGCGATGATTGAAGCGCGCGTGATCCGCTGGCTCTGCGATCTTCTGAACTATGGTCCAAAGAGTTTTGGAATGCTGGCGAGTGGCGGATCGGAAGCTAACCTGATTGCGTTGAAGTGCGCGCGAGATAGTGTGGCTGCTGAGATCGTAGATCGAGGCGTCCGCAAAGCGCCGGGTGATCTGGTGATTTACACTTCCGATCAGTGTCATTTTTCGATCGAAAAGAGCGCGGATATTCTCGGACTCGGTCGTGAAGGCGTGCGAAAGATTCCGAGTGACGATCGGTTTCACATTTCGCTCGAGATGCTGCGCGATGCGATTGCTCGTGACCGCGATGCCGGTCTTGTTCCCTGCTGTGTAGTGGGTGTGGCGGGCACGACTTCGAGCGGCGCAATCGATCCACTCGAGGAGCTAGCGGCCATTGCTCGTGAGAACGGTTGCTGGTATCACGTGGACGCCGCTTACGGTGGTCCACTCGCGTTCTCGTCGCAACACAAGGATAAGCTGAGCGGCATCGAGCTAGCGGATTCGATCACGTTCGATCCGCACAAGTGGATGTTTGTTCCTTTCTCTTGCGGCGCGACGCTGGTGCGTGATGGCGGTAATGTGTTGCGGAAGTCGTTTGACATGACGCCGGAGTATCTAAAGGATGGTGCTGAGGTTGAGTTCGATTTTTTCCGCTACGGGCAGATGGGGACGCGCCGCTTCAATTCGTTGAAGCTCTGGATGGCGCTCAAGTACATGGGCCGTGAAGGTTATGCCCGGACAGTGGAACGCCAGATCGAGCTCACGAAATACCTCGCCAAACAACTCGACGCGCTCGGTGATTTCAAGCGTGTGGGTGAAGTCGAAACGGCTGTATGTTGTTTTCGTTTCGTGCCAACTCCGGATCTGGATGGGCCAAGTCTCGATCTGCTACAGCAACGTTTGCAGCAAGTCATCGAACGCAGCGGTGAAGCCTGGCTAGCCACGACCGTGCTGAACGGGCGTCGCGCGCTCCGTGTAAACATCAACAGCTTCCTCACCGAGCAGGGCCACATCGACGATCTGATAGGATTGCTAAGCCGTTCGGTTTCTAAGGTATGACTTACAAAAATCGGCTTTTACTATCAGTGTTAATCTGTGTTACTGCTTCTGCCGGTTTCGCGCAGACGGGGCCGAGGTCACTGCCGGCTGTTAATTCGCAAGCGGACTTCGACAAGATCTCCGTCACTTACGACGCAAACACTCCCTACGCCTTGCCGCACGTGATGATCGTCATCGATCGTAAAGACGGTAACAAGGTCTACTACGTCAACAAGAAGCGCTACAGTTTTCACAAAGACTTCGTCAACGGCACGTATCTCTCACTCGAACGCGGCAAGGAGTTTTTTGTAAACAACTACATCAAGCCCAACCGCCGCTTCATTCTCGGCACGCTCGCTTACCAGATTCCAATCAAACGTTGGACCTTCGAGTTTTGGGAAGGCGATTTGATACCTGCCGAGCAGATCCAGCTCGCTTACGACGTCATCAACAAATCGTTTTTCGCGCCTGTCGCATTTAAGCCGAATTCGCTGCGACAAGAGGAAGCCACTCGATCGCTGACAGGCATGCAGCGCGTTCTGTACAGCGACATCGCGAAGGAGCAGAAGTACCAGGCGCTCAACCTCGCGAAGGGGCTCGGGCGCATTCACATAATTCCCAAGCTCGACGACCACGTCGAAATCGGTTTCAACGAGATTCTCGTGCTCGACGAAGTGCCGGTCCAGCTTCCGCCTGTTGCCGGCATTATTACCTCGCAACCTTCAACGCCGTTATCGCACATCAACCTGCTGGCGAAGGGTTGGGGAATTCCGAATGCGTACATCAAAAACGCGCAGGAGCTGCTGAAGCAGTATGACGGCTGGTGGGTATCGTTCGAAACGCTGCGTGAAAACTACACGATCAAACGCGCTGACATAAACCAGTTGCGCGAGTATCAGCGACGTCAGGCCGAACGCCTTGACGTGATGAAGCCGCGCTACAATTTGTCTGAAACGCGGCTGCTCAATCTGAACCAGCAACGTGCGCGAGCGAGTCTGGCGTTTGGTGGAAAGTCTGCGAATCTTGGTGAGGTGATGAACGCGCGGCTGCCGGGCATCGTCGTTCCCGATGGTTTCACAGTTCCTTTTTACTACTACGACGAGTTCATCAAGCGAAACAAACTCGACGACGTTATCTTCGGGCTGTTGAATGATCAGAAGTTTGTTCACGATCCGGCTTACCGTCGCGAGCAGCTTGTTTTGCTGCGTCAAAAGATCGAAAGCGCCGAGTTCAGTCCGGAGTTGCGGCGAGCGGTGCTGCAGAAAGTTGCGCATGAGTATGCGGGCAAGGGTTTGTTCGTGCGGAGCTCTTCGAATTCGGAAGACTTGCCGAACTTTAGCGGCGCCGGTCTCTACACGACCGTGCCGAACGTCCGTGGCGAGCAGCAGTTGATCGACGCTATCAAAAAGGTTTGGGCGTCGCTCTGGAATTTCGAAGCTTACGAAGCGCGCGAGCGCGCGAATGTGGACCACTCGAAGATCTTCATGGCGGTGCTGCTCCAGGAGGGAATCAACTCGGAGAGCTCGGGTGTGATGATCAGCACCGACCCGTTTGATAATGAAAACAAAGGCGCGATCTACATCAGCGCCAAGCGAGGCCTCGGGATCAAGGTAGTTGAAGGTCAGCGAATCGCGGAGCAGATAATCTTCCGCCCGCGCACGAACGCGATTCAGGTGTTAACTCGCTCCGCAGAAGACAGCCTGCTTACGTTCGACGAGCATGGCGGCGTCAAAGAAGTGCCGATCGAAGGCGATCGCATCGTGTTAACTGACGAAGTCATCCGCCGCCTCGTGCGCGCCGCCACGGACATCAAACGCGTCTTCGCCAGCCGCGACCAGGACATCGAATGGGCGTACATGAAGGGACAGATCTACATAGTGCAATCGCGGCCCTTCATCCCCGGCGGTTAAATCCGTGTCTTCAAATCAGTGTGAATCCGTGGCCAAAGTTTGACAATCGCTTGCGGAGTCGGGTATAAGCCGAGTGCAATGTTTAGCACCGATCGCGGCCATCATGCGTACTGGCATCACCACCACACCGGTGGCGGGCTGGCGATCGTCTAATTAATCAAGCGTAACGATTCCAAAACCCGCTGCCGACACCAACCCGGCAGCGGGTTTTTCTTTTCGTGCAACAGCGATGACTTCGAGAATTCCAGCAGGCATGCGTTACTACATCGGCGCGGAGGCACGGCTGCGACGCATGGTCGAAGATGTGGCCATGTCAGTCTTCGAAGGCTGGAATTACGAGGAAGTGATCACGCCGTCCGTCGATTATTACGACCTCTTCGAGCAGGGGATGGGCCAGCGAGAAGCGCAGCGCAGCTTCCGGTTCACTGACAACGACGGCCGTCTGCTTACTCTGCGCCCGGACGTGACCAGCTCCGTAGCGCGCATGGCGGCGACGTTGTTGTCTGAACGACCGCGCCCGCTTCGTTTCTGTTACGCCGCGCCGGTGTTTCGCCAGCAAACACAGTCACACGCCGAGTGGCGCCGCGAGAATACACAACTCGGCTGCGAGTTGATCGGCACCGGCGGGAAGCCTGCTGATTTGGAAGTGTTGCGATTGGCCGCGGAGATCCTGTCGCGCCTGAACCTCGAGTCGCGTTACTGCATCACGATAAACAACGTCGAGATTTTTAATGGCGTCGCGGCACAACTGAGTTTGGACACACCGGCGCGCGAACAATTGCGCCGTTTGATTGACACACGCGAAGCCGACGAATTGCAGCGGTTCCTGACGACCTACGGCAACGGTGAGACGCGCGTGTTTGCACAACCAACACAACTGATCGGCAAGCGCAACGTCATCGAAGCCGCGCGCCGCGCGATCGCCAATCAAAGATCCGTCGCGGCGCTGGATTCACTCGACGAGCTCTGGACGGAGATCGAATCACTCGGTCTAGAAGACTCCTTTGAGATCGATCTAGGCGACGTTTCGAGTCTCGACTATTACACGGGTTTGAGTTTGAAGGTTTTTGTCCATGGCGCTGGAGCGAGCGTGGGGCGTGGCGGACGTTACGATGGGCTAACCGGCAGTTTCGGTCGCGCTGAGCCGGCGGTTGGCTTCGTTCTCAATCTCGACGCGCTGACTGAAGTTCTCGGGCGTAAAGTTGTTCAAGACTGATGATTACGATTGCGATTGCAAAAGGGAGAATGCAGGACAGTGCGCTGTCGCTGTTGGCGCGCGCCGGGATTTGCCTCAGCGAGGAGGCGGTGAATTCGCGGCGGCTGGCGCTTATGGATGAAACGGGCCAGTATCGCTTCATCTTTGTGAAGCCTGCGGATGTGCCGGTTTACGTCGAGCATGGGATAGCAGACAGTGGGGTGGTCGGGCGCGACGTGTTGATGGAGTCGGAGGCGGATCTGTTGTTGCCGCTTGATTTGGGTATTGCGCGTTGTCGCATCGTGGTGGCCGCTGTGGATCCGGCGGCGATGACGAATGTGCAGGGGATGATTCGCGTGGCCACGAAGTATTCGCAGATCGCGAGCGCGCACTTTGGATCGCGCGGCATTCCGGTCGAGATCATTCAGCTTTCGGGATCGGTCGAGCTCGCGCCGGCGCTCGGGCTTGCTGACATGATTGTCGACCTGGTTGAGACGGGGAGGACGTTGCGTGAGAACGGTTTGACTGTGATCGATGAGATCGCGGAATCGACGGGACGTTTGGTGGTGAATCGCGCGAGTTATCAACTGAAGGCTGGCGAAGTGGCGCGGTTAGTCAATGCGCTGAAGTCAACTTTGTAGGGGTGGCCCTCCGTGGCCACCCCAGCATACGAAGTCCCTGGCTGGGGTGGCCACGGAGGGCCACCCCTACAAATGATTATGAGAATCATTCATCAAGCTGAGCGGCAGGAGTTTCTGGGGCGGCTGGCAGCGCGTGCCGTTGCGCTCGACGCTGATTTGATGAAATTGGTGGGGGGGATTATCGATGATGTGCGAGCGCGCGGTGATGAAGCGCTGATCGAATATACCGCGCGTTTTGACAAGGTCGAACTAAAGCCCTCGGAACTGCGAATTAGTGCGGACCAGCTACGTCAACTTGCAGAGGGTGTTGACGAACGAGTCGTCGTTGCCTTGCGAGAAGCGATTCGGAATGTGAGATTGTTTCACGAGCGGCAGGTGGAAGAGTCGTGGACTATCAATCCTGCTGACGGAGTTCAGCTTGGACAACGAATCACGCCACTGGAGCGAGTTGGTTTGTACGTGCCTGGCGGGACTGCGGCGTATCCCTCGTCGCTGGTGATGAACGTCGTTCCGGCGCAAGTCGCGGGCGTGGAGCGAATCGTCGTGACGACGCCACCGCAGACGTTGTCGCAGAATCCTGCTCTCGGGGCTGCCCTACTAGAACTTAATGTGACTGAGGTTTATTCGATCGGCGGTGCGCAGGCGATCGCGGCGTTGGCGTTTGGGACCGAGACGATCCCGCGCGTAGATAAGATCACGGGACCGGGAAACAAGTATGTCGCGGCCGCGAAGAAGCTGGTGTTCGGTGTGGTGGGAATCGATGCGATCGCAGGGCCGACGGAGGTTGTCATCATTGCAGACGATGCTGCACGTCCGGATTTCATAGCGGCGGATCTGTTGGCCCAGGCTGAACATGGCGAGGATGCGTCGGCGATTTTGATCACCACGAGCGAGTCGCTTGCGCGAGAGGTGGCTCGGGAAGTTGAAAGGCAGGCGGAGTCGCTGCCGAGGCGTGAGATCGTCGTGTCGTCGTTGAAACAGTACGGGGCGGTTATGCTGGTGGAAACGTTGGCAGAAGCCTGTTCGCTTGTGAACGACCTGGCGCCGGAGCACGCTGAACTATTGACGAGTGATGATGAAGCAGTCGCGGCGCAAATTCGACATGCGGGAGCGATCTTCTTCGGGGCTTACACGCCGGAGGCCATTGGCGATTATCTCGCTGGTCCAAACCATGTGCTGCCGACCGGGAGGACCGCGCGTTTTTCGTCGGCACTGGGGGTTTATGATTTTGTGAAGCGAACGAGTCTGTTGCGATATTCGGAAGAGGCGTTCGCATCAGTCGCAAGCAGTGTCGCGACGCTAGCTGAATGTGAAGGGCTCGTAGGACATGCGAGATCAGCGTTGATTAGAAAGGAGATTCTCGCGCAAAGGCGCAAAGGCGCAAAGGAAGGCGCAAAGCTTACTTAGGTTTTTCTTTGCGCCTTTGCGCCTTTGCGCGAGAAATCTTTTAGCTATGAGCGAAGCCATCAAGCCAGAAGTTCGTGCGTTGCGCGCGTACACGCTTTCACCGCATCGCGCTTCCGTAAAGCTCAATCAGAACGAGAATCCCTGGGATGCGCCGGCCCGGATTAAAGAAGAAGTTTTGCGCCGGTTTGCGGCGCGCAGTTGGTCGCGCTATCCCGACTTCGTCCCGACGAGTTTGCATGAACGCCTGGCCCAGTTTGCCGAATGGAAACCTGACGGGATCCTCGCCGGCAATGGTTCCAACGAGCTGATACAGGCCGTGCTCATGGTGACCATGGCTTCGGGAAAACGCGTGCTGATTTCCGAGCCCACCTTTATGTTGTACAGGCAGGTTGCGACAGTTTTAGGTGGTGACGTCGAGACTGTTTTGTTGACGCCGGATTTGAAATACGACAGCGAGGCGCTACTGAGCACTGTGGAAGCACGACAGCCGGACGTCACCATCATCTGTTCGCCGAACAATCCGACGGGCTGCGTCATCGATGAAGCTGCGCTGAGATCCATCCTGAGGGCCTCGCGAGGACTCGTCGTAGTCGACGAGGCTTATCACGAGTTTGCGGAACATTCAGTGGTACCGCTCCTGCACGAACATGAAAACCTGGTCGTGTTGCGCACGTTCTCGAAGGCGATGGCCTTTGCTGCATTGCGTGTCGGTTACCTGCTGGCGGGTCCCGATCTGGTGCGCGAGATCGGGAAAGCGCTGTTGCCCTACAACTTGAATGCGTTTTCGCAAATTGCCGCGGAAGTCGCGATGGAAAACTACGAGCGTGAGCTGCGTCCGCTGGTGAAACAGATCATAGCCGAACGCGATCGAGTCTTTGCGGAGTTGTCTGGAATGGATGGTCTAAACCCGGTGCCGTCCCTGGCAAATTTCCTGATCGTAAAATCAGCCACGGATCCGAAACGGGTTTTTACGGAGTTGTTGAAGCACGACATTTTGATCCGTGACGTAACTGGCTATCCGATGTTGGGTGAATATTTCCGGTTTAGTGTGGGTACGCCTGATGAGAACGATCGATTGTTGAAAGCAATCCATGAAATCTGTGGCTAAAACAAACTCTCAATCCCGAACCGCAAACGTCCAGCGCAAGACGAAAGAGACGGACGTGCGCGTCGATTTCAATCTCGACGGCAGCGGGCAATCAAGCGTCTCGATCGGCCTCCCCTTTCTTGAACACATGCTGGAACTGTTCGCCAAACACGGCCTGTTCGATCTGCAAATTGCTTGCAAAGGCGACTTGGAGATCGACGATCATCATTCGGTTGAAGACATCGCCATCACGTTGGGTCAGGCGCTGGTCCAGGCGCTTGGCGACAAGACGGGGATAAATCGTTACGGCGAAGCGGTGGTGCCAATGGACGAAGCGTTGTGCCGGTCGGTGATCGATCTTTCAGGGCGGTTCTTTCTGGTTTACGAAGTTCCCACGCGCCGCCACATGATCGGAAATTTCTCCGTCGAGCTTGCGGAGCATTTCTGGCGCTCGTTTGCCGAGACGGCGAAGTTCAATCTGCACATCGATTGTTTGCGCGGCCGCAACACGCATCACATTCTCGAGGGAACGTTCAAGGCGTCGGCGCGCGCGCTGCGGCAGGCGGTGGAGCGAAACAGCCGCATAGTAGGAGTTCCGAGTACGAAGGGTTCGTTGTGACAGTTGCGATTATCGATTATGGCGTTGGGAATCTGCGTTCGGTTGAGAAAGCGTTTGCGGCAACGGGGTGCGACGCGATTATCAGCTGCGATGAAAGCGTGCTGCGTGCGGCGCAGAAACTCGTGTTGCCCGGCGTTGGCGCGTTTGCCGCGTGTATGAAGGCGATAAAGGAGCGTGGTTTTGATCAGCTGGTTCGTAAAAAAGCGCGCGCCGGGACGCCATTGCTCGGAGTTTGTGTTGGTATGCAGGTGCTGTTTGACGAGTCGGATGAGTTTGGATCGACGCCGGGGTTGGGGTTGTTACGCGGTACCGTGCGTAAGTTTAGGAATGAACTGGTAGTGCCGCAGGTTGGTTGGAACCGGATTCATCAGAAGCAGCGGCATGCGTTGTTTGAAGGAATTGAAGACGGATCGTTTTGTTACTTCGTGCACTCGTTCTATTGCCAGCCGCAGGATGAAACGGTCGTGGCGGGAGAGACTGATTACAGCGGGCGATACGCGTCAGTTGTAGCGGAGGGGAATATCTGCGGTGTGCAATTTCACCCGGAAAAGAGTCAGGACGTTGGTTTAAGAATGCTGAAAAATTTTGCCACGGATTAACACGGATGCTAGCCAAACGGATCATCCCATGTCTCGATGTTGATAATGGCCGCGTGGTTAAAGGGATTCGGTTTGTCTCGTTGACTGACGCTGGAGATCCGGTGGCGCAGGCGAAGCGCTATGATCTCGAAGGCGCTGATGAGTTAACTTTTCTCGACATCACTGCCTCGTCGGATCGCCGCGAGATCGTTGCGGAACTGGTGCGGCATGTTGCGGATGAGGTATTCATTCCTTTTACAGTCGGCGGCGGCTTGCGTTCGGTTGAAGACATTCGTTCGATCCTGCGCGCCGGGGCCGACAAGATCACATTGAATACCGCCGCCGTCGAAGATCCCGAGCTGATTACGGCCTGTGCGGAGACTTTTGGAAGCCAGTGCGTCGTTGTCGCGATTGATGCGCGCCGGCGTGAGACGGGTGGTTGGGAGGTTTACACGCATGGCGGTCGTCGGGCTATTGGACGCGACGCAATTGAATGGGCCATGCAGGCGCAGAGTCTCGGCGCTGGTGAGATTCTGTTGACGAGCATGGATTGCGACGGCACGCGCAACGGTTACGATATCGAGTTGACGCGCGCGGTTTCGAGTGTGGTGCGCATTCCGGTGATTGCTTCGGGTGGAGCAGGTCGAGTCGAGCACTTCTACGACGCGCTCACTGCCGGTGGCGCGAGTGCCGTTCTGGCTGCATCGCTCTTTCATTTCGGTGAGTTGTCGATTGGCGAAGTGAAGAACTATCTTCGAGGTCGAGGATTGGAAGTAAGATGAACCTCGATATCAAGAGTCTGAAATTTGACGAACGTGGTTTGATCCCCGCGATTGTCCAGGACGCGCGCACGCGTGAGGTTTTGACGCTCGCTTACATGAACGCGGAGAGTCTGGCTCGCACGGTGGAGACCGGCCAAACGTGGTTTTGGTCGCGCTCACGGAATGCCTTGTGGCATAAGGGTGAGACATCGGGAAACACACAGAGTGTCGTCAGTCTCGCGTGCGACTGCGACAACGATGCGATTGTCGTTTTAGTCGAGCCTGCTGGTCCCGCGTGTCACACCGGCGCCAGATCGTGTTTTGATTTAAAAACAGAGGACGAAGATCTTGGTCTGCTGCTCGCGACGCTTTACGAGTTGATCGAGAGCCGCGAGCGCGATCGACCGGAAGGTTCGTATACTACATATCTCTTCAGCCAGGGCCTCGATAAGATACTCAAGAAGGTTGGGGAAGAATCCGCGGAGACGATCATCGCGGCAAAAAACGAAGACGGCGCGCGCCTGACTTCAGAGGTCGCCGATCTCGTTTATCACCTGCTCGTGTTGCTGGTTGCGCGCGGCGTGAGTCTCGACGAAGTTCGCGAAGAGTTAGCGAAGCGAAGAAAGGCGAAATCGTTTGAGAGCAAGTGAGAGCGAACTGAAAGAGCTCCTTGAATTCACCGTCGTGCTGGCACGCGGCGCGGGCGATATCACGCTCAACTACTTTCGCAATCAACCGGAGACGAGCACGAAGTCTGATGGCAGTTACGTCACGATTGCCGATCGCCAAGCTGAAGCTTATCTACGCAAGCACATCGGCGAGCGCTTTCCCGATGATGGCATTGTGGGCGAAGAGGAAGGCGAGACTGAAGGTCGCTCCGGCAGACGTTGGATCCTCGATCCGATCGACGGCACTTTCTCCTTTGTGCACGGCGTTCCTATTTACGGTGTGCTGATTGCGCTCGAGATTGAGCGCGAGATGAGCGTTGGCGTCGTCAACATTCCCGCGCTGGGTGAGATCGTTTCGGCCGCGACGGGCTGCGGTTGTTTTTTCAATGGTGAAGCGACGCGCGTATCGTCTACAGCAAGGCTTGAAGACGCGTTGTTGTTGTGCACAGATTTCAGGTCTGCCGCATATCATGGATTTGGACGAGCCGTAGATTTTCTGCAACGCACAGCAAAGGCGAGCCGCACGTGGGGCGACTGTTACGGCTACGTGCTCGTCGCCACCGGACGCGCGGATGTGATGCTGGATCCCGTGATGAACTTGTGGGACTGTGCGCCGTTGTTGCCGATCATGGAAGAGGCCGGAGGCACATTTACTGACTGGCGCGGCGTGAGGACTGTCGAGGGCGGCAATGCGATCGCGACGAACAAATTGCTCTTTGACGAAGTGATGCAACTGATTGGATTGAGCGCTGGGCCATGATCGTCATACCGGCAATCGATCTCAGAAACGGCCGGTGTGTGCGGTTGCTCCAGGGGCGTAAATCTGAAGTCACTGTTTACAACGAAGATCCGATCGCGGTGGCGAAAGAGTTTGCGGCTGCCGGCGCCGGGATGATTCACGTTGTCGATCTCGACGGTGCCTTCAACGAAGCCGGATCCAATCGCGCTGTGGTGAAGAGAATTGTTGAGACGGTGGACGTGCCGGTTGAATTTGGCGGCGGCATCCGAACGCTTGATGATGTGCAACAGCTTTGCGATGCGGGTGTGGCGCGGGTTGTTTTAGGAACACTGGCGGCAGAAACGCCTGAGTTACTGAAAGAGTTTGTCAGCCGGTTTTCATCGCGGATCTGCGTCGGCATCGATGCCCGCGACGGTCGCGTGATGACGCGAGGTTGGGAAGCGGCGACGCCGGTGATGGCCGTTGATCTTGCTCGAGCGATAGCTGGGTTTGGAGTCGAGCGAATAATCTATACCGATATTGCTCGTGACGGCATGCTCAGCGGGCCAAACATCGAGCAGACGCTGGCAGTTGTTCGTGCCGCGGATGTGCATGTCACGGCGTCGGGTGGTGTTTCGAGTCTCAATGATATCAAGCGGCTTCGCGACGCAGAGGAGCCGCGATTGGACAGCGTGATTGTCGGCAAGGCTTTATATGAAGGTAAGTTCAAACTGGAAGAAGCGCTCAGCGTAGCGAGTTGATTATGAGCCAAACAATTTTTGTCGAGGGAATTCTGAATGGACACGTGGCGTTCGTCACCGGCGGTGGCACGGGCATCACTGGCGGTGTCGCGCGTGCGCTTGCCGATGTGGGCGCGGCTGTCGCGCTCGTGAGCCGGAAGTTGGATCACTTGCAACCTGCTGCTGACGCGATCAACCAAAATGGTGGCAAAGCGATCGCTGTCGTGGCTGACGTGCGAGACCCGGAAGCGGTCGAGAAAGCTGTCGCACAAACCGTCGAACAACTCGGCAAGATCGATATCGTCGTAAACGGCGCTGCGGGTAACTTTCTTTGCGCCGCGGAAGAGCTATCGCCCAACGGCTTCGGAACCGTAGTCGATATCGATCTGAAGGGAACGTTCAATGTGTGTCGCGCGACGTTTGCTCAACTCAAGGAGCATCGCGGACAGATCCTCAACGTCAGCGCCACGCTTCACTATCTCGGGACGCCGATGCAGCTTCATGTGTCGTCGGCGAAAGCCGGCGTCGATGCCTTAACTCGCAATCTCGCCGTTGAGTGGGGACGCTACGGAATACGCGTGAACGGTATCGCGCCTGGTCCAATTGAAGACACGGAGGGAATGAAGCGCCTCGTTCCTGAACCGGTTAAAGATCGTTTACAAAAGGCGATTCCGCTCCGACGTTTTGGACGTATTGCAGACATTGAGAAGGCGGCAGTTTTCATTTGCTCTGACGCAGCAAGTTTTATTAACGGCGTGACGCTGGTAGTTGATGGCGGTCACTGGCTCACGGGCACTCGTTTAGTTTAGCCACAAAGCAATGCTCGAACTTCAACCTCCAACTTTTGAGGCCTTTGAGCGCGAGGCGCGCCAGGGCAACGTGGTGCCCGTGGTGCGCTCGGTGCTCGCGGATTTGCACACTCCGGTCGGCGCGTTTATGCGCATCGCCGGAGATTCGCAGTATGCCTTCCTGCTGGAGTCTGTTGAAGGTGGTGAACGAATCGCGCGTTACTCGTTTCTCGGCGCCGAGCCCGAGATGATCGTGCGTGGCAAGGGGATGCAGACGATCGTCGAGCGCGATGGCAAAACAGAAACGTATCCGGCATACGCGACTGAGTGGGTGCGAGATTATTTCCGCGGCCGCACGCTGGCGCGTCGAGCGGGACTTGTGCCGTTTGCCGGAGGCGCAGTCGGTTATCTTGGTTACGACGCGGCGCAATGGTTTGAGCCGGCGTTGAGAGATGATCGCACGCA